>OLSE01000048.1_pt1 | contig 162288 bp, 147 predicted proteins | sample 1673191 | NCBI WGS metagenome assembly OLSE01 (sample SAMEA3136764, study PRJEB25190) | human gut metagenome | biome: human gut; feature: human-associated habitat; material: faeces | place: Austria | collected 2013
CAATCCGCTTTTAGAATGCCGATAAATTGTCCGGAACGTGCAAAATATTATTTTTATATTTTAATTTATATAAATTTATCAAATATACTTTTCAGTAATTCAATATCATCATCTTCCGCACCGGCATAGCCTATGATGATTGAATTGCTTTTTTTATTTTCAGTCATATAATAATCGTCCATATCGTAAAGTTTCACGTCACATTTTAGAGCATACTCTATTATTTCCTTTGCCTTATCCGTTTTAACGACTATATGAAGTCCGACTCTTTCACCGCTTATATCTGCGTTACCGAGCGACTGGATAATCTTATCGCGTCTTTTTTTATAGATATTTTTCACTCTGCTCAAATGTCTTGAATAGTACCCTCCCGAAATAAATTTATTTAACGTATGCTGTTCAAATCGCGGAACGGTTGACGAATATGTACCGAAATGCTTGTCGAATTTTTCAAGCATTTTTTTCGGAAGTACCATATATGCAATTCTGATTGACGGTGCAAGAACTCTTGAAAACGTGCTTAAATACACGACTTTATCACTGCTTGCAAGTCCCTGCATTGCGGGAACAGGCTTAATCGAAAAATTAAACTCGCTGTTATAATCGTCCTCAATTATATATCTGTCCTCCCCTTCTTCCGCCCACGAAAGAAGTTCCATTCTGCGCCATACAGGCATTACCGCACCTGTCGGGAATTGGTGTGACGGTGTGACATACACTACATCCGAATCTGTTTGTTTTAAACAATCCGTACAAAGTCCGTTTTCATCTACGTCTATATAATTTATTTTTCTGTTGTTGTTTCTGAGTATTGCCGATATTTTTTTATAACCGGGATTTTCAACGGCAAACACTTTATCTCTGTCAAAAAGTTCTGTAAGGAGCATTGTCAAATACTCAATACCCGCACCGACTACAATCTGCATAGGCGAACATTTTACTCCGCGAAATTCGTGCAAATATTTTGCAATACTCTCTCTCAATTCATAATCGCCCTTTACATTTCCGGAATTAAGATACTCCGGTGTTGAGTACATAACCTCCTTTGAAAGCTTTATCCAAGTCGAATACGGAAACGAATTTATATCGACTTTATTTGTCTTAAAATCCGCCTTATATGCTGTTACACTCTCTTGTTCTTCTTCATATTCAAAGTTTCTGTCACCAACGGGAATATCAACCTTGCAAACATAAAAACCGCTCCTTGCAACCGCTCTTAAATACCCCTCCTGTACCAAAATCGAATATGCTGTTTCAACGGTATTTACGCTTATTCCGAGATATTTTGCCAGTGCTTTTTTTGACGGCATACGCTCATTTTCTTTAATATTTTTATTTTTTATTTCATCTGCGACATACGAATAAAGCTGTTCGTAAAGCGGTTTTTTTGACGCTTTATCGGCTGTAAAAATAAAGTTAAACATAATCTGACCCCATAAAAAACTTGTATTTTGGCACTTTTAATAGTGTCAATCAGTGGTATAATTATAACCAATCCCAGGGAAAAAGTCAACAGACGGCTGATTTATTTAAGCCGATCAGAAAGGAATGTTAATAACTATGTCAACACAAATGGAACTAAACAGAAACTTTGCCCAAATGCTAAAGGGCGGAGTAATTATGGACGTAACAACACCTGAACAAGCTAAAATTGCCGAGGAGGCAGGCGCTTGTGCTGTAATGGCTCTTGAACGTATCCCTGCCGATATTCGTGCCGCAGGCGGTGTGTCGAGAATGAGCGACCCTAAAATGATTAAGGGTATTCAAGACGCAGTTTCAATCCCTGTTATGGCGAAGTGCCGTATCGGTCACTTTGCAGAGGCAAGAATTTTGCAAGCAATCAAAATTGACTACATAGACGAAAGCGAAGTGCTTTCACCTGCCGACGACAAGTACCACATCAACAAGAACGATTTTAAAGTACCTTTCGTATGCGGTGCAAAAGATTTGGGTGAGGCGCTAAGACGTATAAACGAAGGTGCGGCTATGATAAGAACAAAGGGTGAACCGGGTACAGGTGACGTTGTTCAGGCAGTACGTCATATGAGAATGATGATGTCTGAAATCAGACGTATTCAAAATATGTCGGAAGACGAACTTTATGAGGCTGCAAAGCAACTTCAAGTGCCTTACAACCTTGTTGAATATGTTCACGAAAACGGTAAATTGCCTGTTGTAAACTTTGCCGCAGGCGGTGTTGCAACGCCTGCCGATGCCGCACTTATGATGCACCTCGGTGCAGAGGGTGTATTCGTAGGCTCGGGTATATTCAAGTCAGGCAACCCTGCAAAAAGAGCGTCTGCCATTGTTCAAGCCGTTACAAATTACACTGACGACAAACTTCTTGCAGAGCTTTCAGAGGATCTTGGCGAAGCAATGGTCGGCATAAACGAAAACGAAATTGCACTACTTATGGCGGAGCGTGGTAAATAATGAAAATCGGTATACTTGCACTTCAAGGTGCATTTATTGAACACAAACATTCGCTTGACGCACTTGGTGTGGAATCATTTGAAATACGTCAAAAAAAAGACATTGAAAAACCGTTTGACGGTCTTATTATCCCGGGCGGAGAAAGTACGGTAATCGGCAAACTTCTTCACAAACTCGATTTATATGAGCCGATTAAAAATATGATTGAAAACGGTATGCCTGTTTTCGGTACTTGTGCCGGACTTATCGTTCTTGCGAAAAATATTGAGGGCGAACAGGCACACATAGGTACTATGGATATTACTGTAAGGCGCAACGCATACGGCAAGCAAATCGACAGTTTTTCCGAAGAAGTCGTTATCCCCGAAGTATCGGATAAACCGTTTCCGCTTGTATTTATCCGTGCACCGTGGATTGACAGTGTCGGCGATAACGTAAAAATTTTGTGTAAGCTGAACGGTCATATAGTTGCCGCAAGAGAAAACAATATGCTTGTAACTTCGTTCCACCCCGAACTTACAAAAAATCTTGATTTTCACAAATATTTCATAAATATGATAAAACAGAAAAAATCCCGATGACATAATTCATCGGGATTTTTATAATACTAATACTGCTCCGAACTAAATTTGAGCAGAAAGGTTATGATGTTATGAAAAGGAAATATCCGAATCACGTTATTTTCCGTAACAGTAATTTTGACTTTGACGTATGCAATGCCATATCCGCAACTGACTGTACAGGGCTTATTCCGTGGGCGCCGAATAGTGAAGATCAGCTTGACGCTTATGACGAAATTGTAAACTACTCACCCGAAAGTGCAAATATCTACAACTACGACAAATAGCAGACAAACATTTTATAGTCATCTTCTCCGACCGAATACTCTTTAAAGCAATACGTTTTACCGTCATACCGGGTTGTATCGGAAAGCACCGAAAAGCTGTTTAACGGAATTGTAAGTCCGGTACCGATTGCCTTGACAAAGCTTTCTTTCTTTGTCCACACCTCAAAAAACGCATTGTTTTTATCGGCTGAACAATTTATATATTCGGTTTCTTCCGCCGTAAAAAATCGTTTTGCCAAATTCATATCACATTCTCGCAAGTGCTGTATGTCAATGCCAACATCTTTGTTATGTACGGCACATACCGCATATCCGCCGGAATGTGATAGATTTACATACAAATCCTTGTTTTGCGTTAAGTAAAGTTTTCCGCCGTTTTCTGTGTCCCACTCTACCGTTTTTTTTATATCACCGTTCACAGCATAATTTAGCAGCAGTTCCGCACCTATTGACTGTGCTTTTTTATTTGTCTTTTTTAACCTATTGACTTTTTCAATTCGTTTTTGCGACAAATACTTAAACCATTTTTCATCATCGGCATTTATGCTTTTGACGTTCATATAATATACTTTCATATTTTAAGACTTCCCAAGACTTCGCCTATCGGCTCGCTTATAACAAGGTCGGCATTTTTATCGGCAGAAGTGGCGGCTTTATTGATAATAACAAGTTTACTGCCTCTGAAGTAATTTATAAACCCTGCCGCAGGATATACGTTAAGCGATGTACCTCCGATTATAAGTACGTCCGCATTACTGATATACTGCACCGATTTTGTGATTGTATCATCATTTAACATTTCTTCGTACAGCACAACATCAGGCTTGATTATACCCCCACATTCGCATTTCGGCACACCCTTGCTGTTTTCAATATAATCAATATCGTACGATTTTCCGCAATCCATACAGTAGTTTCTAAGAGTCGAACCGTGAAGTTCAAGCACATTTTTACTGCCTGCCATTTGATGAAGTCCGTCTATGTTCTGTGTTATAACCGCCTTTAACTTTCCCTTTTCTTCAAGTTTTGCAAGTGCGATATGTGCCTTGTTCGGCTTAACACCTTTTACAATCAGCTTGTCACGATAAAATTTGTAAAATTCCTCCGTATTATTCATAAAAAACGTATGACTTAAAATAGTTTCAGGCGGATAATCGTACTTCATATTATAAAGTCCGTCAACACTTCTGAAATCCGGTATACCGCTTTCTGTTGACACACCTGCACCGCCAAAAAATACAATATTGTCACTTGAATCAATTATCTCTTGTAAAGTCATTTAAACCATCTCCTAATTTATAAGATTGTAGGCAAAACCGCTGCGGTTTTGTCTACTTTATTTGTGGGAGTTTGAGGTGCAACCTCAAGTCAAAATCATTTCTGACGACATGTGCGGCAGAAATGGCTTAAAATCTAAAGTTTCGACTTTGGAGGAACTTTATGATTTTTTTCTCTGAAAATACTCAAAAATTACATCGCAGATGTGATTTTTGGAGCTGTCGACATTTTGTCGACAGGCTCTCAGTTTATATCGCCTATCTCATACATTGTCATTGCCAAAACCGCCTCACCGGCTGTTTCCGTGCGTAGTATTCTCTTACCGAGCGTTACTGTATCGATACCGCTTGAATGAAGTTTTTCGGTTTCGCTTAAATCAAAACCGCCCTCCGGACCTATGACAAATCCCACCGACTTAACGTCACTTTTTGAAGTTAAAATCTCTTTCAGTGTTTTCTGTTCTTCACATTCATACGGCACAAAAAACAAATCAAATTCTTTTGATTTTTCAATCACTTCATTGATAGTCATAAATTCAGACACTGTCGGAACAATACCCCTTCCCGACTGTTTCGCCGCCGATTCGGCAATCTTTTGCCAACGGTCGATTTTCTTTTTCTCGTCCTTTTTATTGTCTATTTTCACAACACATCTTGAAAGTTTCACAGGCACAATTTCGGATATGCCAAGCTCCGTTGTTTTCTGAATGATGTACTCCATTTTGGACGCTTTTGGAAGTGCCTGAAAAAGTGTAACCTTTATATTCGGCTCTGTTTCGCTCTTTTGTCTTGATACGATATTCAAAAGAATTTTCTTAGGCTCTATCGTATCGATTTGAGCGTCATAATCCGTTCCCTGTCCGTCACACACCGTAACATTATCACCTTTTTCAAGACGGAGTACCCTTGAAATATGCGTTACGTCCTCGCTGTCTATTATAATTTGATTATCTGATATTTTATCTTGTGTTACAAAAAATTTAGGCATTTTCAAAAATCCTTTCAAAATTTCTATGACTTATTTTCTCTGCTTGTTCTTCAGTATAACCCCTTGCAAGCAGTCTGTCAAATATTTTATACATATCTTCAACACCGCTTATACCTTCGGGCAGACAGTCAACGCCGTCAAAATCCGCACCGATACCGATATTATCCTCACCGCCAAGCTCCATAAAATGCTCAATATGCTTTACAATATCGTCAATACCGCATTTATCTCTGTTCGTTAAAAACGGCGGATAAAAATTCACTCCGACACAACCGCCGCTGTTTTTAATAATTTTAAATTGTTCGTCTGTCAAATTCCTTTTATGGGGACATATAAAGTCCGAGCAAGAATGTGTTGCGACAATCGGCATTTTTGTTATCTTTGCAATATCGTAAAATGACTTTCTGTTAAGGTGTGAAACGTCTATAAGCATACCGATTTTATTCATTTCCGCCACAACCGTTTTTCCAAAATCGGTCAGTCCTCTGTTTTCGTCACTTTCCAACGCACCCGAAGCAATATGATTTGAATAGTTCCATGTTAGTGCCGCGATTTTTACGCCGAGCCTGTGATAATTGCGAAGTGCCGAAAGTGAATATATCCCCTCGCCGCCCTCAATGCTTAAAACAGCTTTAACATTCTGTGGTAGATTTTGCGTGTGCGTGTGGAATGTATCTGTTAAATTCATTGTTCTCTCCGCACCGCACGTCTTATATATCGGATCTATAAAGCAAGCAAAAACTTGCGTATAGCTTTTATATTCCGACATTCTTTTTAAATCAACATGACAGTCATTTTCATTAAGGCTTTTACCGTCATCACGCACGCAGCACAATGTATCGCAATGTGTGTCAAATACGGAATAGTTGTTTTTAGTGTCCCTATTCATTTTAGTGTCCCCTTATTAAAAAGCATTTTCAATATGATTAACTTTAACAAGAAATAATTCTCCGTTTTTCTCCTCATAAAATACTTCTATCACATCAAATCGCATATCGGTATTTTCCACATCTGCATAAACCATTGCGGCTTTTTTTACCCGTTCCTGCTTTTTGCGGTCAACATATTCGCTCGGCTCACCGAATAAATTACTCTTTCTCGTCTTTACTTCCACAAAAACAAGTCCGCCGTCCTTTGCGGCGATAATATCAATTTCGCCGAATTTCAAACGGTAATTTCTTTCAAGGATTAAGTAATCCATTTCAACAAGATAATCCTCTGCCGCCTTTTCTCCGAAATCTCCTATTTCCTTTGTCGTCATAATCATTCTCCCAATAATTTTCTTAAAAATGTTCTTCTGTGTATCGGACACGGACCGTATTTTAAAATAGCCTCATTGTGTGCCTTTGTGCCGTAACCCTTATGCTTTTCAAAGCCGTACTCGGGATACTTTTCCGCCATTTGACATATAAATCTGTCACGGCTCACTTTTGCCAAAATAGACGCCGCCGCTATTGAAATACTCTTACTGTCACCCTTTACAACCGTTTCGTGCGGTATTTCCATTCCGCTTATTCTGTTACCGTCTATAATCACAAAATCGGGTGCAGTGCTGAGTCCGTTTACCGCACCGTTCATTGCCTCGTACGTTGCGTTTAAAATATTTATTTCGTCAATTCGTTTTTCGTCCACACTGAATATATTATATGCGATTGCCTTTTCGGTTATTTCTTCAAACAATTCTTCTCTCTTTTTTTCGGGAAGTTTTTTTGAATCGTTTATTCCTTTAATTATAATGTCATTCGGAAGTATAACCGCCGCCGCGTATACAGGACCGGCAAGCGGACCTCTGCCTGCCTCGTCAACTCCCGCAACAACCGTATATCCGTTATCGCGGCAATTATGTTCATACTCATACATCGCCTTTACGCGTGCAATTTCTTCTTCCTCTGTAAGTTTCTTTCTCGGCATATTTTTTCTCCTGATTTCTATTTACCTCTACCAATTTAATATTAAATGTGTTATACTGATATTAAATACACGGAGGTGATTTTTTATGTTGTATCAAAGGGAAATTAACGATCCCGTTTTAATACAATTTATTATTCTTTATACATTAAATCAAGCAAAAGATTATGTTCCGTACAATAATCTTATAAACCTTGTTCTTGATAATTGTAACATTAATTTTCAAGATTTTCAAGTCGCACTTGATAATCTCGAACATACACATCACGTTAAATCCTTTCTTGAAAGTGAACACAACGAAAAATATAAAATAACAAAAAAAGGTATGAATGCAAGTGACCTTTACACTCCAAACATACCTGTTTACATAAAAGAACCTATTGATAATTCTATCAATGAGCTTTTAAATACCGAAAAAGTCCGTAATTCCGTACGCAGTAAGATTACCCGTATACGCAAAAACGAATACAGCGTCGAATGTGAGCTTTACGACGATGACGACACAAACCTTTTAAAGCTTTCACTATATGCCGGCTCGCGTGAAGAGGCAGAACGTATGGCTGTGTATTTCAAGAATGAGCCGAATATCGTTTACGAAACAATTCTTACTGCTTTTAACGAAGAATTACATCATATTAGCGAAGATTGACGCTGATATGACAGTCATAAGTCCTGCAACCGCAACCGAAAGACTGCTCATTGCGCCCTCGATTTCACCGATTTCAAGAGCCTTTGTTGTACCGATTGCGTGGGACGCAGTTCCTATCGCAAGACCTTTTGCAACAGGCTCTTTTATTCTGAAAATTTTCAAAACCGCCTCAGCGATTATATTACCGAGTACGCCTGTTATGATAATTACCGCAACGGTTATTGTCTGTATTCCGCCGAGTTCTTCACTCACGCCCATTCCTATTGCCGTTGTGATTGATTTCGGCAAAAGCGTTACATACTGTTCATGCGTAAGTCCGAACAAATACGACATCAAAAGTATACTTCCCATACTTGCCAAAACTCCCGCAAGTATGCCTATAAACACTTCCTTTGCGTGTTCTTTAAGCACGGATATTTGACGGTATAGCGGTATTGCAAGGCAGACCGTTGCAGGTGTTAAAAGATAGCTTATATACTTTGCACCGCTGTTATATGTTTCATAATCAATGTGAAATATCTTTATAACCGCGATTACAAAGATTATTGATACAAGCAACGGATTTAAAACCGAAATTTTCTTTCTTAAAAATATTCCTATCAAATATCCCACAACGCTGATTACCGCACCGAAGAATATGCTGTCTGTCATTATATTATTCATCTTTTTTGCCCTCTTTCTTCTTGCCTGTTTTCATAATCAATTCAGTCGCTTTGCCCGTAACCGCCATAACCACGATTGTCGATATGATTGTTATAACGACAACCGGCAACATCATATCTTTCAAATCGCCCCAAGCCGTTACAAGTCCGACGCCGCCCGGAATAAACATAAGCGGCATTATTTCAATAAGAAAGTCCGAAGTTCTTTCAACGTGTTCAAGCTTTACAACCTTTGTACACAAAAGTATAAGCATTATTATAAGTCCGTATATGCTCGCAGGTACGGGAATAGGTATAAAATAATGCAACAATTCTCCGACAAATGTAACAACCAATATTATAAATAATTGATAAATGTATTTCATAAAAATTCACTCCTACCGTGTTCAAATAAAAAAGGAATACTTCATCAGCATCCCCTTTGGTTTACATCATCATACGTTATTATGTCGTTTATATCACGAATAGCCTCAAGGTATTCTCTGCACGCTTTCTTTGCACAATCAAGATTAAGTGTTTTATAATTTCCGCACTCAATCTCACTCGCTCCGAAAACTTCGCCGTCGTGTTTAATTGTCTTTGCCAAAATATCTTTTACCGTTTCAAGAACTTTTTCTTTCGGAACCACATCGCGTACAAGCAAGTAAAAACCTGTTTGACAGCCCATAGGACCGAAATATAATACTTCATTCTTTATATCAGAATTTCTTACGAACGTTGCAAGCATATGCTCAATCGTGTGCATTGTCACATTATCAAGCACCGTTCCGCTGTTCGGTTTACAAAAACGTAAATCGTATGTCACTATATCTACATCAACTCTTGATACATAAATTCCCACACCGAGTTTCCTGTGGTCAACTTGAAAGCTCTTTATTTTATTCACTGTAATTTTCCTCCGTTTATGCTGTTTAAAAGTTCAAGTATAATCTTGATTGAATTTGCCGCTGCCATTTTTACAAATTCGGGATAATCCATATGTGAATCGTCGTTTGCGCCGTCCGATATTGCACGCAGTACACCGAAAGGCACACCGTTCATATAACAAACGTGTCCGATACTTGCTCCCTCCATTTCAGCGGCAATAGCACCGAAATTATCTTTTATTCTATCTCTTTGTTCCTGTTTGCTGATGAATTGGTCGCCCGAAGCAATAACACCTCTTTTTGATGTTATTGTGCCTACCTTGCTTACTGCCTGCTCCATTAAATCGGCAAGCTTTTTGTCACAAGGTATATTGACAAGATTAATGCCCGAAATCAAGCCGACAGGGTCACCTATTGGTGATGTGTCCATATCGTGTTCAACAACGCTGTCCGCAACGGCTATGTCGCCGATTTTAAATTCGTCCGAAAGTCCTCCGGCAACACCCACGTTTATCATAATGTCAGGCGAATACTTAAGTATCATAGTCTGTGAGCAGACCGCCGCATTTACCTTGCCGACTCCCGCAACCGCAACAACCGTTTCCACGCCGTTAATATTGCCTTTATAAAAATCAATGGTGCTGATTGTTTCCACCACTGCATTGTCCATAAGTCCTTTTAATGCCTGAACCTCAAGGTCCATTGCACCTATTATTCCAACAAGCATATATGTCCCTCCTAACTTTCTATCTATTATATAACTAATAAAATTGCCTGTCAATTTATGTTCTGTACAAATAATTACTCTTTTTTGCTTTATCCTTTGACATTCGGCAAAAAAAGTTGTATAATGATATGACGTTAGGAGAGATTATATGGATTTTGTAGCTATTGACTTTGAAACCGCCACATCAAATTATACAAGCGTATGCAGTCTTGGTATATGTGTGGTGGAAAACAACAAAATAACTGACAGAAAAGAAATTCTTATTAAACCCGAACCGTTTGAGTTTAATGATTATAATATAAAAATACACGGAATTACACCCGATATGGTTGTGAACAAACCTACACTTGCGGATTATTGGGATAAGTTAAAGCCATACCTTGACCACAAAACAGTTATTGCACATAATGCAGGTTTTGATGTCGGTGCACTTTGTGCGACTTTGGAGCATTTTAATATACCGTTCCCGACTTTTGATTATTTGTGTACGGTGAAATTGTCGCAAAAAGCATATCCCGAACTTCCGAGTCATAAATTAAATAATCTTTGTGACGCACTCGGTATTCATTTTCATCATCACCGTGCTTATGATGACGCATATGCCTGTGCCGCGGTTATGGTTAGAATACTTGAAGATTACAGTCTTTTGAACCTTGATGAGGTTGAAGAATGTTTTGAAATGGAAATCGGTCACCTTACTCCGGATACTCATTTGAAGTGTAAAAAGAATAAGAAGAAACAAAAGAAAAATTCAAAGAAAGCCGTCAATGAATGACGGCTTTTTTGATGTTAAATTGTTGTTCGCCACTCCTCAGTCGTTTCACGACAGCTCCCCTCAAGGGGTGCCTTAAAAGCCTCTCCTTGAGGAGAGGTGGCACGAAGTGACGGAGCGGCGGCAAAAAGGACGTTGTGGTGCCGTTCCTTATGAAGTGAATGCGGTTTTCGGGCGACCGATGATCGCCCCTACGAATTGCATATTTTTTTGTATCAGCCACAATTACAATCGGCTCCCATTGAGGGGAGCTGACGGCGGAGCCGTCTGAGGGGTGGCAAGAGGGACGCCGAGGCACTGTCCCCTACGAAGTGAATGCGATTTTCGGGCGACCGATGATCGCCCCTACGAATTGCATATTTTTTGTATCAGCCACACTTACAATCGGCTCCCATTGAGGGGAGCTGACGGCGGAGCCGTCTGAGGGGTGCCGTTCCCTACGAAGTGTATGCGATTTTCGGGCGACCGATGATCGCCCCTACAAACAATGTTTGCCCCGTTTTTTGGAACTCAATGCACTGTCCCCTACAAAGTGAATGCTGTTATAATCTACCATACAAGCAACTCTCTCTGTTCTCCTACTCCAATTCTTTAATTTTAAATTCACCGTTTTCGTATATCATATATGTATGCGGATTACCGCCTTTCGGGATTGAAACAGAACCCGGATTTAAGTATGTAAAATCGCCCATATCCTCATTTGCCAAGATATGTGTATGACCGTTCACAAGATAATCGCCTTTTTTTATCGGAGGCAAATTATTCGGATTGTATTTGTGCCCGTGAGTCAAATACAAGGTCTTTCCGTCAACGAATATAACCGCATAATCGGCAAGGACGGGAAATTCAAGCACCATTTGGTCTACTTCTGTATCACAGTTACCTCTTACGCAAAGTATCTCGTTTTTAATGCCGTTTAAAAGTTCAATAACCTTTTTAGGTGCGTAATCTTTCGGCAAATCGTTTCTCGGTCCGTGATAGAGTATATCGCCGAGCAAGATCAACTTTTCTGCTTTTTCCTCTCTGTATGCCTCAACTGTTTTTTGGGCATAGTAATACGAACCGTGTATATCTGACGCAAACATTAACTTCATATTCATTTCTCCTAATCATGTAATTTTATCGGATCAAATCCCAAGTAATCTCCCGAAACAAGTTTATATTCAATTCCGTTTATTGTCCCCTCAACAGCGTTTCTGTGTGCCGCCGCGTGAAGATGGCCGTAGATACACTTTGTTACAGGGTACTTTTTCATCATTTGTACAAATTCATTTTCCTTAAGCGAAATCGGCATTGGCGGATAGTGCGTGAACACATATATTTCATTACATTCCTTTACGCTGTTTAATGACAATTCAAGTCTTAAAACTTCCCTATCGAATATTTTTCTGTCCTCACTGCCGAAATTATCCCAACCCGGATTTATCCAACCGCGAGTACCGCAAATTGCAACGTCCTCATACATAAACGAATTATTCTGTAAAAATTCTATATCATCAAAACCACACTCTGCGGTAAACTCACGCAATTTATTCATTGTCGTCCACCAATAATCGTGATTTCCTTTAAGCAAAATCTTTTTACCGTTTAATTTATGCAAATATTCAAAATCTTTTACACTCTGTTCAAGATACGTTGCCCACGAAAAATCACCAGGCAAAACAACAACGTCGTTTTCCTTTACGACCGACTGCCAATTATCCGCCAGACGTTCAACGTAATTTTCCCAAGCCTTACCGAATATATCCATCGGCTTGTCTATTCCGAGCGGAAGGTGTAAATCCGCAATAGTATATAATGCCATACATTTTCTCCTTAAAATTTATGATTATTATTATACCTCAATTTTTTAAATAAATCAAGAAAAAAGGCACTCCGTAGGAGTACCTCTTTTCGTGTCGTGTTGTATTATTCTGCAACAGTTTTTACAACTGTGTGAACACCGTTTATGTTACCCGACAGCTTAATCTGCATTCCTGCCTCATAAGCCGGAATTGTCAATGCGTTATCGGCAATATCTGCCGCTGTAATCTGTGTAAAGTATAGAATATCTTCACTCTTTACGTCTGTTTCGTCAGCATCTTTCTTCAGTGCCATAACAACAACTTTTGCACCTGTATCGAATGCAGGAATGTTTGCAACATTTACCGATGTGCCGTTCTTAGCCACTGTCATATTTTCATCAACTGCTGTTTCTCCATCTGATGACAACTTTGTAAGAACAAATGCGTTGAACTTATCATTCACCTTATCAAATGTATCCGGTAAATCCAAAGACATTGTTACCTTATTTGCACCGATTGTAAGTTGATCGCCGTATGCTTTCTTTAATGCGATTGATGTAAGTGCGCCGAGATTATTATATGTTGCCGCAACGAATGTAACTTCATCACTGTAGTTAAAGTTCTTTGTAACATCAATTCTCTTAAACTTAGTCTTATCTTCATTTTCAAAACCAAACTTATTGATTTCAAATATATCCGACGACTTAATTGTAATTTTCTTGCTGTCATTCATACCGCCGCTTGTTGATGATACTCTTACATATACATCTTGAGCGTCTGCCATTGCGTCAACATTTATCTTACCTGACGCATCAATAGTAATCTTGTCACTGCCCAAAGGATATTTGTTTTCTGCGTCATAAATATCATACTTAATCAAGTTTGAATTTAGGTAAGGGAATTCAATACCCTTTCTTGACGCCTTTGTTGAGGCCTGTGCGCTGCCGCCTGCAAGAACTGTCTGTGCGTCAACTGACAATGTCAGCTTATCAGGAGCTACGTTAAAGCTCATTACGTTATCTACGCAAGTACCTGCACTGATGTTGATATGATTTGCAGGGCTTTCTGCAAGATTACGAAGCGCACAAGTCAAGATGTACGGTGTGCCTTCCGCACCTGTAAGAGGATTTACTCTCTTACCGTTTTCGTCATACTTATAAACTGTCATTACTGCATAAGCATTTGCGTTACCCGTTGAACACATAACCTGTACATTGTACCAAGAATCCTTATCAACAGTCATTGATCCGACTGTCTTGTTACTTGCACCAAGTGCATTCAATGTTGTGCCGGAGCTTGAAAGCTGTAAGCCAAGCTTACCCTTATCGTTACTGAATACTGTCCAGCCGGCACCGTCCTTTGCGAACTTCATATCAGCCGAGTAAATAACGTCTGCTGATGTATTTGCAGGAAATCCTACAAAATCATAAGCGGCTGTTACATTATAATAAGCCGAACCGTCCCATGAACCTTCTTCAAGAGTTGCACCTGAAACGTATTCTTCACAAGCATTTGATGAAACGTATGTATCTGTGTACTTATCTTCATTACCTGTGTTCATATTTGCAGGAAGTATCTGTACTTTAACAGTACCTTGAACACTGCCCGACTTATTTGTACCTCTTACTGTGATTGTTTGAGGTACTGCGTCTGCTGTAACGCTTAGTACGCCGTCATTTGTGATTGTGATATTCTTGTTGTTTAATGCTCTTAGATTTGCCTCGTTGCAAATAATGTACTTCAAGTCACCGTCACCCGGTGTGACTGTAGCGCCGCCAAGTGATGCAACTGCTGTAATCTGTGTATTTTCACCGACTCTTACTGTTGCTTTATCAGCTGACAGAGTAAGTGTATCGTATGTATCTGTTGATGTGTCAACCGCGTCTACATCAATAGTCTTTGACGCATATACGCCGTTTGTCGCTGTTGCACGAACTGTAATTTTTTGCTTTGACGCATTTGCACCGATTGTAAGCAATCCGCTTTCTGAAATTGTTATGTTTTCGTCATTCAGAACTGCGTCATTTGCCTCGTTATATACTGCCCATGTTACAGCAGGCGCTGTGATGTATTGGTCAAGTCTTGTTGCACCGTAAGTGAACAACATTGTTTCACCGGCTTTGATTGTATCGCTTGAGCTGTCAAGTGAAATTGTATCTGCACCAAGATTATACAGTGCTATATTATCAACACTTGTATTTGCAAGTATGTTTAGATGTGACACACCGTTTCCGTTAGATGCTGCCATATTTCTAAGAGGCATACCCGTAACCTTTTGTACAAATGTCTTTGTGCCGTCTGAACTGTACTTCCATACGTACATATCAACATTTGCGTCAGCCGCACTGTAACGTCCTACAAGTGCGATATGATACCATGTATTTGTATCTGCACCAATCTTTGTATCTGTATAATCCTTGCCTCCTCTTTGCATTTGAATTGTACCGTTTCTGAATACAACCGCACCTGCAACCTTCTTATCACCTTTATCTTCCGGTGTAAATCCTGCACCGTCTGCGTCAAATCTTACGTCAAGTGAAATCATTACGTCAGCCTTTGTATTGGCAGGATATGCACATTCACTTTCAAGACAATATTCACCGTACTTATTATTGCCGTATGAACCTGTCTTAATATACTTTGTTCCGTCAGGAGCACCGTTTTCGATTGTTGCGGCTACAACTTTATCACCCGTGATTGATGTAAGTGTACTTGATTCACCATCCGTTGACGCTGCCAAAGTATCAAGTGTTTGAGGTGTACCTACTGTTGAATCGTCCGCAAACAATCCCACAATACCGTCCACGATTGAATTCTTAACACTTGACAGGCTCAAAAGTGCATTATCGCCGTCATCTTCTTTGCTGAACAATGCTGTTGTGTCTGCTTTTTCGCTTTCGCCGATTACAACCGGTTTGCAAATCGGTGTAGCCATATCGCTTGCCCAAAGCATAACTTTCATATTGTCTGTTATTACAAAGCTTGATGATACAGGATAATCATTATATGCACCGCTCTTATCAAGTGTAACTTTCTTTGTATCAACGCTCTTTAGAGTTTTATCTGCGTTATAGCTTGCGAAAATCAAGTTTGCATTTTCAATAGCGTCTACAGCCGTAACTCTTGCTGTACCGTTAGCATATTCAAGAACTGCATTTGGAGCGTTTTCTGCGTTGTATATTACGTTAGCAGTCTTTGTATTTGTGTTCATATTGTAACTTACACCGTCAAGGTAGCCAAGTACAGCACCTATATCCGATACAAGTTCACCGTCTTTATACTCAATCTGAGCATTTAACAGGTTCTTGTCAACACCCTTGTTTACAAACAAAGTTGTTGAACCGTTTTGAATATCAATTTGTGTGTAACCGTCTTTCAAACCGCCTGTGATTGAAACAATCGGCAAGCTGCCGTCTGTGTATGACGGAACGTCACCCTCTGTTTGAATTGTGTATTCAATATTCGGATTGACTTTCTTTAAAGCCTCCAAAGTCTTGATTGCGTCACACAATACGCCTGTTGTTGTATCAGGTCTGTAAGGTGATTTTGTATATCCTGTTATTGTTGTGCCGTTAAGCTTCATTTCATACTTATCAACATCTTCGTCATGGTCGATTGTGTATGTATTGCCGTCATCTGGGAAATCAGCAGTTGCACTGCTGCCAAGCGTCTTTAGTGACGGAACTGTTTGTTGAATTACCTGTGCAACGTCGCCTTGTGCAAATGCACGTTGCATTTTTGTTGTCAAACCGCCTGTCATATTAAGGTCGTCTGTTGAGTTGATTGTAGCCGTTACAGGTGCTTGACCTTCAAGAGATGCTGATAGAGTAATTGCACCTGCATTTCTTGTTGAACGAACAAATATTCTGTTTGTACCACATTCTGCATAGCAGTAATCAGTGTTGTTTGTTGTAATCTTGTCGCCTACACCGCTATTGTAACCGCCAAGAAGAACACCTTCACCGTTTAATGAAAGATTAATCTTGTCATATGCAAGCGGACAAGTGTTTCCGTCTTTATCTACTACTGCAACGTCAAAGTATGCAATATCACTGCCGTCTGCGATAAGTCCGTCAGGACCTGCAACAGGAGTAATCTTCAATGTTGTTGCCTCGCCTGTTGTTGAGATATAGTCTTCTGCAACAACTTCATCTCTTGCGTCATATGCAACAGCCTTAACTGTACCCGATTCTGTTACATCAATACCTGAGAATGAATATATAAATGTGCTGTCAGGCTTTGTTGATGTACCCTTTAGCTTATCATTAACGTAAAGTTCAACCTTTGAAAGACCTGCCGAACCGATAACGTAAACTGTCTTGTTCTTAGGATCACGTTTGCCGTATTCGCCTGTTTCTTCCCAATATGTACCGTTGTACGACTTTAGCGGATAGTTGTATGTATCGTCGCTAAGCTGCGGATAATTCCAGTGACCTACGATATGCAATTTAGGTGTTGTTGACTGAATTGTCTGCATTGTATAGAATACGTCTTTCTTTATTCTTACAGGGTCAACCTTACCTGATGTACGGCAGTTTTCAGTACCTGTGTTTCTGTTATGCATATTTGAGTCTGACCATACCATCATAGCCGCTGCCGAATAGTAGTCATTACCTGTTGAGCCGCCTACACGGTCTGAATAAAATTCGTTATACGCTCTTGCGTCTACCAATGAAAAATCTTCCGATGTAAGGTCGTGTATATCGTAACCGTCCGTCTTTGACGCACCTGAACCAAGCCACTTGTTTCTGTAATCATAGTCAGGTGGTGAGAAGTCATCCCATACACGTCTTGGGGCCTCTTCACGGGCATATTCTGTTTCCATAATAGGAACATACTTCTTTATAGCCGCCATTGATGCCTTTGCATTGCTTGCATGTCTGTTAAGCATTGTGCCGACATAATCAGCCGCTTGAATTTGGTCTGTTGATGAAATTGTACGGCAACCGCAGAATCTTTCACCGTTAGTGTCAAGAGTATTCTTTAGGTCTGTCATTTCCTGTTGGTGTGCCGCTGTAACTGCGTTGTTACCTGTTTCCCAGAAAATTACCGATGGCGAGTTTCTGAAATAAATCATTGCGTCACGCATTGCCTCAACACGCTGATCCCATGATCTTCCGTCAACGTCAGCCTCTTTATCACCTGCCGGACACGCCGATACTACACCGTACTTATCACCCGAACGAATTTGTGACGGCTTCGGCGCAACGTGCATCCAACGGATAAAGTTTGAATTTGATTCCTTTATCCATTGCATATCAAGGTCTTGCAACCAATCGTTTGCCACACCGATTACAGCCCACTCATTTGTTGAACGCTGTGCGTAACCTGTAAGCCATACAGGCTGGTCGTTAATCTTCAGACCGCCGTCGTTAATATCATATTCAACCTTACGAAAACCTGTTGTTGTCTTTTGAACGTCAAGTACGTTTCCTTCGCTGTCCTTTAGGACTGTATATACGTCATATAAGTTCGGAGAATCAGGGCTCCAGAACTTCATATCTTCACATTTTGCACTTGCAACAATTTTTGTTACATCAACAGTTTCTGTGCTTGTTGCCGCAGGGTTATCGTCATAAGCATCGTCAGGTACTGTTGTCATAAAGTGAGAATCTGCACCTGTATCTTTTGCTGTCTTAACTGATGTTGCGTCACTTTTAAATGAATATCTCAAATAAGGTTGCTTTGTATGATCTGCGTCAGCATCTGTTGAGTCCTTGTTAGGGTCAACCATTTCAACGACATTTACTTCCAAAGTAACGTCCTTATCTGCATCTTCATTTCTTACTTCGCCCTCAACTGTGATTGTTGCCGACTTTCCTCTTATATCAAAGTCTGTCGCATAAATATAGTTACCTTTTGTTTTAAGGTTATTGTATAGCGGCAAAGTCTGATAAGTCTTACCCTTTGCGTAAAGAATTACGTCACCTGTGATACCGCCTTGAACTTCGTTGAAGTCCTTTGTGTTCCATTGATAACCGTTACCGTCTGCCGCACCCGGTTCACTGCCCGGTTTTGTTTCTTTTGTTACCTTTGTTGTGTCAGACTGACCTCTGTCAGCCGCGTTATCTGTCGCAACTGCTATAAGGTTGTCTTGACCCGGTTTAACATAGTCTGTAATATCAAAGCCTGTTGCCGCGATACCTGCCTCATAGTAACCGACTATTTCGCCGTTTACATATAGGTAAACAGAGTTTCTTACTGCCTCAAATTCAAGGAAAAGTTTCTTTCCTGCATCTGATTCAGGGATTGTTATATGCTTTCTGTAAAACATAAAACCTCTGTAAAGTCCTGCCTCACCGGCATCGTAACAAGCACCGTCAAACGAATCTTCCGCGTTTATCGGATGCGGTACACTGACCGTATCCCAATCGCTGTCATCATAATCTGCATCGTAAAAGTTCTTTCCGTCTTTTGCGACACTTGCCGCTGCCTTAGCAAGCGGATATTCACTTCCGTCTGCCGCTTTTTTGAACTTCCAGTCGATGTTCATATTATATGTAACCGCCGGACTTTCCGGTTCTTCGTATACAGCAGAAGTTAGTTCTTCGTCTGCAAAAACCGGAACTACCGCTAATGACAACATCATCTGTAATGCCAACAGCAGTGAACAAAAAATACTTATTTTTTTCTTCATTTCTCATTTCCTCCTCTTTTATATGCTTTAACGATTGATTTAATTATATCAAATTTTAAACATTAAAGAATTGCATATCTTGTTTTAAATATTGCAAAAATTGCTTTTCCTTGTGACAACTGTACAGATTGTATATTTTAATATTGTTTTTTTGTGCATTTTTACATACAAAAAAAGCAGTAACCATAGATTACTGCTCTTAAAATATCGCTATTTTGCAAAAGTTGTTTTACATTCTGTAAACTTCTTCAGGTGAAACAACCGTTACATTTTCGTCTTTAAGCACTTCAAGTGCCTTTTCGGGATTTTCAACACGAACAATTACAAGTGCGCCCTTATCGCTCTTGCCGATAAATGCGTACATATATTCAATAGAAATACCTGCATTTTTAAGTTTTTCAATTTCACCTGCAAGTCCGCCCGGTTTATCAGCAACCGCAAGTGCAATAACGTCCGTAACCTTTACGACAAGATTATTGCTCTTTAGAATTTCAGCCGCTTTATCCGGGTTGTTTACAATCATTCTCACAATACCGAAATCAGTAGTATCCGCAATCGACAATGCACTGATGTCGATACCGTTCTTTCCTATTACATTAAGTATATCCGAAAGTCTGCCCGATTTATTTTCCACAAAAACAGATATTTGTTTAATCAGTTTCATAGCTTTTACCTCCCTATTAATCGTGAAGTTTACGGTTATCTATAACTCTCTTTGCCTTACCCTCACTTCTTGTGATGGTTTTCGGCTCAACAAGCGTTACCTTTGCGCCAAGTCCCAACGTACTGCGTAATTTTGCAACGATATTCTTTTCAATCGCCGCAACAGACTTAACATCATCAGAAAGCAAGCCCTCCGACATTTCAACTTGCACTTCAAGAGTATCTGTGTTATTTTCTCTGCCGACAATAATCTGATAGTTAGGAGTAATATTGCCGCCGATTTTCAAAAGTACTTCTTCAATCTGTGACGGGAATACGTTTACACCTCTTATAATAAGCATATCGTCGGTTCTTCCTGCAGGTTTCTTCATTCTTACAAGTGTTCTTCCACATTCGCATTTTTCATAATCAAGTACGCATAAGTCACGCGTTCTGTAACGCATCATTGGCATACCCTCTTTTGTAATCGTTGTGAAAACAAGTTCACCGAATGAGCCCGGAGGAAGTACTTCTTCCGTATCAGGGTCGATAATTTCAGGAATAAACATATCTTCACAAACGTGCATACCATTTTGAGCAGAACATTCATAAGATACACCAGGGCCTGTGATTTCGGTAAGTCCGTATACGTCATATGCCTTTATACCAAGCGACTGCTCAATCTGATGACGCATATCTTCCGTCCAAGGCTCTGCACCGAATATACCTGCTTTTAGACTAAGTTGGTCTTTAACGCCCATTTCGTTTATTGTTTCGCCAAGATACATTGCGTATGACGGAGTACAGCAAAGGTGAGTTGCACCGAGTTCAATCATAAGTCTAATTTGTCTTTCGGTGTTACCCGATGATGTAGGGATTGTCATAGCACCGATTCTTTCAGAGCCGCCGTGCGCACCCAAACCGCCTGTGAACAAGCCGTAACCGTATGACACCTGGACAACCGAATTTTCATCGCCGCCTGCCGCCGCAATCTGTCTTGCCATACAGTCTGCCCACATATCAAGGTCGTTTCTTGTATAACCGGCTACAATCTGTCTGCCTGTTGTACCCGACGATGCGTGTATTCTTACAATATCCTTTTTGTCTGCCGCAAAAAGGTCAAACGGATAATAATCTCTCAAGTCCTGCTTTGTTGTAAAAGGCAATTTTGCAAGATCTTTAAGTTCTTTTATATCCTCAGGCTTTACACCCTTTTTATCCATTCTTTCTCTGTACATCGGAACATTTTCATAAACATTCTTTACCTGTTTTTGAAGTCTTTCAAGCTGAAGTTTTTCAAGCTCGTTTCTGTCCATTGTTTCAATTTCCGGCTGATACATTCCCATTGGGTACATCTCCTTTACTTTTTCTTTTTGTTTCTTATAAGCACTGCCGCTATAACAGCCCAAACAACAATAATTGCGACTGTCCAACCTATATAGGTAGTGAATAAATCATGTAGAGTTTTAATCAATAATTGCACTTTTTACTCCTTAAAGTTCATATCCAAGTTCAAACGCTTTAATATTGACATCAAGGAATTTTTCCGGAACAGTTTCCTTTATAACGTCAATCCAAACATTTTTATCTACGTCCATACTCTTTGCCAAAAGTCCGATTAAAACTACGTTTACAGCCTTGATTGTACCTGCTTTTTCCGCAAGAGAAAGTGCGTCAACAGCCTGCAAATTAATCTTTGCACTAAGTTTTTCTTCAATATTCTCAGGATATTCCATAGCACCTGTGATTACAGGCATAGGATTCATTTTTTGAGTATTGGCAATCATCTTACCGCCTTTTTTCAAATAAGGCAAAGCACGCATAGCCTCAAGCATTTCAAATGCCAAAATCAAATCCGCCTCACCGCGGTCTATAATAGGTGAATAAACCTTATCACCATACTTTACATATGTAACAACACTGCCGCCGCGTTGGCTCATACCGTGAACCTCGCTGACTTTAACGTCATAACCCTCTTTAATTGCAACCTTACCAAGTATACGGCTTGCAAGAAGTGTACCTTGTCCGCCGACACCGACTATCATTATGTTCATTCTACTTTTCCTCCTTTTCAATCGCACCAAACGGACAGACATTTGTACATAGTCCGCAGCCGTTACACTGTGTTGTGTCAATCTTAACAGTATCGACGTCTAATGAAATTGCAGGACAGCCGAGTTTCATACACATCTTACACTTCTTACACTTGTCTGTTATGTGACAGTGACCCGAATACTTTTTACGCATATTCGGAAGAAGTGCGCAAGGTCTTTGTGCGATAATAACCGAAGGTTCTTCTCTTTCAACTTCTTCTTTTACGACCTTTTCAAAATTCTTTACGTCAAACGGATCTGCAACGACAACGTGTTCAATACCGATTGACTTGCAAAGTGTTATCAAATTAACTTGCTTTGTTTCTTCCTTACGGATTGTGTAACCTGTTGTAGGGTTATCCTGGTGACCTGTCATACCTGTGATTGAGTTGTCAAGAATAATAACAGTATTGTTACCCTTGTTGTATACAATGTCAACAAGACCTGTAATACCCGAGTGCATAAATGTTGAATCGCCGATTACTGATACAAGTTTCTTATTAAATTCAGCACCTCTTGCTTTTGCCATACCGTGTGCGGCACTGATTGAAGCACCCATACAAATTGTTGTGTCAACGCTTTGCAGAGGAGGTGTTGCACCAAGTGTATAACAGCCTATATCGCCCGAAACAACAAGACCGAGTTTCTTTAGTACATAGAATGTACCTCTGTGCGGACAACCTGCACACATTACAGGAGGACGAACAGGTGTAGGCTCGTCTATAACATCAAATTCAGGTGCGTCTGTACCCAAAACAGCTTTCTTAATCATTGACGGTGTATATTCGCCTTTAAGTGTAAATACGTCCTTGCCTATTACATCAACTCCAACGCTCTTACAGAAATCTTCGATAACAGGGTCAAGTTCTTCGATAACGAAAACTTTATCATACTTTGACGCAAATTCTTTTATCTTCTTTTCAGGTAGCGGATAAACTATACCGATTTTCAAATAATCAGCCTTATCGCCAAGTGCTTCTTTTGCATACATATATGCGATACCGCCTGCGATAATACCGATTTTTGAGCCGTTTTCTTCAACTCTGTTAAGAGGTGATGTTTCAGCCATTTCCTTTAGTGCGTTTATTCTGTCCTCAACGACAACGTGACGCTTTATCGCATTACCCGGCATCATTACATACTTCTGCGGATTTTTCTCGTAATCCTTTAATGCAACTTCCTGCTTTTCTTCTTCCTCAACAAGACTCTGTGAATGAGAAACTCTTGTTGAAAGTCTTAAAAATACAGGTGTATCGTATTTTTCGGAAAGTTCATATGCAGTCTTTGTGAACTCCTTACATTCTCCGCTGTCAGACGGCTCTAACATAAGTATTTTAGATGCCTTTGCATAGTGACGTGAATCCTGTTCGTTCTGTGATGAGTGCATACCTTGGTCATCGGCAACGCACAATACAAGACCGCCGTTTACTCCTGTATAGCTTGCAGTGAAAACAGGGTCAGCCATTACGTTAAGACCGACGTGTTTCATACAAGACATACTTCTTGCACCGGCGATTGACGCACCGATTGCAACTTCTGCCGCAACCTTTTCATTCGGCGCCCATTCAACGTATATATCGTCATATTTAACTATATTTTCTGTAATCTCGGTACTCGGTGTGCCGGGATATGAGGAAACAACGCTTACACCGGCCTCATAAGCACCGCGTGCAACCGCTTCATTTCCAAGCATTAACTTTTTCATCATGTAATCCTCCTCGTTATTTAACCATTATTATAATTTTAACAAAATTCGCCTCTATCGTCAAGTACATTGTAGAAAAAAGCAACAAAATATATTATACTTTCATATTAAAATACCCATTTGCATTAAGCAAATGGGTATCAGTTCGGATTTTTCACGTTTCAAACAATCATTCAAGTTCAAATGCACCTGTGTAAAGTTGATAATACTTACCTTTTTGTGCAATAAGCTGTTCGTGATTACCGCGTTCGATAATTCTTCCGAGTTCAAGCACCATAATTACATCTGAATTTCTTACCGTTGAAAGTCTGTGTGCGATAACAAATACTGTACGTCCCGTCATAAGTGCGTCCATACCTCTTTGAACTATCGCCTCTGTTCTTGTATCAATACTTGAAGTTGCTTCGTCAAGTATCATTACAGGCGGATCTGCAACCGCTGCTCTTGCGATTGACAAAAGCTGTCTTTGACCTTGCGACAAGCTGCCGCCGTCACCCGAAATAACTGTATCGTATCCGTCAGGCAACATATTTATAAACTCATCCGCATTCGCAAGTCTTGCCGCCGCATAAACTTCTTCGTCCGTTGCGTCAAGATTACCGTATCGGATATTTTCCTTAATTGTACCCGTAAACAAGTTTGTATCCTGTAAAACGATACCGAGCGAACGTCTTAAATCTTTCTTTTTGATACGGTTAATATTAATTCCGTCATAAGTTATCGTACCGTCGGCAATATCATAGAAACGATTTATAAGGTTGGTAATTGTAGTTTTACCCGCACCTGTCGCACCGACAAACGCAACCTTTTCACCGTGGTCGGCATACAATGTTATATCATGCAGTACGATTTTTTCGGGATTATATCCGAAATCAACATCAAAGAATTTAACTTCACCCGTAAGACGTGTGTATTTAACACTGCCGTCCTTTTGAACTTCTTTCCAAGCCCACATATATGTCTTTTCTTCCGTTTCAACTATATTGTCGTTTCTGTCGTACTTAACATTGACAAGTGTAACATCGCCGTTGTCCTGTTCAACTTCTTCATCCATAAGATTGAATATTCTTTCCGCTCCGGCAAGTGCCATAACGATTGAGTTAAGCTGTTGCGATATTTGGTTTATCGGCATTGTAAATGATTTTGAAAGTTGCAGAAATGACGCTATAACGCCAAGTGTAAGTCCCGCAACGCCGTTTAGTGCAAGTGCACCGCCGATAATAGCTATAAGCACATACTGCAGGTTACCTAAATTAGCCATAATCGGCATTAGGATATTTGCGTATTTATTAGCCTCGGTTGCGTTTTCACAAAGCTCTTCGTTAATCTTATCAAAATCTTCTTTTGAATGTTCTTCGTGACAGAACACCTTAACGACCTTCTGACCGTTAATCATTTCTTCGATATAACCGTTTACCTTACCGATGGACTGCTGTTGTTTTACAAAAAATCTTCCGCTCGCTCCGGCAATCTTCTTTGTTACAAACATCATACAGGTTGCAAACACCAACACAAATATTGCAAGATAAACATTCGATATAAACATCGCAACGACTACCGATATAATCGTGACTGCCGATGAAAACATCTGCGGAATACTCTGTGCCATCATCTGTCTTAGAGTATCTGTATCGTTTGTGTAGTAACTCATTATATCGCCGTGAGTATGTGTATCGAAATACTTAATCGGCAATTTCTGCATATGAGTAAACATATCGTCACGAATTTTCTTTAACACACCCTGTGCGATTGATACCATAGTTCTGTTATAAAACAATGTAGCAAGTATTCCCACTGCATACACAATACCCATTACGCAGATTGCTTTAAGCAAGCCCGTGAATACAGGGTTTGTACTGCCCAAAAGCGGTGTTATATAGTCATCGATAAGCGTACCGATAAACATTGAGCCGGCAACGTTTGCAACGGCACTCAGCAATATACATATCAATACAAAGATAAATCTGAATTTGTATTTCTTCATATATGAAAGAATACGTTTGATTGTCTTACCGGTATTTTGTGCACCGTGTTTATTCATCGTCACCGCCTCCTTTCACCTGTGAATTATATACTTCACTATATATTTCGTTGTTCTTCAAAAGTTCTTCGTGAGTACCTATTCCGTTTATTTCACCGTTATCCATAACAATTATCTTATCTGCGTCTTCGACAGATGAAATTCTCTGTGCAATAATAATCTTTGTTGTATTCGGTATTTCTTCACGGAACGCACGTCTGATACTTGCATCTGTCTTTGTATCAACCGCACTTGTACTGTCGTCCAAAATAAGGATTTTCGGTTTCTTTAACAAAGCTCTTGCGATACAAAGTCTTTGTTTCTGACCGCCCGATACATTTGAACCGCCCTGTTCGATATAAGTATCATACTTATCAGGGAATGTCTGAATAAATTCATCGGCTTGTGCAAGCTTACATACTCTTTCGATTTCTTCATCTGTTGCGTGGTCATTACCCCAACGCAAGTTTTCTTTGATTGTTCCGGAGAACAACACATTTTTCTGAAGTACCATTGCAACCTCGTCACGCAATGACTCAATATCATATTCCTTTACGTTTCTGTCACCGACAATCACTTCACCGTCGGTTGTATCGTAAAGTCTTGGGATAAGCTGTACAAGGCTTGACTTTGAACTTCCCGTACCGCCTATAATTCCGACAGTTTCACCCGATTTAATATCAAGATTTATATTCTTAAGGCAGAGTTTTCTCTTTTTCTTTGAATATCCGAAGTTTACATTTCTGAATGAAATATCGCCGTTTTTAATTTCATATACAGGATTTTCAGGATTTGTAAGATCGCTCTTTTCGTCAAGTATTTCGACGATTCTTTCAGATGACGCTCTTGCCATTGTAATCATTACGAACACCATTGAAAGCATCATAAGGTTCATAAGAATTTGCATTGTATATGCAATAAGGCTTGTAAGCTCACCTGTTGTCATAGTTGACGCAACGATAAGCTTTGCACCGAACCACGATATGAAAAGCATACAGCCGTATGCCGCGAACTGCATAAGCGGTGCGTTAAATGCCAAAAGTTTTTCGGCTTTTACAAAGTCATCGTATATATCTTCAGAAACGTTTTTAAATTTCTTTTCTTCGAAATCTTCTCTTACAAATGATTTAACAACTCTTATACCTCTCAAATTTTCCTGTACAACGTTGTTAAGTTTATCGTATATCTTGAATACTCGTTCAAATATCGGGTGTGCGTGAGTCATTATAAAATACAATCCGCCGCCCAAAACAGGAATTGCAAGCAAGAATACAAGTGAAAGTTTATGATTTATACCAAACGCCATAATAAGCGAGAATATAATCATTATCGGACCTCTTACCGCAATTCTGACTATCATCTGATAAGCATTTTGTACGTTCGTTATATCAGTTGTAAGTCTTGTTACGATACTTGATGCAGAGAATTTATCAATATTTGAAAATGAGAAGTTCTGTACATTATAGAACATATCCTTTCTCAAATTCTTCGCAAAACCTGCCGATGCACTCGCCGCAAATTTACCCGACAATGCACCGAAAACCAATGAAATTACACATGAAATTGCAAGGGCGATACCTATTTTCAATATGTAATTCATATTTCCAGCGTCAATACCCTTGTCAATAAGCATAGCCATAAGAAGCGGTATTACAACTTCCATAATAACTTCAAGAGTAACAAAAATCGGTGCAAGAATCGAATCACGTTTATACTCTCTTACACTTTTTAATAATGTCTTTATCATCTAATTCCTCCTTTAAAAATGTAGTACGCTACATATTAAGGTAAAAATATACCCTATTTTTCACACTTATCATTGTCTTGGTACATATGTTCGTAAACCTTTGTTAAAAGTTTTTTGAGTTCTTTTTCCTCCTCATCATTTAATGCACCTGTTATCAACGAATCCATATACTTTCTGTGTTCTTTCATTTCACTGCCAAGCTCAAAAGCCTTGTCAAACAAAATAACCTGTCTGCATCTATGGTCCTCCGGATTTACCTCAACACGCACAAAATTATTCTTCTCCATACGCTTTAAAAGTCCGATAATCGTGGAATGTCTTAACCCAAATTCCTGTTCAATCTCCTTTTGCATTACAACATTCTTGCCCTTTTCAAGCATATAAAAAAGTATATTTGCCTGCGAACAGGTTATATCGTATTTCTTCAGATGTGCATTTGCCGCCATAGACATAATCTCATCTATCCTCTTAAAATAAAAGCCTATACCTTTCTTTTTCACAAATACACCTCCTCGCAAAAAAATGTAGCGTACTATACTTTTTGTGTAGTACGCTACATATTATACACATTATTAATATTAATGTCAATAAACCTTTTTCAAAGTTCATATTTTGTTCATTAATTGTTCACGTTATTCGGAAACGTAACATAAATAGTTGTACCTTTGCCGACTTTGCTCTTTACGCGTATAGTCGCATTATGGCAGGCACAAACGTGCTTTACTATTGAAAGTCCCAAGCCTGTACCGCCGACTTTTTTTGAGTGGCTTTTATCAACGCGATAAAAACGTTCAAATATTCTTTCCGTATCTTCGGGCGGTATTCCTATACCCGTATCCTTTACGGACAGTTCCACGCCCTTTGCCGACTCGCCGACAAATACGGTTATTTTTCCGTTATCCTTATTATACTTTATCGCATTGTCAAGCAAGTTATATACAAGCTCACTCACCAATGTCACGTTACCTTTTATGAATGTCGGTATCTTCGTATAATAAATCTGAATACCTCGTTCTTTTGCGGCTTTTTCAAGAACACATATCGCCTCTTCCGTAACCAGCGAAAGGTCGATATTTTCCGGATTTTCAACACTTCCCTGTTCGTCAATATTTGATAGATTTATTATATCATCTATAAGAGTAAGAAGTCGGTCGGACTCTTTTTCTATCTTTCTGCCAAACTCCTTGATGTCCTCCGCCTTTGCCATACCGTTGCTTATCATTTGTGCATATCCCGAAATGGTTGTAAGCGGTGTTTTAAGCTCGTGCGAAACGTTTGCGGTAAATTCACGTCTGATTTTTTCCGTCTTTTCTTTTTCCGCATTTTGATTTGCTATTCTTGCAAAAAACGGTTTCAACTCGTCATATATCTCTGCCTTGCCTATATTATTTATATCCACTTCATTAATCGGATCTAAAATATATTTCGTCAAATGCTTTGCACTCACAAACGAAACAGCAATAACGCATATTAAAATAATAATAACTATCGGCATTATGGTCAAAACCATATACATTATTACTTTTGTCGGCTGTGACATTCTTAATATACTGCCGTTATTCAATTTTACGGCATAATAATATATTTTTTCACCAATCGTTTCGGAATTACGGCTACTGCTCCCGTTTCCGTATGTAACGGCTTGTTTAACTTCCGGTCGTTCAAAATGGTTTTCCATTGTAGTTGTATCCGCCTCGTTATCATAAATAACCGTACCGTCTGATTTGATAAGCGTCACTCGAATATCGGATACATCATCATACATTTTGGTTAATATATTAATTTCACTGTTTTCGTCATAACCGTCTAAGCATTGTGCCAATATATTTGTTCTTGATTTTAAATCTGATTTTTCCTTTATCGAATACTGTGTACAATATGCCACCAAAATAAGCAGCATACTTACTATAACTGATGATATTGTAAGAATTTTCAGCGTGCCGTTTATAGCTTTTCTCATATCTTATATCCTACATTTCTTATAGTTTCGATACACTTACCCTTTTCGCCGAGTTTATGTCTTAAACTTCCTATATGAACGTCCAGCGTTCTGCTTTCGCCCTCAAAGTGATAACCCCATATCTTTTCAAGCAAAACCTCTCTCGGCACAACTGTGCCTTTGTTTTTCAGAAGATATTTAAGAAGTTCAAATTCTTTAAACGTTATCGCAATATCCTTTCCGTCAACCTTTACATTCCTGCTTTGGTTGTCCAAAATGATACCCTTGTATTCGATTATATCAGAACTGGCTTGCGGACCGCTCCTACGAAGGACTGCTTTAATTCTTGAAATAAGTTCCATAACGCCGAAAGGCTTTGTTACATAGTCGTCCGCTCCGTATTCAAAGCCTTTGACTTTGTCACTTTCAGTACCTTTGGCTGTTATCATAATAACAGGAACATTTTTAGTCGTATCGTTGTTTCGTATGTCTTTCAGTATAGCAATTCCGTCTTTATCCGGCAGCATTATATCCAAAAGCACCATTGACGGCAAACGCTCGCCAAGTCGTTTTTCAAAATCTGAGGCACTTTCAAAACCCTCTGCCTCAAACCCTGCTGATTTCACTGCATACGTTATTAAATCTCTTATTCCCTCATCATCTTCGACGCAATAAATCAAATCCATAAAACACTCCCCCATTTATACATTATTCAACTTCTGACGATACCGAAAACGGCAATATATACTTTTTACCGAATTCAACGCACAATTCTTTATATTCAGGATTGTTTCGTCTGTTACTCATAACGTGATGCACATCATAATTTTCGTCATTGAGTTCAATAATAGCTGCAGCAACGTTTGCACAGTGATCAGATATTTTTTCAAGTGCTGTAATGTAATCGGTAAATACAAAACCTTGATTTACACTGCATCTGCCCTCTTGCATACGCTTTATATGACGGTTTTTAAGGTCATTTCTAAGTCTGTCGATAACGTCTTCCAAAGGCTCAACTTTATTAGCAAGTTTAACATCGTCCTTTGAAAATGCACTGATTGTAAGGTCGATAATTTCACCGACGGCATTAACCATTATAGTGATTTCCTGTCTTGCCTTGTCGGAGAAATGAACGTCTTTATCACGTTTTTCTCTCGCCGTAAATACCAAATCGGCGGTATAGTCCGTCATTTTCTCAAAATCTGATATTGCGTGAAGAAGTATTGAAACTTTCTGCGAATCCGACTCATTCAAGCTCTTTGCCGAAAGCTTTACAAGATATGCACCGAGTGCGTCCTCATATTCATCGGCAAGATTTTCTGTTTCTATAATTTTCCTATCTATCGACTCTGAATACTTTGCAACACATTCCTGTGCCATGGTAAAGCTCTCTTTTACCATATATGCCATATTTGTAGCAAGCGTCATACATTGTTCAACAGCGAATGACGGAGTTTGTAAAAATCTTTCGTCAAGCAAACCGAATGTGCTTTCTTCCGCGCCCTCTTTAATTGTCATTCTTGCCAATTTTTCAAGTAACTTGTTAAACGGCAACAATACAGCCGTTGCAACAACATTGAATATCGTATGAACTATTGCGATATTAAACGGTGTAACAGAATCGCTTACAAATGCAAAATTGAAGATTGCATTTGCCGCATAGAATAATACAAGGAATAAAACCGTACCTATAATATTGAAATACAAATGCACCATTGCGGCACGTTTTGCGTTTTTGCTTGCACCGATACATGATATAAGTGCAGTCACACAAGTACCTATATTTTGTCCCATAATTATAGGAATTGCCGCACCGAATGTTATTTTACCCGTAGAAGAAAGTGCCTGAAGTATACCGACAGATGCAGATGACGATTGTATAACAGCCGTTAATACAGCACCTGCAAGCACACCTAAAATAGGATTTTGGAACATTGTAAGTATGTTTGTAAATGCCTCAACATCTTTTAAAGGCTCAACAGCCGCCGACATTGTTTCCATACCGAACATAAGTACCGCAAAACCAAGAAGTATGTTACCGATATTCTTCTTAGAGTCGCTCTTTGCAGCCATTGTAAATACAATACCGATAAGTGCTAAAACCGGAGTAAAGTTAGCCGGCTTACAGAGTTGAATCCAAAAGCTGTCCCCCTGTATACCGGAAAGGCTCAATATCCATGATGTAACAGTCGTACCGATATTTGCACCCATTATAATACCTATAGCCTGTCCGAGTTTCATAATGCCTGAGTTTACAAAACCTACAACCATAACCGTAGTAGCTGAAGATGACTGTATAACCGCCGTAACTGCAGCACCCAAAACAACACCTTTTATAGGATTTGACGTAAGTTTTTCAAGTATCTGTTCAAACTTACCGCCGCCAAGCTTTTCAAGACCGCTGCCCATTACGTTCATTCCGTAAAGGAACATCGCCAGTCCTCCGAACAATGAAAATAAGCCAAAAATGTTCATAATTTTATCCCCTTATTTATATATTTTATAAAATCCTCTAAGCTAATTATATATAATCTATGTAAAATTGTATTCAAGCCTATCTTAAATTTATGTAAAATCTTTTAAAACTCGCCAGCTTTCGATTAATTTTTCAAGCGAAAACATTGCGTTTGCAGGGCTTGTAGACGGCAGTTTTACCGCATTTAAGTCAGAATTGTATTTTACAAACAATTTATACGCGGTATTTCCGTTTGTAAAGATTTTTTTAATTTCAGCCGTTTGTAAAATCCGTCTTAAATCATTCGGCGTAACATTTTTTATAGAGCTGTCGGACGAACCTTCTATGTCACAGCTTGCAATAACATCCCAAACCGCAATATTATGTTTTATCAAAAATGCTTTTTTCTCCTCTGTCGTGCCCGGACAGACGTCATTCATAACATTCGCAAGCACCTTCCAAAACCTGTTCTGCGGATGACCGTAGAAAAAGTTTGCTTCACGTGATTTTACAGACGGGAAACTGCCGAGTATAAGTATTTTTGAATTTTTATCGTATATGGGTTCTATTGTATGAAATTCCATTTCTATCACCTCTTAAATAATACTGTATAAACCTTAAATACACCTTAATTTTATAAAAATATCAGTGGAAATCAAATTTTGTATTGACTATTATATTTTTATATTATATCATAAAAATATTCATAAATAAAGAAAGGATTATAGATTATGAAAACAGCAAACGCACCATTGTTTAAAGACCCTATTCATAACGGAGCCGCTGACCCTGTCGTTATATATAATGAAGAAACAGGCACTCATTATATGCTTTACACCGCAAGACGTGCAGACGTTGAAGAAGAAGGCGTAATGTGGGTACACGGTACTGATATAGGAATTGCGGAAAGTAAAGACAACGGTAATTCATGGGAATATATAGGTATATGCAAAGGCCTTGAATACGGCGAAGGCAAAAATACATATTGGGCACCGGAGGTTATACGTTTCGGCGAGCTTTATCATATGTATGTAAGCTATGTTCCGGGAATTCCTGCCGACTGGAATCACCCGCGTTACATTCTTCACTACACCTCAAAAAATTTAATTGATTGGAATTTTGAAAGCAAGCTTAACCTTTCATCAGAAAAGATTATTGACGCTTGTGTATTCAGGCTACCAGACGGTATTTTCAGAATGTGGTACAAGGACGAGCGGAACGGCTCTCATACATATTTTGCCGACAGCAAGGACTTATATAATTGGGAAGTTAAAGACTGTGCCGCCGATGATGTTCCGCACGAGGGCGCTAATGTATTTGAATTTGGCGGTAAGTATTGGCTTATAACCGACTGTTGGAGCGGTTTGGACGTCTATTATTCGGACGACCTTACGACTTGGACAAAGCAAAGCAGTCGTATTCTTGACATAGGCGGTACAAGAGAAGATGACGGAGTTATCGCAAATCACGCCGATGTATATGTAACGGACAACAACGCATATATTTTCTACTTCACTCACCCTGACAGACAAAAAAATATGCTTGAAAACAATATCGGAAACGAACGCAGAACGTCAATTCAAGTTGCCGAACTTGAAGTTAAAGACGGTGTTTTGGTATGTGACAGAAATAAGGATATATCGGTTAAACTTAAATAATATAAAAAGGTTAGACGAAATTCCGTCTAACCTTTTGTATTACTTTGATGTAGTTATGCTTATACTGTTTCCGTCACTTGTCATTACAATATCGCCGCTTTCATCGGTGCGATACACTTCCACACCCGCGTCACTTAGTTTACTTAAAGTTTCTTCATTAGGGTGACCGTATGAATTGCCTTTTTCTACGCTTATCACGGCATACTGTGGCATAACTTCACGCAAAAACGGATATGACGTTGACGTTCTCGAACCGTGATGACCGACTTTAAGCACCGTTGATTTCAAATCCGCACCGCTGTTTAATATTTCTTCTTCCTCGTCGCTTTCGGCGTCACCCGTAAATAAGAATGATGTGTTTCCGTATGTGATTTTTAATACTATTGACGTACTGTTTAAATCCTTGCCGTTTTCGTCAACAGGTCCTAAAAATTCAATCGTACTGCTGCCAAGCTGAATTTCGTCACCGACATTCGGGTGCTTGATTTCAACATTTTGTTCTTCCGCTTTTTTCTTGAAATTTTTATACGCTTTTGTATTCGCCTCTGTTTTCGGTGCATATATGTTGTCCGCTTTTGTTACCGACAACGCGCCCGACAAACCGCCGACGTGGTCCTCGTGAGCATGAGAGCACACAACATAATTAAGCTCCGTAATATCTTCTTTCTTTAAATATGCCGCTACCACATTACTGTCCGCAACATTTCCGCCGTCTATCATCATCGTTTCGCCGTCACATTCTATAAGCGCCGAATCGGCTTGTCCTACATCTATAAAATGCACCTCAAAATTTGAATTTTCAGGTATATCCGACGGGTTTACATTGCTTCCCGATATTCCGAATGACATAATAAATGCCATTAACATATTTAAAATCTTACTCATCTTCTGCTCTCCCTTCATATATAAAATTATTATAACTTATAATTGACTTAATCTGCAAGTATTTTGTTGATTATTTTGATATTTAATGTTAAAATATCTGTATAGTATAAATTTGAAAGGATATTGTATATGTTAAATGCTGTGTTTTTTCCGTTTTCGGAAATGTATATAAACCACGTTAAATCATCGGAAAAATTTGATATGAAGATACAGCACTACCATGACGCATATGAAATATATTTGCAGGCGGACGGTGAGAGATACTTGTTCCTTGACGATATTTGTTACACGTTAAAGCAAGGCGATTTGGTAATTTTAAAGCCGTTTGACATTCACTATATGGAAAGCCGCGACATTGATTTTTACGAAAGATATGTTTTGAATTTCAGCAGTGATATGCTGAGCGGAATTTTGACAAAAACAGAAACTGATATTCTTTTCGATAACATCAAGTCGTGCGTATTCCATCTTAATGATGAGCAATTTACTCTTATTCTCGATTACTTCAAAAAAATTGACGCATTTTCAAACAGAATAGGTTTGCTTTCCGAAAAACTTGCGTTAAGCAGTGTTTTTCAGCTTGTTTCTGTAATTAAAGACCTTTCAAAAAATGCCGAAATTATCACAAGTCAAAATACTCCGCCCGAAATAGTTATGGCGATAGATTACATAAACAACCACTATAAAGAGGACATAAACCTTGACATTATAACCGAAGTCGTGCATATCAGCAAATATCATTTTTCACGACTTTTCCACAAAGCAACGGGTGCAACGTTTCTGCAATATTTATACAATGTGCGTCTTGTAAACGTCCACTCACTGCTTGCCGAAACAAATTTAAACTTAAACGAAATCGCTATTCGTACAGGCTTTTCGTCAAGTGCGCATTTATCAAGAATTTTCAAGCAAGTGTACAATGTTTCACCGCAAAAATTCAGACGTATGTTAAAAGAGAAATCAAAAAAGCAGTGATTAACACTGCTTTTTATTATTGCTGAAGTTGTTTTTTGAATATTGTTCTGAAAATTAATCTTGCAAGCGGTCCTGCAAAAAATATTTGCCAGCACAATGCCATTGGGAAATTCATAGCTGTTGTTTGCAACCATACCGCAACAATTTCTTTGCCCGGATTTTTAAACAACAATGTTGCAATCATACTCATTGTCGGACACATAATACATACAATCATTGACGAAATCGCAAGCGTGATAAAGAACGGATTATCCACTCCCGGTCTTATAAATCTGAATGCAAGCTTTGTCGCAAGTTTTTCGACTGCGAAAAACTCAAGTATGAATGCGGCAGGCCACATTATAACCATTTCGTGAAATGCAAGCAAGAACACCTCATTGCTCATCTGTCCCTTATTCAGGCTGATATTATAGCATATCATTGCGTACACCATAATAAACGCCATAATCAGTGTGAAAATAATGTTTTGAAATTTTGTCTTTGGCATAAATTTTTACCCTCTTTTCTTAAATTTACGCAAAAAAACAACACATCCGTGTTGTTCGTTATCATCGTTAAGCACAATGTGTCGTTTCCAATTATATACCAAAGCATCATTAAATTGCGAGGATTATTTTAACATAACCAGTCTGTGTTGTCAATACCTTTCTCTAAAAATAATCAAAAATCACATCGTAAGATGTGATTTTTGGAGCTGTCGACAGGCTTAATTACTTACCCATTCTCCGACCGATTCGTTTGTTACAACATTTACGTTTCCGGAGAAATCGGACGTATAAAGCTTACCGCTTTTTTTATCCACAAAGTAAATTTTATCATTTTCAACATCGAATTTTTTTACTGCTTTATCATAAATACACGTCAAGTCGCTTGCGTCAAGACTGCCTATATAAAGTCCGTTATACGAAGTTATAAGTCTGCCGTCCGCAGTCTTCACATCGTCTGCATAACAAACATAATTATTGTCACTGCCGTCAAGATTTACGCGGTAAACCTCCTCACGGAAAGGGTTTTTATAATAAATCGTATCTCCCCACTGTGCAATAAGTTCAATATTTATCCATGACGCGTCGCCCTTTACGACCAAATGTTGATCTGTTCCGTCTATGTTCATACAATAAATATCTTTTCCGTTATCTTGATTTACAAACAGAATTTTATCTGTCGGCGTTTGCTTTTTACAAATAAGCGAATTAATTTGATTTAAGGTCTTAACTTCACTTCCGTCACGGCTAATTCTCATCAAATTACCGTACCAAACACCGTTTTCGACAAACAGATAATCTCCGTAATAAAAACAGTTAAACGGATACAGCTTAACATCATTGTCACCCATGCTTAATTTCACAAGTGACGTTCCGTCAAGAGTAATTCCGTACATTATATTGTCATTATCCAAGTTGAAATATATGTAATCCTTGTACTTTTTAGGGTATCTGACCGAATTGTCCGTAAGTCGTTCAACGTCGCCGCTGTCAATATTCATACGATAAAGAACGCCGCTCTTTTTTCCGCCGTCCGATTCCTGATAATATATCCACCCATCATCAACGGCAATTTTATTGACCGTTTTATTGATAAGTTCCTCTTCACCCGATATGTCATTTGCTCGGTAAAGGTGTCTGTCATTTTTAGACAAATAGTAAACATTATTGTCATACATCTCAAGTTCACAGACGCTGTTATCAGATAATTTCTGTCTGTTTGCACTGTTTTTGTCTACTGAATATAGCTTTTGATAGTCAGAATCGGATGCATAGTATACCGTACCGCTTTCGTTTATACGGCTGTCTATAACAACTCTGTTGTTTTCACCGTCCCAACCGACAGTTGCACCTAAAGTTTCGGAAACCGCTCTTACGGGAACATATGTTCTGTCATCAATTATTTTAGCAGGTACGTCAAGCTGAATTTGGTCAACCCAAATTGCCGAACCGTCTGAATTATATACTCCCGTACTCATAATTTGATTATCAACAGGCACGCATATAAATTCGCCGTTTCTCTCAGCCCAAACCGTTCTGCCGTTATTGTCCCACGACACATTTGCACCGAAAGCCTCAAATATCGCTCTCATCGGTACAAGTACGCGTTCGTCAATATTCTTCGGATTAACGTCACATTCCAATTTTTCGCCGTCAATATATACTTCTATAACGTCATTAGCAAAAGCATTTACGCACGGCAACATAATTACTCCGCTTATCAAAAGTGCAATCAGTTTTTTCAAGATAATCGCTCCTTTATTACAGCATAAATATCATCATTTATATCTTCGACACTTCTTATTTTTCCGTTTTCAACACATGAAATATGTTTCCAGCCGAAACGTTTTGATACGTATACTGCATTATCATAGCTTTTTTGAAGATACGATATATCACTCTCGTGTATATCCTTTTTATCCCCACCGTTTGACTTGTTCGCCCTGTCTTTCATTAATTCTATACCGTACTTTGGCGGCATATCAAGAAATATCGTAACGTTCGGACGCGGAAGTCCGTAAACATTGTATTCAAGGTCGTCAAGCCACGTTAAAAACTTGTCTTTTTCTTCTTGATTTTCAATTTTGCTTGCCTGATGTATAAGATTTGACGACACATATCTGTCTGCTAAAATCAATGTACCGTTTTCGTAATCCTTTCCCCAATCGGTTTTATACGTCGCAAATCTGTCAGCCGCAAAAAACGTTGATGTGGCATACGCATTCACATCTGACGGCTTGTCGCCGAATTCACCGTTTAGGTACATCTTTACAAGTGTTGACGATGGGTTGTCATACGCCGGAAACGACACAGACTTTATTTTTAATTCGTTATTTTCAAGACGTTTTTTTAAAAGTTCCGTCTGTGTTTGCTTTCCGCTTGCGTCAACGCCGTCAATCGCTATAAGTATCCCCATAATTTCTCCTAAAATTAGTCTTGTTTGTATTTTTTTCCCTTTGTAATTACCGTTGCCGCAAATTTAGGCAATTCCATCATTCTTCCTATACGCCAAGGCTCTTTGCAAAGTCTGTAAAACCATTCCATACCTGTTTTACAGAATATTTCAGGTGCGCGTTCAACTTTTCCGGCAAATACGTCAAGACTTCCGCCAATGCCCATCGCAACGCGTACTTTAAGTGCATCTCTGTTTCTTTCAATCCACTGTTCCTGCTTAGGTGCGCCTAAGCATACAAAAACAATATCCGCACCGGAATTGTTGATTTCCTCAACAATTTCAGCCTCTTCTTCCGGCTTGAAATATCCGTTTCTTGTACCGACAATATTAAGGTCGGTGTATTCTTCCAAAAGCTTTTTCTTTGCCTCTTCCGCAATACCCGGCTTACCTCCGAAAAGGAACAGCTTGTGGTCTGTGTAGTTCATTTTTTGCAAAACCTGTCTTGCAATGTCATATCCTGCCGCACGTTCGCTTATAGGCTTTTTCAAAATCTTTGACGCATGCACAACGCCTATGCCGTCGGCAGTAAGCAAGTCAGCATTATTAAGAAGTTTACAAAATTTTTCGTCTTTGTATGCAAGCATAATTATTTCCGAATTAGGCGTGTATACCGCATGAAACTTATCTTCGTCCAAAAAACGCATAATGCAGTCAGTAGCCTGTGAAATGTTCACCATGTCAACGTGAACACCAAGTATGTTTACTTTATCCATGTTCTTCTCCTTGCTTTGAATATATATTATTTGCCACCACTCCGTCACTTCGTGACGCCTCTCCTCAAGGAGAGGCTTTTCGGCTCCCATTGAGGGGAGCTGTCGGCATTGCCGTCTGTGGGGTGGTTTTTTCGGGCGACCAATGATCGCCACTACGAGCATCCTCATTTGCCACCACTCCGTCACTTCGTGACACCTCTCCTCAAGGAGAGGCTTTTCGGCTCCCAATGAGGGGAGCTGTCGGCATTGCCGTCTGTGGGGTGGCTTTTTTGCGACCTATGATCGCCACTACGAATATCTATTATCTGTTATCTATTTTTGTATACTCCTTACTGTGTACCATCGACTTATATGCCGGTCTGATAATTCTGCCGCAGCCGATAACTTCTTCAAGTCTATGTGCGCACCAGCCGACAATTCTTGAAATAGCAAAAAGCGGTGTATACATTTCGGTAGGTATGCCGAGCATTTTATAAACAAAACCCGAATACATATCAACATTCGCACACATAACCTTATGATTATTTTTAACTTCCGCAAATACACCCGGTGTAAGACGTTCAACACTGCAATACAGTTTAAATTCCTTTTCAAATTCAGGGTGATTTGAAACAAGCTGACCTGCTTTTTCTTTAAGCAAAATACATCTTGGGTCACTGTATGTATAAATAGCGTGTCCCATACCGTATATAAGTCCCGAACCGTCAAAAGCCTCTTTACGAAGAATTTTTGCAAGGAATGCCTTAACCTCCTCATCATCTTCCCAGTGCTTAACGTTTGCCTTGATTTCTTCCATCATACCCATAACTTTTGCGTTTGCACCACCGTGCTTAGGACCTTTAAGTGAGCCGATAGCCGCCGCAATAGCAGAATATGTATCAGTATCCGATGAAGAAACAACTCTTGTCGTAAATGCCGAGTTGTTACCGCCGCCGTGTTCAGCGTGTATCATAAGCAATACATCAAGCATTTCCGCTTCTTCACGAGTATATTTATTATCGGGTCTTATCATATAAAGCAGATTCTCAGCTGTTGACAATCTTGGCTGCGGTGTGTGAAGATACAGACTTTTTCCGTCATGATAATGGCTCTTCGCCTGATAGCCGTATGCCGCCATTACAGGAAGTCTTGCAATCAATTCTATTGACTGACGCAAGATATTACCCGTTGAAATATCATCCGGATTTGAGTCATACGAATAAGACGCAAGTACGGAACGGGCAATTTTATTCATTATATTCTTACTCGGAGCTTTCAAAATCATATCTTCCGCAAAGCCTTCCGGCAATACACGAAGATTTCCGATAAGTCTTGAAAAATCGTCCAAAGTCTTTTTATCCGGAAGATGTCCGAATAACAGCAGATATGCTACTTCTTCAAAACCAAATCTCTTCTCTTTTTCACAGTTTTTAACTATATCTGTAAGGTCATAACCACGGTATCTCAAATGACCTTCCATAGGAATTTTTTCACCGTCATCAATATAGTAACCCAAAACCGCACCGACAGAAGTAAGTCCTGCCATTACACCTGTACCGTCATCGTTTCTCAAACCTCTTTTAACGCTGTACTGCTTAAAAAGTTCCTTTGAAAACGGCTGATACACATCTGATGCCTCTTCTTGAAATCTCTCTTGTAATCTCTTTTTATCCTCTTCCTTTAACATATCTCCACTTCCCTTCCGCTCCGCTATATCAGAGCTTGAAATTTATATCAGACTTATTTGATTGTCTTCTCCCCTTAAAATTCCTCCGGCTGCCGGAATATTTTTCGGTCTGTAATGCTCAATGTCCTCAACTGTGCATTGTTCTTTGTCTACAACCTTAACAACCTTTGCGTCTTTTTTACGCAACGTTATTACCTGTATACCCTGTGTACTCTTTGTCGCTTTAAGCGGAATTTTTTCCGTATTAACCAATAACACTCTGTTATTATCCGACATCAGAACAACATCTTTATCTTCATCAAGAAGTCTTATATCACATATCGGCGACTTATTTCCGTATGCACCGATAAGTTTTTTACGGTTTGTCTTAGTTTCATAATTTGAAAGCGCAACTTTCGCCATTTTACCGTTTTCAAACGTAAACAGCATTTCGCCCTTATAATCCGTTGTTACAACAGTATACACTATTTTTTCATCTTCTTCAAGTCCAAGTATTCCCGGCAGGTACTCGCCCATAGTGCTTACCTTTGCATCTGCAAGGTCATATGTTTTCATTTTATATGCAACGCACTTATTTGAGAAGAATATAAGTTCGGATTTATTTGTCGATTCCATTGTCTGAACAATTTCATCTGTTTCCTTTAATTTATGCTCCGTTGTACTTGAACGAAGTGATACGGCTGAAATCTTCTTAATATAGTTATCTCTTGTTACGAAAATTGTAAGCGGATAATCGTCTATATTTTCCGTTTCGTTATACTCCGTTATTTCCTCACCGCTGATTAAAGTCGTCTTTCTTTCCTGACCGTATTTCTTTGCGATTTTCTTTAACTGGTCTGCGATAATATTCTTAACCTCGTTATCGTCACCCAAAATGCGGTTCAGTTCTTCAAGTTCCTCCATAAGTTTTTCAATCTCTGCGGTTCTGTTTATGATATATTCCTTGTTCAAACTGCGAAGTTTGATTTCTGCAATGTACTCCGCTTGAACTTCGTCAATGTCAAAGCCCTCCATAAGATTAGGAACCACATCGGTATCTTTTTCCGTATGACGAATTATTGCAATCGCTTTGTCAATATCAAGCAAAATCTTTTTAAGACCTGTTAAAAGGTGAAGTTTTTCGCTTTTTTTATCAATATCATATTTAATACCGTTTTTAACGCAGTTCATTCTGAACAGTATCCACTGCTGTAAAATCTGCTTAACGCCCAGAACCATAGGTCTTGCATTAATCAGGATATTGAAGTTACAGCTAAAACTGTCCTCAAGCGGTGTCAGCTTATAAAGCTTTGTCATAAGCATATCGGGATCAACACCACGTTTTAAATCAAGTGCGATTTGGAAACCGTCAAGACCTGTTTCGTCACGTGCGTCTGAAATTTCTTTCAGTTTGTTTGCTTTTACAAGCTCCATAATCTTGCCGATTATCGCTTCGACTGTTGTTGTATAAGGAATTTCGTTGATTTCGATACAGTTATTTGCCTTGTCGTAAGTATATTTTGCACGAAGTTTAAAACTTCCGCGGCCTGTTTCGTAAATCTTACGCATTTCGCTTTCAGAGTAAATAAGGTCCGCTCCCATTGAAAAGTCAGGTGCAGGCATATATTTAATCACGTCCGCATTTTCGTTTTTCATACAAGCGATAGTTGCGTCACAAACTTCTTTAAGATTGAATGAACAAATATTACTTGCCATACCTACGGCAATACCTTGATTTGGATTTATAAGAATATTCGGAAACGCAACCGGCAAAAGCGTCGGTTCTTTCATTTCACCGTCATAACTGTCTATAAACTCAACCGTATTCTTATTAATATCCTTAAACAGTTCCGCACATATCGGATCAAGTCTTACCTCCGTATATCTCGACGCCGCATATGCCATATCTCTCGAATACTGCTTACCGAAGTTACCCTGCGACTCGACAAGCGGGTGCAAAAGTGCCTCGTTACCGCGTGTCAAACGTACCATTGTTTCATATATGGCACTGTCACCGTGAGGGTTTAATTTCATTGTCTGTCCGACTACGTTAGCCGATTTTGTAAGTTTTCCTCCCAAAAGTCCCATTGTATACATTGTGTACAAAAGTTTTCTGTGAGCAGGCTTAAGTCCGTCTATTTCGGGAATTGCTCTCGATACGATAACACTCATCGCATAGGGCATATAGTTCTGCTCAAGTGTTTCGGTAATGGGCTGTTCGTCTATCGGAGCATATATAATCTCTTTTTCTTCTACTTTCTTTTTCTTCCTTGCCATAAAATTCTCCTATCCTTTATGATAAGTCAAGCATTTCCATATATTTTCCGCCGTTGTCGGCAATGTATTCTTTTCTGTCCGTAATATTATCGCCAAGCAATACGTCAAACATTCTCGATGTGCTTTCCGCATTTTCCGGCGTTACTCTTATAAGTCGTCTTGTTGACGGATGCATTGTCGTAAGACTCATCATATCAGGCTCGTTTTCACCAAGACCTTTTGAACGTTTAATATCGTATTCGTCACGTTCTTTCGACAATCCGTCCTCTGTAAATTTCTTTAATATTTCTTCCTTTTCGCCGTCTGTATACGCAAAATGTTTTTCACCCTTACGCTTTGTCTTTGTAATCGTTATTTCGTAAAGCGGTGATTCGGCAATATACACCTTGCCTTTTTCGATAAGTGTAGGCATAAGGCGGTATATCATTGTAAGAACAAGCGTTCTGATTTGGAAGCCGTCAACGTCAGCATCTGTACAGATGATAACCTTGTCCCAACGCAAATTGTCAAGATTAAAACTTTCAATATTTTTATTATGAGCAGACTTAATCTCCACACCGCAGCCAAGCACTTTTACAAGGTCGGTTATAATATCGCTCTTAAAAATTCTCGGATAATCGGCTTTCAGACAATTCAGTATCTTACCTCTGATCGGCATAATCGCCTGAAACATCGGGTCACGCGCCAATTTACACGAACCTAAAGCCGAGTCGCCCTCCACTATATAAACTTCACGCTGTGAAACGTCCTTACTTCTGCAATCAACGAACTTTTCAACTCTGTTCGTTATATCCATTGTACCCGTAAGTTTCTTTTTTATATCAATTCTTGCCTTTTCGGCATTTTCACGGCTCTTTTTATTGACAAGAACTTGATTTGCGATTTTTTCGGCGTCTGTTTTGTTTTCTATAAAGTAAACTTCAAGCTGTTGACGTAAGAATTCCGTCATTGCGTCTTGAATAAACTTGTTGTTTATCGCTTTTTTTGTTTGGTTTTCGTAACTTGTCTGAGTTGAGAATGAGTTTATAACAAGTGCCAAACAGTCCGCTACGTCCGCAAATGTTATTTTTGAATCGTTTTTATTATATTTGTCATTCTGTTTCAAATATCTGTCAATCGCATATACGAATGCGTTTCTTACCGCCTTATCGGGTGAACCGCCGTGTTCAAGGTAACTTGAATTGTGATAATATTCAAGCATATTGACTTTGTTTGAGAAACAGAATGCAACTTGCATTTTCATTCTGTAATCCTCTTTGTCCGCCCTGTCACGTCCCTCACGTTCCATTTCCCACGTTTCAACAGTTGTAAAGCTGTCATCGCCGACAGTTTCTTTAACATAGTCAACAATACCGTTCTCGTAATAATACTCGAACATTTCCATACCTGTTTCGGTTTCGTTGTAAAGAACGAATTTCAAGCCTGCATTAACCATAGCCTGCTTGTTTAAAACGTCTTGGAAAAATTCAATCGGTATATTTATATCGGTAAAAACTTCTGTGTCAGGTTTCCATTTTTGTACCGTTCCCGTCTGAACGCTTCTTGTTTCAGACTTTTGAAGTCCTCCGACGTTTTCGCCTTTTTCAAAATGCAATGTATACTGCGTTTTGTCACGCACAACGGTTACATCCATATATTCACTGCTGTACTGTGTTGCACACGCGCCAAGACCGTTAAGACCCAAACTGTACTCATACATTCCGCCTTTATTGTTGTCATACTTACCGCCCGCATACAATTCACAATATACAAGCTCCCAGTTAAATCTGCCCTCGCCCTCGTTATAGTCAAGAGGTATTCCGCGGCCATGGTCCTTTACTTCTATGGATTTATCCATAAAACGCGTAACTTCTATTAAACTTCCGTAGCCCTCACGAGCTTCATCTATTGAATTTGATAATATTTCAAAAAAAGAATGTTCACAGCCTTCAAGACCGTCTGAACCGAATATTACAGCAGGACGCTTTCTTACTCTGTCCGCACCCTTTAGACTTGTTATGCTGTCATTTCCGTATTCCTGTTTCTTTTTCGGCATAAACTAACCGTCCTTTCGTGTATTTTCGCTTTCAGCTATAAAAATACTATTATATCTTATTAATTATACTACTATATAGGTTGTTTTGTCAAACGCCGTAAGGCAACATTTAGATTAAATGAATGTTACACACTTCTTTATTATTTGTTCAACATTGATAAAACAACCAAATGATTACAGAGAAAATGATACATTGCGTAAAAAAAATATTTTCCTATTGTTTTACGACATTTTTTATGCTAAAATTATACTGTATATACAATGTATATACAGTTTATTAATACATTAATTTTAACGATTTGAGGTTTTAACTATGAATACCGCATATATATATCTTCAGCTGTATAAACTTTTTGACGACGTAACGCCTGTTCCGGTTGACTGCGGTCAGCTTTACGACAAGGCTTGCTGTAAAGGTGACGACAGCGGAATGTTTCTTTTTCCGGGCGAAAAAGAAGTTTTTAATCTGTTAAATCCCGATTGGGTACGAATTGAAAAGACAGACTTCACATATGATTATAACGGAAAAACATATACCACGCCTATAGCTATGTGTCAAGGTTATTGTGACAGATATCAACGTCCGTTAGCCTGTCGGATTTTTCCGCTTACACCGTATCTTGACAAAAACGGTCATATGGATATTATCGTTGACCCACGTGCAAAAGGCGTCTGTCCTATGGCTAAAGGTTTTTATCTTGAAGATTTTGACGCGGTTTTCATTAAAAATATTAAAAAGGCATTTTCTTTACTTATGAAAAACAAGCAATTTAAAGCCTTTATGGTTGAATATTCAAAATACTTAGATGAATTTAAGCGTTTTTATAAATAATTAAACAGTATTTAGAAAGGATATAATTGTAATGCAGGAAAATAACAACGAGAATAAGAAAACTCTAAACGAAAATGACGCAAACGATGTAATGCAAAATTCCGAAAATACAGAAACAAATGATACAGAAGAAACAGATGTTACTCCTGTCAGTGAAGAAAACGTTTCTGAAAGCGAATTGACGGAAAATAACGAGTCTGATGTTCCCAATACAATCAGTGAAGAAGAAACAGCCGATAATTACAGTTTTGACGATGAGGAAGATGATTTTGCAATTTCTCCCGAAGAAAATGACGAAACAGCTCCGTCTGAGCAAGACGACAATGCAGACGACGATACAGAAACAGATATTGAAAAAGAACAGAGAAAAGCTGAACTTACCAAAAAAATCAAAGCAGGATTAAAAAAAGCGGCTGTTCCCGCTTTAATCGCAGTTATCGTACTGATTTGTACTTTCATTGCATTTTTCATATATTCCCTTTCTACTATAAAAGAAGATAAGGTTATGAAAAATGTGTACATAGAGCAGTTGGACGTTGGCGGTCTTACATATGACGAGGCGCTTGATTCAATAAACGCAACATATCTTTTACAGAATACTGCAATCACATTGACTTCAAACGGTCAGACATACGAAATAAACGGCTCAGACATCGGACTTACAGCAATTGCGGAAGATACCGCAAAAAAGGCTTTCGATTACTGCAAATCGGACAGCACATTAAAAAATGCATTTGCCGCTATTGAACTTATGTTCAAGCCACACATAATCGTTCCTGCCGTACAAGTCGATACCGAACAGCTTGACGCAAAGCTTAACGAATTCGGTAACATTGCACTTGGCGAAAGAAAACAGCATTACGTTGAATTTAACGACGACGGTACACTTACAATATATTCCGGTAAGACAGGTTATAATTTAGACCCATCAACCGCCGAGCAAGAAGTTATTACCGCTCTTAGCAATGAAATTTTTAATAACATCGCGGTAACATTCACTTCTGCTCCACCGGACGAAATGACTGTTGAATCACTTGACGCACTTGTATACAAAGACCCGACAGACGCAAGATACGAAGTCAACGGAAATGATGTAAACATAGTCGCAGGCGATACGGGACGTTACATAAATAAAGATGAGGCTGCAGCAATTATAGGAAATGTATACGAAGGCTGTGAACCTGTCACATTGCCATTCTACGTTTCATATCCGACCGTTGACGAAAACACATTAAGAGAAAAATTATTTTCGGCAACATTGAGCAGTTATTCAACATCATACGGCGGTTCGACCGCAAACAGATGTGCCAACGTTGCAAGAGCGGCAAGCCTTATAAACGGCAAAGTCATCGCACCCGGTGATGTATTTTCATTCAACGACACAGTCGGTCACCGCACAATCGAAAACGGTTTCTCTACCGCAAAAGAATACGTTGACGGCAAGAGCGTTGACGGTATCGGCGGCGGTACCTGTCAAGTCAGCAGCACTCTTTATTCGGCGGTACTGTATGCCGACCTTTCGATTGTTGAACGTCTTAACCATATGATGACCGTAGGTTATATTCCGCTCGGTCAGGACGCAACCGTTTCGGACGGCGGAGTTGATTTCAAATTTAAAAACAACACCGACTATCCGATTAAAGTTTCGGCTTACACAAGCGGTGCAACAATCACTGTAAGCATTATCGGTACTGATTGGGAACCTCACAGAGAAGTTAAAATTTCAAACACTTCTTCAACTTCCGGCAAAAATACCGTTGTTCATTCAACAAGATATGTATATGTCAACGGTGAGCTTATCTCAACCGATACACTTAATACAAGTACATATATGCCGCACGAGCCATAATGCAAATTGCATAAATGAAAATAATATAAAACTTAATATTTTTTCATTTTACCCCTTGCAAACATTTTTAAATTATGGTATTATAATATTAATCTTACAGCAAAGACGTTGTATAACAGAGCGAAAACTCTGTTATATTACGTCTTTTTTTGTATAATAAAACATTATACAAAAACAAAATATTTAAAGAACGGAGAATTGATATGTTTAACTCAGATTTGACAAAGCACCTCGCAGAGCTTTCAAAGCTTGAATTTACAGATGAAGAGCTTGAGCAAATGACGGCTGATATGACAAATATCATAGCTATCATGGATAAAGTATGTGAATTTGATACATCAAAGCCTGCCTATGCACTTGATGCGGTTGACTATAAAGATTTAAGGGCGGACGAACATCGAAATTCGTACCCTACCGAAGAAATTGTTAAGAATGCGAAGAATGTTAAAAATAACAGTTTCGTAGTTCCTAAAGTAGTTTAACAGTCAAGAGAAAGGATTTGATTAACGTGGCTTTAAAAAAACTGAGAGAAATGCTTGACAGTAAGGAGATCAGTGCGGTTGAACTTACCGAGCAATATCTTGACAGAATAGAAAAATCAGATAAAGAAATAAACAGTTATATAACAGTTTGCAAAGAAAACGCACTTGCGGACGCAAAGAAAGCACAGGAAGTTATCGACAGTGGCAACAGCGGTGCATTTACGGGATTGCCTATTTCGGTTAAAGATAACATATGTACACTCGGTGTCAAGACAACCTGTGCATCACATATGCTTGATGACTTCATTCCTCCGTATAACGCAACGGTAATGGAAAAATTAAAGAAAGACAACATCGTTATGCTCGGCAAAACAAATATGGACGAATTTGCAATGGGCGGTTCATCTCAAACATCATATTTCGGCGGTGTTAAAAACCCTTATGACTTAACTCGTGTTACAGGCGGTTCTTCCGGCGGTGCCGCAGCAAGCGTAAGTGCCGACCTTTGTGCCGCCGCACTCGGTTCGGATACAGGCGGTTCTGTTCGTCAGCCTGCTTCATTCTGCGGTGTTACAGGTCTTAAACCGACATACGGCACTGTTTCAAGATGGGGACTTATCGCATTCGCATCTTCACTTGACCAAATCGGCGTTATCGCAAAGTCTGCCGAAGACACAGGCTATATGCTTGAGGGCATTTACGGCTATGATGAAAATGACGCCACATCAAGCAAAAAATCAGAGGGCAACTATAATTCACTTATCGGAAGTGATGTAAGCAAATTAAAAATCGGTGTACCGAAAGAATTTTTCGGTGACGGTCTAAATGACGAAGTTAAAACGACTGTTTTAAACGCCGTTGAATATTACAAAAAACTTGGCTGTGAAATAGTTGACGTTTCACTTCCGAGTCTTGAATATGCGGTTTCGGCTTACTACCTAATTTCATCAGCCGAGGCGGCAAGCAACCTTTCACGTTTTGACGGTATCAAATACGGTCTTAGAAGCGGTCTTGGTGAAGACTTTAACGACCTTATTAAAAATTCACGCCGTGAGGGATTCGGTCAAGAGGTTAAAAGAAGAATTATGCTTGGCAACTACGCACTATGTTCGGGTTACTATGACGCATATTATAAAAACGCAACGCGTATAAGAACGCAAATAAGAAACGAATATGCCGATATATTCAGCAAGTGCGATGTTATGCTTACACCGACCGCACCGACTACGGCTTATAAAATCGGTGAACAGGAAAACGATCCCGTTAAAATGTATCTTGCCGATATTTATACAGTAACCGTAAACATTGCCGGACTTCCCGCAATTTCTACAACCTGCGGTTACGATTCAAAAGGTTTGCCTATCGGTATGAGCCTTATCGGAAAAGCATTTGACGAAAAGACAATAATCGCAGTATGCGACAGATTTGAAAAAGACTTTGAACGAAAGGAGATTGTACTATGAGATACCAACCCGTAATAGGACTTGAAATTCACGCGGAATTATTGACAGATTCAAAAGTATTCTGTACTTGTCAGAATGAATTCGGCGGCAGCGAAAACACTCGTGTATGTCCAAGATGTTCGGGACTTCCGGGTACACTTCCCCTTTTAAATCAAGGTGCGGTAAGGCTTGCCGCAAAGGCAGGTTTTGCACTTGACTGTACCGTAAATAATTACAGTGCATTCGACAGAAAGAATTATTTTTATCCCGACTTGCCTAAAGCATATCAGATAACACAATTTGACCACCCGATCTGTACAGGCGGTTATATAACTGTCACAGGCGGTAAGGACATCAGAATTAACCACATTCACATTGAGGAAGACGCGGGTAAGCTTGTGCATGACGATTATGAGGGCATTTCAATGGCTGACTATAACCGTTGCGGTGTACCGCTTATTGAAATCGTAACAGAGCCGGACTTCCGTTCAATCAAAGAAGTTCAAGACTTTGTTGAAAAACTTGCTTTGCGTTTAAAGTATGCAGGCGTGTGTGACGCAAAAATGGAGCAAGGCTCAATGCGTGTTGATGTTAATATTTCAATTATGCCTGTCGGCTCAACCGAATTCGGTACCCGTGCCGAACTTAAAAATCTGAACTCATTAAAAGCAATCGGTCGTGCGATTGAATATGAAATAAACCGTCAAGCGGAAATTCTTGATAACGGCGGTACTGTTATTCAGGAAACAAGACGTTACAACGACAACCACGGCGATACAAAGGCATTACGTTCAAAAGAGGATGCACACGATTATCGTTACTTCCCTGAGCCGGATATTCCTCCGGTATTCCTATCGGACGAAGAAATTGAGGACATAAGAAAGTCAATGCCGGAAATGCCGCAAGACCGTTTTGTACGTTATACGGAAAAGTACGGACTTCCGACAGATGACGCTAATCTTATTATATCAAGCAAGGAATTTTCGGATTTTTATGATGAGTCTGTAAAAATAAATCCGGACTACAAACAAATTTCTAATCTGATGCTTGTTGAACTTAACAGAAACCTTAACGATTCCGAAAAGACTATTTCAGATATAACATTCTCCCCTGCCGATTTGGCAGAACTCGTTAAAATGTCAACAGACGGCGTTGTTTCCAAAAATGCCGCCAAGGATATTTTGAAGATTATGTTCAATAACGGCGGTAAGCCTATTGATATTGCTAAAGAAAACGGCTTTATTATGGACAATGACACATCGGGTCTTGAAGAAATTATTGATAAAATTATAGCTGAAAACGCAGACAGTGTTGAAAGCTACAAAAACGGTAATCAAAAGATTTTCGGTTTCCTTATGGGACAAGTGGTACGCACAGCGGGTAAAGGTGCAAACCCTAAACTTGCTAAGGACTTATTGACTGAAAAATTAAAATAAAGGTGGAATTAATATGCAGAAAATAGATGGTTCACAGCTTATAAGCGAAATCACTCTTGACGATTTGCAAAAAGCTGTCGGCGGTTCAATAAGCTTTTGTGCTTGCGTGCATAAGCTTAGAAAAATGAGCGGTTTCTCATTTGTAATACTTCGTACGGGAAGATATATTCTTCAATCCGTTTATTCAAAGGATAAATGTACAGGCGATTTTGACTCACTTTGTGAGGGTGCTTATATCAAAATCACAGGTGACGTAAAAGAAGAAAAACGTGCTAATCACGGCTATGAAATAACTCTTTCTTCGTTTGAAATACTTTCAAAACCTGCAGAGGAATACCCTCTTCACGTTTCAAGCAAAAAGCTTGGCTGTTCAATCGAAACTTCAATGGCACACAGAAGTGTCTCACTTCGTCACCCTGAACAGAGAGCGGTATTTAAAATTGCAGAGGGCGTTGTGTCGGCATTTCGTGAATTTATGTTAAACAATAACTTTACCGAAATACATTCACCAAAAATCGTTGCGGCAGGTGCTGAGGGCGGTGCTAATATATTCAAATTGAAATACTTTGATAAAGACGCATATCTTGCACAAAGTCCGCAGTTCTACAAACAGACTTGCGTAGCATTCTTTGACAGAGTGTTTGAAATTGCTCCTGTTTACAGAGCCGAAAAACACAACTCTACACGTCATTTGAACGAATATATCGGACTTGATTTTGAAATAGGATTTATCAACGATATGCATGATGTTATGGCTATGGAAACGGCTATGCTTAAATATGTTGTTGAGTATTTGCCGAAACATTACAGTGACGAGTTGGAGCTTTTAGGTGCAACATTGCCTGTTATCAATGAAATCCCTTCAGTAACATTCTTTGAGGCACTTGATATTCTCGGCAAGTCACATAATCAATTTGACCTTGATCCTACAGATGAAGTTAAATTGTGCGAATACGCAAAAGAGAATTATGACAGTGAATTTATATTCGTTGAAAAGTTCCCGGGATTAAAACGTCCGTTCTATGCAATGGATTCGGCAGACGACCCTAAACTTGCCGAAAGTTTTGACTTGCTTTTCAGAGGTCTTGAAATCACAACAGGCGGTCAGAGAATTCACGATTATAACGAACTTCTTGAAAAAATGAAACGTTATCATATGGAGGAGGGCGACCTCGGTGCATATACCGATATATTTAAGTACGGTATGCCACCGCACGGCGGACTTGGTATCGGTCTTGAACGTGTCGTTATGAAAATGCTTGGTCTTGCAAATATCCGTGAGGCAAGCTTGTTCCCAAGAGATATTCACCACCTCGATCCGTGATGATATGATTATTTAATGTACTTTCGTAGGGGCGACCATTGGTCGCCCTTTTATTTTGCTCATTTGCCACACCTCTGCCGTTTCACGACTGCTCCCCTCAAGTGGCATACAGCAGTGGCAATATTACACATTAATTTTTAAAACTCCAAAATTTTTGTTTTTTTTATCAATTATGGATAAATCAAAAAAACAATGCAAATAATATTTAACACAAATATAAATTTATTTTGGAGGAAAAGCGATGAAAGCAACAGGAATTGTAAGAAGAATAGATGATCTCGGAAGAGTTGTTATTCCAAAGGAAATACGACGCACTATGCGAATCAGAGAGGGCGATCCTCTTGAAATTTATACAGAAAAAGACGGTGAGGTTATTTTTAAAAAATACTCCCCAATCGGCGAGCTTGGTGACTTTGCCGCAAATTATGTTGAAACACTTGCCAAAGCAAGCGGACACGGTGCTTGTATAACCGACCGTGACAATGTCATTGCAGTATCGGGATTACCGAAGAAAGAGCTTATTGAAAAGCCTGTAAGCAGTGAGCTTGAAAATGTAATGAACGAAAAAATCATTGTAAGCTACAAGGACGGCAAACCCGTTTCAGTCGCTGACGGTGTTGAAAAATACAACGCGGGCGTTGTTGTTCCGATAGTATCGGAGGGTGACACGATCGGCTCTGTTTTGTTCATTTTAAAAGAGGGTGAAACTGCGTCTGAAGTCGAAGAAAAATTAGCAGAATCCGCCGCCGGTTTTTTAGGCAAGCATATGGAAGGCTGAAAAGGTTGCCTGCAACGTAAAAGGTGACTGCAAAAATGCAGTCACCTTTTATTTATCTTCTTCGTTTATCAAATTTACGTCGTTTTTTAAACTTTTCACGTTCTTCATAACGTCTGTGTTGTTCTGTCCTTCTATGCTGTTTTGCCTTATATATTTCGTTCTTCTTTTTCTTTTTCGGTACAAGATACTTAAATATACCTTTACCCTCAAATTTCTTTGTTTTACCGAGATACAATACAACCGCTATTGCCGCCAAGCAAAGTACCGCTACTATGCTTACAATCGCAACTGCCGCTCCTCCGCTCTTTCTGTCGTGATGTCCCTCTTCCTGTGGAAGTGCTTCATTTGGTTCAAATGACGGCATTGGTCCAGGCATCTCAACCGGTCCTACAAGTGCCGGCTTTTTTGTCGGTCTTGGTGTCAGGGACGGCTTTGGTGATGATGATTCCATAGGCGAAGCCGTTTTTGTCGGTTTCATTGTTCCCGTCACCTTAGTCGTTGTCTTTGGTTTTGTTGTCGTTTTAGGCTTTGTTGTTGTTTTCGGTTTCGTTGTTGTCTTTGTTGTCTTATTTGATTTTGATGTACTTGATGATGTCTTATTTGACGTATTGTTTGAAGATTGTGCTTTCGTCGGTGCAGGTGTTTCAAACACAACCGAATCATTTATGTCAAAATTAAAGAATGTCGCTTTATTCTGCAACTTTCTCAAATGGCTTGTAAGTGCGCACACTGCCAAAGATGTTGCCTCACTGTTACTCTTTCCCTTACCGGTCGAAAATCCACCGTCTTTTTGCTGATACTGCATTAAGCCGTCTACCGCACTGCCGTTTTTAGCAACAAATCTGCCGTCACTGTCAGCATTAACCCCCAACGTATCAAGTGCGATAACAGTCATTGCCGTTGATTCAAGGTCACCCCAATCACCGTCCTTGTCCTGTTCTGCCGACAAATAATTAAGTGCGTCCTCAACCGCGTCTTTAGGGCTTAAATCAAGCACATAACCCGTCTGATTTTGCGTTATCGTATACGCACCGCTTGTTTCGCAATAAGGTGCAAGCGCCGTAATTGCAATTGCGGTACTGTACACGCTGTCATCAAAACTGCCGTTCGTATTTTGATGTGACAATATCCCGGCAAGTATATCGTTTCTGTTTGACAATGCCCATTCAGGAGTTTCAAAACTCTTTGAATCAAGAGCAATAAGTCCCCACGAATATCCGTTTACACCCTCTTTTCCGAGTGGTGAAACATTATCTCTGTAATAAATACCGTCCGCAACCAAGTCACGTCCGCCGACATTTCTCGGATCACCGCCCGACGCTATCGTTGCAAGCACTGTTCTTTGCATAGACGAGGCATTATGTTCTTCGCCGTAACCTGCCGCAACTCCGTCAAGGCCCGCCAAATATCTGCTGTAATCATAGTTTTTACCCATTCGGTTCAAAGCCATAATATAAAAATCAGAACTGTATGATCCGATTCCGTAAAACGGACTGTCCTTATCAGCTTTCCATTCTATTGCTTTTTCTATAGCACTTTTTATGTCGCTTTCACTTGTTTCCGCATTGACGCACACTGTCGGAAACAGCATTGAAGTACATAAAACAACCGCCATGATTTTTTTCTTCATATTAAAAATCCCTTCTGACTTTAAATACTCTATATCAGTTTATCATTATACCATACATTACTAACAGTTTTCAACCATTATTCTTTACAAAATTCATTATATTTTCGTTACAAATTTTATCGTCATATTAAACTAAATTCACTGTTATTTAATTATCAATTTTAACCAATTTATGATATGATAAAATTTGAGGGAGAATTGGAGGTATTTTTATGAAAAAACTTTTATGCACGGTACTTTCGACAGTGCTTGCTATGTCATCGGCAGCGGCTTTAAATATGTCTGCTTATGCTGACAGTGCAAACACGCAACAGGTAAGCTACAACTATTGGTATAATTCTTCTACAGGATATACCGATGAAAATGTGCACACACGTCAAATGGAAAAACTTGACCGCGGTCTTATCGCAATAAAAACAGACGGCGGTGTATATTTAAGTTGGCGATTATTTGACAGTGAGGACAACATTTTCGGCAGTGCCGATAAAAATGTGTCATTTAATGTATATCGTGACGGCAAAAAAATAAGCGAAGTCGCAACCAAAACAAATTATGTTGATTCAACCGTTGGTACAAATTACAGTGTTGCACCTGTTATAAACGGTGTTGAAGGAGAAAAATGCAATCCGGTAACGGCATACAATAACAGTTATTTTGATATACCGCTTTTAAAACCTGATGACGAAACAATTTATGACCCATCAAACAATAAGCTTGCTACATATTCATTCTTCCCTGCCGACTGTTCAACGGGTGACGTTGACGGCGACGGAGAGTACGAAATAATTGTGAAGTGGACATCTCACGAGCGTGACGTAGGAACACCTGCATATTCCGGTACGGTACATCTTGCCGCATACAAATTAGACGGCACAAAACTTTGGAAGAACGATATTGAACTCGGTAAAAACGTATATTCAAGTGCACACACACTTCAGTTCCTTGTATACGACTTTGACGGTGACGGCAAATCGGAAGTAATATGTCAAACTTCACTCGGTTCAAAGGACGGACAGGGCAAATATGTTTCAAATGCCGCACAAACCGATGAAGAAATTAAAGCAATAACAGATAAAGAAAATTCAACTGCCGATTACAGAAGTAGTTCCGGTGTAATTACCAAAGGTGAAGAATTTTTAACTGTATTCAACGGCGAAACAGGTGCGGCAATGGACACTATTAGTCTTCCGACAACTCGCGGAAGTGAAAACGGTGTAGATTACGGTGACGATTTCGGTAACCGTTCAAATCGTTTTGTATCCGACATTGCTTATCTTGACGGCGAAAAGCCGTATGCAATATATTTAAGGGGCTACTATTTCGGCAGAAACGGCAAACAGCGTACAAGCATTGCCGGTATAAGCTGGGACGGTACAGCTTTATCCCCTACTTATCGTTTTGATACGCAAAAAGGTCAAGAGGGATATTACGACGGTGCTTATCAATATGTCGGAAACGGCAACCACAACTGTACCGTTGCCGATGTGGATAATGACGGCAAAGACGAATTTATCACAGGCGCATTATGTATGGAAGTCAATGACGACAACGAATTCCGTCCTAAATGGTGTACATATTTACAGCACGGTGACGCACTTCATATAGGAAACTACGACCCTACACATACCGGTTTTGAATTTTTCACAGTCCACGAGGACAGCGGAACAAACAGCCTTAGCGGTAATGACATAACTCTGGATTTCGGTATGTCTGTTATTGACGCCGAAACAGGCAATATTATGTTCCACGAAGGTGCGTCCGATGACACAGGTCGCGGTGTTATGGCGAATGTCGGTGCCGGCGGATACTATCAAATTTGGAGTGCAAAAAACTCTGCAAGACAGTCAAACGGCGGCACTGATTTCACAACTGCCACTTCACTTACAGGCAGAAATACACCTTCAATGAATTTCCGTATTTTCTGGGACGGAGATTTATACGACAACTTGCTTAACGGTGCAAATATCACCGATTGGAACGGCCGTAATATGAGCAATATATTCAGTGCCGGAAATTATGATTGTGTTTCAATCAACGGTACAAAGGCAAATCCGTCACTTCAAGCCGACCTTTTCGGTGACTGGAGAGAAGAAGTTATATACCCTACTTCTGACGGAACGGCTCTTCGAGTATTCTCAACAACCGATACGACAGATTATAAAATAAAAACACTTATGCAAGACCCTGTATACCGCAGCGGTGTTGCGGCGGAGCAAACGGCATACAATCAACCTCCGCACGTCGGCTTCTATATGGGTAAAGAAGTGTTTGAAACAAGAACACTTACAAGCATAGTCGTAACAACACAGCCTACAAAAACTTCATATGTTCCGGGCGAATCGTTTGACAGAACAGGTATGGTTGTAAAGGCTAATTATTCGGACGGCACTTCGGATGAAATAAACACTTACACAGTTTCCGAAATTGATAAAGATATAATCGGCGAACAGACACTTATTGTTTCGTACTTAGGCAAAACGACCGATTTGAAAATAACGGTAAAATCTGTTTCAAGAATTACTGCACAGACTTCAAAATCAACATACTATCTCGGTGAAAATATCGATAAAAACACAATTACAGTTACCGCATATTACTCTGACGGTACTTCATCGGTGCTAAACTCAAGCGAATTTGAAGTGACAGGTTTTGGAAACACGCTTGGTAAACAAACTCTTACAGTAACGTATTTAGACAAAACCGCATATTTAACAATTCAGTTATTGGACGCAAACATTGCCGCACTTAATAAACTGTATGAAACATCAAGCACAACATCAGAATTAACAACGGCACAAATAGGCAGTTATGCGGGTGACTTCACGCTCGAACATACAGTGAAAATCAACTCAATCCCTGCAAACGGTAACACAGACAAAAACAATGCGGCAGGATTTTTCGTAAGATTTATGGCTGACAAGCAAACAGGCGGCGGCTGGTATCTTACAAAAAAATCTGATACTGAATTGAATGTTGCATGGAAAAACACAAGAGCGTCTTCCGTAGGCACAATCAAGCTTGGCGAAACATATACTTTCCGCTACAACTTTACAAATGTCGGCAACGGAAACGGTGCGACTGTTACGTTGACTGTTATTGATTCAACAGGTAATACGGTTGCCTCGGCGAGTGACCTTAACCTTAGAAACTTCTCCGACACAGCAACCGGTAGGACTTCACCTATCACATACGTTCAGATTTATAATCAAGCAAACGCAAACTCAACATCAAGTGTTGAATTTGCAAATGCAAGATATTACACTACAAGCGAAATAACCGTAAACGGTCAGAATGTCGCTTTAAACATCGGTTGCCTGACAGATATGAAAGGATATGCCGCAAAATATTCAAACGGTATTTTGACAGACTTAGTCGATATTACGCCTACAACAACAGGACAATCTACTGGTTTACTTCAATTTGAACCTGATAAAGTGTTTATTTGGAACGATATGACTCCTGTTGATTTTTGGCAAAAAACAGAATAATTAAATCAAAAGGTGTTGCAATATGCAACACCTTTTTGATTTATAAATACATATTAATTATCAATAACTTCCTTAGCCATATCAATAAGTCCCTGCTTATCAAGCGGTGAATCTATTGCCGTAATATTGTAATAAATTCCGTCCTGTTCCCACTCAACGCCTTGCACTTGTGAAATTTCAACCTTCTCCGCGCCGTAGCTGAATACATATTTACCGCTTTCCTCGTCTTTCATATCCTGTTCAGTCTGCTGATAATCAGCCGGAACAACCTTATTTACATACGATATATATGCTATTGCTATGCCGTTATAATCGCTTACTTCGCTGTTGCCTTGGTCTTTATGGCTGTCTGCGTAAGTGTCGGCGCTTAACATAACTTTGCTACCATCTTTTTCATAATCAGCCATAAATGATTTATACTTTTCTTCTGTTCCGTTTTCTTCGTCAACATACTTATTTTTTCCGTTATGTCCGCCTTTAAATGTATAGCCGTTTGAAAATTGTTCGACAATCTTCGGTGAAAAGCCCACATTTTTATTAAGCGTTTCCGTAGCGGGAATGTTTGTATAATCCGGCTTTGACGATGTACTTCCCACAACATAACTAACCGCACCTCTTGACGCAAATGCTGCCGTGCCGATAGCCAATACTGCCGCCGCAATAATGATACTCTTTTTAAAAGATACTTTTTTCATTTTTACATTCTCCTTTTCAAAACTATCCAACGTCATACAAAGTTTATTATGAAAATTTTCACTTGGTTTCGGAAAGGCATTTTTCCAATCATATTTATTCATCTTCAAGTTCCTCCTTTAAATTTTTACGACCGATATGCAGACGGCTTTTAACCGTTCCGACAGGAATTTTTAATATATTCCCTACTTCTTCGACAGAATAACCTTCTATATAGTGTAGCATTATTACTATTCTGATTTTGGGTTTCAGCTTTTTAACCGCATTATAAAGCTCGGTGTAGTTTGAATTGTCCTTATATTCAAAACTGTTGTTACAGTCCTCTATCGAAACAACCCTTTTATATTCACGCAACTTTTTATAACATTCGTTTATTAAAATTCTTATAAGCCACGTTTTGAAATACTTTTCTTCTTTAAGAGTGTGAATTTTCGTATATGCCTTTAAAACAGCCTCCGAAACAACATCTTCACAGTCACTTTCACTTTTAAGCATACCCTTTGCAATATGGTACATTGTATTTTCAGATTTCAGAACTTCTTGTGTAAATTTTTCTCTGTCCATTGGATTTTACCTTTCTGTATAAACATCAGCGCTTTTTGTTTGTACATTAGTTAGATAGTCATGGGCGGCATTTGGTTCATTTTTATATAAAAAAACCGACGAAAAATTTTCGTCGGTTTAAAAACGTATTTAAGCTGTCATCACGGTTGTTTACCGATGTAAGCAAGGATACCGCCGTCAACATATAGAATGTGACCGTTTACAGCATTTGATGCATCTGAAGCAAGGAATACAGCAGGACCTGTAAGTTCTTCAGCTTGTAGCCATCTGCCTGCAGGAGTTCTGCCGCAGATAAACTGGTCGAACGGATGTCTTGATCCGTCAGCTTGCTTTTCTCTTAGCGGAGCTGTTTGAGGTGTAGCTATGTAACCAGGACCGATACCGTTACATTGAATGTTGTTAGCACCGTATTCTGAACAGATGTTTCTTGTAAGCATCTTTAGACCACCCTTAGCAGCAGCATAAGCTGATACAGTTTCACGGCCAAGCTCTGACATCATTGAACAGATGTTTATAATCTTACCGTGACCCTTCTTAATCATTGAAGGAATAACCGCCTTTGATACGATAAACGGAGCGTTAAGGTCAACGTCAACAACCTGTCTGAACTCGTCAGCAGTCATATCGCACATAGGAATTCTCTTAATGATACCTGCATTGTTTACAAGAATATCGATAACGCCTACTTCAGCCTCGATTTTCTTAACCATTTCCTGTACCATTTCTTCGTTAGTTACGTCACAAACATAACCCTTAGCGTCGATACCGTCAGCTGTATATGCAGCCATACCCTTATCAACAAATTCCTGCTTAATATCGCAGAAAACAATCTTAGCACCTGACTTTGCATATGCTGACGCAATAGCGTAGCCGATACCGTATGATGCACCTGTTACAAGTGCAACTTTACCTTCAAGACTAAAGTTTAAATACTCACTCATCTTAAATTTTTCCTCCTTGTATTTTTATATTTAATATAAATATTAACTGATTTAATCATTCTTAAAAAAGAATTACATTAACGGTTCGGGACGATAGATAAGGTGTGAGAAATTGCCTTCAATATCTCTGTACCAATATGTCTTTAATCCCTTTGCATTTTCAGATACATCGTGTACTTCTTCAACTCTTTCATCAGCCTTTAGCTTTGCAACGATTTCGTCAAAAGCCGCCAGAGTTACAGAAAAAGCAAGGTGTCTGATACCTGCCTGTTTTTCAACGTCAGCGGTTTTATCGTCTGTTGCCGTAACAAACTCAATCATACTGCCGTCGGCAAACTGAAGAAAATATGTACCCTTACCGTTGTCATAAACAACTCTGCCGCCGTACATTTCCATATACCAATCTTTAAGTGCGGCTGTGTCCTTTGAAACAACAGCAACGTGTTCAATACCGTTTACCATTATAACCACTCCTATTTAACATTAATAACTATATCTATTATAGCATATTTTCTGTATTATTTCAAGTGATTTATATAATATTTTTACAAAATCTCTTTATCTCCGATTGTCATTGAATTTCTGTGCACATTCATAAAACCGCCTTTGAAATTATCGCAATATTTTTCCATTGCATCAATAACACTCTGCGGTTTAAGATTATACACACTGCCTACAGAAATACACATTTTAAGCACAAGTATGCCGTTATCTTCGCTTATTTTTTCAATGCGATATATATACGGACGTATATCCGACTCTTTTACACCGCTCTTTGATTTTTTCATTACTTTGAGTTCGTTTTGTGCAAGAAGTTTTTCAATATCCGCACTGCCCTCATATTCAAGTTCAACCGTATACACCGCTCTGTCAAGTTTTGTAAGGTCAATTTCCTTGCCCTCAACTTTTTTTGCGGCAAGGATTTTATATCCCGGCGGAAAAGCATTATTGATTGTATCGACAAGTTCTTGTTCGCTGTAATCGCCGTCAAATCCTACTTTCATATACTCGCAGTCAGAAGTCACACCTACCGACAACGGCTGTGCAACCATCATAATCGGGTGAGGATTAAATCCGTTTGAAAACATAAAATTCATACCTGTACGACGTACTGTTCTGTGGAACAGACGCACAAAGTCAAGGTGAGAAATATATTTTACTCTTTCATCTCGCGAATATTTCAATATATAATTACTCATAACAGACCCCCGTACCGAATGATTTAACACCGCAGCCTGCACATTTTTGACGGCAGTTCGGTGTTGTTACCGATTGTTTTGCTTTTTCATTTTCACGCATTAAGAAATTCTTTGTAACGCCTATGTCGATATGGTCCCAAGGAAGAACTTCTTCATAACTGCGTTCACGCGCCGTATAGAAATTAGGGTCAATTCCAAGTTCGTCAAAAGTCTGCATCCATACGTCAAACTTAAAATGCTCTCCCCAACCGTCAAACTTACAGCCATTTTCAACAGCCTTAATTATAACCTCGCTAAGACGTCTGTCGCCTCTTGCAAAAACTCCCTCAAGATAACTTGTCTTATTATCGTGCCAATTATAACGTATTCTTTTTGACTTGATAGCCGATTTTAATGTATTCTGCTTTTCGATAAGCATATCACGTGTATCCTGTTTTGCCCATTGGAATGCAGTAAAAGGCTTTGGCACAAAACTCGACGTACTTACGGTTATATTTATCTGCTTTGCTCTTTCCTCTTTCGGGATTGCAAAGTAAACTTCAAGCACCTTTTGCGCAAGGTCGGCTATACCGCAAACATCGTCCATAGTTTCGGTAGGAAGTCCAATCATAAAGTACAATTTTACGTTTGTCCAACCGCCTCTGAAAAGCATATTTGTTGAATTTATAATATCTTCTTCATTTATATTTTTATTGATAACATCACGAAGTCTTTGCGTTCCTGCTTCCGGTGCAAACGTAATACCGGTTTTTCTGACTTTCTGCACTTTCTCCATAAGTTCAAGCGAGAAATTATCAATTCTAAGTGACGGAAGCGACAAACCGATTTTCTTTTCTTCGGTTATTTTAAGAAGTCCGTCAGTAAGTTCTCGAAGTCCGCTGAAATCACTTGTTGAAAGCGATGACAGTGATATTTCGTCATATCCGCTGCACGCAAGCAAGTTTTCCGCAATACCCAAAAGTCTTTCCGGCTTTCTTTCTCTTAACGGTCTGTATATATAGCCTGCCTGGCAGAAACGGCAGCCTCTCAAGCAACCGCGCATAACTTCAAGCATAACTCTGTCGTGTACAACCTCACCGAACGGTACAATAATCGTTTCCGGTGCGTATGTAGCATTAAAATCTTTCATTATACGCTTTCTTACTTTCGGTTTAGCATGAGGATTGTTCGGTGTAACACTCTTTACCGTATTATCATCATTGTATTCCACATCATAGAATGACGGCACATAAATACCCTCAATTTCGGCTATTGCTTCAAGATAATCACGTTTATTTTTCTTACCGCTCTTTTTCCACTTAACGTACTCTTCAACAACCTCATGTATCGAATCTTCACCCTCGCCGAGCATAAAGAAATCAAATATATCCGCTACAGGTTCTGCGTTATACGCACAAGGACCGCCGCCGCAAACAATAGGATAGCTCTCATCTCTGTCCTTTGCTCTTACCGGAATATCCGCAAGCATAAGCATATTCACTATATTTGAATAACTGAGTTCATACTGCAAAGTAAATCCGAGCATATCAAAATGAGTTATTTCGTCACCTGTTTCAAGTGCAAACAACTTCATTCCATGCTTTTTCATTTCTTCTTCCATATCCGTCCAAGGTGCAAAAACACGCTCACAATATGTGTCCTCACGGTCGTTTAAAGTATGGTAAAGAATTTTAAGCCCCAAGTGCGACATTGCTATTTCGTAAGTATCGGCAAAACAAAAACCAAATCTCACGTCAACATCGGCAGGATTTTTTATGACGGAGTTAAGCTCTCCGCCCGTATATCTTGTCGGTTTCATTACTGCCGACAGTATCTTATCTCTTGTTGTTATCATTTTATTCTCCCTGATTAATTATTTCGTCTGCACATTCATTTTCTTCAGCTTTTTTCTGTGCTTTTCTTTCGCGTCTTTCCGCAAAAAATCCGTTAACCTTGTCCACAACTTCGGGTACAAGGTCGATTAGTTTGTCAACAGGTGAAGAACCGCCCTCCATAGGAATCAAACGCACGTTACCGTTATTTATAACAAGAAACGCCATTGCGTCAACCGACGCACCGCCGCCCATACCGCCGCCGAAGTTTTTATCGTCAAGGCTTTGAGTATCGTTTTTCTTTCTGTCAAATTCACAGCCGCCGCCGCCGAAACCAAACGACACCTTTGATATAGGCACAATCATCGTTCCGTCATTGACTATTATCGGCTCACCTACGACCGAATTTGCATCAATCATACCTTTGAAATTATTTGTTAATCCCTCAAACATTTCACTAACTTTATTAGCCATTTTCTTTTATCCTCCTATTGATTTTCTGTATTTTCAAAACAACTTTTACCGTTTTAAATCCTATTGTCAAAACATATAAACAGTTTGTCCTAAGTTTGCAATATACGTCCATATCCAAGCACGCATTATTAAAATCAGCGTCAAGCGACACATCCCACTTTTCAAGTTTCATTCGTCTGTCAATCCAGCCTACTGCATTATATACTCCCGCATTGACCGCACCCGTCGCAATTCCCGTATACATTGGGTTTCCCGTACCGAATTTTGACGATACATTCAGTTCCTTTATCTTAATTGCGTGACAAATTATATAGTCAAGTAAATTTAATATATCTTTTTTTAACTGTTTATATACTTCTTTTATAAGCGTTATTATCCCTAAAATATCCGATTTTTCTTTCTTTTCTTCTTTGTCGGTCGTTTCTTCTTCGTTTTCAACTTCTTCTTCAACCTTGTCATTCGGAAAAATCTTAAATTTCAAAAACGCATACTTTATAATTACAGATCCGTTATTTTCCTTATTATTATACGAAAACTCAAGAATACAGTCTGCCGGTATAAGCAAAAGTAACATTATAACAGCCACGACGGCTAATATTATATATAAAGCTGTCATATGCCGTCCTCCTTTTGTTATTGTTCAGTGTTTTCTTCGTTTTCCGCAGCAATATTTTCACCGTTCTCATCGATTTCAAGCTGCAGTCCCTGTGATGTTTCAAGGTTAAGACTTCTCAAATCAAGCGGCGGTAAATCGGTAGGCTTTGTAAGTCCGAAACACCTTAAAAACGTGTCTGTCGTCACATATAAAATCGGTCTGCCGGGTGCGTCCAGTCTGCCCTTTTCTTCAATCAGTCCGCGTTCATAAAGTCTGTTTACGCAGCCGTCCGAATTTACTCCTCTTATATGTTCAATCTGACCTTTCGTTATAGGCTGTTTGTAGGCAATTATCGCAAGTGCCTCCATTGCCGCATTTGAAAGCGGCTGCCTTCTCTGTTCTCCTAATATTTCCTGTATATAGGTATAATATTCAGGTCTTGAACAAATTTGATAACCCTCAAGAATATCAATTATATTAAATCCTCTGTGATTTTCGCTGTATTCTTTTTTCAGTTCATCGACCGCCTTATTGACTTCGTCAACGCTCGTATCAAGCACAACAGCCAATTTTGCCGCCTTAACAGGCTCACCTGCCGCAAAAAGTATTCCCTCTATTGCATATTTAATATTATCCATTCTTTTTCTCCGTTGTAAGAATAAAGTCATCTGACTTTTCGTCATAGTCCGCATACAGCTTGTTCAGCTTTATCATTTCAAGTACTGCCAAAAACGTCGCAATCATTTCAGGACGTGAATCGTCCGCTTTAAAAAGTGATTCAAACTGTACACGTTTATTATGCTTTAACACTTTACATATCTTTTCAACCATATCGTCAACCGAAACTTTTTCTCTGCCGACAATTTTTGAAAACGCACGTTTTTCGGGTTTTGCCTTGCGAAGTCTGCGTTGAAATATGTTGTTAAACGCATCAATCAGTTCTTTTGTATCGTGCGTTATATCGTATTCGGGCATAGGAAATTTAATTTTTTCAGGCTCACGAAACACCATTTCTTTTGTTGTAAACTCACTTTTCCTAAGCTCCTTTGACGCCTCTTTAAACTGCTGATATTCAGCCAACCTACGCGCAAGTTCTTCTCTCGGATCTTCCTCGTCCTCTTCTTCCTCATTTTTAGGAAGTAACATTTTCGATTTTATATACAAAAGATTGGACGCCATAACAAGAAATTCGCTTGTATTATCAAGATTAGCCTCTTCAATTCCGTCAATCGCCTCAAGATACTGCGCCGTTATCTCAACAATCGGTATGTCGTATATACTGACCTTGTTTTTCTGTATAAGCGTCAAAAGCAAGTCAAGCGGACCTTCAAACGTATCAAGCTTATATAATATCTTATCCATTTTTCACCCTATAATATCAAGTTAATCGCACTGTTTAACAGGTTGATAATTCCGTTAAAGAAGAAATTCACACCTGTTCCGATTATGCCGTTCAGAACGCCGGTAAGCGAGAGCACCATAATTAAAAGCATAGAATATCTTTCGTATCTCAGCATAGTGTAATATGCTTTGTTCGGAAGAAACATTCCAAGTACTTTTGCACCGTCAAGCGGTGGTATCGGAATTATGTTAAACACCATAAAGCATAGATTTCTTATCGCAAAAAGTTGTGCAAAAGTTGCAACACCGTTTAGAACGCTTGTACCGAAACCGAGCTTTATACATAAAACGTGAAGTATCGCATATATAAGCAATGCCGCAAAAGCCATAATCAAATTGGCAAGCGGTCCTGCCGCCGCGGTAAGTGCCATACCCTTTTTTGTATCTTTATAATATGACGGATTTACCCCGACAGGTTTTGCCCAACCGAAGCCTGTCAAAATCATCAACAACGTACCGACAGGGTCAAGGTGTGCAAGCGGATTTAAAGTCAATCTTCCCTCACGTTCGGGTGTCGGGTCACCAAGTTTTGTCGATACCCAACCGTGTGCAAATTCGTGTCCCGTCAACGCTATAAGCGTTATAGGCACATTGATTATTATGTTTATTAAATTAAAACCAACCATATATTTTTTCTCCTTAAATACAGATAATTATATTATATAATTATTTTCAGAAAAAGTAAAGTAAAATCGCACAAAAAATAACCTCTGAACAAGTATGATTTGTCAGAGGTTATTTTATTTATTCTTCTCGTCTTTTTAAATTTTTAGTTTTGTAATACAAACGTTTGTTTTCGTACATCATTGCGTCGGCACGTTCCATTGTCATAGAGAAGTTTCTGTCTTTTTCCGCATCGAACTTGGCATAACCGATTGACATAGAAGTCTTAATTCCTCCGCGATTAATACTGTCTGCCATTCTTGCGATTCTGTCCGCAAAATTCTTAACCATATCAATATCGCAGTCTCTTAATACAACAGAAAATTCATCGCCGCCGACTCTGTAACCGATAAAATCAGTACCTTCCATCGCTTTTCGTATCGCGTCGGCACCGTTTTGGATATAAATATCACCCATTTGATGTCCGCGGCTGTCGTTTATATTCTTTAATCCGTTTAAGTCTACCGTAACAATAGCATACCGCGATTGGTTTCCGCTTTCTATGTTGTGCATATCAACCGTAAATGAGTTCTTGTTTTTCAAACCTGTAAGCGTATCCGTATTCGACATATCCTGATACAGAGGATTAGAAATCCTCTTGAATATCGCCATTGAAAAACGTACTGAAATCAAGCAACACAAAAGTATAAGTATTATTACTATAACGCGAAGTATAATCTTGAAAATATATACCCTGTTCGCGTCAATTCCTATACAAGCAACGCCCTTCACTGTTCCGCCGTCCATTATCGGATAAAAATTCAAATATCTAAAGCCGTCCAACGATGCATAAAAAGCGCCTGTATTGGCATAATGTATTGTATACATGTCGTTTATTTCTTTTTCAATCTTTCCTGTTATCTTGTCGTCATTTATAACAGTGTTTATCTTGTCATTTTTCGTATCAAGTATATATTGGAAATCGCCGTTTTTATCTTTTCTCACAACAAATATTTCTGAAATCGCCATATTGTCCTTTACCGCGGATAAATAGCTCAGTGCCGCACCGTATACGCCATCAGGCACATCTTCAGTAAAAAGTCTGCTGTCAAAATGAGATTCTATGGTTGTAAAAGTAAGATTTGCACGTTCATTGTATGCGTCGGCAAGCATCGAAATCATAACGCCCGATGTAACGAGATATATAACCAGGCAAGAAAATATGATAAGTCCGCAAGTCAGCATTGAAACTTGCACGTTAACTTTTTCTATTTTGTTCATAATAAACTTTTTTAATTTTCCCATAATTATCGCGCCATCTCCTTTTATACATATTTTACATTTTTATTATACCTAATTTTTTATAATTTATCAATATTTTCGTCTTTATCAATATTTTCGTCGAAAAAAATCGGATTTTTGTTGATTGTTCACTATTTTAATAGTATAATGTTAATAAAATCGTAATACAGAATGGAGATTAATAATGCAAACAGCGATACTTATTCTTTTAATTATACTTATTATATGTGTACTTATAACTCTGATTTTTACATTAAAAAACAGTTCAAAGCCGTCTGATTCGGGACTTGAACAACGTATAAACGGTTCTGTCAAAATGTTTTCCGACATAATATCGGAAAATCAACAGGTAATCGGCAATATGCAGACAAACCGTTTTGCACAAATGGACAACGAAATCAAAAGTATGCGTCAAAGTATGGAAAAACACCTTGCCGATATGTACAAAGGTTTCGCCGATATATCCGCTCTTTCATCAGGTGTAAGTGATTTAAAAAAAGTCCTTTCAAATGTTAAAACACGCGGTATACTCGGTGAAATACAACTCGGTGCAATCCTCGACGAAATACTTGCACCGGAGCAATTCGACACCAATGTTGCAACCATACCGAACAGTTCCGCAGTTGTTGAATTTGCGGTTAAACTTCCGCACGACGACGAAGGATTTATATATCTTCCGATTGATTCAAAATTCCCGCTTGACGCCTACAACGATTTACTGAACGCATATGATACCGGCGACAGCGAAATTATAAACCGTTCTTCAAAAGCACTCGTTCAGCGAATAAAGCAATTCGCAAAAGATATTCACACCAAATACGTTGAACCGCCGTACACAACCGATTTTGCAATAATGTTCCTCCCAACAGAAGGACTTTATGCCGAGGCAGTTAATCTCGGTCTTGTCGAAGTTTTGCAACGTGAATATAAAATAAATATAGCAGGTCCAAGCACTATGGCGGCTATGCTTAATTCTTTGCAAATGGGTTTCCGTACACTTGCACTTGAAAAACGTTCAAGCGAAGTTTGGCAAGTCTTAGGCGAAGTCAAGGGTGAATTTGAAAAATTCTATTCAGTTCTTGAAACGGCACAAAAAAGAATTACCCAAACAGGTGACGAACTTGATAAACTTATCGGTGTCAGAATGCGTGCAATGGAGCGAAAACTCCGCAGTGTTGAAAAATCCGAAAACAACAGTTTTGACGATATGTTATAATATATTTGATAAAAACATTATTTATTCTTTAAGCACACAAAAAAGCCACGAGTTTACTCGCGGCTTTTATATTACTTAATTTTTAAATTATCTGCCTGGTTTAAAGAAATCGGGAACATCTATACTACCCATTCCCGGCTTTAACTTTCTCTTGAAAATTGCATTATCATCATAATCAGAAACTGATGATGAATAAGACGGAGTCTTTCTGTCGCTTGATGTTGAAGAGCCTGCAAACTTAGGTGTAATATTCTTTACATCATTAGCTTTATCCTTACCGCGTCTTAATGAACCGTCAAGACCTGTTGCAATAAGAGTAACCTTAATTTCATCTTTAAGATTATCGTCCATAGCAGTACCGACAATAATATTTGCCTCTTCACTTACAAGGTCACGAACAATGCTTGATACTTCGCCCATATCAACAAGTGAGAATTCACTTCCGCCTGTGATATTAAGAAGTACGTTTTCAGCACCCTCAATGCTTGTTTCAAGAAGCGGACTTTCAATAGCCGCACGAACTGCGTCCTGAGCGGCATTTTCACCCTTGCCGACACCGATACCCATATGTGCGACACCGCTGTCTTTCATAATTGTTCTTACATCGGCAAAGTCACAGTTCATAATACCTCTTTGAGTAATTACTTCAATGATACCTTGAACACCTTGACGAAGAACATCATCTGCAAGTTTGAATGAATCTTTAATTGTAACCTTTTTGTCTGCAATCTTCAATAGAAGATCGTTTGGTATAGTAACAATAGCGTCAACCTTTTCTGCAAGGTTCTTAATACCTTCTTCAGCGTTTCTCATTCTTTGAGGTCCTTCAAAGAAGAAAGGCTTTGTTACTACCGCAACTGTAAGTACACCAAGAGATTTCGCAGCCTCTGCGATAATAGGTGCGGCACCTGTACCTGTTCCGCCGCCCATACCTGCTGTTACGAATACCATTTCTGTATCTTTTACAAGATTCTTGATTTCATCTTTTGATTCTTCAGCCGCTTGTCTGCCGATTTCAGGCTTTGCACCTGCTCCCAAACCGCTTGTAAGCTTTCTGCCGATATTAAGTACAGTCGGTGCTTTTACATTTGCAAGCTGCTGTGCATCTGTATTGACGCAAATAAATTCTGCCTTTGTAACGCCGGCCTCGATCATACGGTCCACAGCATTGTTACCGCCGCCGCCGACACCTATAACCTTTATTCTTGCGCCGTCTATTGTAGTGTTTTCTTCCAAACCGATAGGCATATCACTCATCTAAATATCCTCCTTCGTAGTTTATCCCCAACAAATCCAACAGGGAAATCTCCGCATATATATTATTTTACTATGTTTTTTCAACTTATTCAATAGTTTTTTCCCACAAATTTTCAAAACGCCGAAAATTTTTACACAATATTATAGTCATTTTGTTTTCGATTTTTGTGCAATTTTATTTTTACGGTGTATATATTGCCTTTCCGGACTCGCTTAAATCCATTGTTCCGCGGGCATTTTCAGTCAAACTGTTACTCATAACGGTTTCTCTGAACAGTCTTATTTTACGTTCAAGATCCAACTGCGTACCGCATTGTACGGTTATTCGGTTATCGTAATTCATTGTTATGTCAGTCACATCGGTAACATTTATTTCGATAACCTTATCAAGAATACCCGTTGCCTCAAGCGTTGACAGCGAAATTTTTGTAATATCGAATTTTTCGTTTTCGTCGGTTTTTAAAATTTCACCCAATTTATAGTCCGTAACCGTCAATCCAGTTACTGTCGGTAATGTTTCACCGTTGTTGCCGGTATCGGTTAAAACTCTTAATTCAGAATTTACAAGCAATGTCTTACCGTCAATTTTTATATACGCAGACGGTGTATATTCCGTCACCGTAACTTTTACTGACGGTGGGAATAACCTTTTCTGCACATCAACGGTATCTATATATGGTATTGTTTTTAACGTATTTCTTATTTTTCGTCTGCCGCTGCGGAAAAGATTTTGACCGACAAGCGGTTTTAGCTTTTCTTGGAACTGTTCGGCTGTTACGAGAACATTTCCCTCAACCGATACGGAACGAATGTTAAATATCGGTGTCATAAATAAGAGCACGCTTACAAGAATCACCGCCAAAACAAATCCCAGCAATGCACGTCTACGCTGTATTTTAAGACGCTGTTGCTTTTGTTTTTTTTGGTAGCGAATTTTTCGTTCAAGCTGTGTAGGTTCACGCCGAACACTTCTTTCGGGAACATCTTTATGTTCTTTCAAGGTTCTTTTCTCTAACCTGCTCCAATCATATTCAGTTGTAGTTTTTGTAACCTTACGACCGCCTGTTTTGACGACTCGTATATTACGATTATTTTCATCCATACTATCACCCTGAATTATTCTCGTCTGATTTTCGCTCCGCATTCAAGCAGATACTTTTCTATATTTTCATAACCTCTGTCTATAAATTCTGTGCCGCCAATCGTCGTTGTACCGTTTGCGGCAAGTGCCGCAACAACAAGCGCCGCGCCTCCGCGCAGTTCTCTTGCAACAACATTTGCACCCTGCAAAGCGTTTACGCCTCTTACAACGGCACTTCTGCCTTCTACTTTTATGTCGGCACCCATTCGTGTAAGTTCATCAACATGCTGAAATCTGTTTTCAAATATATTTTCTATAAATATACTTGTTCCTCTTGCAACAGTTGCAAGCGCCATAAACGGCGATTGTATATCCGTCGGAAAACCCGGATACGGCATTGTTCTTACTATATGTATACTTTCAAGTTTCTTAGGAGCTTTCTGAATAATTTTATCTTTTTCTATTCTGAGCTGTACTCCCATATCCAAAAGCACATGGAGCATTGCTCCCATATCGCGTGGATTGACATTTTTAAGACATATCTCTCCGCCCGTAATCGCAGATGCGGCCAGATATGTTGCGGCAACAATACGGTCGGGCATTATCGTATACTCCGCACCGTGAAGCTTGCTTACTCCCTCAATTTTTATTACACTGCCGCCCATACCGCGGACTTTTGCACCCATACAATTCAAGAAGTTACCCAAATCAACAATCTCCGGTTCACGCGCCGCATTTGTAATAGTTGTAAAGCCATCCGCACAAACTGCGGCAAGCATAGCATTTTCGGTTGCTCCGACGCTTGGAAAATCAAGATGTATGTTTCCGCCGACAATCTTATCAGTGCTGCATTTTATATAGCCGTGTTCTTCCTGAATATCGACACCGAGTTCACGCAAAGCCTTTAAATGCAAATCAATCGGCCTTAAACCAATCGGACAACCGCCGGGCATACTTACAACCGCTTTTTTGCACCTTGAAATTATCGCTCCCAAAAATATGATTGAAGAACGCATCTCACGCATTAAATCTTCACATATTTTACAGTCACACATACCTCTTGTATCAACCGTTACGGTATTGCCTGCCCTATGTACTCTGCAGCCCAATCTTTCAAGCACCAAATCTGTTTTATCTACATCACGAAGATATGGACAGTTTTTCAAAGTACATACTCCGTCAGCCATAACCGTGGCTGCAAGTATCGGCAGTACGGCATTTTTCGCACCCTGTACACCGATTTCACCGCTTATCTTATTTCCGCCGTCTATAACAAGTTTGCCCACTTTAAACACCTCGCATTATAATATAATTCTCATATGATTATAATACGAAATATCTATAATTCTGTTACAGTCTTATTATTATAGCACATTTCAAAAAAATTTTAAAGGGTTAATTTATAAAAATAATATACCTTTAATATCAATGTAACAATGCAAAATTTGTCGATTAAAAATTTCATACTATATAATAGATAAATCAAATTTTTTTCTTTTTTTACAAAAAAGTTCTTGACAATACCCACACCTTTATGGTAATATATTATGCGTAGCTTAAACAGATATGCGTCCGTAGCTCAGTTGGATAGAGTGAACGGCTACGAACCGTTAGGTCGTGGGTTCGAATCCCTCCGGGCGTACCATAAGTTACAATATCCGAACCTCGGTTCGGATATTTTTTTGTTTTTCTATAAAAAACAATATTTTTTGCAAAAAAGTATTGACAAAATAATTTTAATGTGCTATCATATTATTTGTCGTCAGACATTAAAACTAAATATGCGTGATTAGCTCAGTTGGTAGAGCACCTGACTCTTAATCAGGGTGTCCAGGGTTCGAACCCCTGATCGCGTACCACAAGTTGTAATATCCGAACTTTGGTTCGGATATTTTTTTGTACAAAAACAAAATATAGCCTCTTAGAACTATATTTATGCAGAACTATATTGAGTTCATTAAACGAGATTTTAATACAATGTCAGTCTTCTTCTATTATTTGCATACTATTAATAACATTTTTATATTCTTTTGCAACTTCCCCAAATTGCTTATCAATCAAAATTTTATCACAATCTTCTCCATTATGATTAATGTTATAAAGAGTTTCCGTAAGAGCCGAACTTGCCTTATAAAGTTTTCCGAAATCAAGACTTACTGACGAGCCTTTCAGAGTATGCGCACAAAGATACGCTTTTTCATACAATTCTTCATTCAAAGCCTTTTTCAATTCATTAAAAGCGGTATCGTTTTTGAAACACTGTACAAAGCGGACAACATATTTTTCATCAATGAGTCTTCTTTTGACTACTTCAAAATCACCTCCGACTTTATCATAAAAAACTTTCAGTCTCTTGGTTGTTCCTGCAATATTACCTCTGTATTCAATATAATTATAGTATTCTTTTTTTATTTCATTCAAATTTCGAGTTCTTATCGGCACAACATCGCCCGATTTCATTGTAAAATCATTCTCAACACTCTCTATCTTGTTCATATTAACAAGATAACTCTGATGACATCTCAAAAACGCTCTATGATTTATTTCTTCCTCAATATCATTAAGTTTCTTATATATTGTGTACTCGTTTCCGTCTGTGCGATGAAGAATACATTTTGAATTACTGCTCTCAATATATTCAATCTCACTGTACAACACTTGAATTACGGAATTGCGTTTTTTTATTTGGTATGTATGCACATTTTCATAATTGCTCAGCACTCTGTCAAGTACCATGCTGATTTTATCTATATCGTGCGGCTTAACCAAATAGCCGCTCGCCTCAACGTCATAACTTTCCACCGCATATTTTGACGTTACGGTAAGAAATATAATCTTACCTTTATAATTCATATTTCTAAGCTTTTCCGCAACTTGTATTCCGTTTAACTTGTCCATATACATATCAAGAAATATTATATCATAATACTCCCCATCTTCTATCGAATAAATTAAATTAACGCCGTTTTCATAGCTATCAATATTGTATTCAATAAATCTATCTGAGAAATAGATACTTAGTTGCTGACGGATTATTTCCCTATCACTTAGATTGTCATCACAAACTGCAATATCCACTTTTTGTGTTCACCTCACAAGGAATTATTCTATCATAATTATACCACAAATATGTATTTTTTGTCAAATTCATCGTAAACACCTTCATTTTCAATAAATTCATATTTCTACGGTTATTTATGCTATAATTTCATCATACAAAAGGATAAAAGGAGAAGTATAAAATGGTAAACTACGGAGTGATTGAAGAAAAAATGTGTGATTTATGTATGGGAGAATACATCACCTATGGGATAGGTGCTTATAATACACAGGCTCACGAACTAATAACTTTTGTTTCAGATGTTTTTCCATGTAAGGATGACGCCGAAAAATTTGTGAATGTTTGTAATGAAAACGAACTTTCATTACATCATTTAAGAGATGTTATCGAAGATTTCATTTGAAATAAAAAAGCACTGAATAAATTAAACTTTGTTCGGTGCTTTTTTATTGCAATTCACTTTGAAAGGTGCTATACTTGATATGCAAAAAATATACAAAGGAGCATATGTATGAGTAAAGCACCTTCGGATAATCAGTATTTCGGTACCGAAAAAACAATGAAAATTTTATTTAAGCTTGCGCCGCCCGTTATGCTGGCACAGCTTATTCAATCTTTATATAATATAGTAGACAGTTTTTTCATCGGTAAATTCTCAGGATACGCACTGACGGCACTTTCTGTAATATACCCTATGCAACTTTTGATATGTGCCGTTGCAGTCGGAACAGGTGTCGGCGTCAATACCGTTATGGCACGGTTTTACGGTCAAAAGCGAACTTCCAAAGCGATTAACACCGCCGGAATAGGAACTGTTATGGCTGTTGTGAGCTGGTTCATATTCGCTTTAATTTCATTTTTCATCATAAAACCGTATGCCTTAATCTCGGCAGAATCTGAAATTGTACATGAGTATACTATTACATACGGTAAAATAATCGGAATTTTCAGCTTGGGAATATTCCTTGAAAGCACTTGGACAAAGATTTTGCAGTCACAAGGAGATATGAAAACACCTATGATTGCTCAGATTGTCGGTGCATTGACAAATATTGTACTCGACCCTATTTTAATTTTCGGAATGTTCGGAATTAAACCGATGGGTGTTGCAGGTGCGGCTATTGCAACTGTCATAGGTCAGTCGCTCGCCGCCGCCATAACAGGTATTAAAGGATTTTATAAGCCGCCGAAATTAAATATATTTTTGCCGTATGTAAAACAAATATATGCAGCAGGACTGCCGAATATTATTATGCAAGCATTGTGGACTGTATATATTCTCGGACTGAACGTACTTCTTGCGTCATTCTCTGATGCATCCGTAACCGTGCTCGGTATTTATTATAAACTTCAAAGTTTCTTCTTTATTCCGCTTAATGCTCTCGGCGTCTGCATAGTGCCTGTATTGAGCTTTAATTATGCGATAAACAGAAAAGACAGATGTAAACGCGTGTTTTGGGAAACTGTTGCCGTATCTGCCGCATTTATGCTTTTAGGCGTGGCGATATTTGTGCTTTTGCCAAAACAGTCAATTGGAATATTCTCAAATGATACAGAAGTTTTGAATATAGGTAATGTGGCTTTCCGAATAATCGGAGCAAGCTTCGTACCCGCCGCACTCTCGCTTACATTCCCTATTTTGTTTCAGGCTATCGGAAAAGGTAAGGAAAGTATTTTTATAACAGTGCTAAGACAAGTTGTACTTCTTGTTCCTCTTGCCTGGGTATTTTCGTTCGCAGGACTTAATTATGTATGGCTCACTTTTCCGGTTACAGAAATTATAACTTGCAGTGTCAGTATGATTTTTTATAAAAAAGTTTTTCATAAAAATGCGTAATTTTTGACTGTCGATTAAAAAAATCGACAGTTTTTTGTTATGAAAACGGCTTCAAACCTATGGTTTTGAAAGTTCACTAAAAAAAGTTTAATTTTTTTCAAAAAAAGTGTTGACAAAAGGTATATGTTCTGCTATAATAATTTTTGTCAGTTGAGCTGATGAACAAACATCTGGAGAGATGTCTGAGTGGTTGAAAGAGCCGGTCTTGAAAACCGGTGACGGTTCCGCCGTCCGTGGGTTCGAATCCCACTCTCTCCTCCATTTAAAATTTTATATTTTGTACTGCATACAAAGCTAATTGCTATTTAGAACGGCAGCAATTTTAACTTGTTGTATGCTTTTCTTTTATGGAGAAGTACTCAAGAGGCCGAAGAGGCGCCCCTGCTAAGGGTGTAGGTCGGGAAACTGGCGCGAGGGTTCAAATCCCTCCTTCTCCGCCAACAATTCCCACAACGTTGGGACACGGAAACACTATAAACCATGAGGTTTGTAGTGTTTTTTTGTATTATTTTTTACGCAACAGTTCACTATTTTTTTACAACTTAATTTTATATTATTTTAATTTATATTAATCTATACTACCCTATCTGAATTTACTCGTTATATAAATATATATTCTTACCTTGATAGCTATCTTATACTTATGGAGGTAAAAATGGACAAACATACAGAAAAAGTCAATGACATTGAGATTTGTACCGTTCCGAAAGGTGTGCTACAATACACTCATGGGGTGATGGAAATGAGCGAATACGACAAAAATTTATTCCACAAGGTGTACAGAGAAATCAGTGAACAGCTTGGAATTGAAACAGCTTTAACCATTCATCAAATGTTCAAAGGTACACAGGTAAACTTCCCTGTGCGATTTTTTGATACACAATGTGTAAAGGAGATGATAATTAAAGAGTATGACGGTACTAATGTCAAAACAATAGCGAAAAAATATGATTATTCCGAAAAATCAGTCAGACGAATAATCAAAGAAAGTACGAAAAAGAAATAAAGGAGGTATTTCTAAATGGATAAACCATCAAAAACAAGAGGTATAATAACTTTTATCATTGCAATAATTGCTGTTATCGTAATGATTACAACAAGCGGTTTATTGGGGTTAATTCTGTATTTATTTGCTGTTGTAATCTCTTTCTTATCTATTGATAAAGAAAACAGACATTCTGTATCTGCACTAATAAACTACACAAAAAACACTGTATGCAATACTCACAAAGAAACATTGCTTTCAAATGATATATTTGCAATTATTATAGCACCATTCCCTGTTATACTATTAATCAGCTGTTTTATGATATTCTACATAGACCCATTAAGAGCGGCAGAAAATGCTTTAAATGATGCATTTGACGAATTAGACAGCCTATTTTAAAACCGGCACACTATAAAAAATATAATTAGGAGATGTAACTTATGATAAAAATTAATAATTTCTTTGACAATTCCAATGTAAAGTGCATTGCTGAAGGCGGTGTATTCTCAATTTATGAACATCAACATGATTTAAGCGTTGATAGCAATACTGCAATGAATTCTTATTTTATGGAGCAGATGAATGTAAAGAAACGTCAAGTACTGTGTAAACTTGATAATAGTACAGTCAAATTACAAGCAGGAGCAATGCAATGGATAACAGGCGATGTTGAAATGGATTCAGGTGTATCAGGTGCTAAAGACTTTTTCGGTAAATTGGTAAAAGGTGCCGTAACAGGTGAATCAGCCGTTAAACCGCTTTACACAGGTACAGGTTGTGTTATGTTAGAGCCGACTTATAATTTCCTTCTTATTGAAGATGTTGCTTCTTGGGGAAAAGGTATTGTATTAGATGACGGCTTATTCCTTGCTTGTGAAGGTAATATACAAGAGTCAATTAATAAAAGAAGTGATGTTGCCACAGCATTATTATCAGGAGAAGGTATTTTCAACCTTACACTTTCGGGTAACGGTTTTTGTGTGCTTGAATCACCTGTTCCGAGAGAAGAATTAGTTGAATTTGAATTAGATAATGATGTCTTAAAAATAGACGGTAATATGGCAATAGCATGGTCATCATCATTGCAATTTACAACAGAAAATGCAAGCAAGTCCATAGTCGGCTCTACTCTTTCAGGTGAAGGTGTAGTAAATGTCTATCGTGGTACAGGTAAAGTTCTTGTTGCTCCAACCATGAACGGTACAGTTAATCCATCATCAAACGGTCCTGAACAAACAACTGCAAATTCAGGTTCTGACAGTTTAGTTGGCAGTATCGTCGGCGGAATACTAAAATAAATCATTTTATCAATTTTAAAGTCATACAGCCAAACCTATGGCAGTATTCTCTGTTTTATAGAAGGAATTTGATACTCCGCCAAAACGTATAAACCGTATAAATGCTTGAATATCAAGTATTTATATGGTTTATATTAGTATTACAATAAATTCTGTATACTTATTTTAAAAGAACCTTTAGATAGCGGGGTTTTTATAGTGAACCCTGCTCTGTTAGGAGACCGGTTATTCTTTTTATTGTATATTTATCTATATATGATATTTTTAGGAATTTCTTTATTCAAATTATACTCTTTTGTAATTTGCACCCTTGACAAATGATATGCCGATTTACAATCACAACACCAAATTTCACCGTATCCATACTCTCCGAGATTTCCCACAAAAGTATAATCGGTATTATCACTCCCGCAATACGGGCATTTTCCGCTTGTTTTTGTTATTGCTATGCTTTCTAAGTTTTAATCCATTTCATGTCACAACACCCCCATAATATATAACACCATAATTTTATTATATCACATTTTTATTTTTTTCAACTGTAAATTCGCTTTACAAATATAATCATATTGTTTATAATAGTATTATAAACAATACACAAAACACAGGAGCATATAATGAACAAAATTGAATTTAAGCAATTCTTACAAAATACAAAAGACAATATACAAGAAAAACTCAATCCGAAAAAAATCGGTACAAAAATATCAGTGAGTTTAAAAAGTAAAAAAACACGCAAAAATCTAATAATCTATGCATTTTTAACATTATTCTGCATAGCATTTCTGTTACTTCTGTCTGTGTCCACAAGTCCGCTATACAAGGACTTATGCGACGGTGATTCAAGCATTTTCATATTCTTCGGAAAAGCGATAACGCTCGGCAAGGATGCATACAGAGATTATTTTGACCACAAAGGTCCGATTTTGTTTTACATAAATGCATTGGGATATTTCCTGACAAAATCAAAAGTAGGCGTATTCATACTACAATGTATATCCCTTTCAATATCTTCGATATTTATGTACAAAACGGCACGTTTTTTCACAAAACCGATACGCTCGGTAATTTGTGTTATAATCACCATTCTCGCATTCGGTGCGACAATCAGTGACGGCAACTTAACGGAAGAATACTGTATTCTCTACTGTATGATAGCGATTTACACCGCATTAAAATTCATCACAAAGCACCCAAAAGCACCTCACCCTCACAAAAATATGGTTATTTACGGAATATGTTTTGGAATTTGTGCATTTATCCGCGTAAACAACGGACTGATTATCTGCGGTATTGTATTCGTTACGATTATGACCGACTTTATAAACGAGCATATCAAAGAAATATTTAAAAATATACTGTATTTTATAGTCGGTGTATTGATAGTGGCAGTGCCTGTATGCCTTTTCTTCCTTATTAAAGGGACGCTGTCGGATATGTTGTTTTCTACTTTCGTATTCAACTTTCTATACGCGTCGGAAGGCTCGTCAGAAAAGACATCATCAGCCATATTACTGCTTCTGCGATGGGTTGCACCTGTCTTGATGATGATATTTATATCGTCATTTTTCGCAAAACGACTTGGTCCAAAGGTTGCGTCATTTATCACAACAATATCCATATTCGCACTGATACCTATATTACTCGGTTTCAGTTACACGCATTATTACACAACGCTTATACCTTTAATACCGATTTATTGCGCTGTATTCTTCTATATTACATCAAATAAAATAAACATTCTTGCAGTAATACTTTGCGTAATAATGGCATTTCCGTTGGCAAATTACTTTGTTCAATCAGAGTCAAATATAGTGCATTACTCAAAGAAGTTGTATTTGCAAAGTCACCCTGCCAAAACAAGCGACGTATATTCGGATATTTATTACAGTGCAAAACAGCTTAGCTCGCAAATTCCCGATGAAGACAAAGACAGCGTATACTGCTACGACATTTCGGCAACCTGGCTTTTGCAAGCCGACATTATGCCTTGCTTTAAGATATTTATTCTTCAGGAATGGTGGTCGGAAATGTATCCCGAGTTCGGTCGTCAAATTAATCAAATGATGCTTGAAAAACAACCTAAGTGGGTAGTTATACACAATATCGACATTGTAAACAGTAAGCAGTTTATGAATATAATCAACAATAATTACGAGCTTGTTGATGAATACAGTTATGACCGATTATACAAATTGAAAACCCAATAAAAAAATAGCTGTTGCAATTAGCAACGGCTATTTTCATGTTTATCTTTGTCATAGACAATGCAAAATGATTCCGTAGGATTTTTCACAGTCTTTTTAGCTTTCAAAGCCTTATCCAGCCCCACTCCCACAACTTCATTTGTTTTAAGCACATAAATTCCTGTTTTAACAATAATATGCGCGCCGGGATATTTTTCATTAATCATTTTACTGAATTGTTTATTTAACGCATCTATCTTATCAAAGCTTTCTAAATTTTTAAATCTGAACGCACTGAAAAAAATATCCGCACCGTCAATGTGAGTTATAATATTATAATCATTATCACTTGGCAAAATACAGTTTACAAACTCTGTAAAAACCTTATCTCCCTCAATCTGACCGAACCGTTCGTTGAAATCAAGCATTCCCGAAAAATCGGTATGTAACAGAGCAACCTGTTCGTCTTTTTCCTCTGCAAATTTTCTCAGTCTGCCTATCTGTTCATAAAACTTTGCAATAGTATAACAACTTGTTTTGCGGTCATAATCAATTATTTTTCTAAGCTTTTTCTCATTTTCCGTTTCCTTATCGCTTTGAGAAATGTACATCGTCATAAGCTTCGTCGCCATATTCAATTCAACGCATTCTTCTATCTGCCAAGGATTTTCATATCCGAATCTCGTACAAACAAACATAAAGAACGAATCTCCTGTTGTAATATTTGCATTATAGACCACTTCACCGTTCTTTTTATTCTTTTCAAATTCACGTTGAAACTTTAACGAAAATCCGTTTATTTTTTCATTTGAAAGAATAAATACAGGATATTTTTCAAAGAATTCTTTGAAATGCTCAATGTCAGAATGAGCATAATATCCTCTTTTTCCCGCATTATTCTGAAATTTTGGATCACTGCACCATTCATAGCTTATTGTGATTAAATCTTCCTTGGTATTGACCTTCATTATCTGAAACCAGTCAATATCGAACTTTTCAGCCACATACCGAATAATCTTATACATTGCGTCATCGCTGTTTTTCGCACTTGAAGAAAGTTCAAGGAACACTTTCATCATATCGCGTGTCTTAAATAATTCCGTACTGTTTTCGGCGTCCTCAACTTCATAATCAATCGCATGGCTTGAATTGTCGTACACAATATTTTCATTGTATATCTCCCAGTGAGCCTTGCCATTCTTTTTTGTACTGTACAGCGCCTTATCTGCTTTTGAGAACAACGCTTTATAATTAGGCACTTCTTCAAATATTCTGCCGTCTGCCACTCCGACACTGCACGTTATTCTCTTATCTTCTGAAATATTAATCTTACATACATTGTCAACAACTCTGTCGGCATTCTCTGCTATTCTGCTACTTTTCAAAAACACGAAAAATTCATCACCGCCGTATCTTCCGACAATAGCGTCATCATCGGTTGCCTTGTTCAGCATTTCCGCAACCATGGCAATAACGGTATCACCGTATAAATGTCCGTATGTGTCATTTATATTTTTAAAATCATCAATATCAATAACAAACAGTGCGTAATCTCTGCTTTCGGGATTGGATTTTATATACTCATTAATCCTCTCGACGCCTGCATTTCTGTTATAGACATGAAGTACCGGGTCAATCTCGATTTTTTCTTTTAATTCTTTTTCATGATGTTTTTCGTCCTCGATATTCGTTATTGTTCCGAAAATTCTTTTAAGATTACCCTTTTCATCATGTTCAAAATTTCTGAAAATGCGATGCCATTCATAATTCTTATTACCCGGCAACTTCATTCTGACACTTATATTTTCTACTTTTTCATTGTATATGTTTTCTTTAAGATAACCGTAATCTCTTTTATCCGCAAGCTCATAAACAGCATCTTCCGTATTATTGGGGATAGACAGTTTTTTCAGTTCGGTTTGACCTTTCACCGGAATATATAAAGTCATATTATCGTCCGCTACGTTATGTTCAAAAACAATGTTTTTTGAACTTTTAAGAGCATATGTAAAACATCTTCTCTCATCTTTCATCCTGACAAGATTCGTATGCTGTTCCGTAACGTCAATAAGAATACCGAGAATATCATTTTCATTATATTTAGTCAAATGCATACAAACATAACGTATCGTTCCGTCCGAAACAATACATTTGTATACCACTTCATTTTTATCTTTCAAATCAGCTATATTATTTTTGTCTTCTTCGCAAATATTAAGACTTTCAAAATTTCCGTTCGCATAAGTCGAATAATAGTAATCATTCGCCGAAATAATTTTTAGCGTACTGTCATTTTGAAACGCAACAACACCACACGGCATTATATTATAGCTATCGTCCTCAAAATATTTTTTCAACATTACAACTGCCTCAACCTTTTTATAAATTATCGGTATAAATATTCTATCACAAAAAATGTATCAAGTAAATATTTTTCGACATATTTTATTATAAAAAAAAACAACCGTATCCATATAAGAATACGATTGTATGAGAGAGATTTATTTTACGTTTATATAATAACACAATAATTAAATTTATTCCATTGCATTTGTTGTCCAAAATATTGCAAATATTGTCCTTTTATGCTATAATAATTGTGTAGGAGGTGTATTTTATGGATGCAATTTCATATAAACAGAAAGAATATCTTTACAGTTATTTCCGTTCAAAGCCTCCGGAGCTTAACTTGCACCTTCATAAATATTATGAATTTCTGTATTTTATATCGGGTGATGCAACGTACATAGTCGAGGATAATCTATATAAAATTCACCCCGGCGATATTTTGCTTACAAGACCAGGAGAACTTCATACGATTTTCTTTCAGTCCGAAAAGCCGTATGAGCGTGTTTTGGATACAGTGCTGAAAAATGGTGCCGAAATTGCAGAAAAGCCGTATGAGCGTATTTTTATGCAGATACATCCCGACTTTATCCCCGAATTTGATTTGTTTGATAAAATAAATTCTTCACCTATGGGCGAAGATAACAGAATACCGTCAGACATTGTTCAGTCTTTCGGACTTTACGATTATTTTAAAAATGTTGAACATTACATTTTAAACAGAGTACCCGAAAGTGACGCTATGATAAAATCGTATTTTTTACAGTTTCTTGTCGCGGTAAATCATGCACTTGACAACACCGTTTTGCCGATAAAACCGACAAACAATAACCGTATTGACGATATAATAGATTACCTTACCGATAATATTTCCGCAGATATAACACTGGATTTTTTAGCAGAAAAATTTTTTATTAATAAGTATTATATGTGCCATACATTTAAAAAACAGACCGGTATTACAATAAAGGAATTTATGAATACAAGAAAAATCACTAAGGCGAAACAGATGCTTTCCGAAGGTGCGGATATTATGGGGCTTTGCTATGAATGTGGGTTTAATGATTATTCCACGTTTTATAAAGCGTTTAAAAAACTTACCGGTAAATCGCCGAAAGATTTTTTGACAGGTGATTGATTTTTGCCGCCACTCCATCACTTCGTGACACCTCTCATCAAGGAGAGGCTTTTTGGCTCCCCTTGAGGGGAGCTATCGGCAACGCCGACTGTGGGGTGGCTTCTCGGGACGTCGTAGTGCCGTCCTCTACTGCCTTAATATCTAAAAAAAGGGAGACCAATGGTCGCCCCTACATACAATATTGTTTAACATAAGCGGTCATCTGCCATTCATATTCGTACGGGCGGTCATTGGCCGCCCTTTAATATTCCAAACATAAAAAACAGCGGTCAAAGACCGCCGTTTTTTTACATCAATGACTCAACATATATTTGAAGTATTTCATCTTTTGACGGAACGAACATACTGTTTAGTGTACCGCCTGCATTTTGAGCAATTTCTGCATACAATTCAAGTTCTTCTTTTTCAAACTTTTCTTTATCACCCAAAATTTTCGCAAGAATATTTTTAAATTCTTCTGCACTGTCTAAATTCATACAAGACAATATTTCCTTAACTCTGTCCTTATCATTTCTTTCAATATACTTTGTAAACTCACCGAGCAACAATCCGTTTGCTCTGCCGTGGTCAATATTTTTGAAATATGTAAGCGAATATCCCATTGCGTGTACAGCCGTTGTTTTTGTTTGCGATATAACAACTCCTCCAAGCATTGACGCATAAAGCAGTTTTTCTCTATCATCTTCCGTAAGTTCACCGCTAATCAAATCATCAAATGTTGACGCAATAATTTTAACAGCCTCTTTAGCGATTACATCAGCCATTATATTCGCCCTCTTTGACATCATTCCTTCAACCGAATGTGAAAGTGAATCTATTGCGGTATTGACCGTAGTGGCAAGTCCGAGATTTTTTGTGTATTTTGCGTCAAGCAATGCGTATGTTGGGAAAAGGCATGGTGACGCAATACTTTTTTTTGTCTGTTTTTCGTGGTTTGTCAAAATCGCATACGGTGTAACCTCCGAACCGGTTCCGGCAGTTGTCGGAATATGTATCATAGGAAGTGCCTTATTGCCTATGTTGCCGTCAAACAAATTCTTTCTTTCAATGTCCGATACTGCCAGCAATGCAATGGCCTTTGCCGAGTCCATCGGCGAGCCGCCGCCTATGGCAATGACAAAATCAACTTCTTCCTCCATTGCCGTTTCCGCACCGTCATACACACACTCAACTGTCGGATTACTCATAACCTTATCGAATATTACATATTCAATATTATTCTTTTCAAGTGCATATTTGACATCGTCAAGTGCGCCGCTTAATTTTGCGGATTTTTGGCCTGTAACTATAAGTGCTTTCTTTCCTATTTTGAAAACGTCACTGTTTTCTCTGACACAATCCTTTCCCACAATAACCTTTGTAGGCATATAAAATCCCAAATTCATAAACTTAAACACCCTTTCTACAACAAAATAAGCAACAAAAGCAAGCTATAAATAGCTTGCTTTGATTCTTATTTCTTCAATTCTCTTATTTCTTCTCCAAGGAAGCAGAAACCAAAGTAACCCTTTGCCTGAATTTTATCAAGGAATTTAGACAATTTCTTTGGCTTTTCATAGATTACAACATCATAATCCTTACGCAGTTTTTCTGCCTCTTCTATTGCATTTACAACGTCTGCTTTATCGTGAAGCAAAGCAATTCTCTTTTTAGTATCGGGAATTGTATATCCAGCCTCTGTAAGAAGTGAGAAAATTCTTTCAAAACCTATTGAAAAACCTACCGCAGGAATATTTTCACCCGTAAATTTACCGATTAAGTTATCGTAACGACCGCCGCCGGCAATAGAGCCTTTAAACTTATCGCTTACGATTTCAAAAACAGTACCCGTATAATATCCCTGACCTCTTACAAGCGAAATATCGAACTTAATCTTATACGCACCGTCCGAAAGTTTTTCAACGGCATTAATTATTGTTTCAATACTTTCGGCAGATTCTTCACCGCAAACATCTTTTACGCTTTCAACAGTAAGTGGTTTTGCGATGACCTCACCGAATTTTGCGATAGCACCGCCGTCAAAGCCTTTATCGGTAAGCTCACCGATAACACCCTCAGTACCGATTTTATCCATTTTATCAAATGTAATACACACGCTGTCAAGCTGACTTTCTTCAAAGCCTACACCTTTAAGCAATGCTCTTAAAATTCTTCTGTCATTAATTTTTACAGTAAAGTCCTTTATATCAAGCGACAAAAGTGCTTTTGCTGTTGTATGAATAAGCTCGATTTCAGAGCTTATAGAAGATGAGCCGATTATATCAATATCACACTGCACAAACTCACGAAGTCTGCCCTTTTGCGGTCTTTCCGCTCTGTACACCTTATCAATCTGTATACACTTTGCAGGAAGAACAAGTTGTTCACGATTATTTGCATAATATCTCGAAAGCGGAAGTGTAAGGTCATATCTAAGTCCCATATCACAAAGCTTATTTGTATCACCGCTGTCCATTGCTTTCTTTAGCTTATCTCCACGCTTTAAAATTTTAAATATCAAATTAAGATTATCACCGCCGTCACTCTTATCAAGATTTTCAATATCTTCAACTGCAGGCGTCATAATACGTTCAAAGCCGGCATCCTGATATGTATTTAAAATTTGATTTTGAAGATAATCTCTAAGTCTGACTTCTTCAGGAAGATAATCATTTGTACCTTTTACTGTTGTGATTTTCATTTTCTATCTCCTTTTGCCATTTTCATCATAAGCTCATATATTTTTTCAAGTGCGTCTACTTTGGCAAGCGGTTTCAAATTTTCCGACATTTCTTTCAATCTCTCCTTATCGCTTACCATAGACATTATTTTATCGTATAATGCGTCAGACGTCAAATCTTTTTCTAAAATTAATTCTGCCGCATTCTTATTTTCAAATTCTCTTGCATTCTGCTCTTGGTGATTACGGACAACATTCGGTGACGGAATAAGTATTGACGGTTTACCGAGTGCAGCAATTTCGCTTACGGTTATCGCACCTGCTCTTGATACAACAACGTCTGCCGCCGCCATACACTCCGCCATATTGTCAATATATGACACAATCTTTATGTTATCCGAAAGAGTTATTCCGCTCTCCTTAATTTTACTCATTATTTTATCGTAATTTCTGTCACCAGTTCCGAACAGCAATTCGATTTTATTGTCCTTTGATATTCTGTCAAGCATACCGATTACCGTATCATTAATTCTGTCCGCACCCAAACTGCCGCCGAAAATAAGCACAAACGGCTTTTTTATGCCGAGCTTTTCTCTTGACTTTTTGTAATCGGAATGAAGTATTTCACTTCTGAGCGGATTGCCTGTTACAACACATTTTTCCTTATGCTGCATATGATTAATTGTTTCTTCAAAGCTGAGTGCAAGATATGTAACATAATTTGCACTGCCTTTTACCGTCATACCCGGATACACATTTTGCTCATGTATAAGCGACGGCACTTTCATTTTCTTTGATGCCATAGCAACAGGGCCGCTTACATATCCGCCCGTACAAACGATACAGTCGGGTTTAAATTCCTTTATAATCTTATTGCACTTTCTTCTTGCGGAAATAAGTTTTTTTACCGTTTCAAAATTTCTGAAAATATGCTTTCTGTCAAAACCTTGTATTTCGATATATTCAATATCATATCCTGCTTTCGGTACAAGTTTTGTTTCAAGTCCCGATTTTGTACCGACAAACAAAGCCTTAAAATCCTTATCCTGTTTAGCTGCATAATCGGCGATTGAAATAGCCGGATTAATATGTCCGCCTGTTCCTCCGCCCGCAAATAATACTCTCATAAATCTTCCTCCACATTAATCTTTTACGGAATGTCTTGATATATTAAGCAATACTCCCATTTCACATAAAAGCGTTATTATTGCCGTACCGCCGTAACTGAAAAACGGCAATGCGACACCTGTATTCGGTACGCTTGACGTTGCAACGGCGATATTAAGTATCGTCTGAATAGCAAGCTGAGCCGCAATACCCACCGCAACAAGTGAGCCGTATGTATCGGGTGCATTCATAGCAATTCTTATTGCTCTTATAATAAGCGCCGCAAAAAGCAAAATTACAACAGCCGCACCGATAAGACCAAGTTCCTCACAAACAATCGCGAATATAAAGTCATTATACGGTTCAGGCAAATACGAATATTTCTGTACACTCTGTCCCAAGCCAAGTCCGAAAATACCGCCCGAGCCAATCGCATAAAGTCCTTGCACAACCTGATAACTTTCGTCACGAATATCCGCAAACGGATTCATAAAACTTGTTACGCGTGCCCATCTTACACCGCTGAGTGCGCGGACGCCGATTAAGCCGATCGGCAAAAGAATAAGTGCTCCGATAAGTACGGGTTTAATCGGTGTACCGCCTGCAATCATAACGCTTACACCGATACCGGCAATAACTATCGCACCGCTAAGGTGTGTTTCCATAAGCATAAGTCCGACAACTATAAGCATAACTCCTATATACGGCAAATTACCCTTAAGATGTTTCAAATTATATTTTCCCGAATCGACAAGTCGTGCAAAATACATCGCTATAACGGGTTTCATAAATTCCGACGGTTGAAGCTGAAGAAACGGAGTATTAAGCCATCTTCTCGAACCGTTCAATTTTACGCCCAAACCCGGTATAAGAACGCAGACCAAAAGTATTGTACATACAATCATAAACTTCGGAACGGTATTTTTATATTTATTGTAATCAATCCTTGAAATAACCCACATTCCGATAAGTCCCAATATTGCACAAAGGAATTGTTTATTAAAGAAGTAGTACGAATTATTATGTAAAGTATTTCCGGCAGGTGCAGACGCCGAGAGCAGCATTACCAAACCGAATGAAAGCAACAATATTACTATAAACAAAAATGTATAGTCTATCTCTCCCATTCGTGCAAGCTTAACCGGTTTTCCTATTTTAGCACGAGTTGTTCGTCTATTCTGTTTTATAGCTCTTTTAGGATATGCAGTCCCTGCCATATCTAAATCTCCTTCCGATTAATTCGTCTTAAATTGCAAAATATGCAACAGCACAAGTAATTACCGTTACCAATGTAAATACCGCAACGATTTTCTTTTCTTTCCAACCGCACATTTCAAAATGGTGGTGAATAGGGCTCATCTTGAATATTCTTCTTCCCTCACCGTATTTCTTCTTTGTATATTTGAAATATGCAGTCTGCATAATTACAGAAAGTGTTTCCATAAAGTATACAAAACCTATCAATATAAGGTGTATAGGCATTTTTAGGTCAATCGCCATAAGTGCAACCGACGCACCCAAGAAAAGTGAGCCTGTATCACCCATAAACACCTTTGCAGGATATTTATTATACCACAAAAATCCTATCAAACCGCCGATTAATGCCGCTGAAAATACAGTCACGCCATACTCTTTAAATACGATATATGACACAAGCATAAAGAATATTCCAACTATTGTCGTTATACTTGATGCCAAACCGTCAAGTCCGTCTGTAAGATTTACAGCATTTACAACACCTACGACAACGAACATTACGAACGGTATGTAAAGCCATATCGGCATTATCCATTCAATACTTGTAAACGGTATTTTAATCGCCGTATCAAGCTCGCCTATGAAGTAAAGCACTGCAATATAAATTGCCGCAAGCACAACTTGCATTATGAATTTCTGCGGTGCTGTAAGTCCGAGATTACGTTTTTTTACTACTTTAATGTAATCGTCCACAAAACCGATAACACCGAAACCGAGTGAAATTACAAACAATACAATACATCTTGCGTATGTCGTGTTAAAATTACCGTTCATTGCAAAAATGACGGTTGTTACAAGTATCGCAATCGCCATTGCAACTATGAACATAATACCGCCCATTGTCGGTGTACCCGATTTTTTCTGGTGCCACTTCGGACCTTCTTCTCTTATTTCCTGACCGAATTTAAGTTTTCTGAGCCACGGAATAAACACAGGTCCGAACACAAGCGTTACAACAAGTGCAACGACAAGTGTAAGCAATGATGACATTAACATTTCTTTTATCAATTCCATTTTTTAATCCTTTTCCTCTCGTTATTTATTTTTAATTGTGTTATATACTTCTTCAAAGTGCATTCCTCTTGACGCCTTTATAAGCACCGCGTCACCGCTCTTGATTTCATCTTTGACATAGTTGCACACTTCAAGAGTTTTATCAAATGACACTATATTTTCTACACCGTTATCCTTTGCACCTTGTGCAAGATATTTCATATTTTCACCGGCTGTTATAAGCAAGTCCACTCCGTTCTCCTTGACAACCTTACCGAGATTGTAATGTGCGTCTTTTGCAAAATCGCCCATTTCAAGCACGTCGCCCAAAATTGCGACTTTTCTGTTTTTATCTGTATCCGCAAGCACTCCGAGTGCCGCTTTAATCGAATCCGGTGACGCATTATAACAGTCATTGATTATCGTAATACCGTTATATTCTTCAACAGCCAATCTCATTTTTGTAAGTTCAAAACTGCGTATTCCCTCTGCAATCTTATCCATAGGCACATCAAATTCACGTCCTACGCATATTGCCGCAAGTGCATTGTACACATTATGTTTACCCGGAATATTTACTTCAATAGGATATTCGCCGCCGTCAACAACTGCGGTGAATTTAATTCCGTTAAGTCCGTTATTTTCAATATCCTTTGCGTAAACATCATTTTCGGGATTTGTTATACCGTAATATACTACCTTGTATTCACCCATACCCTTTGTTTTTGAAAGGTAATCGTCATCACCGTTTACTATAAGTGTATTATCCTTTGTAAACAGCTTTGTCATTTCCATTTTCGCCTTGAAAATGCCTTCGCGTGAGCCGAGATTTTCAATATGCGACTGACCGATGTTTGTTATAACCGCAACATCAGGTCTGCCTATATCAGCAAGATGTTCGATTTCACCGAAATGGTTCATTCCCATTTCAAGAACAGCCGCCTCATGTTCTTTTTCAAGTCCGAAAATCGTAATAGGCAAACCTATTTCATTATTGAAATTGCCCATTGTCTTAAGTGTATTATACTTCTGTGAAAGGACTGATGCAAGCATATCTTTAGTAGTGGTTTTTCCCACACTGCCCGTAACGGAAACAGTCGGAACATTATACTTTTGCTTGTAATACTTTGCAATGTCGCCGAATGCTTTTAATGTATCTTCAACCTTTACGATTGTCTTATCTACTAAAAGCTCGGTATCTCTCTGTGTCAAAACAGCCGAAGCACCAAGGTCGAAAGCCGCCTTTATAAATTCGTGACCGTCAAACTTTTCACCGACAAGCGGCACAAAAAGCACACCTGCCGTAACCTTTCTCGAATCACTGATTACATCGTTAAAAGTTTGGTGTATGTCACCGCTTAAAAGTGTTCCCCCAGTTGCTTTTAATACATCTTCAATCGTCATTGCCTGCATAATAAATTAAATCCTTTCTCTCTTTTTGTCCTATGCTCAAAAATAAGGGCGGTAGTTTTTCAGCCGCCCTTTTCAATTATTTATTAAGGTGTTTATATACAACAACACGTTCGTCAAAGTCGTGTTTCTCTTTACCAATTATCTGATATGTTTCCTGTCCCTTACCCGCAAGAATGATTACATCATCTTTCTTTGCGTGGTCAAGAGCATATGCGATAGCCTCTCGTCTGTCGACTATTACTTTATATTTTCCGTCTGTGCGTTTCATTCCGACTTCTATCTGTTCTATAATAGAAACAGGGTCTTCCGTACGCGGATTGTCTGACGTTATAATACTGTAATCCGAAAGTTTTCCGGCGATTTCACCCATAATCGGTCGCTTCGTATTATCTCTGTCACCGCCGCAGCCGAACAATGTTATAACCTCACCCTTTGCAAAATCTTTAACGGTTTTAATTATATTTTCAAGACCGTCCGGTGTATGTGCATAGTCGATTATAACCGTATAATCGGTATTTGTAGGAACAACCTCAACACGCCCGACAACTCCTGTTGCATTTTCAAGGCCTTTGATAATGGTATCCATATCAATACCCATCTGCAATGCCGCACCCATGGCGCATATTGCATTATACACGCTGAACTTGCCCGGAATTACTATATGAACACGATATGTCTTACCGTCATATTCAACATCAAAATCAGCACCCGATGATGAAATTTCAATATTTTTTGCTTTAAGGTCGCAACCGTCCGAAAGACCGACTTTTAATATATCGCAGTCATTGTTTGCAACAATCTTCTTACCGCCGTCGTCGTCGAAATTAACAACACCCTTATCGCTGATTTTAAACAGCTTAGCCTTTGCATTTAAGTAATTTTCCATAGTCTTATGGAAATCAAGATGGTCACGCGTAAGATTTGTGAACACACCCACATCAAAGTGACAACCGTGTACTCTTTCAAGTTCAAGTGCATGACTCGAAACTTCCATTACAACACATTCCGCATCACTGTCAACCATTTCCGCAAATAGCTGTTGAAGTTCAAGTGCGTTCGGTGTTGTAGGTGTTGTACTTTGCGTAACAAGCACCTTGTCGCCGATAATATTTTGATTTGTACCGATAACACCGATTCTCATACCGGCTGTTTCGATTATACTCTTTATTAAATATGTTATTGTAGTCTTACCGTTTGTGCCTGTGATACCGATAAGTTTAAATTTGCTTGACGGATTGCCGTAATACTTACAAGCCATTTCCGCAATTTCAACTCTCGAATTTTCAACATACCAAACAGGTACATCTACATCTATTTTATCTTCGGCAACGATTAGTGACGCACCGTTTTTAACTGCCATTTCTGCATATTTATGTCCGTCTGTTTCAAAGCCTTTGATACATACAAAAATGTTTCCCGGAAGTACGTTTCTTGAATCGTACGCTATTCCGGTTATATCTATATCTTCATGCTCATCAAGCCATTTACTGCCTAATAATTCACTTGCTAACATTTGATATTTCCCCCTGTCCTATTAGTCTGAAGTTACTTGGCGGAATTCCACGCCTATTACTGTCGCAGGTGTAACCGCCTCGCCTGCCGCTATGCTCTGATTTACCGCATACGCACTCGACACTTCACTGTGTCCCGCACCGACAATCTCAAAGTTCAGTCCGCTCATTTCAAGAGTATATTTCGCATTATCCACGGACATTCCTTTAAGATTAGGTACTGTTACCGTATGTGTTTTGTCAATTTCTTCTGTATATAATATTACCGTTGAATCTTCGTTAAGCATTGTACCCGGTTTCGGAAGCTGGTCAACTACCTTATCACCGTCACCTCTCACTTGAACATTCAACTTTTTGTCAACAATGGCTTTCTTCGCCTCTGTCAAATCCATTGTTCTAACGTCAGGTATTTCCTGCTTAACGTCAGGTTCTTCATTTTCTGTGTACTGCTTTTCAACACCTAGATAGTTTAGTACATCTTCAATAACTTCACCTGCCAAAGGTGCGGCTATTGTACCGCCGTACTTGTTATCAACCTGCGGTTCGTCAAGCATTATAAGACACACTATTTCCGGATCGTTTGCAGGAGCAAAACCGATAAATGATGCAATACGTTTTTCTTCGTCACGGTTACCTTTTTCCGAAGTACCTGTTTTACCTCCGATACGGCAGCCTTTTACATACGCATTTTTACCTGTTGATGTCGGCAACGATACAACCGATTCAAGAATTTCTCTCATTTGCTGAGATGTTTCTTCCGAAATAACTCGGCTTATAACCTCCGGCTCATACGTTTTCAAAATTCCGTTTGAGTTTCTGATTTCCTTTACAATCTGCGGTTTCATTCTTTCACCGCCGTTGATAACCGCCGAAACGGCTGTTACAAGCTGTATCGGTGTTATTTGGAAACCTTGACCGAATGAACTTGTCGCAATATCGACTTCACTCATTTTATTATGGTAATAAATACTCGACGCCTCACCGACAAGTTCGACGTTTGTCTTTTCGGTAAGACCGAATGCAGTGAAATATTCCATAAATTTCTCATATCCAAGTCTTTCGCCCAATTCCATAAATACAGGGTTACAAGAGTTTCTTACACCCTCTACAAATGTTTGAGCGCCGTGACCGCTCTTGTTTGCACAACCGATTTTTCTGTCGGCAACAATCTTAAATCCCGGACAATAGAATGTTGAATTAAGGTCTACAACGTGTTCTTCCAAAGCCGCCGCCGCAGTAATAATCTTAAATGTCGAGCCCGGTTCATATGTATCCGAAATAACCTTGTTTCTCCACATTTTATTTCTTATTTTCGCAATGGCCTCGTCACTTAAATTATTCGGATCTTCTGTCGGTTTCGGTGTTGCATCGGGATCGTCACTTGTGTCATCTGATGTATCATATCCCAAATCTATCGCATATTTTTCAAACTGGTCAATATCATACGGATTATTTACGTCAAAATCAGGCTTAGTTGCCATGGCAAGTATTTCGCCCGTTTTCGGGTTCATAATAATACCTGCCGCACCCTCTTTAAGCTTGTTTTCCGTAACCGCCTCTTCAAGGTGCTTTTCAAGGAAATGCTGGATTGTTTCATCAATCGTAAGCACAACGTCATCACCGTTTTGAGAACTGTTCAAATACTCATTTTGTTGGTCTTTAAGTGTTGTACCCTTTGCCGACTGATTAGTTTCTATACTTCCGTTACGCCCCATAAGCTCATCGTCGAAAGTAAGTTCAATTCCCTGCAAACCGTTATTGTCATATCCCGTAAATCCCAAAATATGCGGTGCAACGTTGAACGGATAATATCTCTTTGAATCATTTTCAAAATATACCCCTTTAAATGCTTTTGCAATCGTTGCGTCAACATCTGAATCTCTTAATTTCTTTACCGCCTCGGTCTGTTCGTTCGTAAGACGTTTTTTTATAACTTGGTATCTTGAATTTTTTGTTATAATCTTAAGGATTTCGTTTTGATCCATATTCAAAACAGGAGCCAATCTTGCGGCGATTACTTCACTGTCACCGTCCGCCTCAATATCCTTAGGATTGCAAATAAGTGTGTTTACCGTTGCACTTTCCGCAAGCACCTTACCGTTACGGTCGTAAATATCTCCTCTTGAGGCTGTAACAATACTGCTGCCCTGCTGTTGTGCCTTTGCCTTGCTTGAAAGCTCGTCACCTCTTATTATCTGCCAATATGCCACTCGCAAAACAAGCAACGCAAGCAGTACAGCAACGATACACACCATAAATATCGTTTTCTTTTTAATTTCATTTAATGATGGTTTCATTAATTTATCAATTCCTTTTAATACTTTAATAAATGTACATTTTTCATAATTTTATAATTATAGAAGTCCATTTTTATTTTATGCTGAAAAATTGTACAATATTACCACCAATCTTTTTCAATACAGACACAATACCGTGTCCAAACCCCTCTACTTCACCGGCAGTTTTCTCTGTCATATCATCTTGCTTTACGTTTACATATATTGTCTGATACTTTTCAGGTCTTTGCATACCCAATCTTGTTGTTGCCTCTTTTTCAATTTTTGTAAGGTCAACACTCTGTTCAAGGTCAAAAACCATCTGACTTGTTGCTGATTCAAGCGTTGTAAGCTGACTTTTAAGTGACGCAACCTGCTGGTTCATTTCATTCACAGCAACGAATTTTGAAATCATAAATCCTGCTGATACAGCCAAAAGCACTGTCACGCATATTCCACGAAAAATTGTTCTCTTATACTGCATTTGTTCATGATTCCTCTTGTTACTGACTGCTGTGGTATTAACTGTTTTCTCTTTTCTCTTTTGTGGTTTTCTCTTTTTTATCGGTTCATCATACTGTTCCGGCAATTTATATGCCAAATTTCCGTATTCCACAATAATTCTCTCCCTTAATTATCCTTTAGCCTATCCTATAATTTTTCGGCAATTCTCAATTTTGCACTTTTTGAACGTGAATTATGTTCAAGCTCTTCTTCCGACGGTAAAATCGGTTTTCTTGAAATAATTTTAATTTCCGGTTTCTTACCGCATACGCATACCGGAAATTCTTTCGGACAAGTGCAACCCCTTGCCAAATCCTGAAATGTTTTTTTGACAATTCTGTCCTCAAGTGAATGGAACGTTATAATCGCCAATCTGCCGCCCGATTTTATGCTTGACACAAAGCCTTTAATAGCATTTCCCAATATTCCAAGTTCGTTATTGACTTCAATTCTTATCGCCTGGAACACTCTCTTTGCAGGATGTCCGCCTTCCATACGGGCTTTTTTCGGTATTGCCGCCTTTATGATTTCAACAAGTTCAAATGTTGTTTCAACCGGCTTTGTTTTACGTTTTTCACAAATAAATTCCGCAATACGCTTTGACCACTTTTCTTCGCCGTAGTCATAAAAAATACGCGTCAATTCCTCACATGAATATGAATTTACAACGTCATATGCCGATTTCGGCGAAGACGTATTCATTCTCATGTCAAGAGCGGCATCGTGCATATAGCTGAAACCTCTTTCGGCATTATCGAGCTGATATGAACTCACGCCCAAATCAAGTACCGCACCGTCAATTTCATCAATATCAAGTTCTGATAAAATATCCTTAATCTCGCTGAAATTGCGATTTACGAACGTCACTCTGCCGTCAAATTCTTTAAGACGTTCCTTTGCCGCCGCAATAGCCTCTTTGTCTTGGTCTATACCGATAAGTCGGCACGAATCGTTTGTTGACAAAATACCGTGCGAATGTCCGCCGCCGCCGAGTGTGCCGTCTGCATATATACCGTTCGGTTTGATATTCAGCGCGTCAATGCTTTCCCCAAACAATACTGAAATATGTTTAAATTCCATTTTGATTCCCTTTCAATTAATTTTTTGAACCGTCAACACTTTATCGACAACCTCAAATCAAATATTAAGTCCGTAATTTAATATTCCGTCCATCATAATATCGTCTGAAAGTTCATCTTGGTATCTATCCCATTCTTCACTGTCCCATATTTCAAGACGTGTGTTTGCACCTACAAGCACAACATCTTTTTTAAGGTTAGCATATTCCATCAGACGCTTTGCGATTGGCACTCTGCCTTGCTTGTCTATAACGGCTGAAGTAGCCTTACCGAAAAACAAACGTACAAAAGCCGCAGCATTTCTGTCTGTGGCAGTTGGGAGTTGATTAATCTTTTCAGAAATCTTATCCCATTCCTCTTGTGTGTATAATTGAAGGCATTTATCTGACATTGAACGTGTAACGTACACTGTTTCGGACATATTTTCTCTAACTTTGGCAGGCAAGATAATTCTTCCGCGCTCGTCAAGCTGACGCGGATATTCGTCAACAAAATTTACCATATTCAATGTCACCTGCCTTTTTATTGATTTATGGGTTACTCTCTCCAATTTGACCGTTTGTCACCCCAAACGCTCCAATTCGCTCCCATTAACTCCATTTTACCCTAAATCAATCAAAAGTGCAATAGGTTTTTTGTATTTTTTTCAGCTTGTACATCTCATTTTAACTCATTTTACTGTTTTGCTTGTAAAATTAAGCTAAATGGGATATAATTAGCTTAACTGCATTTTTAATCACATATATATTTGGTGTTGAGTTTACATAATTGCACACTATATATTGTGGTTGTTACTATTATATCACAAATATTTCAGTTTGTGAATAGAATTTTTAAAATTCATTTGCAGAATTGTTACAGAATAATTTCAAAGCAAAACATTATTTTTTGGAGGATATACATAATGGAAAAATCAGAAGAAAAAATCATAAATCAGCTTACGTCTGAATTTAACTTACATCCCGAACAGGTTACAAACACTGTAAAACTGATTGATGACGGAAACACAATTCCTTTCATTGCCCGTTACAGAAAAGAGGCAACAGGCTCTCTAAGTGATGAAATATTACGAGATTTTTACGACAGACTTTCATATTTACGTAACCTTGAAGATAAAAAAGAAGAAATATTGCGTTTGATTGACGAGCAAGAAAATTTGACCGTTGAAATCGCAAAATCAATCGAAAATGCCGTAACATTATCGGAACTTGAGGATATATACCGTCCGTTCAGACCAAAACGCCGCACAAGAGCGACTATCGCAAAAGAGAAGGGACTGGCACCGCTTGCCGAAATTATCCTTGCACAAAATCCGAATGATAATATAGAAAGTATTTCGCTTGATTTTATCGACACCGAAAAAGATGTTGAAAGCAGCGAGGACGCAATGGCCGGTGCTATGGACATAATCGCCGAAGAAATCAGTGATAACCCCGAATACAGAAAAGATATTCGTCAAAAAACAATCGACTTTGGTCTTTTGGTTTCAAAAGCGTCAACAGAAGACGACAGTGTATACCGTCTTTACTATGATTTTGCCGAACCAATAAAAAAACTTGCAAACCACAGATTGCTTGCGATAAATCGTGGCGAAAAAGAAGGATTTTTATCGGTAAAAATTGATATTGACGAAGAAAAAATCACAAACTATCTTTTCAGACGACTTACTCCAAAACACGAATCACCGTCTACAAAGTATGTCAAACTTGCCGCTGAGGACAGTTATAAACGACTCATCGCGCCGTCCATATCAACAGAAATACGCAATATGCTTACGGAAAATGCCGAGGAGGCATCAATAAAGGTATTCAATCAAAATCTTTCGGGACTTTTATTGCAACCGCCTATTAAGGATAAAATCGTTATGGGCTTTGACCCGGGTTACAGAACCGGGTGCAAAGTCGCGGTTGTGGACGAAACAGGCAAAGTCCTTGACACCAACGTTGTTTACTGCACATTACCTAACCACGACAAAGACAAGGCTAAGAAAATTCTTACGGATATGATTTTAAGAAACAACGTAAACTTAATTTCAATCGGTAACGGAACAGCCTCAAAGGAAAGCGAAATATTTATTTCCGGCCTTTTAAAAGAAATTGACCGAGAAGTATTTTACATTATGACAAACGAGGCAGGTGCGTCAGTTTACAGTGCGTCAAAGCTTGCAACCGAAGAATTTCCGCAGTATGACGTTGCACTCAGAAGTGCCGTTTCAATAGCAAGACGTGTTCAAGACCCGCTTGCAGAGCTTGTAAAAATTGACCCTAAGTCAATCGGCGTCGGACAGTATCAGCACGATATGAACCAAAAGCGACTTGGTGAGGCACTCGGAGGAGTGGTTGAAAATTGTGTAAACAGTGTCGGTGTCGACCTTAACACCGCCTCTCCGTCACTGCTTTCATATGTTGCCGGAATTAACAAAACCGTTTCAAAAAACATAATCACATATCGCGAAGAAAACGGTAAATTCAATACAAGAAAAGAACTTTTGAAAGTGCCAAAACTCGGTGCAAAAGCATTTGAGCAGTGCGCAGGTTTCTTGCGTATAACAGACGGTGACAACGTCCTTGACAACACCTCCGTCCACCCTGAAAGCTACAAAGCCGCCGCGCAGCTGCTTAAACATATGGGATATACCGAACAAGACGTTCAAGACGGCACAGTTGCGGATTTAAAGCAACGTCTGTCGAAAGAAAATACACATAAATTAGCCGAAGAACTCGGAATAGGTGAAATCACTTTAAAAGACATTGCCGACAGTATTATAAAGAAAGGTCGCGACCCGCGCGAAGAATTGCCGCAGCCCGTTTTAAGAAGCGACATTCTCTCAATGGAGGACTTAAAGCCGGATATGGTACTGACGGGAACGGTGAGAAACGTTATAGATTTCGGTGCATTTGTCGATATAGGTGTTCATCAAGACGGACTTGTACACATATCGCAAATATGTGACCGATACATCAAGCACCCAACCGACGTACTTTCAGTCGGTGACGTTGTGAAAGTTCGTGTACTTGAAGTTGACGTACCGAAAAAACGTATTTCACTTACTATGAAGGAGGTATGATTATGAACAACATTGCTTTTCCTAAACTCGGTATTTCTCTAAACATTTCACCTGTCGCATTTTCAATAGGTTCAAAGCCTATTTATTGGTATGCGCTTATCATTCTTTCGGGTTTTCTTTTGGGATTGTTTTTCGTTTATAAAACCTGCGAAAAGCGTGGTGTGAAAAAAGATAATGTATGGGATATCGCCTTGTTCGGACTTATTTTCGGAATAATCGGCGCAAGAATATATTATGTGCTTTTCGCACTCGATGAATTTGACTCGATAGCCGATATGTTTAAAGTCTGGAACGGCGGACTTGCTATTTACGGCGGTATTATCGGTGCGATAATCTCAACCGTTATATACTGCAAAGTTAAAAAGCTGAATATCGCCAAAGTCTTTGACGTATGTGCACCAGGTCTTTTTATCGGTCAAGCAATCGGACGTTTCGGAAACTTTGTAAACGTCGAAGTGTACGGCGGTGAAACAAACAGCCTTTTCGGTATGTCCATAAACGGTGCAACACCTGTTCACCCATTATTTTTATATGAATCGATATGGAATGTTATCGGACTTGTGATACTTCTTCTGATTCGTGACAAGAAAAAGAATGACGGACAGGTATTTTGTTTCTATATTTTCTGGTATTCATTCGGCAGACTGTTTCTTGAAGGTATGAGAAATCCGAATTATATATTATATGTAATTCCAAATGTTCTCGGCATTTCTCAGCTTGTTGCAATACTGTTTATGATTGCCGCTGTGTCAGCTTTTGTCGTTTTACAGGTTAAAACGAAGAAAGATAATGAAATTTAAACGGTTGTGTCGTTTTCTGCAACACGAAAGTTGCTCCTTTTATACCACAATATATTGACAAGTTTTATCATATATTGTAAAATAAATACAACAAGCAGTGGTTTATATATAACCATGTAATCGAAAGGAGCATACATAAATGAACAACATTAAACAACTGAAAACAGATTTTGATAATCTTATAATTGAAAAAAATTATTGTCTTTCCGACCCCGAAGTCGTATCAAAAGCAATAGAACTCGAAAACATACTGAATAACACATTAAAAAAATCGCAGACCTTATAGTCTGCGATTTTTGTTTTTAAATTTGTTATTGAGCATTTTCGCAAAGTGCTGTCATACTGCCAAGCGAATTCCACATAAATACTTTCAAATTATTTTCTTTGATACTGTTTTCAAAAACAATTTCACTGTTCAAATATTTGCCTTTTTCAACATTGGCAACAGGAACTGTCTTGATTTCAATAAGTTTACCGTCCTTGTCATATAATGCACCTATCAATGAAATGTCATCAACATCTTCATCAACAACCGCATATGTTACCGTAGCAGTCTTATCGTCTTTTCCGCTTACTTTCACTTCTGAAAATTCAAGCGGTTCTTCACCTTGAACAAATTGTGACACTTTAATTCTGTCGATACCGTTCGGAACAGCCCAGTTAGGTGCCGCACCGGCGCGAGTAAATCCTAATTTAACAGCATTTGCCGCGTTTTCTGTAGTATAATCGCCTACTTTTGTTCCGTCAAACCATAGTGATGCTACACCTGTAGCAGTATTAACCGTCACTTTAACATTCTTAGTGTATGTTTGATTTGCACCGTTGAATATGCTGTCATTTGTGCCGTCACTGTCGCTGTCAAGCCATGTTGCTCCGCCGTCTGTGCTTAGGAACATCTTATAGCCGTTCGTCCAGCCAAGACGAATATTACCGATTTGAAGATACTCAAAGTTACCTTCTCTGTTTACCGCACTTCCGAAATACCAATCAACATCATAAGTTACAACAGCATTATTGCCTACTTCAAAAGTCTTTTCCGCACTGTATTCACCTGTCGGTTGAGTCGCATTATACCAAATACGGTTATTATCGCTGTCTACAGCAAGTGACGCAGTGTCAGTACCTACTTGTGTCCAATCTGTCAAGTCACTTTCAGCAAATTTGCTGTCACCGCCCTTGTTATACAATTCTTCTGTTACACCCGAAGCAGTTGTTGATTTACTGTATACAAGATTTTCAATTTTCGGCGAAGCCGTCAAGGTAGCCGAATCATAATCTTTCATTTTTTGAGTATACAAACTTAATGTCTTGAATTTAGCACCCTTTAGCGCAAATGTTCTTTGCATTACGCCGTCATCATTTCCCCATGTTCCGTCTGTACCTGTAACCTTTACAGTACAGTTATCATTATCATAATCCAATGTGACTTTTACTTTCCAACGCTTTGAACTACCTTGAATATTGCCTACAACGTTACCGCTGTTTGACCAACCCGAACCTGATGCAGTTACAGCAGTTGCCGCAGAATCGACAGAAGTTTGCGCCATCAAATTTTGAGCCTTTGTAGTATACGGCTGATATACATTCACAATGTTGTTGCCCTCACTGTCAAGAAGTTTCATTCCCATTGTATATTCATGTCCTGTCCAGTTCCAATTTGAACCGTCAACCTTTACACCGCCTGTTGTAAGTCTGTATTCAAGCTCAACCTTACCGCTGTCATAAACTTCAAAATCTTTATGTGCCTCCGCACCGTCAGACGCACCCGTTTGAGAAATCACCGCACTGTTGGCACTTCCTGTAAAGGCAGTGTTTGCATCAGTATTTTCCGATACAAACTCATTGTTACCCGTTGCGTCAAATACATCTATCGGTTTAACTCTTACCACACACTTTGCGGTATATCCGCCGTCTGTTGTAGTCGCGGTTACAACCGTTCTACCGTAACTTTTACCCGTGATTGTACCGTTGTCCGAAACCGCTGCGATTTCAGGATTTTCCGATGTCCATTCTACAGACTTATCCGTAGCATCATCAGGCATTACCGTTGCGGTAATTTGTTTTTTGTAACCCATTCCCAAATCAATTAGTTTTTCCGAAATTCTTATGCCCGTAACTGCATTTTGCATAACAGTCACTTCACAAGTATCTGTAAAGTTGCCGTCTTTGGTTGTTGCCGTTATAGTTGCAGTTCCGGCTGAAATACCTTTCACAACACCGTTTGTAACAGTTGCCACGTTTGTATCGGACGAAGTCCAAGTTATACCCTTTCTTGTCGCATTTTCAGGTGTGATAATCGCATTGATTGTTTCTGTCTTGCCTTTTTCAACTTCTATTGACTTTTTCTCCAAAGTCATTCCCGTAACCGCTACTTGCTCCGGTGCCGAATATGTCACCTTTGTATAAGGTACTGCCGGTGCAAGATAGTTAAGTGTATTGCCGCTTTCGTCTGTTGCAAGTGCCACAGAACCTATATAATAGCTTGCGTGTGTCGGTTGGTTATATCCGACATTCTGCCACGCAACTGACAATCTGTATTGACAGTCGTGCATTAATGTTGTAATTCTGTAATCTGTAGGCATTGTAGAGGTATATATTCTCAAATATGCCTGATCCGTTGCCGAGCCTTTGTTTACCGGCATTATAATTTCTTCACGCCAGTCGCCCCAAATATCGGCAACAAGTGAAGGATTTCTCTTTGAGTAGTTGTTTGTAGAACCGCCTGTAAGTGTGTATCCGTCTGACGGACCGTAAAATCTCTTTGTTGTACCTGTTGCGGCATAATATTTTTGGATAATGTTTGCGTCAAGCAACTCACGGCTCAAATCGCCGTCCCAATATACAAGGAAATTATCAAAGGTACCGCTTCCCGCACCAGCTGGTTTTGCGGCAACATCATCACCGTTTAAGTCGTGAGCATTTGCAATTCCGCTGCTCCAACCTATTGCCAATGCATTTGGATGCGTCTTTGCATAATCATCGTCAATGTTATCCATAACGCCTCTGCCATTATCATCTGATGTAACAAGTTTTCCGGAACTCCAAAAATGCTTTCCTGTGCTTGCGACTCTTAAATCTTCGGCATACTTTTTAAATTGCTCCTCTTTTACCGAAAATACTTCTTGAGTGCCGTCATTATTAAAGTCGCTCATATGCATTGCGTCACCGTGTCCAAGACCTGTATTTCCGAGAACTGTTTTACCGTCATCATCAAGTGCGGCACTTCCGTAAACAATTTCGTCCTTGCCGTCATTGTCAATATCGCCTACAGAAAGATTATGATTTCCTTGTCCGTACAGTGTCGTTGAGCTTTCACTCTTCTTACCTTTATGCTCCCACTGCATTGTAAGTTCAGTACCGTCCCATGTATATGCACGAATTACAGAGTCGTGATAATAACCTCTGCACATAACGATACTCGGATGAATACCGTCAAGATAAGCCACTGCCGCAAGGTATCTTTCACTTCTGTTATACTTTGCCTTGCCGTCGCCCCAATATTGATCTTCTGCCGCATCATACGGAATATAGTCCGTTGTATAAAGTGCGGCACCTGTTTCGCCGTCAAATATGGTTAAATACTGCGTAAACGGATTTTTACCCTTTAATCTTCCGCTTGTGCCTATATATGATTTTGTATTGTCGGTATTTCTGATTTCGTCAGTATCACCGACTTCCGTAACGTAACGACCTGTGCCGTCAACCGTACCGGGTGCTGTTTTCATTGCCACTTCTGACTTTCCGTCACCGTCAAAGTCATACACCAAGAATTGCGTATAGTGTGCACCTGATGTAACATTTTTACCCAAATCAATACGCCACATATAACCGTCATTGTTCGGATCAATCTTATATGCGTCAATATATGCATTACCTGTAAAATCCGCACCGGCACTGTCTTTTGAGTCTGTCGGGTCCCACTTTAATACAATTTCATAATTGCCGTCACCGTCAAGATCACCGACAGACGCGTCATTCGCACCGCCTTCGTGGCTTTTGTCAACAGTGTAATAATTTGAAATCTTGCCGTCACCCATTCTTTCTACCGGATCAGGACGTGAAATAGGAATATCTACATATGTAAATGAATTTTTCTCACTGTTTCCATTTCCGACCTCATTTGACTTTGCACAGTTGTTGTTTGAAGTAGGTGTAACTTCAGTTTCCTTAGACGCGTCCTCACCCGCTTTTACAACCTTGTATTTATCCGATGCAGTACCCGATGTATCAATCCAGTTTGTAGCGTCATGTACACCTGTTGTATGTATTTTTGTACCGTTTTTATAAATATCGAATGCTTGATTTTCAAGACTTTCGTCACCAAGCAATCTCCAACTCAAATATACACCGTTAACTGCCTGACCTCGTGTATCTGCCGTTGTCTTAACAGCAATCAATCCACGATTAAGCTTTTCCATTTGACGTGCGTTTGTTTGATATTGCGGAGTTTTAACTTCCGCGGCATTTGCCGGCAAGGCAAAGCTGCCCATTGTGGCGGTCATTGCAACTGCAACCGCCGCACTTATCACTTTTCTGTTCATTATTAAATCTCTCCCTCAAAAATAATTATAATAATATTTTATAACTTTTTTCGAAATTTCTCAATATAAAAAACAGTCATATTATTTTTAAAGTCACAAATTTTCGTATCATTTTTTGTGCAATTTTACCTGTTTTCTATTTCAACACCTGTATAATATGTTTTCAAAATTTCCTCATATGTCTTTCCCTGCCTTGCAAGGTAATCTGCACCATACTGGCTCATACCGACGCCGTGACCGAACCCTTTTACGCTCATTTTTATATTGCCGTTTTCTTGCGATATTTCAACATTTGCGGAACGCAGTGAAAATATATTTCTAAATTCTGTTCCTTTTATATTCACTCCGCCTACATCAAGTGTTACAATACCGCCTGCATTTGAGCGGTTAATGTTCGATACAAGTCCATTATTCCAATCCACACCGTCAATTTTTTCTTCCGCAATATTTTTAAATTCCTGTTCACTCAATGTCAATTCACTGTGATACTTCGGTGATTCTTTATCTCCCGTACTTGCAACACTTTGCAAATACGGCACGTCCGCCCCCCAAACGTCAACTGCCGATTCCGTCATACCCGACGAAGTTGAATGAAATACCGCCGATATTATTTCATCGTTGTATGTCATTATCTGTCCTGTAGTTTCGTCAACCGCTGTGCTTATTTTGTTCCAATTTTCATCGGCACCGGCACCCCAGCTTTCTCTCCGCTTATCCTCCGAAATATACGCCTGACAGTGCGTTGAATCGGTGCATATCACCGCACCGTTGTGACTTTCGGCAATGTTGCCTTTGTCTTTTTCGGCAATATGTGAGTACAGATAAGTTCTTGCCGCAACGGCTTGTGCCTTTAATGCCTCTTCCTCAAAATCAGCAGGCATTTCCGCCGCCACCACGCATTTTAAATATTCATTAATATCCATATCTTTAACACAATCTTCTTCCGACACATACACACTGACCGTTCCGCTCTCAATCGGACTTTGCCCTTCTCCACTGCCACCGATTAGCCAAACTATCGCAAGTGGCAAAAGCAACGTAATAAAAATGATTATAACAACTACTAAAAGTATTTTTTTCACACCCAAATCTCCTTTTTAGTTTATGTATATGGAAGCAGGCACAAAAAAAGAACTTCCCGTTTGGGAAGTTCTTTTAAGTTGATTATTGTTCATTGATATGTGTATCATTTGCCTGGTTGAAGTCTGTACTTCCGCCTGCAATCTTTGACACACTGTCAAGGATATATGAACCAATCTTATCAGCAAGATACTGTTTATAGTGGTTGTGGTCACCATACCAGCTCTTTACAAGTTCAACTTGTGATGTAAAGCTTGTTCCGTTTTCAGCGTTATAAGCTGCAACATCTTCAGCTGTTAGACTATTAAAGTAATCCTCAAAATAGTAACCCAATTCAATAATGTTCAAATTATGTGATTGAGCAATCTTTCTCAAATCACCGTTATGAGCACCTGTACCACGATTTACTGTAAACTTACCTGTTGATGCATTATACGGATACTGTGAACTACTGAATCCAAGCGGTGTAGCTGTAACAATTACAGGAATACCGCCACGTTGAATAATACCTTCTACATAGTAGTTATTAAGCAATGTGTAGTATGATGCAGATTCACCTGCCTCTTTTGAGTTGATACCCATATTAACAGTTACATAGTCACCAGGGCAAACGCTCAACAGAACTGTCTCAACTCTGCCTTGGTTATAGAAGTTTACAGAATCACGTCCTGCCATACCGTTATTGCTGAATGATGAGAATGTATCAGGAACTGCTACACCATTACCTACACGGTTACCCCATGAAATGTTACCTGATGCATTATTATTTGTTGTTGAGTCACCGATAGCATATACTGCCGGTTTAGCAAGTGCTGCCTTAGCTGCAGCTTGTGTAATTGTCAAATCTGACAATGTTGAACCGCTTTCAAATGTAAGGTCAAGTACACCGTCGCAAACTGCTACATTAAATTGTGTACCTGTCTTTGTAATTCCTGTTGTTGCCGCAACTCCTTCAACTACTTCAGAAGTCATTGTTGCAGATGAAGTTGTAACCTTAACAACATAGTTACCGTTAGGAACTTTAGCCTTAAATCTGTATGCCGCAGTACCCTTTACATCTGATTCTTCACTTGTTACTACTGATGTATCATCAAAACCGTAACCAATCTTATCTGAATATGCGTCAGCTGCTGTTACCTTTGTAAAGCTGTCGTCTGACGGATCATTACTTCCGAATGCAAATGACAAACCGTGTACATTAACCTTAACTCTTGATGTCAAAGTTTCTTCACCTACAGTTGCAACCGCCTTAACATAAAGAACCTTTGATACTGCACCTGCCTGAACTGTCAAAACGCCTGTTGTTGCATCGAATGTAATTCCCTTCGCATTTGTCACCGGTGTGCCTGCAGCATCAACAAGTGATAGAGTTACGTTTGCACCCTCAACAGCTTGACCTGCCTTGTCTCTTACTTCTGCCGCGAAGTTACCTGTTACGGCATCAGAGCCCTCAAACGGAATTGTTATGCTTGAAGACGACTTTGTAAATGCGATTGCATTACCTGTTGTTGATAGAGAAATTTCTTTTTCAACTCTCTTTGAACCGTAAGTTGCAACTACTGTAACAGTTCCGGCAGCCGCCTCGTCTGTTACTGTCAAAGTTGCTGTCTGAGCATCCTTGCTTGCAATGCTTACACCTGTGTATTCATCAGCAAGTGACCAAGTAACGGCACCTGAGATATTATATCCGTCTGTATCCTTAACTATAGCAGTTAATTCTGCTGTTGCACTGTTTGCACCTGTTTCAGGAACCTGGATAGTTTCTGCCTCAGTATTTACAGTCATTGTTGAGGCTGTAGGTGTGTAAATTTTGAAGCTTGCCAAATCTACAGGATATGTACCTTGGAAACAGAAATATTTCTGTGTTTCTGTATATGTAGAACTCATAGCTTCAGCTGTTGTTTCGCCTACAAGAGTACCTGCGTCATTATATACCTTAACCCAGTAAGTTCCTACGCTTTCATCTGCAGAAACAATTACTCTGTACCAATCTTCACTGTTGACACCTGAAATTGACTGAGTGCCAACCGTCAAAGCACCACTTCCGTATGATACTGTCCAGTTAGGATTATTAGTTGCATTATTCGGTGTATTACCGTAGTGACCGAATGCCATTGCACCGCCTGTAAATCTAACCTTCATATCAACGATATATTGTGACGCTTGTTCTGCAAGTTGATATACACCGACAGTTGAACCGCCGCCACCGTTTGATGCAAATTGAAGATACTTTGTATTATCTTCATCCTTCTTAAGTGTTAGAGTTCTTACACCGTTTGAACCGTATATTGACCAGCCGTTAAGAACAAGATCCTTTGAATTGATTGTATTTGATGTAGCTGTGTATCCTACAAGAGAATCGTCATATGAACTCATGTTTTCAGGATAACCGGCATCCGGAGCTATATTAGTTGAACCGCTCGCACCGATTACGGCAAACGGAGTAGATATTTCAAATGATTCATCAAGATATGTTACCTTTGCAGTAACCTTACCGAACCAGTTTGAAACACCGTTTCTTACATTGAAGTAAGCAGTGGTATTTCCGTTAGGGCTTTCACCGTCAGTACCCTCACCTGTACCTTCTGCCTTTGTAAGTGAAATATAGCCGTCTTCTTTATCAAGACCTGTAACTGTCCATTCTACATTAAGACCTTCCTTGTTTGTTAGGTCGCCGCCATATATACCTGTTGCCTTAATTGCAATAGGCTTATGTACAGGCTCGCCTTCATTAGGCTGGTTAATTGTAGTATTAAGTTCAGAAGCAAATTCAACTTTTGATAGAGTTTCTTCTGCCTTTTGACCAAACTCATCATACTTATCTGTTGTACGAACAACAATGTTATCCAACTTCATAACACTCTGATAACGTCCTGACAAGAATAAGATACCTGTAATCTTATCATTAACGCCGTTTGTAGGAACAATCAACTTGTCTACAACCTTTTCACCGCTCTTATCTGTGATATTGACAGTTGCCAAGCCTTCGTTCTTGTCAACCAATATTGTATAGTGGTACCAAGCTGCGTCTGTAAGAGTTACGGTTGCCGCGTCAACGTCATTAATCTTACAGTTATTAGAATTACCTGCCATATTTATCTTGAAGATATAATTTGAAGTCATACCTGTGTTTGCAGTCGGCATAGTTCCTGATGCTACAACAAATTGTACATCATCTTTGCTTGACTTAGTTAATGCAAGGTCAAATTCTACCGCATACTTATCTTGAGAAGACAAATCAACATCAAATGCCGATGTTGCACTTCTTGTATTCTTATCTGCGTCAGTGTACTGTGCATATTTAGTATTATCTGTACCCAAAGTAATACCGTCTGCATAGTTTGCTGATGCCCAAATATTCTTTAATGCAGATGTATCTGCTACATCTTCATAGTCCTGAGTATATATCTCTGTATATTCTCTCGGTACTTCTGTAGGCTTAACTGTCGGTGTTGCAGTAGGCTCAGCCGTCGGTGTTGTTTCCGGCTGGCTTGTAGGTGCAGTCGGCTTTAGAGTAGGTGCCGGATCAACAGTACCTTCAACACTTGTTGTTGCAAATAAAGGTGTCATTGTCTTTATATCATCCCAAACCATAATTTTAGCCGCTTTACCTTGTAAATCGTAAGCAACTTCACCGCTACCGTTTTCAAGTTTAACATTTTCCTTTAGTTCTACGCCTGCTAAAGTTTTGTTATCGTAATACTTTGAAATTACGATTGTTACTTTGTCAGCTTTAGCATTTGTAATTTTGATTTTTTGATCTTCGTAAACAACGCCTGCCGCCTCCGGAGTTGCAGCTGTAGCAGGTTCGTCTGTTGTAGTAACTCCAGCCGTTGTACTTGGTGAAACAGTCGCAGTAACTTCTTCACCGGAATTTTGTTCACCCTCTGCGCTTGCTGATAAAGGCAATGCAGTGAACGCACTTGCAATCATTGATACAGAAAGTATCGCAGACAGCAATTTTTTTCTTTTCTCCATTTTCTTTTCTCCTCTCTCTCTTAGCTTGATGATCGCTAATCATTAATAACATAATTATACTATAACAATTAAATTTTGTACAGTCCTTTTTTACAATTTCACTAAAATTTTTATCTGAAAAATATTTTTATAATTTTTTTAAAAAAAAGTGTTGACAAATGTATGTGTATCTGATATAATTCACTATGTTGTTTGCAGATGTGGCGGAATTGGCAGACGCGCTAGACTTAGGATCTAGTGTCACCGACGTGGGGGTTCAAGTCCCTTCATCTGCACCATTATAACATACACATTCAGGAGATAGATTTTATCTATCTCTTGTGTGTTATAGTTTTATCAAAGCAATTCATATAGATTTGAATATCGCTTTCATTTACCACTATTTCTTTTACTACAAGATTTATCAATTCCTTTAACGGAGCTGATTCTTCTTCTAACATTTTTTCTGCTTTAGATAGCAGTTTTTTTATTGGTTCGGTAGAAAAATTATCATTACGAATTTCAATTTTTCTTATTTCTGCTTGAATTTCTTTTTTCTGTTGTTCTAATAATTCCAGCCTACTAATCAATGATTCCAAAGAAGCTTTTGAAATAGCATCAACTAATCTCTGTATCTCTGATTCAACCGAATTTAACTTATCCTGCAAAGTCTTAATTTCTTTATGATTGCAGTTTTCTACCTCTTTTATATACTCGCTTTGAATGTCTTCAAAATATGTAGCATTAAACCTTTTTACAAATTCTTTTGTTGCTTGTACAACTATATCTTCAATCCAATCTCTTTTAACACTTCCATTATCGCATTTATAATTTGGATTACGTTTTCCATTGCAAGCATAGTATATATATTTCACGCCACAACTATTAAAAACACGTCTTCCGGCATAACTTCCACCGCATTTCCCACATTTAATCTTACCAGAAAGTAAATATACTTCTTTTGCGTTATTTCCGTATGCTTTTCTTCGGCTATTTAAGATTAACTGCACAGTTTCCCAATCTTCAGAAGATATAATCTGAGGAATAGCTCCATTGATTCTAATAATTTCTTCTTCTGACTTATATCTATGTCCTGAACGTTTACCTGTTAGTTCGTCTCGGCTTTGCGTTTTGTTATAAACAAATATTCCTTTATACTTCTCATTTCGCAATATTTCATACAACGAATTTCGTGAGAATAATCGATTACACTTAGTTCGATAACCAGCTACATTCAATTTGCTTATTATTTCCCCATATGTCTTGCCCTCAAGAAATAATTTAAAAATAAGTTTTACACCCTGAGCCTCAAACTCATTGACTTTATAAAACTTATATTCATCCAAATCATATCCTAATGGTGGAATACCACCACAAGACTTTCCTTTAAGTGCATTTTCGGTTAAGCCTTTCATAGTTTCTCTTGCAAGATTTTTAGAATAATACTCCGACATTGCTTCTATAACAGCTTCCATCATCGCACTTTCAGGAGAATCATCAAACTGTTCCACCGCAGAAATCAAATATTTTCTATTCTTACGAAGGTGAACTCTATATGTAGCACTATCAAATCGATTTCTTGCAAATCTATCCAGCTTATGTACTATCACAATTTGCCAGTTTGCTGATTTACTATCTTTCATCATTTTTTGAAATGCCTCACGGTCATCTCGTTTTGCACTTTGTGCTTCATCTATATACTCACCTACAATGATTATATTATTCTTTCTTGCAAACTCTCTAATTAATCTTACCTGTGCGTCTATAGACTCTCCACGTTGCATATCCGATGAATATCGTGCATATATAACAGCTTTGAGTACAAGTACATTTGTTTTAGTTCTTATTTTTTCAAGGTAATCAGCCAACATTTTATTTTCCTCCTTTGTTTCTACAGAGGGCAAATAAAAAATGTTCTGTTATTATTCATTGATTACCATATTATTATATCACATTTTACTAATTTTGTCAAGATAAATTCCAATTATATAACAATAATTCCTATCGAAAAGCAATTTGCCCCCTCATTAATTTCCTACTCCTTATTCATTTTTTCTTCTTGAATAGATATGATAAGTTCCTTCATCAGCTCCAAAATTCTATTAAAAACTTTTTCATCAACTTTTTCACTATAAATGAATTTAATCTCTCGCTCATCATTCATATTGTTCACCCCCTTGCACAATATATTTCCTCGTTCTTTCAGGCACAAACACTTATTAATTTCCACCGATATATGATTATACTCTCAAAATACATATAGTGCAAATTATTCTTTATTTTAGTAAGATTATAAATATTGATACAAAAAAAATCGCTTTAGTTTGTATTACTAAAACGATTTAAGGGAAGATTTCAACACCAACGTCTGTTCAAATCCGTTTCATATATTAACTTTCCATTTTCATTTGTATTTCTTCTATTGCCATTTCCATATTCTCGCAATAAAATTCTACACTCTCAGCATCCAATATTATCTCCGTCAGTTCTTTTATTGCGTTTATATCATCATTCATTAAGAATGACAACGCTTCTTTTGGTATAAATATATTTTCAGTTTCAAATACCATTTTTACTTCTTGCATAATATAAATTTCTTTTGCTTTTTCTATTATTGTACGCTTGTCAAGTTTTTCAATGCTTACCGCAAAATCATTGTATTCCTTTTTTATTTTTTCTTTTAATTTCTGATACTCTTTACTCGCCATAAATAATTCCTCTTTTATCTAATTTATTTTTAGTATATAACAAGTTTTAGCTACTGTCAATACAGTATTGCATTTAGGCACACAAAAAGAACACCAAAAACATTTAGTCTTGATTTTATATGTTATAATATGGAATTTGTCTTATATTCTTCTTTTTCTAATATATATTTAATATAAGTATAGTTCTGGGGGTGTGTCATATGCATAGGGGGAGTACGTCATATGCAGTGGGGTTGCAAATGGTATTGTTATGCCATTTAATCGTTTTTCTATCGCATTCAAATCTCTGTATGTTTGCATATGTGCATTTGCTATCTTTGTATTTTCTACGTCAATTTTTCTGCGAATAACATTTTTATATTCTGTACCATCAGTCAATCTATAAAGCAGCACATAGTTACCGTTATTATTTATATTGGTTTGTTTTATTGTTTCTAACATATTTGCAGATTTTAATTCTTTTACCGCTCGTATAACAGAAGAAATACTGATGGAACACTTTTCTGCTATCAAATGCTGCGATACCCTACAACAATTATCTTCAGCCACATGTCTTGCCAGACAAATATATACACACACCGCTGTTGAAGATAGTCCTTTGCTAAATATATCACTGCGTACAGGAAATGAATTTTCCTTATTCTTTTTTAGCTTAAATAGATTACTGGTCTGTGAGCCGTTTTTTCGAACTCTGATTTTCTTTTCAAGCACATTTTCTAATAACATAACAGAAACGTACTTGTTATATGTGGAAATCGAAAAATTACCGCATTTAGATATGGTTTTGCGTGACGGGAAACACGTTCCGTCTGCATTTAAAAATTTGCACAATATTGCATAAATCAGCTTACCGTACATACCTACTCTATTATTATCAAAAACAGTTTTATCTACTAAAAAATATCTCATTTCCCTATCCCCTTATCTAAAAAATCGTACAAAAATAAAAACGGAGCTATACACGTTACTGTACAGCTCCGTTCACTTCATATTAAAATTATAACTCAAGTTCCGGCTCATATGTATTAATAGATTCAAATTCTTTTTCCTGTTCAATTTGAATATCCTCAACTGCTGTTTGCACATTTTCATTATGAAAATCTGCACTGTCATACTCCGATACTCTATCAGCCAATTCATCTGTGGCATTTACATCTTCTTTTAAAAGATAATCCACTGTTGCTTTAGGCATAAATATTCCTACTTCATTGTCAAACACATCTCTAACCATTTTTAAAGAATATATCTGTTTGATATGTTTCAAAATTTCTCGTGCATTTGTTTTTTCAAGTTTGTCCATTATATCTTGATATTCTCTTTTAATCTTGTTCTGTAATTGTTTTAGACTATCATTAAAATTCATATCATAATTACTCCACGCATAACCCTGTGCGTCTTGTAGATTCTCAAACTTTTTTGACACGATCAAATGCACTATATTATCATAATCGAATTGCAAATCATCTTTTTTCACAAATTCATAATCTTTATCTGTTAAATTATGTAATACTACATAATCAGGATTACTTTCAGCTATGCTATATATTTTGTTTTCATCGGAATATAAAAATTCATCATCTACCAAGCCAAAATCTTCTCTTGCAATTTTCAATGCCTGTCCCAAAGAAATATCATTGTATAATGAATTCCGACCGACGTGTAATGCCGAATACGCAATTCCGTATCGGCCATTCTCGTCAGCATATACAAACACTTTATTATTTGTCGCAACAATCTTTATCTTATTGCCCAGCCAATTCATATCCTCGCAAATATCCCCTTTTTTAAGAGGATATTTGTTTGAGATGTATTCATTCACATCTGACAAATTTTCAAATGATTTCGTGTCATTTTGCTCTTTTAACACAAACGATTTATTTGTATTTAGCATAACATATAATTTATAATCTTCATTAGATATAAACAGTTTCATATTCTCATCAATAGTATCAATTAGTTTGCCATCCAATTCCGGATACTTTGATAAAATACTTTTAATATTCAATTATTTCACCTTTCTTTCTTCTGATATATTAAGCATTAACCGATTGCCAAACCACATTATCACGATTGCTTGTATTTTTCTTTTTTGTTTCAACACCTTCACCACCGCCGGAGATACGTCTTTTTTTATAATCTCCGACTTTAAAGTGAACAATTACACGTTTAGAACCGAACTGAGCCAAAGCATAGCCTTGTTCTGCTCCAAGCAAGAAATCTCGTTCCGCTTCTTTCAAATCATACAGGTTAGCCAATTCAACCAAGTTTTGACCCTCACAACCGAAGAACATCTTATAACAGCTTGTACCGATTAATTCTTGTCCATACTGTTTAATTGCCGGAGCAAGGAAGTCAACAACTGAATGAGATATTGTCATTATAGATACGTTATACTTTCTGCCACGTTTAGCCATATTACGCATATGTATTAATGCAGTAGGAACACGTTGATCTATCATCATATAGGCTTCATCAGCAACGATGATACATCTTTCTTCCCTGTTTTGAGATGCTTGCTCCCATACCCACGTTAAGACGTTAAAATATTGTATCTTCTTTAGTTTTTCATTACCCTCTGCAAATCCTGATGTATCCAATGCCACAACCTTACTATCACTATGAATAGTTGTCGGACCATTCCAAATAAAGCTATCGCCACCAACAGCTATATCTTTCATCAATCCTTTTAGCTGAACGCAGTCATTATACTCAACCGTACTTACGTTCTCCCCACGTTTCTTCTTCATATCCAGCTTAGTTATTTCAAAATCAATCAAATCATATATATCTTTCATTACAGGATAGTCTTTATTAGTCAAATTTGAAATATCACTTTCAAACGTGATACCATACTTTGCGTATGCCTTAATTGTCATGTCCTTAAGCAATGCTTTCTGTGAAGCTGTTATATCTTCCAAATATAAGTCAAAAAACGTTTCAACAGTTTTCAAATGTGATGCTAAGTTTGCTGTATCCTCGCCATCCGGATTTTTTTCATCTTTTGACGATGATGAAACTGATCTTATTTGTAAAGGATTTATCATCGAACCTTTAGAGTTTGCTCCAACTCTAAGAACTTCACCCTCCATTTCTTCCTCTACCATTTTAACATATTCTCTTTCGGGGTCTATAATATATATTCTTGTACCTCGCATCCACTCGCCCAACAAAATTGATTTAACAGAAAACGATTTACCTTTACCCGGCATACCCATAACAGTGAAATTTGAATTTGTTCTGTCACCTATACGCTTCCACATATCAAGTATTATCATATTACCGTTAGTATCTTCAGCAAAATGACAACCTGTATCATCTGAAAACGCTGATGATGCTATCGGCATACCAAATTCCATAGCCGACTGTGTTATAATTTTCTCAGAACATCTTAGAACGTCTGCTTGAGGTGTATATGTTGGAAATGCAGACATAAATCCTTCTTTTTGCAGATTAGATAAAATTTTCACTCTCAAATTCAGTGCAGATATTTTGCTTTCCACCCTTGAGCATGATTTTTGAAACTCTTCTTTTGATGTACCAAACGCCAAAACAATACACGAAAAGCGGCCGACTGATTCGCCGGTTCTATCCAATCGTTTAATTGTTTCCTCCGCATTTTCAATACCCTGTTCCACACGTTGCTGTTCGATATAGTTTCGAGTTGATTCAGCAGTACCACGCATTACATTAAGTGTTTTAGCCAACGCCTGCATTAAATCTGCGTTTGATGTCGGTGTATATAATGTTGATACAATCGTATTCGGAATACCCATTATATCAGCCAGCCAACCAAACTTAGGGTGTGGTGTATATTGTGTAATTGCGTATGCCCTTACAATTTTATCACCAAACCTAAAAGAATTTTGGTCAAATGATACCGATATAGGAGCAACCGTATCCAAAATAGCTTTTAGCATTGGATCAATTTCAACTTCTTTCTTCTTACTTGAAGTCCTTTCTTCCATTAACGCTACGTCTTTTACTGGCGTCTTTTTTTCATTTTTAATAGTATTTGTTTTTCTATTATTTGCCTTTTTTACTTTCTTATTATTGCTTTTATTCAGCATTGTAATAACTACAAGTGCTATTACAATAAGAAGAAATATAATTATTTTTTTTACCATTTCCACATTTCCTCCCAATTATTATCCGAGAAATACATAACCGGAGCTTTAACCGCTTCAACTATATTATCTACATCTTGCTCAGCAAGTGCAGCAACTGGGTCTGTGTATAAAGTCAATACATATACTATTTCTTTTAAATTCAACAGTTTTGCATTCACTCCGGCTTTACGGTATTTCTCTGTCATTTCTTTTGCTCTTTGTTGCAAATATTCAACATTTTTATCCCAAATCGTAACATAGAATTGCGGAGTAAATGATGAATTTTCGGTCGCAATTTTATCTAAATATTGAACTTCCTCATTTATAAACAACTTACGTTTTTCCGACGCAGTCTTTTTCAATGATAACAAGCCATTTGTAATGCCGGAAATATCTACTGCACCCTGTACTTTTATCAGTCGGTATGGTTCTGTTTCACCGTTTAATTCAGCTATTATCTTTGTAGCCTGTATTACTTGTTCTTTTTCTGTCATTAATTCACGAGATATTGCCTCAAGACCAATCATCATAATTGCAATACCCGATTTATTTATAATCATATTTTCATGTATGCTTTCGATATTAACAAAGTCTTGAGTTGTATCTTGTGTCCCACTATTATTACTTGGTGGAAACAATAAATTTTTTATTGTATTAAACAAAGTCTGATTCCTCCCTTCAAATAAAAAAAGGAACTGTAATTACTACAGTTCCAAATCATCATCTGCTTTACTGTTCAACTGTTAAGCTATCTTTATATTTCTTTATAATATAAGCTTCTTCATCTTCAATATGGTTATTGTAGCGATAAGATCGTTGCGTGGTTGCAAATTTTATCATATACCTGATATAATCTACTATACATTGATTAGTAGTATCTTTTACAAAGATAAATACTCCGACAGCCATTGAACACATGATCTCAAACGCTAACTGTATCGAGCTGTGTTTTATAATGAATAGTATTATCCATATAACACTGGTAATTGCCGTAAATGCCAGTGTTTTAAACAATTCCGACATTCCATATCCTTGAAATATCATTGTTTCTGTTTGTATATTTATAGGAATGTATATTTTATTCTTTTCCATTAGTTGCCTCTCCTTTTTTATGATAAATTTATGTCATAATAGTGGAATATTAAATCTTTTATACCCCATGCAAATTCAGCTACTACAAGGAAAATCAAAGAATTTTTTATCCTCATTTTATTCTCAGCTACTCCACCGTCATCGTTGTTAAAATTCATCTTTAACAAACAAATAACAACTCTGCAAGCAACACCAAGTCTTATTATGATTTGAAGAAGTCCAATAATATCAATCATTCTTTCCATAACATCAGCCTTTCTTCGCCAATCCTTTTATCATTTGCGCGATGTAGTATGTTTGCGTAATTCCACCACCGCCACCACCGCCAGGATTATAGATTAATTCCTGAAGTATTCGTGGTGAATTAACTGCCGTTATTGCAAATACTATAGCCCATATTAAATGTCCGCCAATCATAAATGATAATGAAAGTTTACACAACACTACCTGCACCGTTACTGATAAAACAATCTGAAATAATTTGTTTACATATCCGGAAAAAACACCGCCATTTGCATCTATTATTCCTACACACGCTAACGGAAATCCCATTCGTACAATAAAAATTTCCGCTCCACGCATTAAGAATTTCATATATAGCATTATTATCAAAACTAAATATATCAGAATGAAAATAATCATTGTAAAACCGGCAGTATCTATCATAGAACGCAAGGTATCTGACAATGATGTCATTCCACCAATCCCCATTACATTCATTATTCCGGTAGTTAAATCTTCGATAACATCGACCAACCAACCATATAATATAGGGAAAGTCAAGGCACAAACAAGTGCCTTGACAAAGTTTGTTGTTAATTGTAGCGGGTCTGAAGATGGATCATCCGTCCATGCTATCCATGTATCAAAACCTTTTTTCAGAAACTTTAATACTATTAATACAACTGCAAATCCCATGATGTAATTTAAAATAGCTTCGGGATTAAATGTACTTCCGTTTAACCCTATTGATTTTTCTATCATTAATGTATGGTTTGCCAAAGTATCAAATCCCATATTAAAGTTTATATCAATATCGTCAAGTTCCGTATCAAAAAAGTTATTTAATATCCATTTTAAAAAGATAACAATTATATTGCCCACAAACTATCCCTCCTTTCTTCTTATATGTAAATACTGATTACTGATAATATGATACCAATGCTTTAATTACACCTGATGCCACAACTATACCAACACCTGATATCAATGATACAATCATTCTGGTCTGCCATTTTTTATGATCCATTTCATCTGCCATATTACGACGAAGCAAGCAATATATAACCATCAAAATCGTTACACCACTTCCTAGTCCTATAATCCAAGCTGTAACATCTTGAATAAGATTAGTTGTTCCGGTGGCTAACTTTGTAGATGATATACTGTCTGCAAAAGCTGCTTGTGCAGTAATCATCATTGCTATTCCTATTAAATTTATCTTTTCTAATATTTTTTTCACTACTTTTATCATCTTTGCATTCTCCTTATTTAAAAATCTTTTCGCCCATATTAATATTTTTATCAGTGAAAACACTTCTTCGTGGTGCCGGCTTTTTATACTTTCGCCAAATCCCCCATAGCTCTACAACCGCATTAATCTTTTCTGTTTTTCTGCGATTGTATCGTTCAGCACGAACATTCGTGTTATGTTTTACATTTCCTAAGCCAAACATTTTATTAAATGGTGTTTTAGCCAAGTCATATGCGTGCATTATTACCGGTCTTGAGCCGACTATCAACACTTCGGGTCTTTCTATCAAAGAAAGTTCTTCAGGTTTTAATAATCGCCTGCCCATTAAATTTCTGCTTGCTGATATATTTGCACCTGTCATATCAAACAATCTCGTACCGTTATAACTGTTAGATTCGGAATTTGACATCGTTGTATAATCGCCTATTTCTTCACTTATCATTTTTCTCGTATCCAAGTCAGATGATAGGAATATCCAATACTCGCAGTTTCCCACTATCGTTCTTGCACCCTCTTTACCATACTTCACTTTTTTGCTATCGCTCTCAAGCTGTGCAGTTGATTGTAGAAACAAATTAAAGCGTATTCCTCGACCACCTGCAACTGTTAATTTGGTTGCAAAGTCAGGAATAACCGCAAAATTACCAAATTCATCAAGTATAAAATTTACTCTTCTTTTCAAACGACCGCCTTGTAAATCTGCTACATCTGCAAGTTTGGTATAAATCTGGTCTACAAACAAGCTTGCAACACCGTAATATGTAGTGTTATAATCTGGTAAGATTATAAATATAGCTGTTTTTTGCTCATTCAAATCTTCAATTTTAAAACTGTTTGACTTTGTTAAGTTGTACACATTTATATCTGCAAACAGACGTAATGTAGCCAATGCAGATATGTTAAAGCTGCCTTGTGTTTTAGACGGTGCAACCTTCGTTGCCGATATTAATGCCAATGCCGGATGATTAGGATTGAGTGCTTCTATTGTGTCTATATAACGTTTCAACGGTGGGTTATCAGACATTTCACACATATTGTTAATGAAGTGATACACATTGGTAAGATTCTGATATTCAGGGTGTTCCCTGTTGTCATACACCACCGCCAATATGCACGCCGCCATAATTGATTTTTCACCCTCTGACCATATTTTTTCGCTCGATGTATCATTTCCGACTAATGCTTCAGTAATATCCAATGCTTTTTTTTGTGCTAACGGAATATTATCATCATTAATTGCGTCAATAACTTCTTGCAAAAAATTAAAATGGTCGGAACGGTCAGGATTTTTAAAATCAAGAACAAATACGTTATATCCCAATGCCTCAAGGAATGGATATGTATATTGATGAAGTTCCCCTTTCGGATCAGACACAACCATATTTTCTCCGGCAAGTCCTTCTATTCCAATAGTCGGTAACACGATACTTCTCGACTTACCGGAACGTGTTGCTCCTATTACCAATGTGTGCGTATCACTTCCGTTGATATAATATCTGTCCTTTTTTGTTCCAAAAAGTATACCGCCTTTTTCAATATACGATTTATCACTATTCAAATTTTTCACCCTTTCTTTATATCAAAAACAGAAAAATGATATATCCAAGCAATAAAAAAGGAACTAACGGAATTTCTTTATCTTTTACCGTCAGTTCCTGTTTCTGCTGAACATCACTATTGTTCTCTTTCTGATATTTTTTTAAATGTATACATTTTCTTGTCCAAGTAATTGCCGCCGTCAACATAAATGCAGTTGACAAAAGCGGCATTGTCAAATATATAAGAAAAGCAATATCAAAATCACCACTTCCCAATCTATCTGTTGAATGTGACAAACAAATGCAACATATACCGTAAATCAGTATCGTTATCAATTTATACACCATATCAAAATTAATTCCGATATAAATTCCGTAAACAATTTTTGCTATCAGAATAATACCGCACGTAATATATATAGGTATTGTATATGTGTGCATACAAACAATGTCGCTTATCGACTCAAAGCCTAATACAAGTAATGTCAACATAATTAATATTGATGTAAAATTGATATTCTTCATGCAAACATATTCTATTGCACCAACGATACCCATAGTACCCATGCTCAGTATTATCGGTATAGCTTTGTGTTTCGTTTTATCCGCTAAGTCTTTTTTCACAATGATATAAAAAATACTGCCAAGACAAAGTCCAAGCAGCATTGATAAAACTAAATACATTATAAAATTCCTTTCTGATATAAGAAAAGGAACTGCTATATTACAGTTCCCAATCTTCATCTAATTCCGGTTTTTCCTCATTCAGTGTTTCGTCATCATTTCCAAATACTTGATTTAATACATCATCACAATATTGTTTTATTTCCGGCATATCATTATTGACTGTATTCCATATTTCAGATATATCCATTTCAAGATATCCATGCGCAAAATGATTTCGCATACCAACTATTGCACTCCATGGTATATCTTTATGTGAATTTTTAAAATCACTTGACAAATGATTAACCAACTCACCCACTTGCAATATGCACATTGATACTGAATTTTTATAATCCTCATCATTCATAAATGTATTATAGTCAGCACCAAATCTTTCTACCGAATGTTCAACCATATTACAGTACTTTACTATATGTTCTAATATACTTATGTCTTTGTACATTTCTCCGCTCATATAATACTACCTCATCATTCTTGATATTTCGATATAAGTATCGTGTACTTCTCATATTCCAGTTTTCCCTCACCGACCTTACAGTCACAATATCTATCGGCTTACCGAAAGCTGATTCAAATTCACTGTACATTGCTCCGGCTGCCCAAGGAATTTCCGAATACGAATATTTACTTGCTTGAATATATAAATCAATATCACTTTCCGCTGTAGCTTCGCCTCGTGCATATGAGCCAAATAACGATACTTTATTCAATTTATATTTTTCTGCGATAGGCTGCACTTTCTTACGAATTTCATCAATCGTATATATCTTATCCGTCATCATAAACACCTCGCTTTGCATATTCTACTATATATATTATAATACACTATACGATCAGAAATGTCAATTCTGACCTTTAGCATATATAGCCATTCTTTTTGCACATTCAGTGCAAATATTTTTACCATTATAGTTAAAAACGTCTTTTGCATCGCCGCAGAAAATACACGCCGGCTCATACTTTTTCAGGATAATGCTGTCATTATCATCAATATATATTTCAACAGAATCCTTGACGTCTATTCCGAATCTTCTTCGTACTTCTACCGGAATTACAACACGTCCAAGTTCATCAATTTTTCTTACTACTCCTAATGCTCTCATAAAATACGCTCCCCTTTATTCTTTCTTCATAAATTCTAAATCGTCATATCCATGTTTCATAAGTTCTTTAATATAACTGTCTTGCTTATTTATTTTTATTTCTGTAAAAACTGTATCAAGTTCATCATCTCGGTAAAAACGAGCCGAACCATACTGATTCTGTCCGGCTCGTTGCGGTATTTCAATATTCTTAGAAATTTTAACCATATCCGATTTATATGTAGATGTTCGTGATAGCTGTGCCGCTATCAATCCAAGCACAATAAATACCTCAAATGCTAAAAATATACTTCTTGCTCCCATATTACTAAATACAAGCTTGCACGTTTCAATGAATGGTGCAAATGTCAACCACTGATTATCTTTGATTAGCATTTTGTGCAATATAGCAGAAACAAAAATATTACACAAGCTTAGCAATACAAACACGATAGCAGCCGTTATATATTTTGTTTTTTTCTTCATGCTTATTTCTCCTCTGCTATATTAAGATATGCTTTTGCATTAAGCATTGTTGCAATAACTTCTGCTTTAGTTGCCGGATAACGACCTCTGAATGTATTATCTTCGTACCCTGACATAATACCATACGCATAGCACTTGCCTATATCTTCTTTGCATTTGGGACACGTTGTGTCCCAATCTGCAACATTCGTCATATCAATATCTGTATCCGGAAGTTTTAACATTCGTGAAACAACTTTTGCTACTGATTGCCTTGTTACAGGTTTTGTTTCATCAGTCATTTCCGTAATTAAAACATATCCCTGCTGTCGAGCATATTCCATATACAAAACAATATCATTTTTATCTTCTATGAAATTCACTGCTAATTTTATAAAATCAGCATTACTTATTGTTTCTTCAGGTTGCTCATCGGCATTTATTATACCGATTTTATTGGCTGTTTCCATTACATCACTGTACCAAATATCTTCAGATGCAGCATATACATTAATTCCGTTTAACACAATCATAGCAGAAAGAACAAGGATACTGAATTTATTAAATATTCTCATCATGCACCTCATCTTTCTGTATCTGTAATAACAACATTCGGCTTAATTTTTTTGCCCGTATAAATTTGATTTGCTATTTCTGATATGTTAAGTTTTTCTGCTGATTTTTGTGTAATTATAAATGTCATGGATGTCATTCCTGTAAAATTACCTTTGCCGGTTATTGTTATTGTTGCTGTTCCGGCATTGATATTATCGGAATAACTCAAGGTGTAATCAGTATCCTTTTTTAGCGTTTTATTATTATATGTGATTGTAGGCAATGGCGAAATACCATTACCTGTATATGTTTGTGAACTTACATTAGCCACACTTGTATCAGACATTGCTCGTGCTGATATACTAAACGTTTTTGACGTTGTTCCTGCGAAATTACCTTTGCCGGTTATTGTTATTGTTGCTGTTCCAACATTGATATTATCGGAATAACTCAAGGTGTAATCAGTATCCTTTTTTAGCGTTTTATTATTATATGTGATTGTAGGCAATGGCGAAATAACGTTACCTGTATATGTTTGTGAACTTATATTAGCCACACTTGTGTCAGACATTGCTCGTGCTGATATACTAAACGTTTTTGACGTTGTTCCTGTGAAATTACCTTTGCCGGTTATTGTTATTGTTGCTGTTCCGGCATTAATATTATTGGAATAACTTAATGTGTAATCAGTATCCTTTTTTAGCGTTTTATTATTATATGTGATTGTAGGCAATGGCGAAATACCATTACCTGTATATGTTTGTGAACTTACATTAGCTACACTTGTGTCAGACATTGCTCGTGCTGATATACTAAATGTTTTCGATATTGTTCCTTTAAAATTACCTTGACCTTTTATTGTAACAGTTCCTGTACCTACATTAACATTGTTGGAATATGTTAACGTATAATCAGTCCCTTTCGTTAATGTTGCTCCGTTATAGGTTATAACCGGCAATGCAGAAATCGAATTACCTGTGTATGTTTGATTTGGTATACTTCCGATAGTTGTATCCGAAATACCTCTCGCAACAATATTGAATTTCTTTGTAATTGTGCCGGTATAATCTCCGATACCTGTAATTGATATTGTTGCTGTACCTACATTTTTATTGTTACTGTATGATACTGTATAATCTGTATTTTTAACAAGTTCAACATCATTACAAGTAACAGTAACATTAGGAGCAATAAGTGAACCTGTATATGTTTGATCTGCAACATCACTTATAACAACGGTATTATCCGTTGTGTTTTTGAAATCTCTTGCTTTCCAATGGATAGTACCTGTTGTTCCCCAATTAGAAGAACAATCTATCGAGCCTTTATATTTATCTACGTAAATATCACAAGTAGCATATTTTTCTTCATTATAAGATTTACAAGCAAAAGCTCCAACGCTCTTAATACTTGAAGGTAAATTTATTCTTGTTAAACTATCATTATCACTAAAAGCAAAATATTCGATTTTAGTTACACCATCTTCAACATTAATAGTTTTTAAATCTTTAATGTTATTGAATGAACGTGACGTTATTGTTGTAACACCTTTAGGGATAGTTAATTCATTGTTTTTAAATCTCGGACCGTTAGAAAATGCTATCTCATCAATTCGTGTCAATGTACTTGGAAGTGTCAAGTTAGTCAAATTGGAACAGCTTATAAATGCTCGTGAATAAATTGATTCCAATCCTTCCGGCAGATTAATGTTTTTTAGTGATGTACATTTTTCAAATGCACTTTTATATATGTATTTTAATTTGCTGTTATCAGGTATTGTAACAGTTTCGAGTTTCGTAAAATTATTAAAATTATTTTCACCTATATATTCAAGCGAGCTTGGTAATGTTACACTAATAGCATTTTTAAACATTCTTGTTAATCTGTCATTAATTCCTGTTATTCCTTCTTCGATGATTATTTCAGTTACTTCACTTGGGTTGAACTCTACCGTTTTTGAATTTGTCCATGTTGCTGATAAATTTGCCGGTACTTTTCCAGAACCATAAATTGATAAAACACCATCTTCAAACGAATAATACAAATCTGAAGTTCCCGGTATCGAATTAGAATCAGAAGAGCTTGTTCCTGAGAATAATGAAATTCCAAAATTATTATCTGCATTTGCAACACTTACTGATAATATCATTATGGTTATCAAAATTAAACCAAATATATTTTTTATAGTTTTTTTCATTATAAATTCTCCTTTCCAAATGCAAAAAGGGAGGAACTCCTCCCTTTCACATTTTATTTGGTATGTTCTACTGCTGCCTCAAGAATTTGTTCATATGCCCAATGATTTTGCGAAACATCACCAAACGGATTTTTTTCATTTCTGTAATCATTTCTATCAAGAACACTGTTAATTATCTTAACCGCTTCCGCTCTTGTTATCGGATTATTCGGTTTAAATGTATTATCTTCATATCCGCCTATATATTTTTCTTTATAAGCCGAATAAATATATTTTGCACTCCACAAATCTGATTTTACATCTGTAAACGGTATTTTATCAAATTCGGTTAATGTTTTATTCTGCATTATCATCGTAACAAATTCTTCTCTTGTAATTTGATTATCCGGACGGAATGTTCCGTCTGTATATCCGTTTATAATTCCTGCTTGGCTCATTGCAGTTACAGACTCATAATACCACGCACTTTCTTTTATATCAGAAAAGCTAATTGATTCACCTGATTTTGTATTAGTTAATACTCTATATAACATAGCCGCAGTTTCGGCTCTTGTTATATTTCCATCAGGGCGGAATGTATTATCGTCATATCCTGAAATATATGATTTATGCATTTCTGATGATTGTGCTGTCGGTGTTGGCGTTATTGCCACAGCCGGCTTTGGTGTTTCATCTGAAACAACCTGTAAATATGCAACACCATTTTTATCTGTTCTTCCTCTCAATATTCTGCCATATTTATCTTTAATTTCTACGTCTTTGTTCGTCTGTGCTATACCTCTAACAGTAACTATCACCTTATAAACACTGTTATACTCAATGTTTTTCGGTATTGTTACATTTACCTCACCGCTTGTTTCAGTTGTTAGTAGTACGTTATTGTTCTGTATTACTTCTACTTTAGTGCTATCTTTTTTCGACGATGATGAAGAAGATTTTTTCCGTACAATATTAAATGTTTGTTCTTTCTGTCCGGAGTAATTGCCGATGAACGTAACGACAACAGTTGCAGTACCAACATTTATATTGTCACGATACGTTAGTTTGTAATCAACATCTTTAACTAATCTTTTTCCGTCTATTGTTATGTCTATATCATCGGTCGGAACAGGTGATATTGTAGGTATAGGTGTCGGCTCTATATTTGTTTCATCTGCCATCGCAGTGATAAATATGCAACTTACCGACAAAACAAACGCAGTTATAACAGCAGTTATTTTATTTTTCACTGCCATTACCCCCTTCCTTTAAATTCATCTTATTTTATCTGTTCTTATCAATGATTACCGGTTCAGGCTTAATTTCACTGCCGGTATATGTTTGGTTCGGAATTGCTTGAATTATAATTGTTTTATCGTCCTCAGCAACTACTCTTGCAGTAATCTCGAAACTTGTTGAAGCAGTACCGGAATAGTTACCTATGAATGCAATACTTACTTTAGCAGTACCGACATTTACGTTATCGGTGTAAGTCAAATTATAGTCTTTATCTTTAACTAAAGTAACATCACCGTATTTTATTGTTGGTGCCGGTGTAATTTCTTTTCCTGTATACGTTTGCTTTGCTATTTCTGATATATCAACCTTTTCTTGATTTAGAACATCCGGTATGATATTAAAGCTTGATTCTGCCGTACCTGAGTAGTTATTAATAAATGTTATATTAATCTTGGCAGTACCGACATTTACATTATCGGTGTAAGTCAAATTATAATCTTTATCTTTAACCAATGTGACCTCACCGTATTTTATTGTCGGTGTAGGTGTAATTGCACTTCCGGTATAAGTCTGTGCAGCTGTTTCTGATATACTTACTTTCTCTTGATTAAGTACATCCGCTATAATATCAAAAGTCGTTGAAGCCGTACCGGAATAGTTGCCGATGAACGATACATTGATTTTTGCTTTACCGGCATTTACATTGTCCGTATATGACAATGTATAGTCCTTGTCCTTAACAAGGGTGACATCACCAAATTTAATTGTTGGTGTTGGTGTAATGGCACTTCCTGTGTATGTTTGTGCCGGTGTTTCCGATATATCAATCAAATCGTTTGATAGTGCTTTGGCAATGATATTGAAGTTTACACTTCTTGTACCTTCATAATTGCCTTTGAATGTAATATTGACCGTAGCCTTACCGACATTTACATTGTTCTCATAAGATAAATCATAATCCACACCTTTTGTAAGTTGTGTACCGTTATCGCTTAAAACTTGTACATCAGGTTTAATCTCGTTTCCGGCATTATATGTTATAGCCGAATTATTTTCTTGATTTTTTTCTTTGTCGTTGTTTGCCGCAAATCCTGTTACTATCGACATCGTTGTCGATAGTGCTATGGTTGCCGCTAAAATACTTTTATACACTTTCTTCATTTTTCATCTTCCTTTCACATCTCAAAATCTTCATTCATATCAACTTCTGAATTAAATTCTTCACACTCTGTTGTTAAGGCTTTATACACATTGTATTCAACAGGATCAACTGCTTGTCCGTTAGCTATTGTTTTTTCAACTTTATCTATAAGTGAATTTGCACAATCTTCTGAAACATAATTGATTGCTCTAATGTCGTGTTTCATTGCGGTAATAAGCATTTCAGGAGTTTGTTCTTTTACATACTGCAATGCCTTAGCACTTTCTTGTACCGCTGCCATACACAACTCCGGTGTCTGCTCTTTTACAAAACGAATTGCTCTGAAATTATCTTGTATTGCCGCCATACATAATTCAGGTGTTTGTTCTCTGACATATTCAAGTGCCATACCGTCATTTTGTACCGCTGCCATACACAATTCAGGTGTTTGTTCTCCGACATATTTAATCACCCATGGTTTTTCTTCAACTGTTTGCATACACCTATTCGGATCATTAACTGCCTCACAATAGTATTTTTCAGTTTCATTCATATCAGTTTTAGACTCTGATACCAGTGTTTTATAGAATTCATAATCTTTTGGTTCAATAGCTTGTCCTTCAGATATATCGCTTTCGATATTATTGATGAATCCATCTTTTACATAATCCAAATTTTTCTCCGCACGTTCCAACAGATTACACTTAGCTTTTAACTCATTATCGAAGTAATGTCCCATTGAATAAGAATTATCCCCTGATTTTAACCACGTTACATACGGTTCCGGTGCATTAGGATTATATCCCATAACAAATGTATCATCATTCAGTGTCACGCTATCGGTAATATAGTATCCTTTTACTATTTCTTTACCGTATAACTTATCATATAATGCGGCATCTTTTAATGTCGGAGTAGCTTTAATTTCAATTTCAGGCTTTTCTCTGACTGCTTGCAAATTTTTAATTATGTTATCCGAAATATATTTTACATTTTCGTGTGAATATACACCAAAATAAATATTTTTTTCTTTTAACATATTCATTATCTTTCTGTCAAGTGCCTTACTTTCTTCAAGATTTTGAATGCGTCCGGCTTGCTGAAATGTATCACCACGTTTTATAAAAAGATTGAAGTTATAATACTTTTTATATTCATCATCGATACGCATTGTAAAATCCGTACTGTTGTTTCGGCCATAAATGTGGCTCATCAAAATCGGCGAATCTGTTACTATAACTTCTACCTTTCCACGAAGTCTTTCAAGACGTTTGGCTTGTTCTGCAAAAAGATGTTCTTGGTTTTCAAGTACATCATATTTTCCCTCCCAAACCAGTTCCTTGGCATACTCCGAAACATATTCGGTATTAATACCTTTTTTCTTGAGTTGTGACGCAACTTCCCAAGCACAAGTAGTTTTACCTGCACCCGGTCCGGCATAGCAATTAACAACCATTGTATTCATACTCTGCACCTCCTTGTTTAATCATCATATCGTGTATTTTTTGATTCTTCTGAAAATGGAACATCAAATGTTTCAGGCAAGACACTTCGTACTGTTACGGGTTTCATTCGTATTCTTCCACTCACTTTAAATTTAGCAGGTGTTCTTTGAATTTTTGTTTCATCAATGATTATTTGATACAAAAATTCACCATTAGAATCATACTTTTCGTAATTACTGTTTAGTCCCATATCATTTATTAAATAGCTTTTAAATTCCTTTTCCGCTTTTGTCGTATCCATAACAGAATTATGTTGAATCCAGTCTATATCCTGCATTGCAAGGTCAACAGATATATTCAATGCTCGTGATACATCAATATCAACACTTTCTTTTGTAGTGAATATATGATAGTATTCCATTGTTATAAACAATGCTATACCAAACATAAATATAGCCAATATAAAACCTATACCTGAAAATGCTTTTTTCTTATATTGCATTTGTATCACCTACTTCCAGAATACCTGTGATACACCTACCAATGTTTTTGACATCGGTACATTTATATCAAGCGGATCACCAAATGTAGGATTCATAATGCGTATTGTTGCATGGTCTGTAACTGTCAATTCAAATTTAGATTTAATTTGAATTTTGTTTGTTCCCGGAACATATTGAGTTGTCCATCTTACATCATCAAGTTCAACACCGAAATCGTTTTCCAACTCATGTTGTAAATCTGTAATTGATGAATCAATACGCCCGTTTGTTTCAACCGCACGCACCATTGTTTTAGCTATGTAATCGACATTTTGCTTTTGCAGAAAAACAGGCCATAATGTTATGAATGTATAAACAAGCGCCGCAAACAGAATAATCTCAAATATCTGCCATATTGCGATACTTCCTTTTTTCTTTTTTGCAAAATTTTTAGCCATATTTTTCACCGTTAATTATTCCTTAAAACCGTTAATTATACGATCAATCATATCTTGGAATATGGTTTCCATTCCTTTGTTCGCCAGTTTCATATATACTGCACCTACAACTATTGCCGCCAAAATGAGCAACAATGATACAACAAACCCTGATATTCCTTCTTTTTGTTGTCTTAACAAATCATTTTTCAGATTATTTAGCTTTATTTCCGCCTTACTTTTTAAACTTAAAACTTTTTCAACTTTCATAATCATTTCTCCTTTTTATTTAAACATTGATATACCTTTTACTGTATCCATAATAATTGGTGTTACGGCTACTATTGCAGCCATCACTCCTGTTGCAACTATAGCCATTCTAACTTTATCCGGCAAAGCAAGTATCTTTCTATTTTTTTCTTCTCTTCTAATTACCTCCATTTCTCGTTCCGTAAGTTTAATAGCTGTACTTACATCATCGCCCTTTATACTTCCAAGTAATATATTCACAAAATTACTCAATTCTTGAATATTAGTACGCTCAGAAAACGATATTAACGCAGCCTCTTCACTACTTGTTTTTAAATCAACAATCAACAAATCAAGATCATATTGAAATTCCTCACAAGCTGCTTGTCGATATTTTTCTATAATATCGACAAGTTGTACGTTATCTCCTCTTGCATGGTCATATATCATTACAAACTTAGGTAAATCTCTTGTTATTGCTTGATTTATAAAATTAATTTTTTTATTGACTACTTCAATATTATTGAAAAACAATGCAAACGAGAGTATAACAGAAATAGCAAAAAAAAGAGGAAATCCTATTAATATAAATAAGGCTCCCAAACATAATATCCATAATGATATAACTATTGCGTCCGCATAATATTTTTCAGGTGTAATATCCATACCTACTCTCAAAAGGTCTTTTCGTTTTTTTTCTCTTGCAATTCTGTCCATTTTTATAAATTTTAAAATAACCTTCGAAATTGGATCAACAAAAAATTCTTTAAGGTCATCTGATAACTTTTTCTGATTTACCAATCGTTTAACAGCTTTTTTGGTTTGTCGATTCGGAACTGTATATACTGTTGTCGCCAGTTCATATAATCCAAAACCTATCAGTCCTATTATAATTATAAGAAACATTTCTACCTCCTCCCTACATTTCGTTAGTCGGTTGAATTACTTTCACAACGTGTATGAAAGATAAGAATGTAACCAAATAAGATAAAGCTACAACAAATTTACCAACTCCGGTATTAACTAAATAACCATACCAATCTGCATTTAATAATTTAATACCCGGTACTGAAAGTATCACTAAACCGGCAACCATAGCAAATTCCTTATAGATATTGAACATTGCTGTATTCAACTCTTGTTGCATATTTTTTGCTTCTGATATTTCACTTACAATGGTAAGCAGAACATACTTCATGTTTCTATCTTTTTGGGATAACATAAGATAATCACACCATTCGCGAAAATAGCCGTTGTTTATTTTCTCTTTCATGATTTTTATGTTCTTTACAATATCGCTATCAATAAAGGTATTCATAGCGATAAACTCACGAAAGATGGTATTAAGCGGTTCATCTATACGGTGCAAATTTTCTTTTACTGCAAGGTTAATATCATCATTTTTCAAATATGCCGTAGTAACGGTATTAAGTGCCGACTGAAGTTGTTCATTTAGATAAACAGAATACTTATGCTGTTTCATTTTGAGTACAGCTAACGGCATATATGCCATTATGCCACCCATTATGACAGAAAGAATAATATTGTTAAATATCAAGCCTATCACAACACCTACTGCAATACAAAGTACATCAAGCAGTTCAAATTGTTCCCATGTCATTTTTGTGTTAGATAATCGTAGTACTTCTTCTGCATTGGCTTTGAATTTTTCAAATTTGGATAATTTCTTACCCGTTATTATTTCTTTTCTTGCATTAAGTATTGCTTGAGGTGATTGTTTTTGTTTCCACTTGTTAGATTTTATAGACTTATCACCGAAGATAGCTCTACAAATAAAATACAAGCCGAAAAATATGAAAACAGATGTCAATATTCTAAGCAGTACCATTCACTTCACCTCTTTCGTATATTTCATAGGCGGTAGCAGCCGACCAATCAGAACGAGCATACTTTTTTATAGTAGTTTCGTCAACATCGTTTTCATACAATTTCAATGCCAACCTATCGGATATACAGTTTATTTTTTTATGAAATCCATCAATGTGCAATTTCATATTGTCATCCATATATTCGTTGGTTTTCTGAAAACGATATAATGTGTTAAACTGAATTTTTCCGTCTACATAATCAATACCTTCAACGATAGACATAATCTTTCTTGAGCCGTCACTAAGCTGTTTTTTGAATACCATAACCGGAAATGCTTTTAATATCTGACGCATTAACATTTTTTCAGTCATATTTGCGTTTTTCTCAAGACATAACATGAAGATACGTTCGTATGCCTCTTCAGCTGAATTTGCATGAACAGAAGTAACAATCGTATGACCCGTTAATCCTGCGTTTACCGCAGTCCATGCCTCACTTCCACGCATTTCCGCCGGAACAATAATGTCCGGGTGTTGTCTTAATGCTTCCTTTAAAAGTAACTCTGCATCCACATTACTTTTAGGATCTTCGTGTGGACGTGTTACCGTATGAATAACACGATTTAATACTTTACCGTTATCGTCTTTTGCAATGAGGTCTAACTCTCGGCTATCCTCAATACTATAAATACGTTTATCATACGGAATATTTTTAAGCAGAACGCCCATATCAGTTGTCTTACCACTTCCCGTGCCGCCGGCATAACCGACTGATACACCGCTATTCACGCATATAGTCAAAAAATCAAGTTCTTCGGCTAATGCAGTATTGCTTTTAAGCAGATTATCGCGAGTAATTGCAACTGTTTTCTGACGACGTATTGACGCTGATACACCTATTTCCCTATCCACAACAGGACGCATAATAGCACTGCAACGTACACCCTTTGAAATATAACTATCCTGTACCGGTTGTGATTCGTCAAGACGAATACCGCCATAGGCACACATTTTTTGCACTATATCTGTTGCTTGTTGCGGTGAAGCAAACGTTTCATCAAGCTTTACAAGTCCGGTAGGATAAATAACCTCAATATCATTCCATGCATTGATGTTGATTTCCTCAACATCTTTGTCATATATGTATTGTGTAATGACACCAAAGCTTGACATATCCTCATGAATTTTGTTCACAAGTTGCTGAAAATTCATATCTTCAGCACAAGTAAAACTTCCGGCATTTAGATAATGAACAATTCGGTCACGAAGTACAACTTGAGCTTCCGGATCGGTAATTATTTCTGCAAGTTCACTGGCGTGATTTTTTGATATTTCTTTTCTGACATATTCTAAAATATCATTATATGATTTTTTTTCAATCTTTCTTTCCGTTGTTTGTTCATCGTTTTCTTTTTTATTTGCTTGCCGACTCATGTCGTACATATAACTTTGTACGTCCAACTATATCACTTCCTCACATTTTTTTATTGTAACGTTAAACCGATTCATCAGGATAATCCAATTCAGGGAAATCAGGATCAGGATAATAATCTGAATTACCCTGCGGTGGTGTTTGCTGTTGATTATTGTTATTTTGTTTTTTTGCTCCGGTGAAGTATACTTCATCAACCACAACTTCTGTTGCATACTGCTTTTTGCCATCGTTGCCATCCCAACTTCTTGATTGGATACTTCCGACTACTGCAATCATACCGCCTTTTTGAAAATGTTTTGCAATAAATTCTCCTGTCTGCCGCCATGCAACACAGTTGATAAAATCTGCGTCATATTCACCGTTTGAATTTTTGAATCGTCGTGTTACTGCTATTGAAAATCTCGCAAGCGAAACACCGTTCGGAGTTTGACGCATTTCGACGTCATGTGTAAGACGTCCTATTAGTTCTACCTTATTCACGAATTTCACCTCCCCTCAATGTGATATTTTCATTCATTGACTATCACCCTCTTTAATTTAATAATAGAAACAACGGCAACTCAAATGTCACCGTTAATATCCTACCTATTCTTCATATTGCGAACTGCCACAACCTAAAATCAACATAAATATCGGTCGTAGTAGAACTAAACCAACTGTATATCCTGCTCCATGCCCAAATGCTTTAGATAGCTTATGTTCTTGAAGTATTACAATGTATAATGCAGATATAGAACCCACAATAGTTAATGACGATATTACCGGAATAGTTGATATTGCTGAACTTACTACAGAAACTCCAATTAATATCCAAAACATATTTAAGTTATCTGTCATTTGAAACGCAGTAAACGTATTCCATAATGGTATCATTCCCTTAGCAATCGGATTATCAATATTTGCTTTCTGAAATATCTTTACATATCCTATTGCCGATAAGATATAGTTTATAGCGACAATCACCGCCATAATAGCTATTACAGGTAGCAATGCCTTCATTATCATACTTTCCATTCCCGATGACGCTGCCTGTGCCATAAATTCATTATTTATACTTTCTGTATCCTGCGACAATGCATTAATTATTAATTCGTTAGTTATACCTTCCATTTTAAATCTCCTTTATTCCTCATTATCTGTTAAGATTATATCAACCAGTTCCATAAACGCTTTTTTATAATTGCCACCAAATAGCTTGACTTTATGATATTCATTAATTATCGGCACTCCAGTATTTTCAGATAATTCAACCTGTTCATCATACGGAAGTTCTATATCAAATTTTACCGGCACATCTAATGCTTTTTCAAAATCTGATATACCTATGTAATTCTTGTCGGCATTTACAACGTTGACTACTTTGCCTCGCCATATTTCACTGAAATATCCCTGATAAGCATTCGCTATTCGTAATCCCTGTTGCGTAGGTTTCATAACATTAATCACCATATCAGCATAGTTAAGTCCCCACGCTGATACATGATTTGTTACATTTGTATCACAATCAATAATTAGATAGTCGCACATTCTTTGAAGTGCTATCAGCATATTTATACATTTGTTCTGCTCCGGCAATATTTTATTATCTGCGAATGTCAATACATTGGTTGTATCGGGTGCAGATAAAATAAATATATTGCTATTTTTATACTGTACAAGATATTCTTTTATATCGACTGATTCTTCAATAGACATATCATCATACAATTTTTTTAAACTTTTATTTTCTGCGATATTCATATCAAAAAAAGATTGAATTGATGGATAGTCTGTTCGTGGAGCAAATAATATTACTATCTTATCTTCACTCAAGACTGTTGCTAAATTAGTGCATATTGTTGATTTTCCTACACCATTTCCACCGCATACCGCAATAATCTTTCCGTTCATTTTCTTACCTCCATGATTATCTGTTAAGTAGCTTTTTTGCTTCTTCTCCACGTCCGGCAAATACAACCTGAACGTCGTTATTGTTTTCCATATTCACAATACTTTTTACTTGTTCTTCTGATGTTGCTTTCACCGTAATAGACGCCGGAACAATGTCTGAAAGTTCATTTAAGTTTGCACCGGATACATTTTCGCTTTTGGCATTATCAATCGCCAAAACTTCAAAGTACCATTGCCCGCTATCTGGATTGATTTCTTTTTCCTGTGTGTCATATCCGTATAGTTGAACTGCATCACCGATTAAAATTTTACCACTCACTGACTTTGATAAAGTTTTCATTGTAACACTGACAGCAGTTTCTCCGTCTTTTAATGAATACAAATTACTCGAAGTATCAATAACACTTAATTTTCCTGTGTTATAAAATCCGATGGATATATTGTTGACTTAGCGTATTTGTCTACAATATCGCTCTTACTTCTTATTGCTTCACTTGGGACACTGTCATATTCAACATTAACTTCTTTCAGCATATCATCTGTTATTTTTGTGTTCGCTGATATAGTCTTAGTTACTTTAATAACATTCACACGTTCACCGTCATGGTTCTTTGACGGTACAATGATAAATGCGATTATCATTGCAATTACAAAACATATGACCGCAACAACAATTTTGTTTTTAAAAATATTTGTTATACTTTTCATTAAATTAAACCTCCGATAGACTTGTATTTATAATTTGATTGTACATTGAAATATTTGGTATTGGTTCAAATACTTCAGGTGCATAATCCGCAAAAAATATTTTTAAATCTGAAAAAGCATTTTGTAAATCTGACTGTTCTTTTTTGGGGAAGAAATTAATTACTACATTTGCTTTATCTAAAATTCCTTGCGAATATGCACCCATAAAGTTATTAAATTCCCAATCTTTTATTCCGGCAATTATAATAGGAATATCTGTTTCAAAAAATTCTGCTTGTGTACACTCATTAATTGTTCCAAAATCCATTATACAGAATTTATATTTATCAGAATATTCCTCTACATCTGCATTTTTATTGAAAATATCAACATTCATTATTCTGATATATCCCGGCATTGTTTTTTTCAGGCTACTATTCTGCAACACATCGTAAATGTCATGCGTATTACATTCTTTATAGCATACGTATTTATATTGTTCACTCAGTGCTTGAGCCATAGCTAATGCGTGATGAGTTACACCTATATGTGATTGTAAACCGCATATGCCAATCGTAATCATCCTATCTTCAGGCACTTCCACTATACTCGGAACATCTTCACTCACTTTATTCTGCTGAAAACTTTCTTTCATCCTACTGAATATATTACTTTGACTATTTGAAATAATTGTTTTTTGCTCAGCAACATTTTCGGTATTATCGTTATACTCTGTTTCAGAATATTCGCCTTGATAATCTTCCTCTGATGTACTGTTATCTTCAATATCAGAAGAATAAATTTCTGATTGCACACCACTTTCTTCCGAAATATCATCAACGTCATAATCTTCGTTATTTGACGGTGTATATAATATCTTTTCATTTTCTGTTATTGTACCGTCAAAAAATTTTGATATTACATCATCAAAATCATCTATCATTTCTTTTGTGATTATATAGTCAACTACTCCGCTTTTTTGAATTCCCTGTATCATTTCATCATTACGCATACGGTCTAACGCTATAATTAATATTTTCGTTTCATCCGTAACGAATTTTAAAACTTCAAGTTTTGATATTATATCTTCAATATCACCAATACCGAACAAATCTTCATCAATAGCTACACAATCAATGTGATTTTTATTTGTCAGTTCTTTTACAATATCCGATATGTCCAAAAAATCTGTTTGTATTTGACACGATATTCCTTTTTTAAATGTAATATCATTTAATAGCTCGGCTCGCCGTCTTTTGCAGTAATAATGCAATACTTGTACCATTCCCATACTACTGCACTCCCTCCTTAGGATTTTTAATTACTTCAATACCGTCAACTGTTTCTGTTTCATCTTCACCCTCCGGAACAGTATGTACGCCATCACTGTTATTTAGGTCATCATAATACTCATCTGCCTTTGCTGAATTTGTATTATCATTATTTGATGATGTATTATTGGTGGTATTCGATTCAGAAATAGCTGGTTTATCCGTTGACTGCTTCACCGTATTGTTTTTGTTACCGTTACTATCTTCTTCTGCAATATTCGTTGCTGTCGGTACAACAGTTTCTGTCACACTGACATTGTTATCTGTTGTATTATCGCTCTTTTTATTCATGTGGTTATATCCGTAATATATCAATACCGAAATCAATATTACTATTAAACCCAATAACTGCAATAATTTTTTCTGTCTGTCCATTTTTTATACCTCCATATTTAATTACTGAATGCCCACGCTTGAGCCGATTCGCTGGCAACCGTTCCTACATCCCATGTTTGGTTAGTTCTTTCTGTGCTTGCCGGATCATTGACCAATATCTTACCGTCAGATGTTATACCTCTTAATACAATGAAATGTCCACTCTTCGTAAAGTGACCGGGATTCATACTTAAAATCATAATCTTTCCTGCTTTAAGACAATTTACAATATTACTTGAGGTGTTTGATACAACATCACACGATATTCCTATAGCCGATGAATAGCTTGGAAAAAATGCCCATGCCGTTCCTTCTGAAACTTTATATCCATGTTGTTCCGACCATTTTGCAGTGTCTACAGGTGATACAACCGTTTTTGTTAAAAGAGTAGCTACCATCGCCATCGATGTCGGACCACAACCTGATGTTGCAATAGTTCCTGTTCCATAGCTATAGTTACCATAACTACCTTGAAGATATAACGGAACATCTGTACCATTGTATGGTTCACCCGATAATGCAACAGACTCTTCAATATCTTTTTTTTCTGTTATATTTCCGTCTGAATCAATAGTCCAAGCCATAAGGAATTTCTTTAATGCTCCATATCCGGGATCACGAGGTAAGTTATATCCGGTTAATATTCCTCCCTCCTCTTCACCGATAATACCAAGCGGTGGTTGTCCGACAATAGCCAACAAATCTTTTTCTTCATCAACAAATCTGTGATTTCTCAAACTACTTTGTACCCCACCGCTTGACCCTGAAAAATATGACCCTACTGTATTTCGTTTATAGGCATATATTTTTTTTATAATAGTTTCATCATCCATATCTGATGTAACACCTGATTTTCTTATTACAGATGTATTCGGTCCGTATTGCTGTCCTGTTGATATTATCAATTCTTGCAAACATCGCGAGCGATTAAAGTCTATATCTAATTGACTAAGACATTTTTCTACTAACGGTTTCACATCTATTTGATGTGAATATGTAAGCTGAAAACCTGCAAATTTACTTTTGCTTATCTCTGCGGCTTTTTTCCAAGCGTCATTAAATGCAGTTGTATTCTGCGTTAATCCATTAAACAGACTGCCTAACTCCTCATCTTGTTCTGCAAGCCAGTTAGTAAAACTTTTAACCATCCCACCTCTTGATGGGAATTGCGGAATGCCATAACTCACTCCACCATAATCACCTTCACCGGAACTTATAAATGCCGGATCGGATGTTCCTGTTTCGTATTTTCCGGCGATATATCCTAAATATTCTTCTGTAACTTCACTGTCACCTCTTGCAATGCTCAACGCCTCAAGCGGATGCGATATTACATATATCGGGAAAAACAAAAGAGAAACTACAACTGCACTTGCCAACACTATTTTTGATATTAAATGCTTTTCCTTGATTTCTTCAACAATCTTTGCCACTGCCTCGATTATCATTTTTACAAGTTTTGGATCAATAGGCGGCATATAATCACCTTCCTTTCATTTTTCTGTAATAAAAAAACACATCACTTTTTATAAAGCAATGTGTTTCCTCAATCAAAATATTAATATGTTGATGTAGTTCCGGCATCTTCGTACATATCACCGTTGATAACAAGTTCTTTGGTAACAGTTGTACACCATTGAGTACCGTCAACACCTCCTCCGTATATATCAAATGCGATTACGTGACGTCTTGGTTCACTCCCCGTACCGCTTAAATATATATCTGTATATATCATTTTCTGACCTACAGCACTATTTGTCGGTGCAGAAAATTTAGCTGTTGTACTGTTACCGGATACTTTGTCAAGCAATACAGTACTGTCTTGAATGAAATCACCGCCAAAGGTATGTGTTGTCCATCCCATTCTTACTGCTACTTTTGTAGGTGGCTTTGGTTTTGATGTCGGTGTTCTTGATGTACTTAATCTGTGATCGCAATTACCCTCTTTATATTTTGCCACTTGTCTGTAACTTACACTTGTAGATATGTCGGTTGTAACACCATATCCGCTTTTAAGTGTTGTTGGTGATACATCAACACTATCTACTTTTAATTTAGCCTCATACACATAATAGTGGTAACAAGTATGTTTCTTATTGTCACTGCCTGTGTAACTGTGTTTCTCTCGTTCCTCCCATTGTATTGTATTTTCTTCACTGTCGCACATAGGCGGATCAATCGGAGTTGTTGCCGGCTCATCGTCACCGTTGTTATCATCGTTTGGTTTTGGTGTCGGCGTTGGTGTCGGACTAATGTCACCACCTCCACCGCCGTTGTCTTTGGTACAACTTATAATCAAAACCAAAATAGGCTTAGTTCCCGAAACACGAACCGAAACATCAGGATCAGGATTTTCTTTTTCTTCTTCGATTCTGCCGGTTAAATCTTCAACGACATACTTCTTAACAATCACCTGTGGCTTAGGCGGGTCAATCGTGTATTTAATTATATCTTCATCGTCAGGTGTAGTTAATACTTTACCCTTAATTTCTTCTGTTTTTATGTCTTCACCTGTATCTACATCAACATACCTTACTATTAATTTAGATTCAACAGGTAATGGCGTTACATAAACGTCAAGTATTTTGTGCTTTATTTCAGGATCAAATGCCACATTTGCAATAATGCTTGAATCAACACCTAAGATTTCATTGTTATCCGCACGTTTTACATCAAAATGATTGTACGCATAACCGACATCAAAATTCATATCATTATCAACATACGCATATCCCGACTTATCCGCCAAGACGTACATTTTACCTACTGAGCTACTGCCATAAGCAAAACTATCTGTATTCTCAAGTATTACATCACCTGTTACATAATTAATAATACGCTTTGTGATTTTCATACTGTTGTCAACTGCAAGAGAAACTTTAAACGGAAACTTAAAATTATAACCGACTGCTCCGCCGTAGCTGTAGTACCAAGAATCATTTCTCTTTTTAAATTGCTGTCCGATACGAATAAGGTTACTGTCGAGAGTATCACTTTCAACTGTACCTGCCCACGTTCCCTCTTGATTTATTTCTCCTGCCTCAAAGTTTGGATAAACCATATTGTTCGGTATTTTTCCTTTTTCTAATATATCACCATAACCAAAGCTTTGACCGTAAATATATTTAGGATCATCACCCTCAACTACTTCCAATGCTCCGTAATGCTCATTAGAACCGCCGTTATATCCCCACATAGAAAATATAACGGAGCTGTACGGATAACGTGCTTTAGGCAGTTGCTTATATGGCATATTAGGTAGTAAAAGATCATTTCCACCTGTACCATCATCTTTTATTAAATGAAATTTAGGACTGAATTTCATTTCGATTCGACAAGTGTCACCATCACGATATACACGATAACCTATATCACCATTAAATAAAGTTTCTGCTTTTTCACTATTTGAATCACCCTCAACGTCTGCGTCAATATCAAATTTTAATTTCAAATCAGGTACATCTTCATCAACGTGGTCGTATATATATTGACGTATATTCTCATCAGGAATATTAGCAACATCAACACTTGCTACAATGTATATAGGATCAAATTTGTTACTCCAAATTTTTGTGACATCATCATCCGATAATTCATCACCATATACGCTTTTCCATATTGCATTGTTATTTGCAGGGTTGTCTGCATTTACATATCGCCAAAACGGAATATTTCCGCCTACTATTACAGAATTGGCATCGGTGGTTTCCATATCTCTGTTCCACGACCAATCCACTTTTGTGTATCCGTCAAGTTCATCCGCATTCACAATCAAGCTTGAAGTTATGGCCGAAAATATTACGGTCAACACCATTGTTAAAAATATTATTGTTTTTCGTTTCAATATAATCACCCTTTCTTGCACTAAAAAAGAGCCTTACGGCTCTGCTCTTATATTGTTTTAAATGTAACTATATACAATCGTTCAAAACTGTTATCACTTTTCTCCTTTCCCATTTTAATTTCTGCTTTTCCTAAATTAAATATAAACGGTAATTTATAAAACTTTAATGATTGAATTTGATTATTTTCAACTTTTCTTAATAAATAGTTTATTATTTTTTTATGTGTGATACAAAAAAATCTTTTACTGCTTGGTAATTGATTAAAACCGGATATGAAATTTTTGGCATTTCCAAAATGTTTATCGTTCCTTTTTCTAACGAATTTTTGAGAAATTATATTTCCTACCGAACAAACCAAGTATTCGTTTATATCATATTTAGGTTTCAGACATATAATCAAGAATATACTTATTATAAAAATAAGTAATAGAATTATCCTAATTATATTTATCAACATTAATATTCACCTCATATAAATTATAAGGCTTTCAACTTTTATTGTCAATGTTATCGCTTTTATAAATTACTGTATACGATACTCTCCATATTATTACAAAAATCATACTTCCACCGTTTGTAATCCCCCCTATTATCCTTATTATCACACTAAACGTATTATTAATTGGTAATTTACTAAATTGAAAATCCCCAATCACATAACATATAAACATCATTATTATAGAAATAATAGCTATTGTAGATATGCAATCTATTTTTTTGCGTATACACCTTAATTTCATAATACTTCTATTAAAAATTCTCTCTATAAAATCAAAAGATTTTTTCAATAATATACAAATGAATATAGGAATAACAAAACTTATACTTGCAATTATATAAGTTATTATAGTCTTCACCTTATAATCACCCTTTCTTGCACTAAAAAAGAGCCTTACGGCTCCATTTCATCTTTACTATTAAATTGTACTTATATATTATTTAATTCTTATACCAACACATTCATAAAATATTTCTGCATCAAAATATGGCAACGACTTAATAAATTCTTTATCATCATCGCTAACATCTTCATCCCACCATTTTTGCTTGTCAGCTTCAACTATTATTGTTTTGATATATCCGCCAATAGTTTCACATTCAGGATGTCTAATAATTTCATCTTCACTCATATCGCTTATGGAAATAAAATCCGAATATTTATATGATTGTGGGCAATTAAATAAAATATTTTCAAATCTTGTTATAGTTTTATCATCAAAATCAAAATCCGTTACATGATTAAACATTCTAACTTTAGGAGTATTGGTATTACAATATCCACTGTTATGATTTCCGCTATTATAATGTCCACTATTATAATCTCCGGTATTATGATGTCCACTATTACAATGCCCGCTGTTATAATTTCCGCTGTTAGAATCTCCGCAATTATAATCTCCACAATTATTCTCTCTACTATTATAATTTCCACAGTTGCCGTCTCCGGTATTATGATTTCCACTATTATAATGTCCACTATTATAATCTCCGCTGTTATAATTTCCGCTGTTATAACCTCCACTATTATTCTCTCCACTATTATAATCTCCGGTATTATGATGTCCACTATTACAATGCCCGCTGTTATAATTTCCGCTGTTAGAATCTCCGCAATTATAATCTCCGCTGTTATAATTTCCGCTGTTACGCTTACCAGAATTTCCTTTTCCAGTATTACACATATCTAACACTTCAGCCCAAGTCAATTCTTTTAAAATCACAATCTTGTTTGTACAACACTTAGAGTTGGTATCATTAAAATCAATTTCTCCTATTGCCTCAATTTCAGCAACCTTGTTGTTTGGGTCAAAATTATAATAATTAAAGCAATCCACCAGTCTTTTACAAAAATGAAATCCCATTTCATAACACTTTGGACTTTCTGCCATCTCATAAGTCTTTCCGACTTCGTATTGATAACCTCTACATGTCCAATCTGAATTAAATACTTTGTATCCTTTCATTATTCAAATTCCTTTCCTTATACTAAAAAAAGTGCAGTAGCTACTACACTCTTTACATTTATATAACTTTTGATAAATAATGTTGAATCTTGTATTTTTTTGATATATAATATCTGTGTCGGAGCAATCCGATATTAAAGGTAAGACTTCTTAACGGTGTTTACACCGGCGGTTATGCCCACTTTTATATTCACAGGCTTTATGCCGAGTCTATGAAAGGGGGAATGCTTATGAAAAGTAAGCATATTGCTACATATGGCAAAGAAATTGCTTGTTGCAATTTTAGTTGTTATCATTTTCTTGATAACCTTCGCTATAAACGCACAATAGCCGCCTTTGAACCACCAAAGACGGCTATTGATTTTTAAATAGTTCGTTTATTGTTGGGCATGAACCGTTTGAGGTCTTGCCTTTTTCTATTATCATTATATATCTATTATTTCATTTTGTCAATAAAATATTACCAACTCAATTCAAATTCATATTTATTTTCATCAAATGTATAATCTTTGAAGTAGTCTTTATATCCTTGACCTTGTACCCAATCAAATGTTGTTTGTGCATTATTAAAATCAATTATCGGATTATCATATCTTTCTAATGATAAATTCTTTTGATAATCAATTCTTATATGAGAAGTAAATTCATCAGAATTTTTTGGCTTTACTGTAATACCAATAGCTTGAAGTAATTTTATTCCTGAATAAGTATATTCACCCGGCTCAGTAATTGCTATATGTTTATTATTCATAAAATTATAATCTTTATCATCATCCCAATATGCAATACCAATTACCCATCTTTGACTTTCAGGAAGATAATCAGGAACTGTAAGCGTTATTGTATCGCCGTCATATTTGATTGACTGTAATACCAAATCTTCAAACATCATAGCTTTTGAACGACTTAATGTTTTTGTTGAAATATTGCCACCATTTGCAACAGCCTCATCATATATTGCTTGAGAAATGCTTATGTCTGACAAACTTACTTGATACTGCTCCGGAACGTCTATTCTTAGTGGCTCTGTCCAAGTAACTTTTCTTCCGAAATAGTCATATAGCGTTTCATCAGCATTAGGACGTTCTGCTTTATCAATTAATCTTACAAGCACCGATGAAGCCTCTGCTCTTGTTAAAATACCGTCCGAGCGAAATGTACCGTCTTCATAACCGCTTATAATTCCTTTGCCGTATGCTTGAAGTACATACTTTTTAAACTTGTCCGGAATATCAGAATAATCTTTTAATTTAGTCGCATATGTTGATGTGTCAGCTATATCTTCCTCTTTCAGATATTCAAATGCTCTTGTTGCTATCTTTGCCATATTGCCACGAGTACAAGGCAAACCGTTATATCGGAAGTCTGTATCTTCTTCTGTTATAAGTCCCATTTCCATAGCCTTATTAAGATACGGCTGAGCCCAGCTGTCCCAACAGTTCTTCCAAGAACGCTTAGGCTCTGTATTCTCGCCTGTTGCCTCCGGTTGCTCACCGACTGTCAAAGCAACAACCGTTTTCACAAATTCCTCTTGAGTAATCTGATTATCCGGACGGAATGTATTATCTTCATATCCGGCAAAACCTTTAAGTTCAGAAATTTTATTTACATAACCTGTATACCACGCATTTTCCGGTACATCAGTATACGATGCTGCCATAGCTGCCGATGACGCACTAACCAATGCCGCAACTGATAACATAACTGCTAATATCTTCTTCATATTAATCGCTCCTTTCAAGCTCTTATCTTTCTTTTTCTAACTATATTATACCATATTTAGAAATGTATGTCAAGCTCATTTTCTACATTTTTTTATCTTTTTCTACATCTTCATTTTTCCTTTCTGCTATCTAAAAAGAGCCTTACGGCTCCATTTCATCTTCGCTATTAAATTGTACTTCATATTGATTTATCTTAAATTTGAGTTCTTGATTTTCTTGTTTTAATTGCAAATTTTCAATTTGTGTATTATGTAGCAAATCAACCAATGCTGAAATGTGTTCCGAAGTTCTCTGTATATCAAGTGCCTGTTGTGACAGTATCTCTTTTTTAGCTTGCTCACATAAAGTATTTTCCTTCAGATATATAACAACTTGTTTTATTTCATTCTGTTGCTTTTGTATTTGTGTATGCTCGTTTGATAAGTTATTATGTTCATTTGATAAATTATTGTGTCCCATAAAAACATTATTAAATTTATCTGAAATGCTTTCTTTTAAATTTCCATAATCTTTTTTTACAACACCCACATATCCAATTACTGCCGCAATAACAGTAACTAAACCTCCTACTAATGCTCCTATTATTGCATCCATAACTAATTCCTCCAACGTCATCTTATCACCCTTTCATTTTACTATATTTCTTATTTTATGTCAATGTGATTTGTATTTTACAAAATAGTAATCATGTAAGATACTCAATATATAGTCGCAAGCATTATACTTCTAAATATAAATATCAATTTTTAAAAATAACAATTTTCATTCCACCAAAATATATTTAGCACACTAATCAATGTTACTATCAAAGATATAATAATTTCTTTTATATTTGAACTTCTTGTTAAAATATATGCTTCATCTGCGAATATTATCGTGAGCAACAATATTGAACATATCACTTGCATAGGTGCATCTACATTTTTAACTTTTTCCTCTAATTTATTTTCAATAGACGAATTAAGAAGATATTCTTTAATTTTATTACCCATTAAAATCAGAAATACTGTTATTATTATAGGGATTAACTCAAAACATATATTCATTATTGTTCCTTTCCTTATACTAAAAAAGAGCCTTACGGCTCCATTTCATTTTCTAATTTATCTTTCATTTTTGCTATTTCAAATATAACGGCAACACGAAAATCTTGCACCTCTCTTATTCTTACACCATTGTAGATATTATAAAAATATTCACCGTCTGTTTCTATATTTTCAAACAAAGGCTTCATATCTATCACTTTTGCTAAAACCGTTCCTTTTTGAGTATATATTCCGGTAGCAATAGAATGATTGCCATTCAGCACTTGACATATGTTTAGTTCTTTATAATAATATACATCGTGATTAATAGGATAATTTTTAAATCCGTTTTTCACTATATTAATTATATTATCGCTCATTCTCTTGCGTTCCCAAGGAAATGTTATTACACACTTCTCTTTCAAAGAAATTTCTTGATTTTCTGAAAATTTAAGTTCGTGTTCTTTGCCGTCTTTGTCATAATATATCTCAGGGAACATTGGCATTCTCATTGTTTTAGCTTCATCATGATAAAATAAATCTGCAATATATTCACTTTGAATATCTCTTTTGATAATGTCTATCATATAGTCAAGCAAAATTTGCTTTTCAGTAATAGTATATTCCTTAGATTTCATATATAAGTCTGCTGTATCAACCGCTTTCCTATATTGAAGATTTGCACAATTTATAATATTTTGTTCTTCTTTTCTTTTCCGCTTAAATATCATATCTACTTCTCTCCAATGTATTCCTCAATTAAATCTAATACGTTGTATTTTATCCTATTTTGAAAAATATCCTCATAATGTAATATATCCTGCAATTCGTGACATACCCAAATAAAATCTGATTTCATAAATGCGTATTTGACATTTACAAGTAAATGTACATATGACAAACGACTTCCCCTGTCTATGTATTCTTTTCGTTCTTTGGTTGATTTTAATTCCCGATAAAATTCTTTCACTTTTTCTTTTGCGTATTCTTGATTTGCCGGTTTATGTCCCCATTGTTCTCCCTCACTTAGAATATCCATCAGTTTTTTATTCGTTTTATAAAATTTATCGTTATAGGTTTTATCTATCCTTTTTGTTAATCTACGTTTTACACATTTCAAAATTCTTCACTCCTTATTTTAGTATACTATTCATTTATTGTCAACAAAATTTACATTACAACTTATTTTATATTACAAACAAGACCAACGATAAATAAAGAAGCTGCTATCGGAAAGATTAACGTTGCTGAATATATAATACCCACTATAATACTAAAAAAGATATTATTAAAAAAATTCCATTCATCCAATCTATCCCATACACCAAAAACAATCATACACCCATACCATACAACCATTAAAAAAGCTGTTAATACAATAGTCAAAATAACATACAACCAATTACTTACTAAAAATTTTCCTAATTCATTTATTAATTCGTTTATGAGTTCATTTATTCTTTCCATATTAGTTACATCACTTTCTAAAATCAATTTATAATAATTTACCTGAACTTGTACAGAAAACAACAAAAACTTCTGCTGCACCAATAAAGCCTATTATCATATTCCCTATCAGCTCCATAACCGGTCCGACTGTTTTCAAAATATTAATTATGTGAAGTAACATAATTAATATAAATACTACCTCAATCGCTGTTGTTAAAACTATACCCAATACAGTTGTCACTTCATTTGGCTCTATTTTGAATTTTTCTAAAACAAAGTCTAATGCACAACCTATTCCTCCTGGAAACATGGTTGAAAGACCCATCCATATTAGTGATAATAAAAAACACACTCCTGCAATTATAAAATCTCTACCCATGTTTTCATTCATTCCTTTCCTTGTACTAAAAAAGAGTGCAGTTAAAACTACACTCTTTACATTTGTATGACTTTATGCGAATATTGTTGAATTATGTATATTTTTGATATATAATGCTGTTGTCGGAATTATCCGATGTTAAAGGTAAGACGAAAAACAGTGTAAAAGCTGGGCGGTTATGCCACCTCATATATGTTCTTTACATATATATTCTATCCCAACATTCTTAGTCGGGAAAGGAGGTGGTAATGTGAATTTCTATGAACTATTAATGTACTTAATTACATTAATTGTTTTAATAATTATCACAAAAAAATAACGCCCACCGTCAAATGAAGCGTTATTTTAAATAATAATCTCTTTGGCATAACCGTTTGAAGTCTTGCCTTTTTCTATTATCATTATATATCTATTATATGTTTCTGTCAAGAGAATTTACTTAAGATTTTTTAACAATTCAATTTGTTTTTCTGACATAATCTTTATCAAATCATAGAGCCGCTTTAGCTCTATGCACATTACAACATACGTTGCTATTGAAAAAACAGTTATCATAAGTAGTAATATTAATATAAACATTGTATATAACCTCCCATAATTACATTAAAATTTAAAAAGAGTGTGATATAATTCACACTCTTAAGCATCAATTTTCTATACCTTTCATCATATCTTTAGCAATGTCCAACAACCATAGTTGACGATTTTCATTTTTACTATCCTTTATGAGATTCGGAAAATATGTTTCGTTAAAAGTTAGTCTTGTTCGATATATTTCCTCATCACTATCCATATCATCAACGCAAAAAAACATACTTTCACTTAATTCTTCGCCCTCTACCGCTTTTTGCCTGTGACCATAAAACCTCACTTGCAAATTCAAATATGTACCCGCATTTTTTAGCCTTGCATATTCAGGATTTTTTTCATCTACTTCAAAAGATACATTATTATGAGCTTCAATCGCATTATATAACTGCGTACCGATTAAAAACTTTTGTCCTAATATATTTTGATGTTGCATACCTTTTAGTGCAAATATATACGGTAGATTTGATTCAGTCAACCAAGGATAGAAATACACTTCATTAACAAGAAATTGATTTAATACTTTACGCCAAAACATTGTTGAACATCTTATACCTAATTCTTTTGAAATAACATATACAACTCTATCAAATTGTTCTCTTAATAGATTATACAACTCAATTACGCTGTCTGTAATCTCACGCAAAAGTTCATCTTCATTAGGTTGTCTGCGTTTATTTCTATCCGCATACGGACAATACTCATATTTCCTTTCATTCCATGCCGGAAAACCATTAATATTTTTTCCGCTATGTCTACCATATGGCTTGCTCTTTATTTCCTGAACCAAGCCAATAATCTGTATCGGATTTAAACAAGATGGACAAATTGCATATTGAGATGCCCTTCCTGTATCCTTTATTTGTTCAAACGGTTCTTTGCATCCCGTTACCCTTTCAAAATTTTCTCTTGTTATTTCGTATCTTTCAGCATACCTACTTGCTTTCACTTTAAAATGTTTCATAATGAATACCAACCTTTACTTTTTATTGTAATATTCATAATCATAATAACATATATCTTCTTCATTAGCAAGTGTTGTACGATAGTATTGATGTACTTGCTTTAACCAGCTTGATGGCAACTTAGGCAGATCACCCTTTTCAACTGCAAAAAACAAACATTTTAGTATTGTTTCCAAACCTATTGAAAATTCATGTTCCTTGTCTTTTAACATAAATACTACAGGATCAAAACAATTATCACAATTAATATGTTCCGCTTTTTCAACTTCCGCTCTATTAAAAAATATTTCTTTTGTTTCGGATGTATCCATAACCTTAATTTCCTTTCATATAATTATAGTTCTTATATTTTTTCAAATTCATTTTTTTGTCTCTTTTTAGTTACTTTTGCTCGGGATTTCACCAACTTTGGTTTCTATTTTCTTTCCGCAGAACGGACATATATCTTTTATATATTCCATACCCTCAAAGCTCCTATGACAATGTTGGCACTCTGTCACGTCGGTATTTATAGCCTGATAATATTGCTTTTGAAAATTAGTATCAAAAAATCCATTCTGATAATATATTATTGTTACAACTATAGTTCCTACAATTAATAATGATCCTAAATCAAAGCAATCTCTTGGTCCCCCTGTAAAACCAAATACAATAAAAATTATTCCTAATACTCCTGTTGCAATCAACATTATAGGCAAAAAATTAAATATGTTCATTTTAAATTCCTCATTTCTTCATTTTCATGTTAAAGATAAAAATATATTAATTACAACCATTAATCCCCATATAAACCATGCATCCATAAGATAACTTCTATTATACTTTTTGCCTGTGACCATAGAAAGTATTAATATCATAGCCGTCCCAAAAAGTAGAAAGGCAGTTATAAACACCATTCTTTTGCTCATTTTAATTTCCTCCTACATACTCAAATCATTATTTAAGTTTTTATTATATATACTTGCAGTACCCTGTTCAAAGTGGTACATAAATTCTTTTAACTTTTCACCATTCAAGTCCGAACCGACAAGTGACATAGCTGATGAAACAGGTGCTCTGTCATTTGAATTGAATAATCTCAAAAAACTAATCAATATATCGAAGTCATTCATAACATTATTGTTCTGAAATTTCTTTAAAAGTGCGTCAGAAGAATATAAATCAGGACGTTTAAAATCCTTATTATTAAATTTATTTCCGAATGGTGTTGTAAATACAATTTTACTGTCATACTTCAAATCTTCATCAGTTGAAAATGTTGTGCTTCCAACCGAAACATTTGTATTTTCATTCTCCACCGTATCATATTCTACTGTTTTTTCCCACTCAACTTTATATCCCAACTGCTCCATTTTTAATATAAAATCATCTTTTGATAATGAACATCGACTGCACTGCCATATAGCATTTTGCAATTCAGTTTTATCATTCTTCAAATCATAATATTCATTTAAAGAGCGGAAATCAAGTTCAACATCTTTAAGAATTTCTTCAATATCATGTTTCGTCATAGTTTCGGAAGATGTTACTCCGGTAATATTACTTTGTTCACTTTTCAATAGTTCTACAAAGTCCATTGTACTATGGACTTGTCGCATAAGATTTTTTATATATCTATCAAGATTTATATGTATTTGTTTTTCAATAGTTTGCACATTAAACCAATCAGCTTTAGGATTCAACTCTGTATTCAAATAGCTTTTGCCGTTTGGCAAGATAAACAATATATTATCATTGTTCCATTCAACCTTATAGCCTTGTTCTTCTAATTGATGTATAAAGCTTGCTTTTGAAAGTGCATACATTTTTGAATGCCCGACTGCTTTCATCAATTCTTTTATGTCACTACGTCTATTCAAATCTTTTTTGATACTATTTATTTGAAAGTCATCATTTACAAAAAAATAACCTCCCATTTTAAATACTGTCTTTCCGGCAATCGTACTAATACTACAACCACTTTTATTCAGCTTTTCAATAAAATCATCAATAGTTTGAGATTGCCACTTTATCCTTGATAAATATATATTCATTTTATTTTCAAAGCATTGTAATACTTTGTCATCAATTCTTTGAGAGTTAATCACTGTACTATTGTCACAAGAAAAGAAGATATATTTATCATTTTCATATGAATACCCATACCCTTTATCCCTCATCATCTCTTGGAAGTCTTTCATAGACTTAGATTTTTTTACGCAATCCCAATATGATGAATAAAAATCTTTTTCCGTTCGATTTTTCACAAAAACTTTTTCAAGTTCGTTTGGTGAATATTTTTCCCCTTGATACATTTCGTAATTGCCATATTCAATGCCTTGCCTACTTTCAAATACAGTGATATTTGTTTCATCGTCAAATTCGGCATTCATACCGTTTTTATTTAACTTACTGACAAATTCATCTCGGCTTGTTGAATACTTTAAAGCATATCCCAAGCTTTTGTAAACATCATATTTATCATCATCAATTAAATACTCTCGATTCCTATCGTACCATTTTTCATATTTCATAGAAGTTTGTTTTTCATCATTGCTAACTATATATGATAGCGGATACTGCTGTTCAACAGATTTAACTCTATCAATAAATTGTTTCTGTATCTTTTTTAATTCTTCCGGTGAGTATGTTGTTGAATTATCTTGAAATTGTTTTTGTAGATTTTCCTTTGTAAACAAATACTTTGGATACATCTTTCGATTACGACATTTTTGCTCGTTTGGAGTAGTAAAAGTTATATACTTTTTATTATCCTCCCAATCAACCGTATATCCCAATTCATTCATAACAGATTTAAACTCATCAATGCTACTTGCACGTCTTGATGAATTGACTGCTGCTAAATACAATTCGTATTTCCAACTTTCAAATCTGTTCTTTATTTCAGAATCTGTTCTTGAGCCTTTATCTTGGTTCAGTTCAATTTCCGATAAGTTGTATTTTCGGCATAGATCATTCGACCTAAGTTTTAAAGATTTTAAATCGGCAGACGTTTGATGCCAACGTTTGCCGTTTTCCAAATTGACCGAGTTAATACAAAAGTGTATATGTACATGGTCTTTATCCTTATGGACTGCATAGACTACTTGGAAATTTTCAAATAATTTATGCTGAAGAAGTTCATCACCTATTTGTTTAGCCAATTCAACAGTAACATCATCATTCACATCAAATGACATCACCATATGTCTTGCCTGTATACCATCCTCCTTATCAAAATCCTTCTTCGTATGAGTAAATTCATCATACGCATTTTCCCAATCACAATTAAATCCGCCTACAAGATCAGGTCGTGTTTTAGCAGGCTGTGTAATATAATTCATCAGCTTTTTTAAATTTGACTTAGTCTTTGGCGGATTTTTTATCATTTTTATAATTGCCATTGATACTACATTTCCATATCTTCAATAGCACTTTCCTGTTGTACTTCTTCTTGAAATTCTTTATCAGCACAATTATGTACCGATACTTCCAACACTTCTTTCATTGATAAGTCGTTTTTTATCCATTCATTATAACAAGCTTCAAGTGGATATTCGTGTTTCAAGAGATTTTTTAATTGATTTACACTTAAATCTGTTTCCTTTAAAGTACAAAGCAATTCATCACGAACTGCTTTTCGATATGATAAATCAATTATCACATCCGGAGATTTTTCTCTTAAATCTCGTATGTAAGCTTGTTGTTCTGCTTCAGCTCTATCGCAGAGAATTTGTGAAAACGCATATTTCTGCATTTTTTCCATTGTACCAAACCAACGACCATCTATACCTTGTTTTACTCCCTCCGGTTTGCCGGCAATTTCATTGGCACGGTCTATAAGTTCTTTACAAGCATCTTCAAATTCAGGTGTTCCTTTATCAATCAAGTATTGTTTGCAACCGGTATCAAGATGTTCAAAAAAATCTTTCACCACACTTTCTTGATTTGTTGCCTGTTCTGTAGCTTGATGAACAAGTTCATATGGGATTGTATTATAAACAACTTGACCGCCGGCTGTTGCGTCAGGATTATAATACATTTCCACAAATTCATCATTTTGCACGAAAAATATATCTACGTTCTCAATATCAATATCACGTACTTGTTCTTCCGCACGGAAATTATTCCATTTTTCAAGAGGTTCGTCATCTTTATAGACTGTCATTTCCTTTTCTTCTTCATTAACTTTAACATCAAATCCGTTATTTTGAATTTGCTCAGATAAATAATCCATTGCTGTGCGGATCGCTTCTTCTTCACTTTCCGCATCAATGTAATCATTTACATAATCATCATTTGTCATATTATATTCTTCCAAGTTAAATTCTTCATTCAACATTTCAACATTATTAGTTACTTTATACTTCATAATAAACGTCCTTTCTACAAATTAATTTTCCTTGTTTAGTTTCTTTACGTCCTGTCGCAATTTATTTAATTCTTCCCAAACCTTTTTAATTTCAGATTTTGTATCTTCAATATGGACACATTCTAATTTCCCCATATTGCACAATATAGCAATCTGATTTATATTGATACCGATTTTGCGAAGTTCTGAAGTAAGTTGTTTTATTGACGTACTGTCCAATACTATTATCTTCTGATGAAGTGCTGCTTGTATTACGTATTTACTACGTGTCATTCTTAACCGATGTGCTTTTTCATCAATCAATTCTAACTCATCATTTGATATTCTAACGTGAAAATCCGTACTCTTTTTCAAAATATCACCTCTTGTTCTGGGTTTGGGCAACGCCCAATTTTCACACACCTTTACGGTGTGTATTGCCTTTGTGGATACAAAGGCGTATCTTGCCATACCAAAAAGGTATGTAAAATATCAGAAAAGAAAGTCCAAATCAAAAGTAGCGACCAAACAGATATTTAGTCATACATATAATAAATCCAAATACTAATAGCAGAAGAAAAGAACCAAATATGCTGCATATCTTTTTCATTTTTTTCTCTCCCTCAAGTATTGAATATACCAAGAGGATATTGCTACAAACACATATGAACATCGCTGTTATAAATAATAGCAACAGTATCTTGTTATCTGATAATTGTAGTAAATCACGCATTATCGCTATCCTCTATTTTTTTGCATATATGCTTTGCATGCCTATATATTTCTGTTTCCGATGGAAAAAATGCAAGAATCATAGTCATAACTTGTTTTATCATTATGATTTCCATTTCATTGAAATCGACTTTCATAAACTCATATCCTCCTGTATGGGTGTTTGCTCTTCCATAAATGCACATAAATCCTCATTAAAATCTTTATGTGCCGGTTCTTCACGAAAAACTTCATAACCCTTATCTTTGTATTTTTGCATATAACCGACTTTTTTTATTGTTCCGTCGGTGTTATATTCATTTTCCAACACTTTTTTGCCTTGCTCATCATTGTCTGTTGCAAAATGAATGTTTTTTATTTCAGGGTGAAGTGAAAGAAATTGTTGCAAACCCAAATCACTTACACCTCCCAATGCAATTCGCCAATCTTCTTGCCAATCCCACCCGCTTACTTTTGTTAAAGTTGCGTGTGACATTGCATCTATCGGTGCCTCGAAAACATATACACTGTCGGATTTTCCGTTTAACGTAAAGCAATGACGCTTGTCACTGTTTTTTACATCGCCTCTATATGAATTCCCCATTGTATATGTAGAACGGACAGACGCATATCCCGCCTGTCCGCTTTTATCATAACCGACAAACACACAACTGTGTTTGTCATTTTCATATATCTTACGTTCGTGCATTAACTGTGATACAATTTGATTGTCAATGTGACGGGTTTTAACCAAATATGCAAATGCTCTGCGTGAGTCAGAGTTTGCCTTTGGCAGTACCATTTTCCCCTTCGGTATTTGCTTTGCCGGATTATATGTTTGTTTCGGCACTGATCTTTGAATTTCTTCACCGCACAATGACCTTACCGCTTGCTGAAAGGTCCAGCCGTTCTGCTCCATCGCAAAGTTGATTACATTACCGCCTTTTCCAGTTGAAAAGCGGTAATACATATTTTTTGACCGAGTTATATTTAAGCTATGTCCTTTTTGATAAAAAGTATTGTTTCTACCTCTTGTTTCAAATTCCATACCCAAGCTTTTTGCATACTCAAGTAAATCAACTTGCATAGCCTTATTTATCATCTCTTTAGAAACATAGTCTGCCGCCATATCTCTCTCTCCTTTCCGGCAATCAAAAAAGGACGTTAAAACGCCCTACATTTCCATATCAACAGCATTAGTTTTATCAGCCTCCAAATCTAACTCATGTTCCAATTCTCTTTGTCGTACTAACGCCGTTTTTAATTCATCATCGTGTTCAAACGGTAATTTTATATTGTTTTTAGCATGGTTATAGTTATTTTGAAGATTATCAATATTGTTGTTACAAATATCAATTTCTTTTTCTAAGCCTTTAACGCAGTTTTCAATCCTCATCGTCATGCCAACCGGATCACTACTGCACTCTATGTTATATGTGCATTGTCCTACTATATTAAGATGATACGGCTGTGCTTTCTGTATTTCAAAACCTTTATACTCTCCTATAACTGTACCTTCCACAACTTTTTGTGATACATCAATTATTTTTGTTCCGGATGCAACACGTTCATCATATTCTATCCCATTCACCTTAAAGTTGTTAGAAGATGCTTTATCACGCATAGCAATATCACTTTCAATTTTCTGCTTATGTATAAGAATTTGTTTTTCTTTGATTGGATACTTTTGTATTGTATCTTCATAAAGTAACTTATTCTTTGTGTATGCCGCTTTCAAAGCACTTAGTTTTTGTACTTTAATATCAAGTTCCATCTTTTCCTTTATGCGAATATCTCCGGTTGCACAAGCCTTTATCTCTGCAAATGAAAGAACTGTTTCATCAGCATCTTCACAGCTCCTTAAGCCTATATCTCCACGCATTACTTGATTAATAAATCTCTGCTTATTTTCGACTATCTGCCACAAGTACGCATCAAATGTATTTTTCACAACATAGCGGTAAATATCAACGTGTTCATTCATATTGCCTTGCCTTAATATTCTGCCCTCACGCTGTTCTATATCCGAACTTCGCCAAGGACAATCCATATGATGAAGTGCTGCAAGTCGTTTCTGACAGTTAGTGCCGGCTCCCATTTTATCTGTCGAACCTATCATAACTCGATAATGACCGCTACGCATTTTTGAAAACATATCGGCTTTTTGAACATCTGTTTTTGCTGTGTGTATCACTGCAATTTCATCTCGCTTTACTCCCTTTTCCACAAGGGCATTTATCAGCCTGCCGTAAGTGGTATCATTTATATCAACTCCATCTTTAGGTGTTCCTAAATCGCAGAAAACAAGTTGAGTACCTCTTGTTTCTGTTGTATTCTTATAGATGTTATATACATTTTCAGCACAAGCTTCAACTTTTCTGCTCATCGGTGCATCATTATCTATAAGTTTAGGATCAAGAGCAAGTTTTCTTGCCTCGTTTGTGATTTTAAGCATATTGTCGATCTCAGGTTCTACCTGTCTATCTCGTATAGCTGCCGCACGTTCAACAAATGTCATCATTATATCTTGCGTAAATTCGTCCGGTTCTAATGCAACATTATGCATTGTATGTTCCGGAACGGGAAGTTTTAGCATATCGCCTGTTTGAACATCAGTAAAATGCGAAAACATTTTCATCAGTTCCGGCAGATTATCAAATTTTGATAATCTGTTTTTCATTCTGTAGCCTGTACCCTCCGGTGCAAGTTCCAAGCCTGTTGTAATGTTTCCGAACATCGCAACCCAGTTATCAAAGAATCCGAATCCGTTTCGTTCAAGAAGTCCATTATCCAAATATCTTTGCATTACATACATTTCCGTAATACTGTTTGAAATAGGTGTACCTGTTGCAAACACAACACCCCTACCGTTTTGTATTTCAGATAAGTATTTACATTTCCAAAGCATATCCATTGATTTATTTGATGATGTGGTTGATAATCCCGCCACGTTAGATAACTTTGTAGTTATCATACAATTTTTAAACATATGTGCTTCATCCACAAACATATAATCGACACCAAGCTGTTCAAAACAGAATATATCATCTTTCACTTCTTGTGCAGTAAGCTCCTCGTATTTTGCTTGCAGATTTTTCTTTTTGCTTTCAAGTTGCTTGACAGAAAATCTTCTTCCGTCGGCACTGCCTAAATCCTCAATAGCAGCGGTTATTTTTTCAATTTCTAACGAAATTTCATTTGCAAGACGTTCGTTTGATATAGGTATTTTTTCAAATTGTGAATGACCTATAATAACGGCATCCCAATCGCCCATTGCTATTTTAGAAAAGAAAGCCTGTCGTTTATCTTTTACAAAATCTTTCTTTGTTGCAACAAGAATATTTGCTCCCGGATATAGCTGCATAAATTCACTGCCCCATTGTTCGGTTAGATGATTTGGAACAACTATCATACTTTTCTTAGCTAAGCCAAGTCTTTTAAGCTCCATACAACTTGCTGCTATTTCATATGTTTTTCCCGCACCAACTGTATGAGCAAGTAAAGCATTTGTATCACTGTATAAAACTCTTGCAACTGCATTAACCTGATGTTCTCTAAGCTGTATTGCTGGGGACATTCCCGGAAAAGTAAGATGTGAACCGTCATACTGCCGCAATCGTGTATTATTGTATGTTCTGTTATAATAATCAACATATTTATTACGAATATCAGGATGCTCCATAACCCACTCTGAAAACTTTTCTCTCAAAACAGCTTGCTTTTCTTGAGCTTTTGCGGTTTCTTCTGAATTTACTGTATACCAGACCCTTTCACCATCATCGTGTCTGTCACGAACAACACAATTTTGAAGATTTAAGCTATCTTCCATAATTTCATAAGCATTTTTTCTTGATGTTCCGAATTCTGTTGTTACCTTTAAGTTACTGTTATCTGCTTGCTTGTTGTATATAGTCCATGTATTTGTGTAATTATTATACCTAATACTGATGCTATTAAAAGAATTATAATTATCATCACGCAAATAATATCTTGTATCAAGAGTGTCATATAGAAATTGTTGATAATCTTCAACTGAAATCCACGATAATCCTATTTTCCAAGGAATATCTACGGCTGTCAGCGGTTCAGGCTGAACTGCATTTAAAGCGTCGATATTTTTATCATATATCCCGTTATTATTTAAACGTATTGCTGTTTCAAGCTTTTCAAGCACATTGCCTGAAAGATATTCATCAGCCGTTTCATATCCGGTATATATATCATCTGTATTACTGCGTATTGGATTTTTATATATCAATCCGTCAAGTTCCTGTACGACTTCATCTTGGTTTTGATGTGTAAGCATACTGATGTATTTTATATCGACTTTTCCCTTTTCAGCTAACGATATTTTTAATCCGTCAACAGCATTATCAGCACTTTCAATAGGAATATATGGGCGAATAGTTTGTTTTGAAAACATATCAGCTTTTGTTATATTTCCATCCTCGTCTACATTCTCCAAAGACAATAGCAATGGCAAATCTACATCAGCAGCAAATGCCTGTTTATTACCTCTTGAATGAATATATCCGTATTTATTGGTGTATTCATCATATCTTTTATTCAGCTCATATTGTTCCTTTTTTAGTTCTTCCTCAGTACAACCGAAAGTCTGAATATCAATAACTTTTCTTGCTATTTTTCGAACTTGATTAAGTCCCTTAATTCTTTCTTCTTTTGTACCGTTTAAATCGTCAGGAACTGTTAAACTACCATTTTTATAATAATATATTTTATTATCTTGCTCTACATATGTTAGATTTCGTACATTATTCAAATTGACATCATTCGTTTGCAATTCAATGTCATTGCTTATATTGTTTTCTGATATGTGTGCGGATAATGTCATTACTGCATTATGCAATTCTTCTTGCATATCTGCACCGTCACGCATTTTACACGCAGTTTCAAATCCAAATCTTGAACTCTTAAGCTCCATATCCCCAAGTATCATTTCAGGATGCGATATAAAGTATTTATTGATGTTTATGCCCTCTGCATATTCATCAATATCAACCCATTCAGGGAAGTTATCGGTTCGCATTTCTTCTCTTTTTTGCAAGAATATAATATCGGTTGTAACATCTGTTCCGGCATTTTTAAAGGCATTATCCGGCAGTCTTATTGCTCCGACAAGGTCAGCTCTTTCAGCTAAATATCTTCTGCACTTGCTATCTGCTTTATCAAGAGTACCTTTGGAAGTTATCAGTGCCAATATACCGCCCGGTCTAACTTTGTCAATATTCTTTGCAAAAAAATAATCGTGTATTAAGAAATTGTATTTATTATATACAACATCATTTACACGATAATTACCAAATGGAACATTGCCTATTGCAACATCAAATGTATTGTCTTTGAATTTTGTATTTTCAAAACCATCTATTATTATTTCATTTTTCTGATATAATTGCTTTGCTATGCGTCCGGTTAAATCATCAATTTCTACGCCATAGAATTTACTGTTACCCATTTCATCAGGAATCAGTCCCATAAAATTACCGATTCCGCAAGATGATTCTAAAATGTTGCCCTCTTTAAATCCCATATTTGAAATAGCCGTATACATTTCTTTAATTATAACCGGAGATGTATAATGTGCATTTAACGTTGTTGAACGTGCTGCTACATATTCTTCATCGGTAAGTAGTGCTTTTAGTTCTTTGTATTTGAAATGCCTTTCATCAAAGCAATCTGCAAGACCACCCCATCCAACATACTGTGATAGTATGTCTTGCTCCTCAGGAGTTGCAAGACGATTTTCTTTTTCAATTCGTTTTAACGTTCTGATTGCTAAAACATTGCCTGCATATTTTTTACCCGCTGTTTTTGTGTTTTCGTCAATTTGTATTCTGTAATTCAAACGTTCCGTTGTTTCAATATTCTTTGTGACATCTTTTACAATTACATCTCCGACTTGTAAATCAGGTTTTGTTTCCGGTTCAGGTGTAATCATTTCGGGTTCTGCCGTTTCGACTTCAATATCATTTATTTCAGCAGTATCAACATTTTTCTCTGCAATTTCTTTTTCTGTTATTAAAGTATAATCTCGACTCGCCTTGAAACTTTCCATACCTCCGATATGAGAAAACATTTGCTCACTATCA
>OLSE01000055.1_pt1 | contig 157153 bp, 146 predicted proteins | sample 1673191 | NCBI WGS metagenome assembly OLSE01 (sample SAMEA3136764, study PRJEB25190) | human gut metagenome | biome: human gut; feature: human-associated habitat; material: faeces | place: Austria | collected 2013
CGGGTGTTTTGCATCGCCGGCCAGCATCACGCGCCTGCCCTCGCGCTCTCCGTCGGAAACAAGGCGGTGAATCTTCTGCACATACGGGCACGTCGCGTCCTTGTAATCGACACCGAGCGCTTTCAGTTTTTCGATGACCTCGGGCGGTACACCGTGAGAACGGATGACAACCGTCTCCCCCGCTTTCGCGTCCTCGGGCGCATTTATAATGCGCACGCCTTTGCGGCCGAGTTCCTCCACAAGCTGCGGGTTATGGATGATCGGCCCGAGCGTGCAGACAGTTTTGTCCTCGTCAAGCAATTTGTAAACGGTCTCCACTGCGCGGTTCACACCAAAGCAGAATCCCGCTGTTTTCGCCACGCGGATCATACTTCCTTCCACCTGTTCTCCATAATATCGAGACCTTCCTCGCGCAGCTTCTGCACCTCGGCAAAAATATTGCGCGAAACACGGCGGTAAATCATACCGGAATCTTCGGTCAGGCCCATGTCCTCAAACCGGATTGGCTTGCCGATGTTGATGACCATTTTCTTAAACACCTTCGGGGGCTTGCCGCCCTCGCCCACGATCGCCACAGGCAAAATCGTACAGTGCGTCTTGTACGCCAGCATTACCATACCCATTTTCGGGTTCAAAAGCTCGCCGGTCTTCGAGCGCGTACCCTCCGGGAACATGCACACGACCTTTTCTTCCTCCAAAAGGTCAATCGCCGTCTGAATGCCCTGTGCCCCGCCCGTGCCGCGGGAGATTGGGAACGCGCCGAGGCTCTTCAAAAATCCGCCGATGAGCTTATTTTCAAAAAGCTCGGCCTTCGCCATATAGTGTAATTGTCGTTTCGGTATTGCGCAGCCAAGGTAAATCGGGTCGCCCATCGTCACGTGGTTAGAGCAAACGAGCAGCTTGCCGGTAAGCGGCATGTTCTCTCTGCCTATAATACGGTACGGGTGCAGAATTTTAAAGAAAAACAGCATCACGTACTTTGCAAGGAAATACCACCAGGAAAGGTGTTCCTTCGGCTTCTTATTTTCAGCCATGCTTCACGCCCGTCCTTTCTTCCACGATCTCCAGTAAGCGTTTCACCGTACCGTTAAAATCCAGCTCGCTGTTGTCAAGCAAAATGCTGTCCTCCGCTGCCTTAGATTGCTTTTCGTCCTGTTTATCGCGGCGAATAACGTCCGCAAGCGTTTCTTCATAGCTCACGTCCACGCCTTTTTCCTTGAGCTCCATGTAGCGGCGCTCGGCGCGCACCTCGGGCGAAGCCGTCAGGAAAATCTTCACCTGTGCGTTCGGCAAAATCGTCGTGCCGATATCTCGGCCGTCCATGATGACGTTGTACTTTTTCGCCATATCCACCTGCGCGGAGAACAGAAACTTACGCACTGCCGGTACGGAAGCACACGCAGAGGCCGCCATAGAGACCTCCGGCGTGCGGATAAGGCCGGATACATCCTCCCCGTTTAAAATGACGTGCTGCACGCCGTCTTCGTATTTCAGATCGACCTGAATATCCCGGAGCTTCGGCTCCACCACTTCTGCGTCTGCAGGGTCAACTTCACTGCGCAGCAGGTAAAGCCCCACCGTGCGGTACAGCGCGCCCGTGTCCACATAAACAAAGCCGAGCGCCTTTGCAGCCGCTTTCGCCACGCTGCTTTTACCTGCGCCGGCAGGTCCGTCAATCGCTATTGCATACATAATATAACTTCCTTATATATAATGATAGTTTACAGATTTTCGCCCGCCGCGTGTCCCGTTGCAAAGGCGATCTGCAGGTTAAAGCCGCCCGTGTACGCGTCCACGTCCAGAATTTCCCCCGCAAAGTACAAGCCCGGAATTAATTTGGACTGCATCGTCTTCGGGTCGACTTCCTTTACGGAAACGCCGCCCGCCGTCACAATCGCGCCGGAAAGCGGTGCAAAGCCGGAAATCTCCACCGTAAAGTGCTTTAAGACATCCAAAAGCACAGCACGCTGCTCGCGCGTGATGGTGTTGCACTTCTCTTCCGGCGGAATGCCCGACCGCCGCACGACAACCGGGATCATCTTCTGCGGCAATAATTCATCGAGCGAATTGCTGAAATTGCGGTTCTTGTTTTTCTCTAAATCGCGTAAAAGGCGCTGGTCAAGCTGTTCCGGGGTGAGCGCCGGCTTTAAGTCGAGCGTCACTGTGTATCTGCCGGGCGCCATATGGCGCATGTGCGCGCTCGCACTCAAAATCGTCGGGCCGGAAAGCCCAAAGTGCGTGAACAGCAGCTCACCGAAGTCCGTGTAGACCGGTTTCTTTTTCTTTTCATTGTCCGTCACGGTCACGCCGCAGTTGCGCAGAGAAAGCCCCTGCATCGCCGGGCAATCCTCGTCATCAGAGGTCAGCGCCACCAAAGACGGACGCATAGGAATAATGGTGTGCCCCAGCTTTTCCGCCAGCCGCGCGCCGTCGCCGTTCGAGCCCGTGCCGGGGTACGAAGCGCCGCCGCACGCCAAAAGCACGCTGGGGGCCTCAAACACATCGTTTTCCGTGCGCACGCCGATAACGCTGCCGTTTTCGGTCAGCACCTCTTTCACATTGCCTTGCCGAATTTCCACGCGGCACTTTTTCAGCTTCTTCCAAAGCGCGTCCGCAATGTCGTGTGCATTGTCCGAGACCGGGAACACGCGGTTGCCGCGCTCCGTTTTCAGCGGCACGCCAAGCCCCTCAAAAAAATCCATCGTGTCCTGCGGGGTGAAATGGTTCACCGCCCCGTACAAAAACCGGCCGTTGCCGGGCGTGGATTCAATCACCGTGCGCGGCTCGCAGTTGTTCGTTACGTTGCAGCGGCCCTTGCCCGTAATGCGGATCTTCCGCCCAAGCTGTGCGTTCTTTTCTAATAATAAGACGTGCTTGCCGCGCTCTGCCGCCGTGATCGCCGCCATCATGCCTGCAGCGCCGCCGCCGACTACGACTGCATCAAACATTACGTTCCTCGTCGGTCTTGTCTTCGACCTTCTCATACACGCCGTACTCGTCCCAAATGGTCTCCAGGTTTAAGAGTGTATTCGCCACTTCGTCTTTCTTTTTAATAGCCACCGTCACAATAAGCGCGTTGATAAGCGCCATCGGGCCCACAAGCGAATCGACAAATGATACCATGTCGCTCTTTGCAAGCAGCACATGCTCCGCATACTTCGTCAGCGGAGAAAGCGTGCTGTCCGTAATGGCCACAACCGTCGCACCGCGGTCGGAAGCATATTTCAGCGCCTTCACTGCTTTTTTGGAGTACCGCGGGAAGCTGATGCCGATAAGCGCGTCTCCCTCGCCGATGTGCACCATCTGTTGTAAAATCTGCGCTTCGCTCGTCGCGCTGATAAGCTGTACGGAATCGAACACCAAGGAGAAGTAGTACGAGAGGAACGTCGCAATGGCAAGCGAGCTGCCTGCACCGATGATATAAACCTTCTTTACCTTCACGAGTGCATCGGCCGCACGGTAAAACTCCTCATGTGAAATAGACTCCTTCGTGCGGCGGATAATGTCGATGTCCTGATCCATCGAGCTGTCAAGCAGGCGGTCAAGCGGAATGTTCGTCGAGGTCATTTCAAGGCGTTGCACGCTCGTCATGCGGTTGCGGATCATCTCCTGCATCGCTTGCTGAAGCGCCGGATAGCCGGAGTATCCGATCTCCGTCGCAAAGCGCACCACGGTCGATTCGCTCACACCGACCGTCGCGCCAAGCTTTGAGGCCGTCATAAACGCCACCTTGTCGTAGTGCTCCTCAATATACTTCGCGATCAACCTCTGACCTTTGGAAAACGATCTCGCATTTTGCTTAATGCGATTCGTAAGCTGGATATTCATGGGTGATTTCCTTTCTTTACGTTTCCTGACAGGAAATTTTACAGCACGAGTCGCCGCTTCCTGCAAAATTTCCTCCGTGCAAACGCGGCCGCATACCTGTCCCTACGGACAGGGCACACGTATACACGGTATCATAATGTTTATTTTAGCCGATATTCCTGCAAAAATCAAGGGATATTTTCGCTGTTTTCTATGAATTTCAAACCGTTTTTGCAGGAAACGCATCCTTTCATGCAAAGGCATGTCCGTGCAGCACGGATATCTCTCTCCATTCTTTATCATCCTTTACAAAAGAAGCTTGCAATTCCTTTCGTTTTGTTGTATCCTTATTCCGATTATTAATCGTTTAATTATGTTGATTTCCCACAACAGAATAAACGCACCCGTCTTTTGGAGGTCTTTTATGGAAAGTAAAACGCTCATTTCGTCCATTCGTGAAAATATCGGCAAGGTCATGGTCGGTTCCGAAGAAACCATCAACCTCTTGCTCACCGCGCTCATTGCCGAGGGTCACGTGCTCATCGAAGATGTGCCCGGCATGGGCAAAACCGTACTCGCAAAGTCACTTGCAAAGTCCGTCAGTCTGGAGTTTAACCGCATCCAGTTCACGCCCGACCTGCTTCCCAGCGACGTCACGGGTCTCAACTACTTCGACCAGAAAGCAAACGATTTCGTTTTCAGCCCCGGCCCGGCATTCTGCAACCTGCTCCTCGCCGATGAGATCAACCGCGCCACACCGCGCACGCAGTCGAGCCTGCTCGAGTGCATGGGCGAGCGCCAGATCACCGTGGACGGCGTCACCCGTCCGCTTTCGGCGCCGTTTTTCGTCATCGCCACGCAGAACCCCATCGAAACGCTCGGCACCTATCCCCTGCCGGAAGCCCAGCTCGACCGCTTTTTAATGCGCATTGCCATGGCCTCTCCCACAAAAGAGCAGGAGCGCGCCATCTTGCAGCGCTTTATGAAGGATGAGCCGCTCGAAACGCTGCAAAGCGTCTGCACGCGTGAGGATATTCTCGCGCTGCAAAAGCAGGCAAAGGAGATTTACATTCACCCCGTCCTGCTCGATTACATGATCGACCTCGTGCAGGCCACGCGCAGTTGGCCGAATATCGATATGGGCGTAAGCCCGCGCGGCAGCCTTGCGCTCGTCCGTGCCGTGCGCGCTTACGCCTTGGTGCGCGGCGGCGCATACGTCGTGCCGGAAGACATCAAGACCGTCGCCGTGCCGGTGCTCGCCCACCGTTTGCAGCTCAGCGGCTCCGTCGGCTCCACCGATGCCCAGAAAAAGGCCATGACCGATGTGCTCTCCTCCGTCGCCCTGCCGACTGAGGATTGGTCAAAGTAATGTGGGCGCTCCTTCTGCTCCCGATCGTTTTACTCGTCCTTTACTTTGCACAGCGCCTTTTGTTCCGCCGCCTGTGGGACGAAAACCTCACCGTACAGATATCCTTTGACCGCGATTACATTTTCTGCGGTGAAGAAGCGAATCTCGTCGAAACGATCGTGAACAACAAATACCTGCCGCTCCCCGTTTTGGAGGTCGGCTTTGATATGAGCCGCTGGGTGGTGTTTCAGGACGAAGAAAACTCCACCGTCAGCGATATGACCTACCGCCGCGACGTGTTCACAGCGTCCGTGCGCCAGCGCATCACGCGTACACTACCTGTCCGCGGCAAAAAGCGCGGCTATTACTGCATCGCATCCACCACGGTCACGTCCTACGATTTTCTGATGACCGAAAAGCAGGTGGCACATTTTCCGCAGGAAACGGAGTTCTACGTCCTGCCCGCACACATTTCCGCAAGCCACATCCGCATTCCGTACAGCAAGATCATGGGTCTGCTCGTCAGCCGTCGGCGTGTGTACGACGACCCGTTCGAGTTTGCCGGCATCCGCGATTACCGCCGCAGCGACCCCATGAAATACATCAACTGGAAGGCCTCCGCGCGCGGCGGCACGTTGCTCGTCAATCAGCACGATTCCACGCTGTCCCAAAAGGTCACTGTCCTGCTCGACTGCACCGGCATCGGCAGCGCCGTGACGGATGCGTTAAACGAGACCGCCATCTCCATCGCCGCCGAACTCGCGGAGCGCATGCTCGCAGACGGCATCTCGGTCTCCGTCATCTCAAACGGCATAGACACCGTAGACGGCAAAATGCTCTCCACGGGCGAGCTCACCGGCCGCAACACCGCACTTTACCTGCGCCGCCGGCTCGCAAGATTGGAATGCCACAACGACCTCACCCCCATGCCGCAGCTTCTCCGCACCCTGCACGACGGCGCACACGGCAGTGACCTCTACGTGCTCATCTCCAAGGAGCAAAAGCTGCCCGTTCTGCCGGATTTGGAAGCCTTAACGGAGGGCAGTGACGCCATCTGGATCCTACCGGAAGACCGCAACATGCCGGAGCGCTACAAACTCACGGAGACCTCAAAATCCGTCGAAATCGTCCGCTGGGAAGTTTAACGGGAGGGGACAAAATGAAAATTTTCAAAAAGCAAATTCCCATCCGCCACATTTTATACGTCGTGCTCGGCTGGCTGCACGCCACCATGCTGTGTGTGCCGCTTTACGCGCTCGTTTTAAATTTTGTCTCGGAGGGCATGACAAAAGACGTCATCCTGCAAAACATCCTGCGGGGATTTTTGATTCTCGCTCCCATCGCACTCAGCTGGTTCGCAATAAAATGCCTGCGCCGCATCTTTTTCTATATTCTCGCAAGCATCGGCATCACGGTACTCACCGGCTTCCTGTTCGATTCCGTCCTCATGGCCGTCGTCGCGCTGTTCATCTGTTTCATGCGGCTTTACGGCCGCCTGCACGGCGAAAGCCACTCTCTGTTTGACCACGCCGGCTATGCGGGTCTTGCCGTGTTCGCCGTGCCGTTCCTGTGCTCTGTCTTCACCGACCGCGCCGATTTGATTTTCCAGCCCGTCTCCCTCGTTTTCGCGGCCGTTTACTTCGTGCTGTGCCTCACGCAGCGCGGCATCCGCCGCATCGATGATTACATCGACGTCAACGCCGCCATGCAGAACATGCCCGCACGCCGCATCGTGCGCATTACCTGTGCGCTTTTGGCCGCCGCAGCCGTGTTCTGTACCGCCGTTTTGCTGCCGCCGCTGCTCACAAACGACATCGGCTACCGCTACACTCCGCGCGAGGCGATCCACGCCGAATACACCCCGCCCGAGCAGACCAAAACATCCTCCGGCGGCGATATGCCGCTTGACGAGATGATACCCGCCGCAGAGTCGAGCCCCGTGCTCGTCCTCATCATGAAAATTCTCGAATACATCGTGCTCATCGCGCTCGCGGGCGGCCTCATCTTCGGCGTTATTTACGGCTGCATCCGCATCTCGCGCGGGTTTAAGACCTCGTTTGTCGATCGGCGTGACCTTGTGGAAAACCTGCCCGAGGACGAACGCACCACCGTGCGGGAACGCGCCCAAAAGCGCGACCGTCCCGGCTTTCTTGATCGCTCCCCGACCGCTGCGGTGCGCCGCAAATACCGCAAAACGCTGCTGCATGCCGCAAAAGAGCCGCCCGCGCGCTGGATGTCCCCCGCCGAAGCGGAAGCCCACGCGAAGCTCCAAAACGATGCCCTGCACATCGTCTACGAAAAAGCCCGGTACAGCGAAAAAGGCTGTACAAAAGACGACCTCACCGCAATATAAGCTGTACAAAACGAACAGCCCATGGCACACGGAAAACCGCAGCCATGGGCTGTTTTATTTTATATATTTCTGTACAAGCGGGTGCAGTCTGCGAATGTACAGGACGATCAGTCCGTTCATCGAGTAATCGTACAGTACAAACACCACATTCAGCATCACCGCCAAAATCGGGATGGACCATTTGCCGAACACTTCCATTTCGGAAAGCGGGATCTGCAAAACCCAAACCGCCATCGCCGTTTCCAGCGCCATCGCCAGATTAAACACGCCGAATTTTGCAAGCACACGCAAAGGCTTACGCTTAATGCGCATCAAAAGTCCGTACAGCGTCGGGTAGTAACCGAAAAATAAAATGTAAAACAAAATCGCTTCTCTGTCCGGTGTCAGCAAAATCGCCAACACACTCACAACGCAATACACCGCAAAGCCGTAGCGCACATTTGTCTCCGCCACAATGGCAATCGTCAAACAGCCCGCCAATGCAGGCAGTGCAATCGTCGCAATAGGCACAATGCCGGTCATCAGCATCAGCACCACGGAAAGTGCAGAAACCACACCGCACAGCGCGACCTTCGCCGCTTTAGAGTGCATGAAAACGCCCCCTTAGCAGCAGGGGATCAGGTCGCCGCCCATGCACTCGCAACAGCAGTCCGCGCAAATCAGACCGTTGCAGATGTCACAGGCGTTGCACCCACCCGCATTGTTCATGTTCATATTCGGATTGTAGCCGCCGTAAACGCCGCTGCGCTGGTTCATGGCCTGGTTCAGCGCCGCCTGATACTCCGGGTTTCCCGGGTCCATCTGGCACGCGCGCGTGAAGTGCTCCTTCGCTTCCTCCAGCCAGCCGCGGCGGTATAAAACCGTACCTTTTAAGAAATACCACTCGGCGTTACGGCTTTCCACCGGCACGCCGTTTAAGATCTGCTCCGCGTCTGCAATGCGCCCCGCCATAATGAAACGGCGTACATCGTTAAAGCCGGAGGCACTGCTGCCACCCGCATACCCGGCGTTATAACCCGCATTGTACGTGTTATAGTTGTTGTAGCCGTAACCGTTATTGTTCGCACCGCGGTTTTTGCGCTGCGAAACAATGGTGTCGTACGCCTCATTGATCTCTTTCATCTTCTCGCCCGCAAGCTCGGAGAGCGGGCTGTCGCCGTATTGATCCGGGTGGTACTTTTTTGCAAGCTTTCTGTATGCGTCTTTAATTTCTTCATCCGTCGCCGAGGGCGACACCCCGAGGACCTTATACGGATCAGTCATGTCGTTTCTCCTTCTTTATATGCAGGAAAAGGATCTCCCTTTGCATTTCCGGGAGCCCTTTTTCAAAAATATTCTCCAAAATTCGGGTAAATTTGCCGCTCGGCAATAGGTTCACCGCCGGCAGCAGCCGTGCAAGCGAGCCGTTTAATACCGCATTGCACTCTTCGTCGGCCCTTTTGCGTTCTTCGGGCAATAAATGTAACCCGCGCGAGCTTTCCAGTCCCAGCTTTTGAATAAACGGGTTGAATTTCTGCTGCAAAAGGTCGTCCGTGAGATCGTCCGCTGCATCCATAATGTAAATCCAGCGCCCGAGGAAATACCCCACCTCGCTCAAAACGGCCTTTTCGCCCGCATTGCTGCCAAGCTCCGCGCAGATCGTCTGCAGCATCTCCGCCGTCGGCGCACTGCATCGGTCAATGGAAATTTCCTTCGCGTGTTCGGCATCGGCCTGGTCGTCCATCATTTTCTGTACGGCGTCCGCCATAAACGGATAATCATTGCTCGCCTTTTTCATCGCGCGTCGCGTAAACAAACGCAGAACGCGCGCACCGAACGCTTTCAGCCCGTCTTCGTCCGCGGCGGTATCGCGCAACTTGTGCACCGTCATAATGATGCTCAGTGCCGCCGCCTTGTGGAACGCCTCTTCGGCAAGCACATCCTCGTTCGCGGGGCACACATACGTGCACTTTTTCATCGGGTTGCAGCAGCATCGCTTTTTCTCCGCCTTTACATCGGCATCGCGCTGATTTAGTGCCAGCATCGCATACAGCGTGCAGTCGTAGCTCAGCGTCAGCCGCATCGGAAAACCGTAATATTTTCCGAGCGCCCGGCAAAGCTGACAGTAAACGCCTTTATATGCGTCGTATTCTTTCACGAGCATCTCGCCCTTGAACGGACGCACATAGCCAAACATACCCGCAAACCTCTCCTTTCCGTTCTTCATTCTACTCGATTTACACGCAAATGTGTTGAACAAAATGTAAATATGAACCGCCCGCACCCCTGAAAGACGCAAAATTTCCGGCTTTATATCTTAGACAGATTCTTTTTCCGTGTCAATCCGTTTAAAGCCGCAAAAACGCCGCGCACCCGAAAACCGGGCCCGCAGCGTCATACGTCACTTTGAATTTGTCAGGCTTTCTGCTCCGCCCTGCGCTTTTTGTCACGCTCCAGCATCATTTTGATATACTCGCCGGTGTAGGAACCCTTCGTTGCCGCCACCTGCTCCGGCGTGCCCTCCGCGATGATCATGCCGCCTTTGTCGCCGCCCTCTGGGCCAAGGTCGATGATATGATCGGCCGTCTTGATGAGGTCGAGATTGTGCTCGATGACGATGACCGTGTTGCCGCCGTCCACGAGCTTTTGTAAAACCTCCACAAGCTTGTGCACGTCCGCAATGTGCAGACCGGTCGTCGGCTCGTCGAGAATATACACCGTCTTGCCGGTCGGGCGTCGGCTCAGCTCCGTTGCAAGCTTCACGCGCTGCGCCTCGCCGCCCGAAAGCGTCGTTGCCGGCTGACCGATCTTGATGTACCCCAGTCCCACGTCGCACAGCGTGCGCAGCTTGCGCGCGATTTTCGGGTGGTCCTTGAAGAACGCAAGGCCCTCCTCCACCGTCATTTCCAGCACGTCGTAAATGCTTTTGCCTTTGTATTTCACTTCCAGCGTCTCACGGTTGTAGCGCTTGCCCTTGCATACATCGCACGCAACGTAAACGTCGGGCAAAAAGTGCATCTCAATTTTAATGATGCCGTCGCCCTGGCACGCCTCGCAGCGGCCGCCCTTAATGTTGAACGAAAAGCGCCCGGAGGTAAAGCCGTGCATTTTCGCTTCCGGCGTGCTGGCGTACAGCTCGCGGATATCCGTAAACACACCCGTATACGTCGCTGGGTTTGAGCGCGGTGTACGGCCGATCGGCGACTGGTTGATCTGAATGACCTTGTCGAGGTTCTCCATGCCGCGAATTTCCTTATGCTTGCCCGGCACCGTGCGCGCGCCGTTCAGCTCGCCCGCCAAACGTTTATACAGCACCTCGTTGATGAGCGATGATTTGCCCGAGCCCGAAACACCCGTGATGCACACGAGCTTGCCGAGCGGAATGTCCACCGTCACGTTTTTCAGGTTGTTCTGCTGCGCGCCGACAATGGTGATTTTTTTGCCGTTTCCTTCGCGTCTGGTCTGCGGCACGGGGATGAACCGCTGCCCGCTCAAATACTGGCCGGTGATGGACTCCGGGCACTTCAAAATACCCTGCACGTCGCCGCTGTAAATCACGTTGCCGCCATGAATGCCCGCGCCGGGACCGATGTCCACAATATGGTCAGCCGCAAGCATTGTGTCCTCGTCGTGCTCCACGACAATGACCGTATTGCCAAGGTCGCGCAGACGCATCAAGGTCGATAGCAGCTTGTGGTTGTCGCGCTGATGCAGGCCGATGCTCGGCTCATCGAGGATATACAAAACGCCCATGAGAGACGAGCCGATGTTCGTCGCCAAGCGAATACGCTGGCTTTCACCGCCGGAAAGCGTCGCCGCCGCACGGGAAAGCGTCAGATATTCGAGACCCACGTTGCGCAAAAAGCCGAGGCGTGAACGAATTTCCTTCAAAACCGCCGCCGCGATCATTTCTTCGCGCGGGGTCAGCGTCAACGTATCGAGGAACGCCAGCGCGTCCACAACGGAAAGGTCGCAAAAATCACTGATATTCTTACCGCCCACCGTCACGGCAAGACTCTCCTTGGAAAGACGCTTGCCGCCGCATGCGTCGCACGGCACCGCACTCATGTACGACTCGATTTCCTCCTTGATCCACGAGGAGGACGTGTCGCGAAAACGGCGCTCAAGGTTGTTGATGATGCCCTCAAACTCTGTCTCATACGTGCCGCGGCCGTACTCGCTTTTGCGGTGCACTTTAATCTTCTCGCCCTTCGTGCCGTAAAGCAGAATGTCTACAAGCTCCGGTGAGAGGTCGCGGATCGGCGTATCAAGCGAAAAATGGTAGTGCTCTGCGAGCGCTTCCATGTACATCGTCGCGATGGTGCTGCCCTCCATCGCCCAACCGCTGCCCTTCAAACCGCCCTTACGAATCGATAAGCGGTCGTCCGGGATGATGAGTGCCGGATCAATGCGCATGAAAACGCCGAGACCCGTGCACTTCGGGCACGCGCCCGCAGGGTTATTGAACGAAAACATGCGCGGCGAAAGTTCCTCCATGCTGATGCCGTGCTCCGGGCAAGCGTAGTTTTGAGAGAACAGCGTATCCTCGCCGTCCACCACGTTTACGATAACAAGCCCGCCGGAAAGTCCTGTCGCCGTCTCTACGGAATCCGCCAAGCGCGAGCGAATGTCCGGCTTGATGACAAGACGGTCAACGACAATTTCAATGTTGTGCTTCTTATTCTTCTCAAGCTTGATGCTCTCGGAAAGGTCATAAATGATGCCGTCAGCACGCACACGGACAAAGCCGCCCTTGCGCGCCGCCTCAAACTCCTTTTGGTGCTCGCCCTTCCTGCCGCGCACCACCGGCGCCAAAACCTGAATTTTCGTGCGCTCCGGCATCTCCATCACCCGGTCGACAATCTGGTCGACGGTCTGCTGGCGGATCTCTCTGCCGCAGACCGGGCAGTGCGGCACACCGATGCGCGCGTACAAAAGACGCAGATAATCGTAAATTTCCGTCACCGTGCCTACCGTGGAACGCGGGTTTTTGGAGGTTGTTTTCTGGTCGATGGAAATGGCCGGCGAAAGGCCGTCAATGTTATCGACATCCGGCTTTTCCATCTGTCCGAGGAACATACGGGCATAGCTTGAAAGCGACTCTACATAGCGGCGCTGGCCCTCGGCGTAGATGGTATCAAACGCCAAAGAGGACTTGCCGGAGCCGGAAAGTCCTGTCAGCACGACCAGTCGATCACGCGGCAGCTTTACATTGATATTTTTTAAGTTGTGTTCTCTTGCACCGGTCACGGTGATGTACTTTGAACTCATTTCGGTTTACCCTTTCGTTTCTTCCTTTTTGAAGCTCGATATTTCTACCCACGCGGGGTAAAAGCCCGTGTTGAGGGCGATGTTCTGCGAATGTAAATTGGCGAGCACTGTGCCGTAAAACGGCGTTTTGCCGAGCGCTTCGATGCGGTCACACAGCAGACTTACAAGTGCTGTGCCGAGTCCATGTCCGCGGTACCGTTCTTTTACGTCGATGCCAACCTGCCACAGTGCGTCCGTGTCTGCCGAAGCACCCGCCAGCGCCGCGATCTCGTCGCCGTCATACGCCGCGAGTGCGATGACGTCCGGGCGGTCGGGATTTTCTTTTTCACTTAACGCATTCTGAAAATCCGTGTTCGGGTATAACGTTTTCACGCTCGTTTTGTCGAACCATTCAAGTGTAAAGGCACATGGCATTACACGTGCTTTGTGCGGCTTGCCGGGCAAAAACATGTGGAAGGTCGACGACAATGTGTAGTCGTATTTGTTCAGCTCGCGTTCGATGCACAGCAAATGCGGAAGCTCGAACAACCAGTACGGGTGCTTGAAGCGCTCGGTATCGCCCGTAAACTCCTTTAAAAACGGGTGCAAAGCCTCGTTCGCCGTGATAACCACGCCACTGCCGGTTGATGCCATTTGGAAGAACGGCAGCTCATGCGAATAGAGCCGCACGCCATCGGGCTTCGCCGGCGTTGTGACCGTCACTTGATTTGCTGTAAAGTCTTCTGGCTTTGCATTGTATTCCAGTGCCAATTGACGCATTGCCTCCGTAAAGCATTTCGCCTTGTCGATCATGTCGAACCCCCTATTTTTCCAGCTCCTTGATGCGGTCACGCAGGTAGGCTGCATGCTCGAACTCAAGCAGCTTTGCTGCCGCCTTCATCTCCTTTGTGAGCTTGTCAATCATCACGCGCTTTTCGGCGGCCGTATACTTCTTCTTTTTCTTCGATTTACCGCCCGCTTCTTCCGCCTTTGTGGAAATCTCCAAAATCTCGGAGACCTTTTTCACGATGGTCTGCGGCACGATGCCGTGTTCTTCGTTGTATTTTTCCTGAATGGCGCGGCGGCGCTCCGTCTCGCGTATCGCGTATTCCATCGACGGCGTGACAAAATCGGCATACATAATGACCTCGCCATGTGCATTTCTCGCAGCACGGCCAATGGTCTGGATGAGGCTGCGTCCGCTGCGCAGGAAGCCCTCTTTATCTGCGTCCAGAATTGCGACGAGCGACACCTCCGGGATATCAAGGCCCTCTCTCAGCAGGTTGATGCCGACAAGCACATCAAACTCGCCGAGACGCAGGTCACGGATAATTTCCATGCGCTCCACCGTATCGATGTCGTGGTGCATGTAGCGCACGCGGATGCTGTAATTTTCAAGGAAGCCCGTGAGGTCTTCCGCCATTTTTTTCGTGAGCGTTGTCACGAGAATACGCTCGCCGCGCGCGGTACGCACGTTGATCTCCGAAATAAGATCGTCAATCTGCCCGTCGGTCGGCTTTACCGTGATGCGCGGGTCTAAAAGTCCCGTCGGGCGAATGACCTGCTCCACGACCGCTGCGGATTTTTCCAGCTCCAAGTCGCCCGGCGTGGCGCTGACGAACACCGCCTGATTGACGTGCGCATAGAACTCATCAAAATTCAACGGGCGGTTGTCATACGCCGAGGGCAAACGGAAGCCGTAATCCACAAGGCTCTGCTTGCGCGCGCGGTCTCCGGCGTACATGGAGCGCACCTGCGGCAACGTCACGTGCGATTCATCAACGAACAGCAGAAAATCGTCCGGGAAATAATCGAGCAGTGTGCACGGCTGGCTGCCGGGCTTACGGCCCGAAAGCACGCGCGAATAGTTTTCGATGCCCTTGCACATGCCGATTTCGCTGAGCATTTCAATATCATAGCGTGTACGCTGCTCGATGCGCTGCGCTTCAATGAGTTTATCTTCGGACTTAAAGAACTTGACGCGTTCTTCCATTTCGGCCTCGATCTCCTTGAGCGCGACCGCCATTTTTTCGCGCGGAACGATGTAATGCGACGCCGGGTAGATGGCGACATGCTTTAAATCGCTGACAATCTCGCCCGTGAGCGGCACAACCTCGCTGATGCGTTCGATCTCATCGCCGAAAAATTCGACGCGGATCGCCTTTTCGCTCGATTCTGCCGGGAAAATTTCCACTACATCGCCGCGTACGCGGAACTTATTGCGCGTAAAGTTGATGTCGTTGCGCTCGTACTGGATCTCGACGAGCTTCTGCAAAAGCTCATCGCGGCTTTTTTCCATGCCGGGCCGCAGTGAAATGACCATCGTGCGGTAATCGATTGGGTCGCCTAAGCTGTAAATGCACGAAACGGACGCGACGATAATGACGTCCCGCCGCTCAGAAAGCGCACTGGTGGCGCTGTGGCGCAGCTTATCGATCTCCTCGTTGATGGCGCTGTCTTTTTCAATATAGGTATCCGTCTGCGCAATGTACGCTTCCGGCTGGTAATAATCGTAGTAGGAAACGAAGTATTCCACGGCGTTATCCGGGAAAAACTCGCGGAACTCGCTGCAAAGCTGTGCGGCAAGCGTTTTATTGTGTGCCAAAACAAGCGTGGGACGATTCAATTCCGCAATGACGTTCGCCATGGTAAACGTTTTGCCGCTGCCCGTAACGCCGAGCAGCGTCTGCTCCTTATGCCCCGCGCGGATGGACTCCACAAGCTCTTTGATCGCCTTCGGCTGGTCGCCCGTCGGCTGATATTTTGACTTCAATACAAATTTATCCCGCTCCTGCATGGCTTTGCTCCCTCACTGAACTTTCAGAACATACGTTTCACTGTGACTTAGTATAACACACGAACACCCGTTTGTCAATGCGTCCCGCCGTTTATGTCCGCCGACGTCCTGTGATGTTCGGCTTTTACGTGATGATCTGCCGTTTTAGGGTGGCGATGTCGTGGCGAAGCTTTTGGAGGACGCCGGTCGCGCGCATAGAAAGGTAATCCTCGTCCGTGAAAATGAAGTGGTCGGAGAGGATGACGTCTATGCCGGAGAGTGCGAGCTCGATCTCCTTGGTTGTTTGGATGTCCTGCCGTGAGGGCGTGCAGTTGCCGCTTGGGTGGTTGTGCGCGAGGTAAACGGCGTCAGCGTCGTACAAAAGGCACAGCCGGGCGATCTGACGGATATAGATGGGCACGCCGTGCACGGAGCCCTCGTTGACAATGCCCATGTACTTTAAATACCCCTTGCTGTCCAAAATGAGCAGCACGACGATCTCCGTTTTTCTGCCGAAAAATTTGTTCTGCACGGCGGCAAAGGCGGTTTTGGTATCGACAATACGGGTGCGCGCCTGATTTTTCGACTCCATATAGGCACGGAACAAGTCCGGGTAAGCGGCGAGCGCACTTGCAAGGCGCGGGCCGACGCCGGGGCACTCCGCCAAAATCTGCGCGGGGGTATCGAACACGTCGCTAAGTTTTCCGTGTCGCTCCAAAAGTGTGGCCGCCGTTGTTTGTGCGGGGCAGCTCGGGTCCAAAAGGTGCAGTGCAAACGTCAAAATATCGAGCTCCGTAGGGTTAGACGTGGTATTCAGCTTTAAAAACTCCGCTTCCTCTTCCCTTTTTCGTCTTGCGGCCATGGTTTTCATTCCTTTCAAATGCTTGAAACCGGGCAGCACCGCCTATGGGTGCCGCCCGGTTTTCAGCGGTCGATATAACGTTCGATAAAGCTGCGCACAGCGCTCCAATAGAGCTTTGGCGCGACGGAGGCGGAAAGGCAGTGGCCTGCACCCGGCACGGTAAGCAACTGCTTGTCGCAGTTTGCGGCTTCGTAAAGGCGATACACCATGGCGCACGGCACGAGGGCATCAGCCTCGCCGTGAATGAACAGCACGGGAATTTTACAGCGACGAATCTGATTAAGCGCACTCGCTTCGCGAAAGCTGTACCCGAACTTCACTTTGGACGCAAGTGACACCGCCGGGATAAACACACCCATTGCGCCGCCGTACAGATCTTTGACAGCGGCTTTGGCCTGATCCCACACGGAGGTGTAGCCACAGTCTTCAATGGCGAGCCTCACCTGCGGCGGCAGCTGCTCGCCCGCCGTCATCATGACAGTGGCAGCGCCCATGGATTCGCCGTAGAGAAGGATCTGCGCGTCTTTGTCGCGGCGAATAATCTCGTAGATCCAGCCGATGATATCCTTACGCTCCGGCCAGCCCATGCCAATCCAGTCGCCGGCGCTGTCACCGTGGGCGCGGGCGTTCGGCATTAAAATGTTAAATCCGAGGTCATAAAACGACTTGCCGCGGTGGCGCATGCACTCTGCGCGGCCGCCGTAGCCGTGGCAGATGATGGCATAGCGATGGCCTTTGTGCGGGATGAACCATGCAGTGAGGCGCATATTTTCGGGGTTGCGGTACGTGACGCGCTTGGCATATTTCTTGAACCATACTGTTGCCGCACGGGTTTCTTCATCGTCCGGCAGCGGGTCTTTGTTCGGCGGGCGGCGGCGCAGGGTATCGTTTAAAACGGCGTTGGAGACAACCGCGGCCGCACCTGCAGCCAATGCTGCGGCGAATAGTGCTTTTTTACCCATAAACACGCACTCCTTTTGGTTTACTTTGTGTGGACAGCGATGACAGTATCGATGTCATCGGGCAATTTTACAGTGTTGGAAACCTGCACGAACACGACGTCCGGGTAGTTTTCAACGATCCAGTTTTTAAGGGGCTTTATCTCGGTGCCGTCGGAGATGAGACGGATAGACTCAACCTCATCGAGCGAAATGCCCTGCAGCGGGATACCGCCGATGGAGTTTTCCATAATGTGATAATAGAGCGTTTTGCCCTTTCTGGTGATGCGACCGTTTTCGGGCTTCGGCAGGTCGCAGCCGCCGCAGCCGTAAATGGAATCGGAATTCTTCTGCATCCACGCGCCGATTTTTTCTAGAATCTCGACGGACTCTGCGGGGATATTGCCTCTGGCATCCGGGCCGACATTTAAGAGCATATTGCCGTTTTTGCTGACGCACTCAACGAGCTTTTTGATAATCATTTCGGCGGGCTTAAAGTTCTTATCCTTTGCGCAGTAGCCCCAGTTGTCGTTCATCGTGATGCAGGCTTCCCAACAGATATTGCGGCCGCGGCTGTCCTTAAAGCCGGTCTGCGGGATGATCTGCTCCGGGCTGACATAGTCGCCGCTGTACTCAAGCGGTTCGTCCGTTGCGATGGAGCCGAAGCCGCTGCCGCTGACCTCCAGACGGTTATCGATGATGATGTCCGGCTGCAGGGAGCGCACCATACGCACGAGCTCCGACGCACGCCACGCTTCTCCGGTGAGGTCGTCGTAGGAAAAGTCGAACCACATCATATCGAGCTTGCCGTAGTTTGTGCAGAGCTCGCGCACCTGACCGTGCATGTAATCAAGGTAGTTATCAAAGTTATAGGGCTTATCTTTATAGGCAATGTTATTGCGCATAGGATGCTGGCGGTCGCCGTAGGCGGGGTAATCCGGGTGGTGCCAATCGAGCAGCGAATAATAAAGACCGACCTTGATGCCCTCTGCGCGGAACGCGTCGAGATACTCACGCACGATGTCTTTGCCGTAAGGCGTGTTCGTGACTTTCCAATCGGTAAGAGCGGAATCAAAGAGACAGAAGCCGTCGTGGTGCTTTGCAGTGAGCACGGCGTACTTCATGCCGGCCTGCTTTGCAAGGCGCGCCCACTTTTTCGGGTCAAAATCTTTCGGATTAAACTCGTTGAAAAACGGGATGTAGTCCTCCTCCGGAATCTCTTCCGTGGAGCGTACCCACTCGCCGCGCGCAGGGATGGCGTAAAGGCCCCAATGGATGAACATGCCGAAGCGGTCGTGGGAAAACCACTGCATACGCTTATCATATTTTTCTCTATCAAATTTATACATACAAACTCCGTCCTTTCGCCCGCTATTTCGGGGATTCTTACTGTGATTGTATCATTTTGCCCGGCTTTTGTAAATAGATATTCGCGCGAAAAAAGGAAAGAAAGGCACTGCGCAAACAGCGCGGTAGATACTCGTGAGCGCGGCGCCCTATCCTCCTGCAATTATAGAGCAACCCCGTTGCCTCTTTTAAATCGGGCAGCGGCGTTGTTGTGCGTAAAGGAGTATAGCTTTATATCTGTGTAAAGTTATATAGCTGCACAGATATGCAAAAACGCTCGTCCGCTGATAAACTGGGACGAGCGTTTTGTTCACTTATTTAAGCGGATTTCCGATCAATCAGAAGTTGCCGTTGGTGAGATCCTCGACGTAGAGGGTCTTCGGGCCGTTGTTGGCCGGTGCTGCGGGCTTTGCAGCCGGTGCAGCTTCTGCGGCAGGTGCTTCATCCTTATGCGGATTGTCGCGCCACTCAAAGAACTTTGTAGCAACAGCCGGGAACAGTGCGTAGGAGAGGACATCCTCTTCGCTCTTTGCTCTGTCGCCGATCTCTGCTCTGTACTTCTCAAGCTCCGGCTCGATGAGGTCGGCAGGACGGCAGGTGATGACCTTGTCATCGCCGATGCACTTCTTGCGGACTTCCTCGTTTACCTCGCCCGGCAGCTTGCCATATTCGCCGCGCAGCATGCCCTTGCTCTCTTTGGTGACCATCTTATAGCGCTCACCGACAAGAACGTTCATAACAGCCTGCGTACCGACGATCTGGCTGGTCGGGGTAACGAGCGGCGGGTAACCGAAGTCAGCACGGACGCGCGGCACTTCTGCGAGCACATCATAGTACTTGTCTTCTGCGTTTGCCTGCTTGAGCTGAGAGATAAGGTTCGAAAGCATGCCGCCCGGAACCTGATACAGCAACGTGTTGGTATCGACCTTAAGGACCTTCGGGTTAATGTTCAGCTTATCTGCAACCGTACGGAAGTGTGCGGCAACCTCGCTGAGCTTCTCAAGATCAAGGCCGGTATCACGGCTGGTGCCCTGCAGCGTGGCAACGAGGGACTCGGTTGCCGGCTGAGAGGTGCCGTTTGCGAGCGGGGACAGTGCGCAGTCCACGATGTCAACGCCTGCCTGTGCAGCCATCAGGTTGACCATGTCGCCTGTACCGGTGGTATTGTGGGTATGCAGATGGATCGGCACGCTGACGTTTTCCTTCAGCTTCTTTACGAGCGAATATGCGTCGTACGGAAGGAGCAGGTTTGCCATATCCTTAATGCAGATGGTATCTGCCCCCATCTTTTCAAGCTGCATAGCGAGCTTTACGAAGTAATCCTCGCTGTGCACGGGGCTCTTTGTATAGCTGATGGCAGCCTCTGCCTTGCCGCCATATTCCTTAACGTACTTCATAGCGGTCTCCATGTTGCGGGGATCGTTCAGTGCGTCGAAGATACGGACGACATCGATGCCGTTTTCGATGGACTTTTTGCAGAACTCTGCAACTACGTCATCGGCATAGTGCTTGTAGCCGAGGAGGTTCTGGCCGCGCAGGAGCATCTGCAACGGGGTCTTCGGCATTGCCTTTTTGAGCGTTCTGAGACGCTCCCACGGGTCTTCGTTCAGGAAACGCATGCAGACGTCGAACGTTGCGCCGCCCCAGCACTCCAGAGACCAGTAACCCATGTTGTCCAGCTTTTCGCAAGCCGGAAGCATATCCTCGATACGCATGCGCGTTGCGGCCTGAGACTGGTGCGCGTCACGCAGGATGGTATCGGTAATTCTAAGGGGATTCTTAGCCATAATAACTGTTACTTCCTTTCCTAAGCGTTATCAAACGCCGAACAGAGCCAGGAACACACCGGCTGCAACAGCAGAACCGATGACGCCTGCGACGTTCGGACCCATAGCGTGCATGAGCAGGAAGTTGCGCGGATTCTCTTTCTGGCCGACAACCTGCGATACACGAGCCGCCATAGGAACGGCGGAAACACCGGCGGAGCCGATGAGCGGATTGATCTTATCCTTAAGGAAGACGTTCATGAGCTTTGCGAGCAGAACGCCGCCTGCGGTGCCGAGACCAAATGCAACAACGCCGAGGACGAGAATCTTAAGCGTCTGCGGATTGAGGAAGTTTGCAGCGGTAGCTGTTGCACCGACAGAGGTGCCGAGGAAGATCGTAACGATGTTCATCAGCTCGTTCTGTGCGGTCTTGTTCAGACGCTCTGTTACGCCGCTCTCACGGAGAAGGTTGCCGAGCATGAGGCAGCCGACAAGGGACGCAGCGGACGGCAGCATGAGGGAAACAAAGATGGTAACCACGATCGGGAACAGAATCTTCTCGGTCTTTGTAACCTGACGGAGCTGCTTCATCTGGATCATGCGCTCTTTCTTTGTGGTGAGCGCCTTCATGATCGGCGGCTGAATAACCGGAACGAGCGCCATGTAGGAATATGCGGCAACGGCGATCGGGCCAAGGAGTTCAGGTGCGAGCTTGGAGGTGACGAAGATGGCCGTAGGGCCGTCTGCACCGCCGATGATGCCGATGGAGCCGGCCTGTGCCGGGGTGAAGCCGAGCAGGACAGCGCCGACATAGGTGACGAAGATGCCGAGCTGTGCGGCAGCACCGAGCAGCAGGCTCTTCGGGTTTGCAATCAGCGGACCGAAGTCTGTCATGCAGCCGACGCCGATGAAGATGAGACACGGATAAACACCGAGCTTAACGCCGAGATAGAGGACGTCGAGCAGACCGGCAGCTTCCGTGGAACCGTTTGCGAGCGGGATACCTTCTGCAAACATCTCCCAATGCACGTGGCCGCCTTCAAACAGCTCTGCATGGTAAATGCCTGCGCCGGGCAGGTTTGTTAAAAGCATACCGAATGCAATCGGCAGAAGGAGCAGCGGCTCGAACTTCTTGACGATAGCAAGGTACAGAAGAACACAGGAAACAGCGAGCATAACGAGCTGCAGCGGGTTTTCGCCGAGCTTTGCGAAGCCTGTGCTATTCAGAAAATTAGTTATCGCTTCCATGAATAATTTAACACTCCTTATTTTAGTAGTATGTGCGTAGGCTTAAGTTTAACTTAGCCAACAACGCAGAGGAGTGTGCCGCTCTCAACGGTTGCGCCCTTCTGGACGTTCACGCTGGTGACCTTGCCGGCCTTCGGTGCCATGATCTCGTTTTCCATCTTCATAGCTTCGAGGATCATGAGAACCTGGCCTTCAGCAACGGTATCGCCAACATTGACGTTGACGGAAAGGATGTTGCCGGGCATCGGGCTCTTGACCTGCTCGCCTGCGCCTGCCGGTGCTGCGACCGGGGCCGGAGCGGGTGCTGCTGCCGGAGCTGCTGCAACCGGAGCCGGTGCTGCGCCGCCGACGACTTCTTCTACTGTTACTTCATAAGCTGTGCCGTTAACATTGACATTATACTTTTTCATTGAACTTACCTCTCATCTGTTAGATTTCGCGCTTTGCGCATTTCAGACTCTTTTGATGGAATGGATGCGGATGTGCGAAACGTCCGTGCCCATCTCCTCGGCGATCGCGACTGCGATAGCGGCAACGATCTGCTGGTTGTTTTGGGCGGATACCGCCGGAGCGGGTGCTGCAGCAGGTGCTGCGGCGGCCGGGGCTGCTGCCGGAGCCGGCTGCTTTTTAGCGACCTTCTCCATGATGAGGCCGAGGATCTTGATGATAACAATCAAGCAGATCAGGACCACGAACACGGTAATAAGGCCCATCAGAACAACCTGAACGGTGCTGATGTTGGTCTCCATAATCTTACCTCCTTTCACCGAAGCGTTATGGAAATAAAAATAGAAAATGTAATTTGCATTCTGAAAAAACACCACATTCCCGCATTTTATCAGAATGGTTATATCTTAACACGGAATTCAAAATTTCGCAATGCTTAATTCAACTTTTTTAACCGATATTTTCGGAACGAAAGTCTGTTTGGAGTAATTCCCGTTTGAACGCCGAAAATCAGGCAAGAACACGCCGTTTTTCTCCGGTTCAAAACATTGACGAAAAACTTTCTTTTATCCCGTTGCATTTTAGTAGAAAACATAGTAAAATTAAGTTATCTGTTATTTAGTATGGGCTTTCTTCCCAAAAAAGCGAATAGACTGCCCAAAGTATTGAAATGAGGCGAAGACGTGTTTTCAAACAAAGATCTGCGGAAGCTCATTATACCCCTTGTTATTGAGCAGCTTCTGGCCGTAACCATCGGTATGGCGGATACCGTAATGGTCTCCTCCTGCGGCGAAGCGGCGGTTTCCGGCATCTCCCTTGTGGACTCCATCAACTTTTTGCTCATCACGCTGTTTTCTTCTTTGGCGACGGGCGGCGCGGTCATTGCGTCCCAGTACATCGGGCGCGGCGACCACAAAAGCGCAAGTCTTGCGGCAAAGCAGCTTTTCTACGCCAGCCTTGCGCTTTCGGCCGTGCTGGGCGTCATCGCCGTATTCTTCCGCAAGCCGGTGCTGAACATGGTTTTCGGCTCCATTGAAGCGGACGTTATGGCGCACGCGCAGATTTATTTTTTGCTTTCCGCGATCTCCTATCCGTTCCTTGCGGTCTATAACGCCGGTGCGGCGCTGTTCCGCTCTATGGGCGATTCGCGCACGACGATGCTCATTTCCATTTTAATGAACACCATCAACATCGTGGGCAATGCGATTTTAATCTACGGCTTCCAGATGGCTGCGGCGGGCGCGGCGACGGCTTCTCTTGTTTCCCGTGCAGTAGGCGCCATCATCATTACGGTGCTGCTTTTGAACCCGCGCCGTATTATTTTCTATGATAAGCTCCATAAGCCGGAAATCCACCTCTCCATGTTGAAGAGCATTTTGCAGATCGGCGTGCCGAACGGCCTTGAGAACAGCATTTTCCAGATCGGCAAAATTCTGGTTGCAAGCATTGTTTCGGGCTTCGGCACCATTTCCATCACAGCGAACGCCGTGGCGGGCAACCTCGCTTCCTTGCAGGTTATTCCGGGCATGGCGCTCGGCATGGCGATGATCACGGTCGTCGGCCAGTGCATCGGCGCAAAGGACTACGAAGCTGTGAAAAAGTACACGAAGAAGCTGATGCTCATCACCTACGGTGTCGTCTGGGCTATGACGCTTTTGATGCTGCTGTTCAGCAAGCAGATCCTTTCGTTCTACTCACTCTCCGAGGAAACGACCACAATGACGATGGAGGTCTTTATTGTGCACGGCATCTGCGCTGTCATTGTTTGGCCGCTGGCCTTTGCCCTGCCGAACGCCCTGCGCGCTGCGAACGATGTGCGCTTTACGATGATTGTTTCCCTGCTTTCCATGTGGATCTTCCGCATCGGCTTCAGCTACATTCTGGCGATCTACTTTAACATGGGCATTTTGGGCACATGGATTGCAATGTGTATCGATTGGTTCTGCCGCGGCGCCTGCTTTGTCATCCGCTTTGCGCGCGGAAAATGGAAGAATATCAGCTTTATTGATAACTAAGAAGGAGGTAAAACCGTATGGAATATGATGCTTTTACCGGCGGCGTTGCGCCGGGCGGACTGCGCTCGAAAAGCGATATCCGCATTTTGATCTGCTATATGCTCAAAAGCGTGAACGCGCCGCTTTCGGGCGATGACATCATCAAGGTCTTGCAGGAAAAATCCCTTGCGAATTACTTTGAGGCGAGCGATGCGCTCTCTGCCCTTGTGAGCCTTGGCAATGTCACCCGCGAGGAGGACAACACCTATGTGCTGACTAAGCGCGGCAAGAGTGTGGCGGACGACTTAGAACAGCTTATCCCCTCTTCCGTGCGTGATAAGGCCGTAGCCGCCGCCACGGCTCTGCTGGCTTCCGCCAAGATGGAGCGCGAAAACGTGGCGACCATTGTCCGCACCGAAAACGGCTACAACGTGACGTGCCACATTTCCGGTGGGGAAATGGAGCTGATGAGCCTTACCGTGTATGTGCCCGACCTTTATCAGGCACGCGAAGTGAAAAAGAACTTTCACCGCGACCCACAGCGCGTGTATAACCTGATGCTCGCGGCGCTTACCGGCGACGACGAGATGATGAAAAGCGCCGTAAACCCGTGAGTTTCCGTCACATTTAAAATTCCGAAGAGCCGCAGTTTTTGCGGCTTTTCTTTTTCTTCACTTCCTGTTTTTCCGAACATTCTGCACTTGTCGTCAAAAACCGACATTTTTCTGTATGTGTATTGTGTATACTTGTATGTGAAAACAGTTTGAGTTTGCACAGAATATACACATCATCCGTGTGAATATTTCTCACGTAGTCGTGCATAGTGGCGCAAATAGCGTATACTATTATTGTATCTGCTATTTGTATCTCACGCAAAAGATACAACACAGTTATGTGCACGATTTTCACAGAATGACACAGCGGATGGTGAACAGCATTGGAGGAAATAGAATCTAAAGCAATCTTCGGCCAACGTCTCAAGCGTTTCCGTGAAGAAAGCGGCTACACGCAGTCGATCCTTGCGAATATTCTTGGCGTTGAACGTTCCACCTACACGTATTATGAAACCGGTAAAACGACGCCCGCCATCTTTGACCTGATGCGCCTTTGCCGTCTTTACCGCATTTCTTTGGATGAGCTGTGCGGATACAGCGCAAACTCTGCAGACGCGATGCGTCTGAGCGATTCCGGTCAGCGCGTGAAAGTGTATGCACGCCGCAAAGAGCGTCGTTACCTTGCCGATTCTGTGCTGGATCTTTCTACAGATGAGCAGCAGCTTTTGGCGTATTATCGTTCCGCTTCCCCGGAAGATCGTGCGGAGCTTTTTGAACATCTGCGCAATGCACGGTACCGTGACCGCCGCCACGCAAACGCAAAATAACCTTCAAAAATTTCATATGCGCTTGTAGCCCAGTTGGATAGAGCGACAGACTCCGACTCTGTAGGCCGCTGGTTCGAATCCAGTCAAGCGCGCCATGATTGGGTGACAAAAAATGTCACCCAATTTTTCTTAGTATTCATGCGGGTTTTCGGGCTTTTGGGGACAAAATCCGGCAAACGTTTTTACCGTAGATGTCCAACCAGTAAACCGCAGCTGAATCCGCCGGTGCAGAATCCATGTGTCAGCAAAATAACACTGTTACCTCTGAAAGTATTAGATTACGTACTCAATTATTTCAAAGGACTTTTTGTTGTTAATAAGTTCACACACCTTTATTACTAGTGGTGAAGCATTTTTCTCGCAAAAACTATCGATAGATATCCACTTGCAACCTAGAGAGTCATTTTCGACCGAGCCTGATCTATCGTTTACATACTCACTAATTTCTTTCTCGCTATCACTTATGATGTCAATACAATACGTCATAGCAATATGATGCGTATAATCGAAACCGTTATAGGGGGAGTTTATCAATATATCGAAAGTACTCAAATTTTCTGAAATAGAAACACACAATCCGGTTTCTTCTTCTATTTCTCGGATTAAGCATTCTGATATGCTTTCAGGATTTTCAAAGGATCCACCAGGAAGATCCCACAGTCCAGAATATGGTCCGCCGTTTTTTTCAATAACTAACAGTTCCTTTCTTTTATTCACACAAACACCATATACTCCATAATGTCTGTGCCACTGCTTATTGTTGTTTCGCATGGTTTTCTATCTCCATTATTTATAGACTTTTTTAAGTTGCTGAACTAGTTCGCTCAACATTTGAGCTTTTTCTTATTTTGCATCAATAATTACAAATTTCCATTTTGTGGCATAACGCAAGAACGTATCTCTGACACGAGATTGGAATTCTAAAAAGCTAGTATCCGTGTCCGAATTATATATCATATCTTCTGCGTTGTAAATAGATATGGGTATTTGCACAAGATGGTGGGATAGAATTTGGTGGGCTGAGATGGTGGTCTGCACAGATTGGTGGGCTGACTTGGTGGGATGCCAGTCTCTCCACCACATTATGCAAAGAAAATAAAGAGGAGATATGCCTGCGTTTTTAGCAGATATATCTCCTCTTTTTCAGTTTTCCTTTATCATAGAATTACCAATAATATTCACAAAGGAGAAACTGACGTAGATGAAATCGCAAGACTTCTGGGCGGCGAAAACATCACCGAAACTACCAGAAAAAGCGCCAAAGAACTGCTGGCGCTGACAAAACAAAAGAGTCAATAAAATATCCCTGATTCAAAAGAAAGAGAAAGCTGTTGTTTCAAACTGCACCATTCCCGAAGAAAGAATGGTGCAATTTGTTTTTGTGATTCCTGATATATCTCATTCTTCCGTTAAATTTTAACTTCCTCTCCGCATTTTACTGAGAATCCATCCTGCAGCGGATCATCCTCTTCTAGCAAAAGGCACCCTTTCCCAATAAGGCAGGCTCTGCTGTGAATGATCGGTATCACCTGTCCGCCTTCCGTCCTTTCAATGGTCACTGTAAACGGTATGCCGGAGATCCCCCGGTTTTCAAGGCGCTTTCCTTCCTGCAGTCTTCCTTTTTCATAGAACACAGCTGCCAGTGCCGAGGTTCCCGTTCCTGTAGGCGAACGGTCAAACTGCCGCTTTCCAAATACGGTAAAAGTCCTCGTGCTGATCACTCCTTCTCGCTCTCCCTCTTCTGCAAAGAGTATCATGCAGATGCCGTTATCCTTTGCATTCAGCCCCGGATTGTCAGGATGTACCATTTCAAGCTGATCGATGGCGCAGCGTCCGCATTCCATGGCGATATCCAGCATGACCTGGATGTTTTTCTTTTCCAATTCGATACCAAACTGTCCGATGTCCGCAAAGACCATGAAAGCGCCGCCATAGCCCACATCTACCCTGACGGTTCCATAGGATGGCGTCTGCACAGATTTGCCCAGGGCGTATGCAAAGGAAAGATCATTTTTCAGTGCAATATCGCAGATCTTACCGTCCTCTGCCCGTACTGCAAGCTGCACACTGCCCGATGGTGCATCCAATGTCACAGTATTCATACCTTCTTTTAAGGTCAGGATTCCCAGCTCGCAAGCGGCTCTACCCATGGCAATGGCGCCATGACCGCACATGGTGCTCATGCCAGTTCCGTGGATAAAGACGACGCCAAGATCGCTCTCTTCGTTTACAGGGGGCGTAAGGAAGCCGCCGTACATGTCATCGTGTCCACGTGGCTCAAGGATCGTCAGTCTTCTGAGATCGTCAAGATGCTCTGCTGCATAGCGCCTTTTTTCTTCCATGGTACTGCCGATGATCTCAGGAAAGCCGCTCGTGATAAGCCGAAATGGTTCTCCTGCTACGTGAAAGTCCAGATATTCCAGCGTTTTCATTTAGAATTCAACCTCCGCTCCAATGCCTTCCCTTTCTGCTGTTTCACAGATATATTCTGCTGCTACAAGGTCCACCAGCGCCATGCCCACAGTTTTAAAGATGACCGTATCTGATGCGGGTTTTGATTGGCTTCCATCTAACACGTTATGTAGGCATTTTACATTGGTCTCATCAAGAAGCCCGCTCTCGATCCTTGTCGACAGATCTCCGCTTTCTTCGCAGGCATATGGCAGATCCACGTACACATCGTCGGTGAGATGAAAGAGGCTGTCCGGCAGTTCCTTCATGTACGGTTTGTAGGAGCCTACCGCAATATAGCACTTGCCTTTCAAAAGTTCAGGTTCTTCCGGTAAAACCGGCTCTGTGGCAAAGGTCGTCGTCACTACGATATCAGAGCCTGCAAGCAGGTCCTCTGCACTTTTGCAGAGGACCATTTCGATCTCGCCTGCAGCTGCTTTCCGTAGATCCTCGGCATATTCTTTCAGTACAGCTTCCGGCTTAAATGGATCGAACAAGCAGATCTTTTTGATGTTTCTTACTGCCGAAATGCACACGCCCTGGGAAAAGCCCTGTATGCCGCAGCCCACGATACCTACGGATGCGGCGTTTTCATCGGACAGCTCTCTGACTGCCAGCGCCCCGGTTGCGCCGGTACGCCAGGATGTGACTTTCTTTGCATCAAGCAGTGCCCTGCTCTGACCTGTAATCCTGTCGTTTAACACCACCACGCCGTCGATGGACGGCAGGCTCCGCTCCCTGTTTTCCGGTACCAGTGCCAACATCTTGGTTCCGCAGGCATGATCTGTAAAGCACGGCATGTACAGGAATGTCATTCCGCCTGCTTCAAATCCATACCGTTCCGGCATGGAAAATGCTCCTTTTCCATAGATGTCAAAGGCTTTCGCTACAACTTCCACCATTTTCTTTGGCTCCACGATTCTATCGATATCATTTTGGTTGATAATCTTCACTTCTGTTTCCTCTTAAATACTTTAACTATTTAAATACTTTAACTATCTATCATTTAAAAGGAGACTGTATTACAGTCTCCTCCAGCTTAACATTTTACATATTGCCAGCATGGCACCTTCTCACCTCTTGGCAAGAATTCGATCGTAAGCTCCGTCTCGCCTCGACGTACCTGATAGACTAAATGCATGTTTTCATCGTCTACTGCTTCCCACTCAGAAGAAGCCTTTAATATCACGTCTCCATTCCTCAATCCTGCTTTTTCAGCGTTAGAGCCCGGTTTTACGCCAGTTACGACTTGATCATGTGAATACCGCACCGTATCATCAAAGCCATTATCCATGACAGGCGCAGCAACTTTCTCTACGGTATATTCCGGTCCGAAAAAGTCCGCTGCCGGAGCAGTAATGCCTTCCTCCATAAGTTCTGTAAGTCGTAAAGAAGCCTTTCCAGCAGTGTATAGATCCGCAAGTTCAACAAATCTGTTCCAGGTCATCGGAATGCCTTCCTTTGCCCCATCCAGGAGTTCAACCATCAAATTATACATTCTGACCTTTCCTTCTGTGCAGCGATTTAACAAAGCATCCAGTTCGATCAAGGTTAGTACACCTCTGCCATATGTCACTCTCTGTGCATAACAATGGGTCCATGATTTTCTGAATGCACTGGAAAAATCCCCCTTGCTGTACGGATTAACATAATATGCACGAAGTTTCTCGTTGATCATGTCAACATATCTATCCGCGTCAATTTTCCCCACCATAAAAAGAATATAGCAGCTGTAAAATTCCGCCGTACCCTCTGCAAAAAGAGAAATTTCTTCTTCTCTGTCAGCGCTGACAATCAACCAATTATGCACTAGCTCATGAGCAATGATCGGTTCAGCTTCTTCGATCTGATCGACCAGCTGATCGCCAAATCCAAAGGAGCAGCATCTGGTCAGTCCTGTTCCGGTTGCAACAGTTCTAGGCGTAGGATACAGGAAAATATAATAAGGAATATCCTCATCATGGAACATCTTTTCAGTATAATCGAAAAGTTCCGCCATACTTCTGCAAAAGTCATCGATCATCCGAATTTCATCTGCAAGCCATATGATATGAAGCTTGCTTCCCTCTCTATGAAATTCCTTTAAATTGCCAACCATGTAGAAGGTTTCTTTCAGTGTCTTTGCATCACAGCACTTTATAAAGTTACCTTTTCCGTAACTGCAGACAGCCTCGGCCTTTGAAGAAAATGATGACAAATCGTGTTCGATTGAAAATTCAAACTCTCCCTTCATCGGCAGCACTAGAAATGCAAGTCCAGATGCAGTATAGCCGCCGTATGTCCGAAACAATGAGAATCCAGGGTCAGCTTTATTAGGATTCTTTTCCAGAGTTTTTGTTCGATAGGTTATTACGAGTCTGCCTGTAACGTCTCTGTCAAAGCGATATGTCCGCTGCGGACCGAAATCGCCCATGCTGTCTTCACAAGTGAATCCAAAAGTTCCCGTATCGTCCTGCATCTGAAAATCATCTGCTGTATATCCCGCCATCGCGCATCCGGCATAAAATACCGGATGCACATCGAAAATATCGCCCTTTTTATAGGAGGCAGATTCCATTACAATAGTAGATTCTACAGATGTAACGATATTTTTTGACAGGAATGGTTTTATTCTCACAAAAACTTTAGATGATTTTTCCATATTCATACTCCTTTTAGATCTCTGCAATAGCTTCCACTTCCACAGGAACATCCATCGGAAGCTGGTTCACGCCGATCGCTGTTCTCACATGTTTTCCCGGCTCACCAAAGATATCATACAAAAGCTGTGAAGCTGCATTTGCAACGATATGCTGATCAGAAAATCCCGTCTTACTATTTACATACACCTGCAATTTCACAAAGCGCTTCACTTTGTCTAAATCTCCCAGATAAGCTTTTATTGCCCCAAGCATGTTAATTGTGCAGCACCTAGCAGCTTCCTGAGCTTCCTCAAGAGACACCGTATCTCCTACCTTTCCTGTTGCAACTGGTTTACCGCTTACAAAAGGGACCTGACCTGATGTAAACAGACAGTTTCCCACCCGTCTCACAGGAACAAAGATCATATCAGATTTAGAAGTCTCCGGAAGCTTAATACCTGCCTGTTCTATCTTTCTTTCAATTTCCATTTCTCCGTAATTCCTTTCTAACGCTTACTGAACCTGCTTTTCTTTTCTTGCTGCAATTTCTGCACGCATCATCGGCAGCTTTTTCTCGATTTTTGTCAGATAGAGGAACAACACTAACATAATTCCATAGATGACCGCCTCTGAGGTGATGGTCATGTGGAAGAAAATATTCACAATGTTTTCCGGCTGTGTAGCTGCATTAGGATCGAATCCAATCAAACCAATGACATAGGCTGCAATGGAACCACCAAAGGCTAAACCGATCTTTGTTCCGATTCCATATGCACTCATTACTACGGCCGTATTCTTTCTTCCGGTTTTCCACTCTCCATAATCCAAAGAGTCCATCAGACACTGCGACAGAATATTAGTGGCCAGTGAAGCGCCTGCAACAGCGATTAATACTCCTGCAATGTATATCTTTGGATTGGAAACATGAATAATCACCAGAATCAACATCGTCACTGTATCAATAGCAGCCCCTAAAACACCAACTCCGGCATTTCCCAGCTTCTTATGTAACGGCACCATAAGGAGCGTTGCACCAATGGTGAAAATTACGCCGACAGAAGTTGTAACAGACATGATGTTTGCATTTCCCAGATTGTAAGTACAGAAGTACAGCAGCATGGAACCTTGCAGAGATGAGAACAACATTTTAACGACCTGAATCAAGAATACAACGCCGGACACCTTGTTCTGTACCAGGGCAGCGAACATTTCTTTTACAGTCGGAGCAGGTGCATTTTCTCCTTTTTCTTTATCATAATCGTTGATCTCATATCCTCTGCACCCAAGAATTCCCAAAAAGCCCATCAAGAGGTATACGCATGCGTAGATCGCTGCCAGTTTGGTAAACGCAGTTGCCGGATTTGAGGTGGAAAGCATCGCAACAAGGGGCATTGTGACCGCTGGCACGATTGCATTTAAAATGCTGCTAGCAACTCCTCCGTATGTGCCAAGTTTTACTCTTTCTGTTCTGTCTGTTGTCAGCTTCGGCTGCAGGGCATTCATTGGTATCGAATAAGCGGTCTGCGACATGCCGAGGCAAATAAAGGTTGCTGCCGCCCAAACTACTTTCATGGTATAAGACAGATTCGGCGCGGAAAAACATAGTACCATAAAAATTGCGATTGGAATCAGGGCCCGCTTCATCCACCACAAACAGGTTCCACCTGGTTTGTTCGACTTTTCTACCAGCGATCCCATCAGCGGATCGTTGATAAAGTCCCAAACTCTTGCGATCAGGATGATAGTACCTGCTACACCGCCAGATAATCCCACTATGCTGACATAAAAATATAGCAGAAAATACATTTGAATTAACATCTGAATCGTCGGCGCTACTGAAGCGACCGAATAACCTAGTTTTACCCGCATAGGCAACTTGCGGTTTGTGTCTTGTGTGTTCATTTTTTCTTTCCTTTCTTAGATAACATTTATAATTAGAAATAATTGATAACAATACTATTTCAGCACATCTGTCAAGGCCTGCACTGTAAGAAGCACTTGATCCGGGCTATTGTAATAATGAAAAGAAATACGCAAATACCCTTCTCTTATATGTGCATAGATTTTTTTATCAGCAAAGGCGTTTTTCATCTGCTTCGTTCTGTCTTTATCAAATTTCAGGCAGATGACACCGGACCAGTGTTTGCAGTCCTTACTTCCCAAGATCTGTACTTTATCCTCTAAAGGAGAAAGCCCTTTACGAAATAAGTTCTCCAGCCTCAGACAGTGACTGTAAACCCTGTCGATGCCGATTTCAAGAAGCAGTTCTACGCTCTTTCCCATGGCTGTAATGCCATAAGAGGAGACCGAACCTCCCTGTATAGCCTCTAAGCCCTGCCTGTAAGGAAGCACTGGTATCTGCATCATATTTGTCATGGTTTCCTCATCATATACAATATTGTAGTCCGAGTATACTTCAGGCTTCAGCATTGGCTGCAGCTTCGGACAGCAATATACAAATCCTGATCCAAGAACTCCCAATAGGCCCTTAAAGGCGGCCGTACTCAGGTAATCGATATTCATTTTTTCTACATCGACCGGTACTCTGCCCAGCGCCTGAATAGCATCTACTGCAAATAGAATGCTTCTCTCTCTGCAAATCGCTCCGATCTTTTCGATATCCGGCATGAAGCCTGTGTGATTATGTACAAAAGAAAGATGCACAACTCTCGTTCGCTCTGTCATCTCATTTAGGATATCTTCTGCCGAGAATGTCCCGTTTTGCGTTTTAATGAGTTTAAGCCTGATACCCTCTGCCTGTCTTTGACCCCATCCCAGCAGAATCGTTGGATATTCGATCGCAGTCGAAATGATTTCATCTCCCGGTTGTAAATTCAGCGATTTTGCGAGCAGCGATGTCCCCTGCGTCGTATTCATCGTAAACATGATGTTAGCCGGATCCGTATGAAGCAGTCTTGCAACATCTGCCTGTACCCTTATCCTCTGACGTTCATAATCTCCCTCAAGACTCACTCTTCCAAAGCTTTTTGCAAACACATCTTCAAAACCTCTGCAGTGATCCAGGGTTCGCTGTGGCGGCAGCCCCATCGATGCCACGTCTAAATATGTAATATCATTTAGATAGTTATATTCCTTGTAATACTTCGATTCAATCATAAATTTTATACAGTTTTATCTCTTCATCAATGCTTCAATTTCGCTTACCGTTTTCGGAATATTACTGCTCAGTACTTCACAGCCTGTTTCTGTGATCAGCACGTCATCCTCAATACGGATGCCTAAATCTTTATCCCCAAAATATACACCCGGCTCTATGGCAACGATCATACCAGGAACAAGCTTGCCTTCCTCATCGCTACGTTCTTCATGGCAGGAAAGTCCGATTCCATGGTTTACCATTCCAGGAGTTACATAGTTGATCCTGAATTCACGGATCAGCGTTCCAATGGTTTCTCCATCCTTTAGATAACCGCCTTTACGCAGTTCCTCTGTGAAGTAAGCGTTGGCTTCCTGTCCGCACTCCTGCGCGGTTTTTCCAGGTCTCATGCTGGCAATGGTCATTTCCTGCGTCTTGAGCACCACATTGTACCAGTGTGCCTGTTCATCCGTAAAAACCCCGTTTACTGGATAGGTTCTGGAAATATCGCAGCAATAATCATTAAAAAAGGTAGCGATGTCCGCCAGAAATAAATCGCCATCCTTAGCAGTGGCCTCATTGGCATAGAAATTATGCATAATGGTGGTTTCCTTTCCAATTAAAGCCTGCACGATGTCTCCGCTGCCGCCCCGCATCTTAATTTCATGCTCCAGAATGCTCTGCATCTGATATCCTCTGATCCCCGGTTTTAACTGTTTTGCCGCTTCAGCAAGCGCCTCTTGTGTAATATCGATGGCTTTTTGAATCTGTTCAGTTTCCAGTTCACTTTTGCGCAGGCGCATAAAATCAAGTTCTTTGCTTAAGCTTCCGATTTGGACACCCGGATAGGCTCTGGTGATTCTGTCAGCTAAAATATTTTCATATCGCGTATATTTGGTAAATCCGTCAAAGCTGGAGCAGAAATAAATCTTATCTAACTTCATCCAGGTGGCTATTGTCCCCAATACATCTTCAAAGTCATCCATGTACATGACTGCCTGGATTCCTGTCCTTTCCCTGTAGTATGCGGGATCAAGGCTTCGACCCAAATAAAATACTTCATTTGCTGTCCTTCTCTTTACGAAAAGATATTCCTGCAGCGCACCATGTGACTTTACCAGCATCAAAAGCCCTTCCGCAATACTCATGCCCGTCAAATAATAGAAATTCTTGTCTGTCTTTTCTCTTTGCGGTATTCCAACGACTCCAAGTTCATCATTGCCACCAAAAGATAGCAGCAGTTGACCGTCTGCTAATTTTTCAGCAATTTTCTCTCTTCTCTTTCTCGCTTCGTTCTGATACATCTTAATATCCTTTCTGTGTTTAATACTTTTCCATCTCAAGAATATCCCCTTACAGTGAAATTGTCAATCCATTTTTTCATATTTACATATTTTTCGCGACATTTTTCGTTTAAATTTAAAATTACAATCATTTTTTTCATTTTTAAATAATTCAAGTTGAAATTCAAGTTGACAAAAAAAGAAAATTCATCTATGCTGAAAGCAGAAATCGAACACCGCAACAAAAAGCAAGAAAGGACAACCAACATTATGCCTACAAATACAGGTGAATATGTAAAGAAAATAAGAACTGAACAAAATCTGACTTTAAAAGAGCTCAGCAAAAAAAGCGGTCTTTCTGTCAGCTTTCTTTCTCAATTTGAACGTGGAATCAGCACTATTTCCGTGGATGCCCTTCTGGTTCTGGCTGACGCTCTAGGCATCGATTCCCGGGAAGTCATTATGGAATCTCTGGCAACCAGTCAACCGAAGGAAGATTACGTTCTGAGAAGCTATAACCGTCATATACCGCAGATCAGTGCCAATAACCAGATACAGACCAGTCTTTCCTCCTTTGGATATGATAAGAAAATGCTTGCACGTATGTATACTCTTCTTCCGGATGGATCCGAAGAAAAGACACTCCCTGTCGCTCACGAAGGTGAAGAATTCATCTACGTTCTGGAAGGGATTCTTACACTGGAAATCGACAACGTCAGATACGATCTCCATCCTGAAGATACCGCCCATTTTCCTTCTACAAAAAAGCATATGTGGTATAACGAGACCAATCGAAACGTGAAGTTTATTTTGATCAACTATCCTTATTTTAGTAAAGAACAGTCTAATTAGTTTTTCTGCGTGTGTGCACCCTGCCTACACGCTTTTTTAAGAAAAGAGGTATTAGTAATGTATGAAAAAGAACTGGCCGCTTATTTTGAAGCGCACAAAGACGAATTTTTAGAGGATCTGGCCGTCTTAGTTGCGATTCCCAGCGTTAAGACAGAACCATCAGGCGACTGTCCCTACGGCAGGAATACTGCAAAAGCCCTGTCCCAAAGCCTTTCTATCGCAGAAAAATACGATCTGTATACAGAAAACTGGGAAAACTACGTTGGCATCGTCCAAATTGAACCGGGCAGACGCATGCTGGACATCTTAGCCCATTTAGATGTGGTCGCGCCTGGCGACGGCTGGGAAGTAACGAAACCTTACACCATGAAGATATCTGAGGGAAAAGTTTACGGCAGAGGTACTGCCGATGACAAAGGTCCTGCGCTGGCTGCACTTTACGCGCTGCGGGCGATCAAGGATCTGCAGATCCCACTGCGAAACGGCGTTCGCCTGGTGCTTGGAACGGATGAAGAGTCCGGAAGCAGCGACCTTCTTCACTATTTCAGTAAAACCGGACCTGCTGCCATGAGCTTCTCTCCTGACGCAGTCTACCCTGTTATTAACGTAGAAAAAGGCAGGTTAAGTGGCAAGGTCACAGGAAGCTTTGCCCATCAACAAATACTGGAAGTCCATGGCGGCCATACGACCAATATTATTCCGGATTCCGCATATGCTGTCCTTCAGAATATTGATGAAGCGAAGCTGACACAAGCAGCTTCCTCTGATCAGATCTCTTATAGCCTTGCCCAGACAGACAAAGGCTACAAGCTGACTGTTCACGGTGTCTCCGGTCACGCTGCATCTCCCGAGGCTTCCGTGAACCCGATCACTGCTTTGCTGCAGCTTCTTTCTGGCTGCACAGACTGCGAGGAAATCAAATCCCTGTGCTCTCTCTTTCCTCACGGAGCACATCATGGCCAGGGCTTACATCTCGATCTGGCAGATGATGTATCCGGAGAGCTGACTTTGAGTCTGACTCTACTGGATTATGACGGTCATTCTCTATCTGCAAGCTTTGACAGCAGAGTGCCGATCTGCGCCAGCCGGCAAAAGCTGCAGGCCGCAAGGAATGCCATTTCTGCTGCGGGCTTTTCTTACGATGAACACTTCGTTGCGCCCCATGCAGTTCCCGACAATACACCGTTTATCAACACCCTTCTCGACTGCTACGAAAGCTTCAGCGGCCGCAAAGGTCAATGTCTTGCCATTGGCGGCGGCACTTATGCCCACGGAATTGAAAATGCTGTCGCATTTGGCTGTGCCTTTGGTGACATTGACAATCACATGCACGGGGCAGATGAGTTTGCGGAAATCTCAACACTCCTCATGAGCTGTAATATTTTCGCACAGGCGATCATCCGGCTCTGTGGAAAGCCTTCCATGATTTTACCGAAGGGCAGGATCTATGGAACGGTCCTATGGCTTCAACAAGCAGATACCAAGGATGCGTCCCCATTATTCCAGCTGCTTTCCGAGGCGGGAATCGCCGCGATCCCGGTCATCGTGGACAAAAACGGAGAAACAGCTGAAAATCTGGAAATGGTGGAAAGCGTACTGGCAGATATCCAAGCGAATGGCGCTCTTTCCGCGCTACCTGTTGCTGTTTCCGGCATCGGCTACGGAGGCTTTATTGCCGGACATCTTCTTGCCAGAAAAAACTGCTTTGCTGCAGGCGCCATTATCAGCGGGCTCACCAATCCGGCAACAGCCTATGGAACCTGCAAAGGCATTACGCTTTCCCAAAATGCCATTTCTGATGATTTTTCCATGATGGATTATCTGAGCCGCCTGACAAAAGAAAGCGTGGTCTATCATTGTGACGACATCCATACGCCACTTCTGCTGCTTCACGGATTTCATGATGAGATCTACGGATTTGAACAGGCAGAGCAGCTTTTCACTTCTGTCAAAGAGCGGCAGCCCCAGTCTGAAATACGCATGGTCGTTTTTCCGACAGGGGATGATAATCTGGCTGAAGATCCTGACTGCAAAGAGAAATACTTTGAAGAACTCATCAGTTGGTTCATGAAATATCTGAAAGGAGAAAACCATGATGAATCATAAAAGACTTCCCAGATTTGAAGATTGCGAAACCATTGAAAGGCTTACAGGCGGTGATTACCTTGCTGTCAGGAACTTAATCGCCTATAGTTCTACAGAAAAGGGTATTATTCTTAAAGATCTTTCCAACGGGGAATCACGTCCTGTTTCCGGCGGTGGAAAAGGTGAACGCCGCCCCGTTTTTTCTCCCGACGGAACCAGACTTCTGTTTCTGTCGCAGCAGAGCGGTCAATTCTGTGTTGTAATTTATAACCTGCAGAGTGCTGAGCTGACTACGATTGTACGTTCAGAAACCCCTGTCGCCGATCCAATATGGTCCCCCGACGGGAGCAAAATCCTTTTTGCCTCCAGCATCAGCGAAAGCGTCAGCAATGTAGCGCCTGCGTGCAATGAGCCTATTGTGATCGAAAACCTCGGATATAAATTTGATGGCCTGGGTTTTCGCACGCCGGATAATGCCACCCATCTTTTCATTGTGCCGTCTGACGGCAGCGCACAGCCTGCGCAGATCACCGCTGGCAACTACGATTATCTGCATCATAACTGGCTTCCTGACAGCAGGCACATCATCTGTGTCAGCAATCGTTTCAGAAACAGGGAAGAATACCTGGGCTACGACCTTTTGAAGATCGAAATCCAAACCGGAGAGATTCTGCAGCTGACACAGAACCTTTGGCTCGTTTCCTATCCGAATCCTCTGCGCCCGGTCTGCACTCCTGACGGACAGTTTATTATCGCGGGGATCATGGATGCGAAGTATGCGAAGACCATCAGCACCGGTACATTCCCGGAAACATATCTGTATAAGATCGCAGCAGATGGTTCAAGCAGCCATCAGATCTTTTTCCCCGATGAAAACTGTTACCAGTGCGTCCAGTTTCCATATAACGCAGGCTCCGGAATGGGACTTGATAAGCTGCAGATCAGCGACGACGGCGCCTTTGTTCTCTTTCACAGCGGCTGGCAGGGGCAAGGCGGGCTGTTTCGCTTACCTTTAGACGAAAGCACTGGCGGTCATGCACAGCCTATTAACAGAGGAAAACACGCTTATCATGGTATCAGTAAAATTCAGGATGGAAAGGTGCTGGTCAGCGTATGTGAGGATACGTTAGCGGAAGCCTATGCCCTTGTAGATATCGATGAAGGATGTATCATTAAAAAGGTTGCTCAGTCAGCAGAGGAGTTTTTACAGGATGTTTCTCTCAGCCAGCCAACGGATTTCTCTGTTCCTACTTTAGATGGCTGCAGTACTGTTCACGGTTGGGTTCTGCCGCCCCACAATATGGAAAAAGAAAAGAAGTATCCGGTAATCCTCTATATCCACGGTGGTCCTCACCCATTTTACACCTATGCTCTGACTTTAGAACACCAGGCCTTTGCTGCAGAAGGCTTCGGCGTCATTTGCTGTAATCCAAGAGGTAGCAGCGGCTACGGCTGGAAGCACCAGAATATGGGAGATGGCAGACGTACAGAGCCTTATTATGACTGCCTGCAATTTGTAGATGAAGCCATTCGCAGATTTCCCTGGATTGATGAAAACCGCATGGGCGTCACCGGCGGCAGCTATGGTGGTTATATGACCAACTACATCGCTGCTCATTCTAAACGTTTCAAAGCATATATTTCCCAGCGAAGTCTTGCTAACGATCAGATCTCATATGCCAGCTCTGACGAAACCGGCAGCAGCGCAGGCTTTGATTCTTTCCCTCAGTTTATGATGGAAAATTTAAAAAGATCTGTGGTATCCTATGCGGAAAACATCGATCGACCATTTCTGATCCTTCACGGCGCCGATGACTGCAGAACACCTGTGGAAGCTGCAAAGCAGCTATATACAGCTATCCGTGACATCCATCCGAATCTTCCTGTTAAGCTGGTTTTATATCCGAATACTGGACATTCTCAGCCAGAGGATCCTGCCATGCTGCAAAGCTACTATAATGAAATGGTATCCTGGTTTCGCAAATATCTATAAAGCTCCAATCGAAAGGGGCTGACAAGCAGCCCCTCTCTCGTCACCGTACCTGCTGTTCGGCATACAACGGTTCAATTCAAATATTAGTCCAGACAGCTGAGAGGTTCCCACTTTGCGGGAAAGCCACAAGCAGTACTTCTCTTACTTCGGGTATTTGCACAAGATGGTGGGATAGAATTTGGTGGGCTGAGATGGTGGTCTGCACAGATTGGTGGGCTGACTTGGTGGGATGCCAGTCTCTCCACCACATTATGCAAAGAAAATAAAGAGGAGATATGCCTGCGTTTTTAGCAGATATGTCTCCTCTTTTTCAGTTTTCCTTTGTCATAGAATTACCAATAATATTCACAAAGGAGAAACTGATATGAATAACGATATCATAAAATTATTGAATTTAGAAGATGATTGTGTAATCAATTCTATTAACATCTCGGCTAACCAAACTAAAACCATTTCTCTTTCTAAACTTCCCTCCGAAAAATACTGTCCTATCTGCAATTTTAGAATGCATTCCAAATGCTTTAAAAAGCGGGAGAAACGCCTCCACATCATTTTCCAGCTTATCCCACACAAGGTTAATCTGGGCTTCAACATATTCTCTCACATTTTGATCAGAGAACACATTTAAGAGAATATTGCATGCATCCCCAACGAATAAACATTTTATACCCTTTATAGCTTAAGTAGGCATCACAAAGATTTTGAAAAGCCCCGCCATCCATCTGATCAATTCGATTTTTGATATCTGTTAGCTTCGACATTGTTGCCCCCCACAAACAAAATGGTCATAGCCATCGTTTTGTAAAATTCAATTATATTTCAGCATCGCTGTCCATTGTACGCAATTAAATTTCCTGAACATAGGTACAAATTTGAATATAAATCGAAATTTGAATGTCTTATTTTTGAGTTCCAGATATTATCTACTGTACTGGACAATTCCTGGATGGAACAGCGCAGTTTGGAATTTGTAGACGATCCCCACATGGTAAATGTGGCAGTGTCCCGGGCAGTAAGGCAATTTGTGCTCGTCACAGATCACGATTTGTTTTTCAAAAAAGGAAAGAACATTGGCGACTTGATTCGGTATATGCAATATAGCACGCTTGACGAAAACATTATTGAAAGTCAGGTGGTATCCGTCTTTGATCTGCTGTACAAGCAGTATTCCCGAAAGCTTCTTCCTCTGAAAATAAAAATGAACCCAAAAGCACGTTTTCAGTCGGAAGAAGCGCTACGCGTATTGCTGGAGGAAATTCTTGCACAGCCGGAGTATAACCGTTTTAGTTACGTACAGGGCATGCTGCTGCGTAACCTATTGAACTCTTTGGAAAACCTCAGCGATGAAGAAATCACCTATATCAATAATCGTGCTTCACTGGACTTTGTCGTATTTTATAAGCAGGACAAAACTTGTAAACTGGTGGTAGAGGTGGATGGCTTCTCTTTCCACGAAAACAGGCCGGAGCAGCTTCGCCGTGATGCATTGAAAGACGCCATCTTGACAAAATACAACATTCCATTTTTGCGACTTGCGACCAACGGCAGCGGAGAGCGGGAGCGGATTATTCATGCCTTGCAGTAGACGAAAAAAGGTTGAGCTTTGGAACATCCAAAAGCAAAATTAGAAAATCACGTTGCAAGAATGAATACGGATCTCTTTTGAACCCAGAAGTCTATCTTTTTTCACAGGCATCTTTTTTGTCAAAATAACGCAATGAAAACCCGCATGAACGTTCTGCGGGTTTTTGATTTATCTGTAACACACTTTATATTTTGAGCCCCCGCTTTCCGGCTGATTGGTCGGGCAGCAGACTTTTCAAAAGGAAAAAAGATGAACAGGAATGGTAACCCCCGTTCCTGTTCACTAAATTATTGGAATTCTAAAAATAAATCACTACTACCACTAATTGGTCAATAGAGCCATTTTCATTTTCTTTACATATTCTCCGATGTATTTCGGCGCGTCCTTTCCATACTGTTCAAGCAGCTTGATGATTGCTGAGCCGGCAATGGCACCGTCAGAGATATTCGCCATTTTCTTTGCCTGCTCCGGTGTGGAAATACCAACGGCTTGCCGAAATCATGCGGGAAATTTGCAGTGAGGATACTCAAAATTATTAGGCGCTGGGTGCGCCACCATCGTTTTGAAAACACCGTATCGTAACCTCCTTTGAAAAAGGAAAGACTCCTTTGACGTTATATCTTCCGTCAAAGGAGTCTCAAAAAAACGTCCTTGACAGAAATATACTTTCTGTCAAGGACGAACAAAACGCTTATCCGCGGTGCCACCTTGATTCACGGCATGACCCGTGCACTTAGCAGGATACCTACATATCCCCGGCAAATGACGTCTGCCTGCAACGTCGCAGAATACTTTGTGAAATCACACAAGACATTTACGACCGCGGAGGAGAACCAACGATCCCATCCCACGGCGGAAACAAGTTTCAGCGTCACTGCGGCTTTTGCTGTTGCGTTTACGGGCTGCCGAGCCTGTATTTGAAATCTCTGTAACCGAACGACGCTAACTTGCGGATATCGCCGCCCGCTGTGCGGGAATAAATGCCGGGCAGGGGCATGCCGTTGAAGGTATTGTTTTTGCAGGTGGTGTAGATTGCCATATCGCCAAAAACGAGCAGGTCGCCGACCGCGGGCACAGCGTCGAAGCTGTAATCACCGATAACGTCGCCTGCAAGACAGGTTGGGCCGGCAAGGCGCACCGTGTACAGCTTCTCCCCCGGCTCACCGGCGCCGAGCAGCGGCGGGCGATACGGCATTTCGATGACATCCGGCATATGGCAGGCGGCGCTGGCATCGAGAATTGCGATGGTCGTCTCGCCGTTTCGCACGACATCGAGCACGCGGCTGAGGAGGTACCCGGCGTTTAACGCGCAGGCTTCTCCGGGCTCGAGGTACACGGTGACGCTCCAGTCCTGCTGCGCGCGGCGGATGCAGCGCTCCAGCGTTTCCATATCGTAGTCGGGACGCGTGATGTGATGGCCGCCGCCGAAGTTGAGCCACTGCATTTTGGGCAGCAAATCGCCGAACGTTGAAGCAACGGCGTTTAAGGTCGTTTCCAGTGCGTCGGCATCCTGCTCGCACAGCGTGTGAAAATGAAGGCCGTCGAGCAATTCGGGCAAATGTGCGTCTTCTTGAACGGCTTTATCCCACTGCGCACGGGTGGTGCCGAGGCGGCTGCCGGGCGCACAGGGATCGTAAATTTCGTGTCCCTCCTGCGTAGAGCACTCCGGGTTGATGCGCAGGCCGACGCTTTTGCCCGCAGCTTTTGCTTTGGGCGCGAACTTTTGCAGCTGTCGCGGCGAATTGAACACAATGTGATCCGCATAGCGCAGCAGCTCGTCCATTTCGTCCTCACGGTAGGCGGCGCAAAACACATGAACCTCGCCGCCCGGCATTTCTTCAGCGCCGAGCCGCGCTTCAAACAGGCCGCTCGCTTCCGTACCGACCAAATGCGGCGCGAAAATCGGATAAAGATCATAATTGCTGAACGCCTTCTGTGCCAAAAGCACCTTGCAGCCCGTGCGCTTTCGCAGCGCGCCGAGCACCTCTGCGTTATGCTGCAGGACGGCCTCGTCCATGAGGTAGCACGGTGTGGACAGCGTTTTAAATTCCGGCGGAATTTCGCCGTTGATGCCCGCAAACGGCGGGCGTGTATCCAGTAAGTTCATCAGTCCACCAAAGCCGGATCGTGATTTTCGCTGCGCGGCAGGCCGTATTTATCAAGGGCATCGAGGAACGGATCCGGGTCAAACTCCTCGACGGTGTAGACACCGGGCTTTGTCCACTTGCCGGTGAGCATCATCAGCGCGCCGCACATGGCCGGCACGCCGGTGGTGTAGCTGATCGCCTGACTGCCGACCTCGCGGTAGCATTCCTGGTGGTCACAGACATTATAGATGTAGTAAGTCTTCTCTTTGCCGTCCTTTTTGCCTGTGAAGATGCAGCCGATGTTCGTCTTGCCCTTTGTGCGCGGGCCGAGGCTTGCGGGATCCGGCAAAAGTGCTTTGAGAAACTGGATTGGCACGATCTCCTGACCGTTGTAGTGAATCGGTGTGGTGGAAAGCATGCCGACGTCTTCGAGGCAGCGCATGTGGTCGAGGTAGCTCTGGCCGAACGTCATGAAGAAACGGATACGCTTGACCTCCGGCAGATTTTTGCCGAGGGACTCGATCTCCTCGTGGTGCAGCAGATACATGTCCTTCTGGCCGACCTGATCGAAAGTATACGCGCGCTTAATGCTCATAGCCGGGATTTCGACCCAGTGGCCGTTTTCCCAATAGCTGCCGGGCGCAGAAACCTCGCGCAGGTTGATCTCCGGATTGAAGTTTGTCGCAAACGCGTAACCGTGATCGCCGCCGTTGCAGTCCAGAATATCGATGGTATCGATGGTATCGAACTCGTGCTTTTTAGCGTAGGCGCAGTACGCCTGCGTGACGCCCGGGTCAAAGCCGCAGCCGAGCAGTGCGGTGAGGCCGGCCTCTTCAAACTTCTTTTTGTATGCCCACTGCCAGCTTTAATCGAAGTAGGCGGAGAAGCCTGCTTCCTTGCAGCGCTTTTCGTAAACGGCGCGCCATTCGGGGTCATCGGTGTTCTCCGGCTCGTAGTTTGCGGTATCCATGTAGTTAACACCGCAGGCGAGGCAGGCATCCATAATGGTGAGATCCTGATACGGCAGGGCGATGTTCATGACGAGATCCGGCTTGTAGCTTTGAATAAGGTCACAAAGCTGCTGCACGTCGTCTGCATCGACCTGTGCCGTGGTGGTTTTTGTTTTGGTGATGGGCGCAAGCTTTGCGGCAAGCGCATCGCACTTGGACTTTGTGCGGCTTGCAATGCACAGCTCGGTGAAAACTTCGCTGACCTGGCAGCATTTGGAAATGGCGACACCGGCTACACCGCCGCAGCCGATAACGAGGACTTTGCTCATGATGATGCTCCTTTTATATTTTTAGTTTGATAATTTATACGTTTAAGGCCAATAAGAGCTCGCGCAGGACTTTGCAGGCCATGGCGGTGGAAACGCCGCTTGCGTCCAGCATGGGGGCTAACTCGTTGACATCTGCGCCGATGATGTTCGTCTTTGACACGGTGAGGATGGCATTTAAAAGCTGCATGAACGTCACGCCGCCCGCCTCCGGTGTGCCGGTGCCGGGAAAGCACGAGGGGTCAAGACAATCGAGATCGATGGTAAGGTAAACCGGCACCTGCGTGCGGCACAGCTCTGCAGCGAGTGCTTCGAGGCCCGAGAAATCGAACTTATGCATTTCGGTGTGCGTCTTCGCAAACGTGAACTCTTCCCTGTCGCCGCTGCGGATGCAGAACTGGTGAATGCGGTCGTCGCCGAGAATGTCGTGGCAGCGGCGCAGCACGCAGGCGTGGCTTAATTCGGCGCCGAGGTAATCCTGACGCAGGTCGGCGTGGGCATCAAAGTGAATGATGTGCATAGCGGGATATTTATGCGCCGCCGCACGAACAGCGCCGAGCGTGACAAGATGCTCGCCGCCGAGCAAAAGTGGGAATTTGCCGTCTTGCAGGATCGTTTCCGCGCGCGCTTCGATGTCTTTGAGAGCGCTTTCGCTGGAGCCGAAGCACAGCTCCATATCACCGCTGTCAAACACCTTGATGTCGGTTAAATCTTTATCCTGATACGGGCTGTATGTCTCAAGGCCGTAGCTTTCGTGACGCATGGCGGCGGGGCCGAACCGTGCGCCGGGGCGGTAGCTTGTGGTGGAATCGAACGGCGCGCCGTACAAAACGATATCGGCATCCGCGTAGCTGCTTTCGCAGCCGATGAAAGTTTCAATATTCTGGTGCAGCATTATTTTTCCTCCACTTCCCGCAGCATTTCTTCCAAAAATGCCGGCAGATAAAATGCGCCGACATGCAGACGAGTGGTGTAATAGCGCGTGCGCATATTAAGCGCGTTCCACTGGTTGGAGTCAAGGTCGTTGATTGGGTGATATTTCTTGCTTGCAAAGCCGAAAAGCCAGTAGCCCGCGGCGAAGGTGGGAATATGCGCCTGATAAACCTTGCTGATGGGGAACGTCGTTGCGATGCGCTGGTGGCTGCGCTGCATGGCAGTGGCATCCTCCGCATAGAACGGGCTGCCCTGCTGGTTGACCATGATGCCGTCCTCACGCAGAGCATTATAGCAGCTTCCGTAAAATTCGCGGGTGAAAAGCCCCTCGGACGGGCCGAACGGGTCGGAGGAATCGACGATGATGAGGTCGTACTCATCTTCACACTTGCGAATGAACTTCAGCGCGTTTTCGTAGTAGATATGTACACGGCGGTCGTCCATGCGGCAGGCGTTGCTCGGCAGGTAGGCGCGGCAGGCCTCGATGACCTGCGGGTCCATCTCGACGAGGTCGATGCGCTCTACGCGATCGTAGCGGGTCAGCTCGCGCACAACGCCGCCGTCGCCCGCGCCGATGACGAGAATGTCCTTTGCATTGCGGTGCACGGACATCGGCACATGGGTGATCATTTCGTCGTAGATAAACTCGTCGCGCTCCGTAAGCATGACATTGCCGTCCAGCGTCAGCACGCGGCCGAACTCCGGCGTTTCAAAAATATCGATGCGCTGATAGGCGCTTTGCTTTGAATATAACTGGCGGTCCACACGGATGCTGTGCTTGACATCCGGCGTGTGAAATTCCGAAAACCACATTTCCATTTTTGTCCCTCCTTATGCAAGTACGTTCAGGCGGAGGATATCGGGATCCTCCGGGCCGGTCATGCTGCAGCCTTTGGCTTTGGCGTATTCGATGTAATCGAGGATCTCCGCCGTGATGCGTTCGCCCGGCGCCAAGATCGGAATGCCCGGCGGGTAGCACATGACGAACTCGCTGCACACCATACCCTCCGTCTCGCGGAGCGGCAGGCTCTTTTTCGGTGCGTAGAACGCCTCCTGCGGACTGGCGGCAACCTCGGGGTCGATGTACTCCTGGCTCAAAAGGCCGGTGCCGTCCGTGCTGTACCGGCGCTTAATTTCGGCCAAAGCACTGACAAGGCGCTCCACCTCCTGCGGGCGGTCGCCGATGGAGAGGTATGCAAGGATATTGCCGATGTCGCCAAACTCGATCTGAATATCGTATTCGTCGCGCAGAATGTCGTAGACCTCGATGCCGGCAAGGCCGATGTCGAGCGTGTGGACGCTGAGCTTTGTCGTATCGAAATCGAACACGGAGTTGCCGTTGCAGAGTTCTTTGCCAAACGCGTAGTAGCCGCCGACAGCGTTGATCTCCTCGCGGGCGTATTCTGCCATATCGGCGACTTGATGGAACACTTTGCGGCCGCGCAGTGCCAGATTGCGGCGGGAGATGTCCAGACTGGACATGAGCAGATAGCTGCCCGAGGTCGTTTGGGTGAGGTTGATGATCTGCCGCACATAACCGGCGTGGACATTGGGGCCGATGAGCAATAAGCTCGACTGTGTTAAGCTGCCGCCGCTTTTGTGCATGGAAACGGCCGCCATATCCGCACCCGCCGCCATAGCGGAGACCGGCAGGCCACCGCCGAAATAAAAGTGCGTACCGTGTGCTTCGTCCGCGAGGCACAGCATACCGGCATCGTGCGCCATTTGTACGATTGCGCGCAGGTCGCTGCAAATGCCGTAGTATGTGGGGTTATTGACGAGCACCGCCACGGCGTTCGGGTGTTCGCGGATGGCTTTTGCCACCTGCTCGCGCTTCATACCGAGCGAAATACCGAGGCGATGATCCACCTCCGGGTTGACGTAGACCGGCACCGCGCCGCAGAGCACCAAAGCATTCAAAACGCTGCGGTGGACGTTGCGGGGCAGAATAATCTCATCGCCGCGCTTACATGCGGTGAGAACCATGCTCTGTACGGAGCTTGTGGTGCCGCCCACCATTAAAAACGCATGTGCCGCGCCGAATGCATCGGCGGCAAGCTCCTCCGCCTCCCGAATGACCGACACCGGGTGGCAGAGATTATCGAGCGGCTTCATACTGTTGACGTCCAACCCGACGCACTGCTGACCCAGAAAGGCGGCCAGCTCCGGGTTGCCGCGGCCGCGCTTATGACCCGGCACATCAAACGGCACCACGCGCATGTTGCGGAATTTTTCGAGCGCCTCATGGATTGGTGCGCGGCGCTGGTCGAGCTTTGCGCGTTTTACATTTTCGTTCATCTTTTCCCTCCGTTCAAAGCCCTTTGCAAAACAAAAAACGCAAGCCCGGCACGTAGGTGCAGAACTTGCGTTTGAATCGCTTATTTTTTGGGCGCATGTTCTCGGAACATAAAAACATGGTATCCCGGAAAGCGGAGCGTTTCAGAGTCTATATAGCAATTAAACTTTTACTACTCTTATTGACGTTTCACAAGTCTGCGTTTTAGCGCAATTTCATGGTTGCAAAGGAACCATCTTATAAAATCTGAGCTTTTTAACTCAGTCAATAAGGCAGCCGAAGCTGCCGGTCGGCAGTGGACCCGGCTGTCCGTATGGCCTTAGCCCAAAAGGGCGGTCCAAAAGTAAAAATTGCTTTGAAAAACTCTTACATCTCACTTCGTCTTTCAAAATCGATATGAGTATATCATAAACGACAAATCGTGTCAACAAAAAATTTCCAGCCGCATTATTTCCAGCCGCGGGCGGTGGGGTCAAGCATTTCGGCTGCGGAATATATGAGCGCATTGCAGACGGCGGCGGCTATGGTGCTGCCGCCCTTGCGCCCAAATGCAACGATGGCGGGGACATGGTGCTTTTCGCACACGGCGAAAATGTTTTCTTTGCTCTCGATGACGTTCACAAAGCCGACCGGTACACCGATGACAAGCGCGGGACGCAGACCGTTTTCGATCTCCTCGGCAATGGCGAACAGCGCGGTGGGCGCGTTGCCGACCGCTAAAATCGCGCCGGGGTATTCTTTTGCAGCCTTGTGCATGGCGGCGACGGCGCGCGTGGTGCCGCTTTCTTTTGCGCTTTGGGCAACTGCGGGGTCTGCCATAAAGCACAGGGCTTCCCCATTCAGCTTTTTGAGACCCGGCTTGGAAACACCTGCGAGCGCCATATTCGTATCGGTGATGATCGTGGCGCCGTTATGCAGCGCTTCTATGGCTTTTTGCACGGCATTTTCGGTAAAATGCAGCGTTTCGGCGTACTCGAAATCCGCCGTGGTGTGAATAACACGCTTGACGACGGCGAGATTTTCCCTTGGTATCCGGATACGCCTTTCTTCGAGCTCCCTTGCGATAATCTGCATGCTGGTGCGCTCAATATCGGCAGGCAGATGATGCTGCGGGATCATGCTTTGCACCCCCTCGGGTTTTCCATGCCCATGGCACGGTACACGGCATCCATATCGAGGCTGTTCCGCACGCCGTCGGCTAAAATGTCGAGCTGCTCGCGGCGATATTCCTCCATGGAAACAGGCACGGCGGCTGCGGGGTCTATCCCCTTGCGGGCGCAGAGGTATTCCGCAAGCTTTTCGGTCAGCTCGCCGCTGTCAAAGAGACCGTGCAGATACGTGCCGAAGACGTTTTGGTTTGTGCAGCCCTCTTTTGTTCCGTCCGCATGCGTACAGAACGGCTCACCGCGGACGATCGTATTGCCTGTGTGAATTTCGTAACCGGTGAGCATCGCCCCTGTAAACGGCGCGGCGATGACTTCGCCTGTGACCTGTGCGCGATGCTTTTCCGTACAGAATGTTGTTTCGGTCGGCAGTAAGCTAAGGCCGCGCAGCGTTTGCGGACGACCGCTTTCGGAGCCATCCGGGTCGTGCAACGTCTCACCGAGCATCTGGTAGCCGCCGCAGACGCCAAGCACCGGCGTCTCTTTTGCGGCGAGCTTTAAGATGACGGCTTCGAGTCCCGATTGGCGCAGCCAGAGGAGATCCTCAACCGTGTTTTTCGTGCCGGGCAGAATCACAAGGTCGGGCGCGCCGAGCTCGCGGGTGTTTTGCACGTAGCGCACATCCATTAAAGGGTGCTGCTCGAGCACCATGAAATCCGTGAAATTTGAAATGTGCGGCAGGCGAATGACGGCGATGTCCAGCGGACGCACGGCGTCTTTTTTTTCAAGGCGCTCGGAAAGGGAGTCTTCGTCCTCGATATCGACGCGCAGATACGGCACGACGCCCAGAACGGGCAGGTGCGTTTTGTCTTCAAGCATGGAGAGGCCGGGGCGGAGAATTTCGACGTCACCGCGGAATTTATTGATGACGAGCCCCTTGATGCGGTCGCGCTCGTCAGTCTCCAGCAGCTCTACGGTGCCGAAAAGCTGCGCGAACACACCGCCGCGGTCGATGTCGCCGACGAGCAGAACGGGCGCATCGACAAGCTTTGCGAGCCCCATGTTCACGATGTCATCCGCTTTCAGGTTGATCTCCGCCGGGCTGCCCGCGCCCTCGATGACGATAACGTCAAAATCTTCTGCAAGGCTGTTGTAGGCGCGCAGAATATCGGGAATGAGTGATTTTTTCATCTTGAAATACTGCGAAGCTTTCATCTGGCCGCGCACTTCGCCGTTCACGATGACCTGACTTCCGACATCGCTGCTCGGCTTCAACAAAATGGGGTTCATGCGCACGTCCGGCTCCACTCCCGCCGCCTGCGCCTGTACGACCTGTGCGCGACCCATCTCTAAGCCGTCACGGGTAACGAAGCTGTTCAGCGCCATATTTTGACTTTTGAACGGTGCGGTGTGCAGACCGTCCTGCGCGAAAATGCGGCACAGCGCCGCGCATAATAAACTTTTGCCCGCGCCGCTCATCGTGCCCTGCACCATGATGCACTTGGCTTTTTTATTTTCGCTCATTTCAGCACCTCCCGCATGATTTTCAGTAGCTTTTCGTTTTCCTCCGGCGTGCGCACGGCGGTGCGGTACCAGGTGTTATCGAGCCCCGGGTAGTTTGCACAGCCGCGCACGACCGCGCCTTTTTCTTTTAGTCGCTCGCCGAAATCTTCCGGCGCTTTGAATAACAGGAAATTTGCCTGCCCCTCCAAGACGCGCAAGCCGAGCGAGCGCAGGGACGCGATCATTCTGGGGCGCTCCCGTGCGATTAAGCTTCGCACGTGGTCGGCGTATTCGGTTTCATCTAACGCCGCGACGCCTGCCGCCTGTGCGAGTGACGAGACTGCCCACGGCTGCCCCGCTTCACGCATATTTTCTAATAATTTTTCATCTCCGCTGAGTACATAACCGAGCCGCACGCCCGCCATGGCGTATAATTTTGTGAAAGCTTTCAGAATAACAAGCTCGGGAAACTGCGCTAAAAAGTGCTTTGCAGTCCGGCTTTCGTGCTCCGGGAGAAAATCGAGGAAACACTCGTCGATGACGGGCGTTGCATGACACGCCCTGCATTTTTTCAGGAGCTTTTCGAGAAAATCCGACGTAACGATCTGCCCGGTGGGGTTGTTTGGTTGACATAAGAACACCATATCGATGGTTTCATGGAGAGCAGAGAGCAACTCTTCGGTGATTTCAAAATCGTTTTCCTCTTTTAAAAAGAAATATTCGACTTCACAGCCGACGGTTTTGAGTGCGGACGCGTATTCTGCGAAAGTCGGCGCGGGCAATAATGCGCGGCGCGGCTTTTTCGCGAGTACGAGCCGAAAAATAAGGTCTGCCGCGCCGTTGCCGCAAAGAATTTGGTTTTCGTGTACGTTTTCGCTTGCGGAGAGTTTTTGGCGCAGCTCTCTGCAAAGCGGGTCGGGGTAGCGGTCTGCGGTAGGCAGTGCGTTTGCGATTGCCTGTGCAACGCCCTCCGGCAAACCGAGAGGGCTGACATTCGCGGAAAAATCGAGTGCATCGTGGCCGAATTTTGCGCGGTAGCCCGCCCAGTCGCCGCCGTGTGTAAATTCCATATTCTCTCCCCCTTTACAGTAAGACGAATGCCGCGCGAACGAGCAGACCGAGCACGAGTGCCAAAATGCTTTCTGCGTACATCATGCGGTCGGCTTTCAAAATGTCCTCCGGCATGACCGGGCGCAGCGGGTCGCCGATCGTCGGCTTATCATAGTATTCACCGAAATAATATGCGGGCCCGGCGAGCTGCACGCCGAGCGCACCGGCGCAGGCACTTTCGGTCTGCGCGCTGTTGGGGCTTGCGTGATTTCGGCGGTCGCGCCGCCAGATCTTCCACGCGCCCTTGACACTGTTTCCCGTGAGCCCCGCCGCGAGCACCCACAAAAGTGCCGCGATACGACTCGGAATGTAGTTTGCGGCATCGTCAAGCTTTGCGGGCACGCGCCCGAAGTTTATGTACTTTTCATTTTTGTAGCCGAGCATGCTGTCCATCGTGTTGATGGCTTTGTAGGTCAGCGCAAGCGGTGCGCCGCCGATGAGCATGCAAAGAAGCGGCGCGATCACGCCGTCACCGGCGTTTTCGGCAACGGTCTCCACAGCGGCTTTTGTCACGCCCTCCATGGAAAGCGCGTCGGTATCACGCCCGACAATGCGGGAGACGGCCTTGCGCGCGGCGGGGAGGTCGTTCTTTTTGAGTTCCTTGTAGACGTTGCAGCTCTCCTGCACAAGTCCCTTTGCGGCAAGTGACTGCGCGCACCAGAACATTTGAATCAAAAGTCCGAACACCCAGTGAATTTTATAAAAGAAAAAGCACACCGCGCCGGAAAGCAGGAATGTGCCGACAGGCAGGATGAATGCGGTGATTGCGCCGCCGATGCGCTCGCCACGCGGTGTTTTTGGCAAAATTTTCCGCAAGCTTCGATCTAAAAAGGAGATAACCTTGCCCATATATACAACCGGGTGCGGCAGCCACAGGGGGTCGCCGAAGATTGCGTCTAAAATGAATCCGCCGAGGACGGCGAAGAAAATCAGCATGTGGCCTCCTTTGTGTACTGCACGGTCCCGATGCAATGCAAAACGTGCTTTTCCTGCCAATCACGGGCATCGAGCACATAGCCGCCGGCAGTCGGCGCACACCATTCATAATAATTTTTCTGCGGTATGGCGTACTTTTCCATGACGGCCATCTGCGTGCCGCCATGCGCAACGATAACGAGCATGTCTTCACTATTTTGAATAGATTGATTTAGCAGTGATTCAAATGCTTTGCAAACACGCTCGCTGAAATCCGCTTTGCACTCGCCGCCGGGGCAGGTGCTTTCGCAGTTAGAATCCACCCATGCGCGGTAGGCGGAATCGTGCTCCATCTCTTTATAGTTACGTCCCTCAAATACGCCGAAATTCATCTCGCTGAGGTCGTTTACAGGGATATACTCGGCAGTCGGAAATAAAATCTCCGCTGTCTGTTTTGTGCGCTTTAACGGCGTGACATAAACGGTTTCGGGCGAAAAGTCCGCCTGCTTCAGCGCCGCAAGCCCGGCCGGAGAGAGTGGAATGTCCGTCACGCCCTGATAGCGATGATCAACATTATAGGCGGTCTCACCGTGGCGCAAAAGGTAAATTTTCATTTGGGCAATTCCCCTTTCAAGACGGTTGGAATGCCGCAGAACATCTGCACAACACAATCGGCACGCGCGGCGAGCAGGCACGCCAAGCGGCCGGCTTTTTCGCGGTTTGCGCGCTCTGTGGCATCAATGGGCACAACACCGCCGCCGACTTCCGTTGCGGTGATAATATCGTATTTTTCAGAAAGTATTTTAGCAAGTGCTTCGAGGTCTTCCGTCGTTTCGGCCTGCTTTTGCACCTCAAAACAGCATGTACCGCCGAGCTTTTTCGCGAACGTGCGCTTGCCGCTGTAAAGCGGACCTGTGATGAACAACATTACAAAATTCCTCCCCACTGGCACACGGCGAGCGCTGCCAACATGGTGAGCTCTGCCCTTTGCAGAAACCACCCGGCAAGATCGCCCGTGATGCCGCCAAATTGCTTTTTCGACACTGCGTAATACCGCCAAAAGACAAGTAAAGCAGCCAAAACGGCCGCCCAGCCGCCGAGCACGAGCATCGCAGCGCCGAGCACGACAGTATAAATAATCAAGACGCGGCGCACCGTTATGCGGTCTGCGGCTTCCGCGAACGTATGCGCGAGACCGGTGTTTTTCGCCACGGGAAATGATGCCACGGCGAGGCCGGAAAACGCACGCTCCAAGGTGAGTGCCAATATCCAAACCACACCGAAACGCACCGTAAATTTCACCGAAGCACAGAGCGCAAAATACAATATGAAATATGTGCATAATCGGATAACTGCAAATGCACCGCAGTGTGGGTCTTTCAAAATTTCGAGCTTCTTTTCCGCATCACCGTAGCTTGAGAGCGCATCGCATGTGTCGGCGAAGCCATCCAGATGGATGCCGCCGGTGACGAGCACAGGCACAAGGCAAAAGCCTGCTGCGCGGACGAGCTCCGGCACAGGCAGGACGCCGACTAAGCACCACAACCCGCCGCACACTGCACCGATGAGCGGAAATGCGCACAGCGCGTATCGCATGTTTTTTTGGCTCCATTCGAACTGCGGCATGGGAATCGCCGAAAACATAGCGAACGCCACGGCAATCGTCTGCAAAATCGTCATACCTTTTCCCCTCCTTTGTAATAAACCGGGATACCGCATACTACGCGGCAGACGTGATCCGCGCGGGCAGCGATGCCGTTTTGGATCTGCGCCAGCGCTTTGAGGTACAGATCTGTTTCGTCGGCATACTCTGCACCGCCGCTAAACACCTCGTTGCCGACGACAATCAGATGTTCGCATTGTTTATATAGTATTTCAGCGCCATACAGAACGGCTTCTGCGGTATTTACCCCCGCACCTTTCGGATCGTACAGCTCGTTTGCGGTCAGGTTGCCGAGGTCTTCGAGCAGAACTATTCCGCGATTTGGTATTCTGATTTTATCAAGACTGATAGGGGATTCGATCGTTTCAAACTGTTTTTCTTTTCGCATGGCGCGGTGCTTTTCGACGCGTTTGGCGCACTCTTCATCCCATACCTGCATGGTGGCAACGTAGTAACGCGGCAGCGGGAACTTTAAGGTCAGGCTTTCCGCATAGGCGCTTTTGCCGCTTGCTGCGCCGCCGATGACGAGCGTCAGCATTGTGGGGTGTACGGCGCGATGCCGCCCTCCGTGAACGAATAACAGTTGTCGTAGACCGCGAGTGCCATGTCCCACAGCGGCAGGCTTGCGACCGCGCCGGTGCCCTCGCCGAGGTGCATATTCGCCGTGATGAGCGGCTTTTTGCCGAGCGTTTCCAAAACGATACACGCCGCGGGCTCCGCCGAAACGTGGCTTGCGAACATGGCCTTAGTCGCCATCGGGCACAGCCGTGCCGCACACAGTGCCGCCACACTGCTGATGAAACCGTCGATAATGACAGGGATATTCTCCAGAGCACCGCCCAAAAACACGCCGCACAGCCCGGCGATATCTAAGCCGCCGAGCGCCGACAGCACGCCGATCACATCGGTTTTTTCGGGATGATTGACCGCGATGCCTTTATCGATGGCCTCAATCTTGCGGCGCAGACCGTCATCGGAGAGCCCCGCGCCGCGGCCGGTCATTTCTTCGGGCGCGCGGTCGAGCAAAACGCAGCTCACGGCGGCAGAGGTTGTCGTGTTGCCAATGCCCATTTCGCCGGTCGCGAGGAGCTTTATGCCCTGCGCTTTCTGCTCGCGGACGAGCTCGATGCCGGTCTCGATGGCTTGTAAAGCGTCCTCGCGGGACATGGCAGGTCCGCCGGTGAAATCATCCGTACCCGCACGCACACGGCAATTTTTCACACCGTCCACGGGCGCTCCCGTGATGCCCATATCAACGGGAATCACACCGCAGTGCACCGTTTCCGCCATTTTGCAGACGCTTGTTTTACGCTGCGCAAGATTCTGCAAAACGGCGCGCGTCACGTCGCTGCCAGACTGGCTGATGCCTTGTGCGATGACGCCGTTATCCGCGCACAGTACCAAGACCGCGCGCTTTGAAAAATCGAACTGCGGCGCGCCTGTAAGCGCAGCCACATCTTCTAATAATGGCTCGAGATCGCCAAGCCCGCCGAGTGGCTTTGCAAGCGATGTCCAATGCGCGTGGGCGGCTTTGCGCACGGCTTCATCCGGCTGCGTGATTGTTTTGAGCCGGTTTTTAAGTTCTGTTTCCGTCATATTTTGTCCCTCATGTAGCGGCGGGCAGCGTCCGCAAAGCGTTGCGGCAGCGGCGTGCCCGCCCAGTATAAATGCGGAAAACCCGCATAAAAATGTTCGTTTGCAAAAGCACAGTCCCACGTACGGCCGTTCGGCTTTGTTGCTGTGCACGCTATGCCGTTTTCGGTGGAATCCCAGTGGTGAAATTCGTGCACAGGAAGCAACTCGTCTTTTTTTAGCAGCATGCTGTTCTCCTTCGCTGTAAGCGTCGCGTAACCGAAGCGCACGAGGTGGCCGACCTTGAAGCCTTCGCCGGGCAGAACGCCTGCCATACGGTATTTGTCGCCGTTTACATCTTCAAGTGTTTGACCTAAATACAAAAAGCCGCCGCATTCTGCCACAGTCGGCAAACTGTTTTTGATTGCGGTTTTGATGCACAAAAGCATCTCGGTATTTTCGCTGAGCGCCTTTGCGCAAAGCTCCGGGTAACCGCCGGGCAGATACAGACCGCCAATTTTTGGGGGCAAGCTTTTATCGTGCAATGGGCTGAAAAAGACAGGTTCTGCGCCGGCTTCTTTTAACGCTTCAAGCGTTTCGATATATGTAAAACAAAAGGCTTCATCCCTTGCAACGGCGATGCGCACATCAGGAATCGGAAATTTCTCTTTCGGTACTTTGGGTGCCGAACACGCAAAGACGCTAAAGAGTTTTTCAAAATCGACCGTCTTTTCCATCGTCTCATGCAAAAGTGTGATCTTCTTTTGCAGATTTTCAATCTCACCGGCGGTTTTAAGCCCCAGATGACGACTTTCGATCGCAGCTTTGGGCATTGGGGGCAGATAGCCGATAACAGGCACACCTGTCTCCTTTTCGAGCATCGGTGCTAAAATACGGTACAAATTTTCTTTACAGTCATTCAGTATAATACTGGCGATATGGTGCGGTGTGCGGAAGAACATTAAGCCGCGTACCTGCGCTGCAAGGGTTAAGCTTGCACCCTTCGGACGCAGGACAAGCAGGACGGGTAGATTCAACGTATCGGCCAAATGCCACGCACTTGCGATGTCGCTTGTGCCGCCGAGACCGTCATAGTACCCCATAGCACCTTCGCATATAGCAGCACCGTGATCGGCTGCGTTTTTATTGTACACATTTTGTACTATTTGCGGCTTTGAGAAAAATAAATCAAGATTGTGACTTTCAACGTCGAGCACACTGCGGTGAAACATGGGATCAATATAATCGGGCCCGGATTTAAACGCACAGGGATTGAGGCCGCGGGCTTTAAGCGCCGCAAGCAGCGCAATGGTGACGGTCGTTTTGCCGCTGCCGGAGTTCGGCGCGGCGATGAGCATTTGCAGCATGTCATTCCCTCACAATCAAAAAAACGGGATTATTCGCCTTCATCAGATGCAAATTACCGACTGAACTGCTGCGGCTTATGGCAATTTGTGTGATTTGCGCAGTCATGCCGTGGGTTGCAAAAGATGAAAGCGCCGTTTGCAGCGTTTCAAGCGCGATAGCGGAAACACACAGGCGAGCACTCGGGTTTGCGGTCAATACAGCATCGATGATCTCGGGCAGATTGCCCTTACTGCCGCCGATAAACACGGCATCCGGTGCAGGAAGATCCGTTAATTTTTCCGGCGCTTTGCCCTCTACAAGTGTCAAATTATATACATGAAATTTGTCTCGGTTTTGTTTTATCAGCGAACAGGCAGCTGCGTCACACTCCACGGCATACACGTATCCGAGCGGCGCAGCAAGCGCCATTTCTATGCTGACACTGCCGGTCCCCGCGCCGATGTCCCAGAGAATATCGGTCGGTTTAACGGCAAGCTTTGCGAGTGCCGCGGCGCGAACCTCCTGCTTTGTCATGGGTGTTTTGCCGCGGATGAAGACTTCATCCGGCAAACCCGGCACACGCTGCACGGGTACTTCACACGACTCTACAAGAAGCACACATAGCGGTGCAAAAACACTTTCAGATATTTTTCGTACTGTATTCTTACTGATTTTTTGCTGTGGTGTACCGAGATTTTCACCGACAACCGCCTGCACGTCTCCCAGCCCGGCTTCGGTGAGTTTCGCGCAGATCACTGCGGGAGTTACTTCACCGCCCGTTAAGAAAAAAGTGGGCTTGCCCATGCTGCACGCAGCAACAGGGTCACATGCACAGCCGTGCGCGGAGACGAGGTTCCAGTTCTGCCACGGTTCGTGGATGGCAGCAGAAAGCAACTGTACGCTGGAAACGCCCGGAATCACGGTGTATTCGATGTGGCGTTCATCGAGCACGCGGCACAGTGCAGAGGCGCCGGAATAAAACCCGGTGTCACCGCTGTATACAAGTGCGATATTTCGTTCTTTTGTTGTTTCAAGCACTGATAAAATCTCACCGATTTTATACATTGCGATACGATTTTGCGTACAGAAATCCGGCAAGTTTTCGAGTAAACGCTTTGCGCCGATGATGAGTGTGGCTTCATGCAAAGCTTCTGCTCCCTGCATTGTTACGCTGTCGAATGTGCCGCCCCCTATGCCGACTAAAGTGATTTTCATAGCAATTCTCTACACCTTTCAAGGATACTTTCAACTGTCTCTCCGTTCTCCCGCGGGCGGCGCAGTACAATGAGGCGTGCACCGCAGTATGCGCAGGCTTTTGCTTTTTCCATAAAGCCGCCTACTGCGCCGCCGTCTTTTGTAACGAGCCATTGAATGTTGAATTGTTCAAGGATCACGCGGTTGAGGTCAAGTGAAAACGGGCCTTGCATGGCGATGATGTTGCGGTGCGGAATGTCGAGGGCTTCGCACGCGCGAATGCCGTCGAGCGTGGGCAATACACGCGGAAAAATCCGCTCGGCATCTATATTTGTAAAAGCGGGCAACTCCTTTGCACCGGTCGTGAGCAAGATATTTCCGGCAGTACTTTCGAGATATTCTGCCGCTTCTGCTGCCGTTTCAAACACGATACTGTTCTTCGGCAATTCGCTTTCGGTACGGAGCAATCGATGGTACTCAACGCCTGTCGTTTCACACGCTTCACAAATGGTGCGCGTGGCTTCTGTTGCATAGGGGTGCGTTGCGTCCACACAGATTGACGCGCCGTGCAAAAGTTTCGTCATCTCTGCGGCAGTGCATCTACCTACATGAATTGTGATATTTTCATTCTCGTCTTGTTCTTCTGCGCCGATCTCTGTTGCAACACTGACAAGAACTTCTACGCCGAGATTTGCCAAAATTTTTGAAAACTGTCTGCCCTCTGTCGTTCCGCTGAACACCACAGCTTTCATACCGTGCGATACCCCCTTGGCGTTACCATTTTGCCTTCGATATTCTTTGTTGTTTTGTTGCCTATATATACAGTCGTGAACATATCGACCTGCTTGTTTTCAAGTTCGCGGAGCGTTATGATCTCACTTTGCTGCCTCTCTCTGCCAATGTTGCGTACGATGCCGCAGACGGTCTCCTCCAATTTGCCGTTTTGGAGCAAAATACGGACGGCACGCTGTAAATAATCGGGCCGACCTTTCGAGGACGGGTTGTAGATTGCCACGCAGAAATCGCCCATGGCGGCGCAGGCAAGGCGCTTTTCAATCATCTCCCATGGGGTGAGTCGGTCGGAAAGGGAAATTACGCAAAAATCATGCGCAAGCGGTGCGCCCAAAACCGCACCGCCGCTGAGCGCCGCCGTAAGTCCCGGAATGACCTCGATCTCGACGCTCGGGTAATTGGGTGCAAGTTCCAAAATCGGGCTCGCCATGCCGTATACGCCGGCATCTCCCGAGCAGACAAGCGCCACGGTTTTGCCGCTTTGCGCGGTCTCAAGCGCCCAGCGGCAACGTTCGATCTCCTTTGTCATGCCCGTTGCATGCACCTCTTTTTCGGGATAAAACGAGCGGATAAGATCGATGTAGACGGTGTAGCCGCATAGTACGTCGGCGTTTTCGAGCGCTGTTTTCGCCTGTGCGGTCAAAAACTGCGGGTCGCCGGGGCCAAGGCCCACGACATAAACGAGATTTCGCTTCATTTTACACGCTCCAATCCGGGGTAAAGGGTTTTGCGGCGACGGCGAACGTCACGCCGCTGTATATATGCTTTTCGATCACCAATTCGCCGCCCGACGCCAGCACGGCCGCACGGGCGCAGACGTTGTCAACGCCCGTTATCTGCTGCACAAATGAAGATGATGTGAATTTGCCGGACGCTTTTTTGAGCTCCTCGGCTGTATAAAAATAGATACTAAAATCATGGTTTTGACAGAATTCCAAAAGCCCCGGTTCATCTTTTTTGAGGTCTATGCTCGCACACGCACAGATGCTTTGCGGTGCACAGCCTGTTTCTTTACAAAATTGTTTAAATGTTGCTTCGATATGTTCAGCCGATGTGCCGCGTTTGCAACCGACGCCAAGCACGCAGATTTTTGGAACGAGGTGCAGCGCATCACTCTGCGGGTGGAGTGTTACGGAAAAATCGGCTTGATGGTTCTCGTCTGCCGGGAAAACATTTTTAGGTTGAGTGCCTGTGATTTTCCACTGCGAATCATAATAAACCACTTTACCAGCGAGTAGTGTGCCACTGACGGTTTTGATACGCCCAGGCTCGAGCACGTGGCAGTTCTGCGCTTTCGCCCACTCGTCTACGGCGAACACGCCTTCGACGTCGGTCGCGGTCGTGATGACCGGCACTGCGCCGCAGATGCTCGCGAGTTTCTTGGCAAGGCCATTTGCGCCACCGAGGTGACCAGACAAAATCGGAATGGAAAACCGACCGCGCTCATCGAGCACAATCACAGCGGGATCGGTCGCCTTGCTTTTACAATGCGGCGCAATGGCGCGCACGGCGATGCCGACAGCGCCGATGAAGATGAGTGCATCGGATTTTTGAAAGTTTTCGGCTGTCCAATCGGATAATTTCACGCCGTTTTTACCGCCGCGACTGACGCTGCCCGGGTGTGAAAAAGCCAGATTTTCTGCGAGCTTTAGTCCGGTTTCGGTGAAAGCGATATATGCGCAGCTCATACTTTGCTGCCTTTCCGATATTCCGTTGTGAATGTGGGATCGTAGAGCTTACTGCGGTCGTATTGTGTGCTGAGAAAATCGCCGACGACAATAAGCGCCGTTTTGGTGATGCCCGCTTTGTGCACGCTTTCGGCCAAATCACCGACAGTACAGCGCACAATTCTTTCCTCCGGCCACGTGGCTTTGTAGACGACTGCCACGGGAGTAGAAGCCGTATAAGCCCCCTGCAAAAGCGCCTGCTGCACCTGATTGACCAAACCGATTGAAAGGAAAATCACCATGGTCGCGCCGTGCGTGGCGAGGCTTTGCAGCTTCTCTTTTTCCGGCACGGGCGTGCGTCCTTCCATGCGCGTGATGATAACCGTTTGACTGACAGACGGCAACGTATATTCTGCGTTTAAAGCTGCCGCCGCGCCGCAGAAGCTGGAGACACCGGGGGTATCGTCATAGGGAATGCTTTCTGCATCAAGCCTATCCATTTGCTCGCGGATTGCGCCGTAAAGGCACGGGTCACCTGTGTGCAGGCGAACTGTTATTCTGTTGTTTTTTTCGTTCTCGCGCATGACGGAAATCACATCTTCCAGCGTCATTTTGGCGCTGTTATAGATCGTGCAATCTGCTTTAGCGAGCCCCAAAAGTACAGGGTTGACAAGGCTGCCGGCATAGATGATGCAGTCGGCAGTCTGTAACAGCGCCGCGCCACGCTGCGTGATGAGATCCGGTGCGCCCGGGCCGGCACCGACAAAATGTACCATGTTTACGACTCCTTCCACTTTTGCAGCAATTTTTCTGCGGTTTCGGTCTGCCCAAGGGGGCCGGTTTGATTGGAAAACAGCACCGCGCCGACTTGGAATGCACCCGCTGCGCGGCGCTCGAGGTGCAGCTGCACAGCGTTTATCAGGCCGTGCATGACGGGCTCGCGCAGACCGTTTTGATCCAAAATATCAAGGCAGGCATCGGTTGTGGCCGCCTGCACCAGCGCTTCGCACACCTCTTTTTTCGCACCCGCAAGCGCCGCATACGTGCAGAAAAGCTCCGTGCGACAGTCCGCCATGCGGGAGTGCGTGTTCATAATACCGCCTGCGACCTTCACGAGCTTACCGATGTGCCCGACGAGTAAAACTTCTTCAAAGTGCTCTGTTGCGGCGGCATCGAGCGCGTCACCGATAAAATTAGAGCACTTTATGATGGGAATATCCAAGAGCGCGGGGTAGGTTTCATGCAGATAATCGAGGCCGTAGTTGCCGGGAGTCAGAATCAGGCGGCGCGCACCGTTTTTGAGCGCAGCCTGATGAAATTCCAGCTGCATCGTATCGACGATTGCCTGCTGACTCATCGGTTCCACGATGCCGCTGGTGCCGAGCACCGAAAGGCCGCCAATGACGCCGATGTGTGGATTGAACGTCTTTTTCGCGGCCTCTTCCCCACCCTCGATGGAGACAAGCACGGAAAAGCCGCCTTTATACTCAAATGTTTTGGCTTCTTTTAAGAGGGCTTCGGTGATCATCTCGCGCGGAACATGGTTGATGGCCGCCGCGCCGACGGGCTGGTCAAGCCCGGGCTTGGTCACACGGCCAACACCCTCGCCGCCGTCGATTTTAACGACGCCGTGTTCATTGGGCAAAAGCGTCACATTTGCGATGACGGGCAAGCCGTCCGTGGCGTCAATATCGTCTCCTCCGTCTTTGCGAATGGCGCATACGGCGCCGGTGTCAACCTTCTCACAGTAGATTGGCGCGACCTCAACAACGATGCCTTTCGGTGTACGCAGACCGACCGTTTCCGGGACCTTGCCGGTGAAAAGCAGTCGCGCCGCACCGGCGGCACCGAGTGCCGCGCATGTGCCCGTTGTGTAGCCGCAGCGCAATAATTTTTGTCCGCTGCGAATGTAGTGTTCAAACTTCGGAGGCTCCTTTTTACCGAACAGGAACGTGTATTCTTCGTCGGACATTTTATATAGCTTTTGTATGTTCTCTTTTTGAAACGCGTCTTTTACGGTCATGATGTCCGAGACACTGTTCGGCGAAACGCAGACAACGGCATCGGAGAGCTTCTGCGCAAGGTCAAGCTCGTGCAGGCTCAGAATAATTGCGGTATTCTTCTCTTTTGCAAGCCGACGCAGGATCGTCATGAGCTCCGCTTTACCTTTAACGTCGAGAAATGAAGTCGGTTCGTCCAAAAGCAGAATTTCCGGCTCCTGACAGACTGCCCGTGCCAAAAGGACACGCTGGCGCTGGCCGTCGCTAATCTTATCAAAATCGCGGTCGGCAATATCGGCTGCATTTACGAGATGCAGCGCGTCGAAAACCTGCTTTTTATCTTCTTCGGAGAGGATCCCGAGACGACCGGTATACGGGTAACGCCCGGCTGCGGCGACATCAAAGCAGGTCGTGAGCTCTGTGCGGTTTGTGTGCGGCACCATCAGCGCCATTTTGCGCGCGCGGGCATTCGGTGCGTATACCGAAAGGGACTGTCCATCGAGCAAAACGGTCCCTCCCTGCGGCGCAAGCTGTGCGGCAAGCGTTTTCATCAGGGTCGATTTACCCGCGCCGTTCGGGCCGATAAGCGTCAAAATCTGTCCGCGCTCGGCGGCGAATTTGATATGCTCCAAAAGCGGCGAATTGTAGCCGACCGCAAGGTCGTTCGCTTCACAATAGCTCATGCTGCCGCCTCCCTCCTCTGTTTGCGCACAAGCAGCAAAATAACCACCGGTGCGCCGAAAATCGCCGTGACGGAGCTGACGGAAAGCTCCGTCGGCGCAAATATACTACGCGCGATGAGGTCACACAAAAGGCAAAATGCCGCACCGCCTAAAACGCACCCCGGCAGCACGTGCAAAGGCTTTGCACTGCGGAGTGTGCGCTTTACGAGATGCGGCACCGCGATGCCGACAAAGGAGATCGGCCCCGCAAATGCCGTGACGCATGCCGCGAGCAGGCTGGATAACAACACAAGTGCGACTGAGAACGGACGCACAGAAACGCCGACACTCTGCGCATAGGCTTCGCCCATTTGGTACGCCGCCATCGGTTTGGAAAGCATAAACGAAAGCGCAAGGCATGGCAACACAATTAAAGCCGCCGTGAGGACATTCTCCCACGTCATGCCGGAAAAGCTGCCCATCGACCAGTTGTGTAGATTCACGATGTTGGAATCCTGCGCAAATGCAACAACAATGTCCGTGACAGCCGAACAGATATAGCTAATCATCACGCCACAGATAACAAGCACGCCTGCGCGCTTTACGCGCTGTGAAACAGCCAAGACGAAGCCCATAGCGACCATGGCACCGACAAATGACGCTAAAATCAGCGTGAGTGAGCTTGTGAACAAGCCGTGATTTAAAAGCACGACCATCGTGAGTGCAACAGCGAGCTTTGCGCCGCCGGAAACACCCATAACGAACGGTCCGGCGATAGGGTTTGCAAAAAAAGTCTGCAATAAATAACCCGCAACGGACAGCGCCGCACCGAGCAAAACGACCATGGCGGCGCGCGGCAGGCGTAAACCAAATATGATCTTTTGCGCGAGTGCGTTATTCCCCGCGCTGAAAAGCGTGCTTAAAATGTCCTTCGGCGAAAGGGCCGTGCTGCCGCAGAAAATGTTCAGCATAAACAGCGCGAGCAATGCAGCCGTGAGCGCAAGATATGAAATTGTCAGACGCTTTGTGCCGTTTAGTTTCATGGTTTCCTCAGCTTACATGTGTCAGAAATTTCAGTTCATCTTCGTTGACCGCCTTCGGGCTTTCCGCCGTGAACACGCGGTTCATGTCCAAAATCAAATCGGGCAGCTCCATGCTTTCCTGAAACAGGCTTTGCGTGGTACACCAGACGTTGCCGTTCTGCACGGCTTTGAAATCTGCCAGCATGGGACATTTTGATAAGAGCTGCTCGGTTGTTTCAATCTTGCCCTCGATGGTGCTGTTGTAGATTAAAACATCTGCATCTTTCGCGCCGGCGTAGAACTCCTCGAGCGAAAGATTGATTGTTGCGAGGTTGTTGCCGTTATCGGAAAGATTGGAGAAAACGTATTCGCCGCCCGCCATGCCAATCATCTTCGCAACGTAATCGTTCGATTTACGCACCGTGACGAGGTTATTCGACGTCACAGAGAAAAACGCTGCCGTTTTGCCTGTGGTATCCTGCCCCAAAAGCGGCCGGATGCGCTGAACCTGCTCGTTGAAGAACGTTTCGGCTTCTGCCTCTTTATCAAATAAAATGCCATAGAGCTTCACCCACTCCATGCGTGCCAGGGGGTCGGATTCATAGCTGGAGCGCTCAACAAGCACGGGAATGCCAAACTTTTCAAGCTGCTCTTTCACTTCCGGCGTGTGGTAGATCATTGTGTTTTCAATCGCGAGGCCGCAGTTTGCAGACACGATGCGCTCGTAATCCGGCGCGCTGTACTTACCCGCGTAGGAAATTTCACCGTTTTCCATGGCTTCTTTCGCCTCCGGCAGATACCAGTTTTCGGCGCTCGTGCCGGAAAGCGTGACGGCGCTTCGTGCATCGAGCTTCAGGATCGGGTCCATCGCAGACGTGGAGACGAGATAGACATTTTCAAGCGGTTTCTGCAAAACGGTGATGTCTTCCGAAAGACCGTTCGGCACGGTACTGTTTTCCGGCACGACGAGGTAGCGGGCATTCTGAATGGTGATGAGCCTTGTACCGCCGGTGCACTCGTCCACGGTGAACTCTTTCGCGTATTCGAGCGGATAGGCGCTTTCGACTTGAAAATCTACTTGCGTTTCATCGGCCTGCGCTGGGCCTGATGTACTCTCAGGCTGTGCCGGGTTTGCTGCGCAGCCCGTGAAAGCCAGAAGCAAAAGCGCCGCTAAAAGCGCTGTAAGCCGTCTCATGCGGTAAGAGACGCGCTGTCAAACGTCAGGGTGTATTCGATCTCGTGCGGAGTGCTCATGGCGGTGGTATCTGCCGTAACGGCGAGCGCGGTATCGAGTGCGGCGACGGGAATTTCAAACACGGAGTTGCCTTCGGTATTGACGGGCAGATACTTTTCGCCGTCCACGATCATGTAATCGTAGTTTGGGCTGCTCCATGTGATCTCCGCGGTCATTTTGCCGTCCGCAACGATGAGCTCCGTGGGGCTCTCGATTGTTGCACGGCCGGAACCGCCCTCAAGCGTGACGTTGCACGTATACGTGCCGTCCTCCGGCACTTCTGTCTCTGCGTCGCTTGCGGTGTCCTCAACGAGCGGCTGCGGGTTACGCACGCTGACCTTGTGGTCGTACCACGTGCCCTTCGTGCCGATGAGCGCAAGGTCAAAATCTTTATCGACACTTTTCAACGGGATGTCAAAACCATAGACTTCTTCCGATGTGCCGTCTTTATAGGTGACGGTATCGGTGGTCGGCTGAAGCCATTCGCTTTCGTTCTGCTTTGCGTCCTCTGCCGTACCGAGGTACAGATTTAAGATCTTCTTAGAACGCAGGCTGACGTGGAACGTCATCTCGCCGTTTTCAACTGTCAGCGTACCCATGCCCTCGCAAGCTTCGTTCGCCTGAAACATAGAGCTGTCCGTTTTGAATTCTGCCGTGTACACGCCGTCTTCCGGCACAACGTCCGGCTCTTCGGTGGGGGTAGGCTCTGCGCTTGAAACGGAAGTTTCGGAAGACGCACTGCTTTCATTCGTATTGCCTGCGCACGCGCTGCATCCGAAGATCAGGAGCGCTGAGAGCAAAAGGGCTGTAATCTGCTTCTTTTTCATTTTGTTATACCTCTTCAAACATAAGCGATAAGCGCCCGAAGAGCGATTCTCTCCGGGCGCTGTGTTTACGGATTAGCCATTTAGGGAATCGATCGCTGCCTGCGCGTGGTCGATGTAGATCTGCTGAATATCCCCAATCTCACCGAGACCCGCAATCTGCGTATCAACGCTGTCGAAGCAGTCCGCAGCCTTGAACTGGCTCAACCAGGAATCCTCATCGTCGCCAGCCATATCGTTGTTGGCATGGTCACCTGCAACGACCATCAGCGGACGGAGCACAACCTTCGTAAAGCCTGCTTCCTTTACCTTTTCGATAACGGCTTCGCAGGAGGTGTCTTCCGGCTCGCCCTCAACGGTGCCGATGAATACGTTCGTGTAGCCGAGTGTTTCCATGGTGGTCTGCATCTGGCTGTAACTGACCTTTGCAACATGCGCCGTACCGTGGCCCATAAAGACGAATGCGGTACCGTCTTCTGCAGCAGCAGCGACATCATCATAACCGGCGGTTTTCACAGCTTCATCTGTGATGGCCTTTGCAACAGCTTCCTTATCCGCGTTGATAACCGTTGCGTCGTCGCCCACTTCACCGAGCAGCGGCTCTGCAACAGCGATGCCCTCAAATTTATCCTTATACCGGTCAAGCAACTCGTTCATCTCGTCGTACTCTGCGCCGTGCATGAGATGCGTCGGCTGCACAACGAGGTTCTTAACACCGTTTGCAACAGCGCGATCAAGCGCCTGCTGCATGTTATCGATCTTCTCCTCATCACGCGCCTGCACGTGGTTGATGATGATCTGAGCAGTGAACGCGCGGCGGACAGACCAATCCGGGTAGGCTTCCTGCAGAGCGTCCTCAATGCCCTTGATATCCTTTACGCGACTGTCGTTGAAGGACGTACCGAAGCTGACAACAAGCAGCTCGTTTTCGCCGATTTCGTCTTCGTTGCGCGGGTCGTCTTTCGCGGCGTCGCCCGTATCGCGGCCGAAGTAATCCGGGTCGGCGTTATCGCCTTCCACAAGCTCCTTCTGCGCATCGGTCAGCGCGTCCCAAGCTTCTTTTGCTGCTTTGCATTCTTCATCGGTATTGTCATTGCGCTCCTGCACATAGATTGCGTCGATGAGATCCGCAACATTCTTCGCTGCCATTTCGTCTGTTTCCTCCTCGGTTGCGCTCGCCGCGCTGCTTTCCTCTGCGGAGCTCTCGCTGCTTTCGACTGTGGAAGAAGTGCTGCTCTCCTCAGAAGATGCGCTCGAAGACGCGTTATTGCCGCAGCCTGCGGCAGCGGTCGTGAGCATTGTAACTGCCATTACCAGTGCGGCGGTCTTTTTCCATGTAAGCTTACTCATGGGTTGTGCTTCCTTTCGTGGGCAATATCGGCCCTTATCGTATTTTCGCTGAAAGAAAGGTACAGGAAACCAAGGCATATCTGAATTCTCTTCAAACACACCGTATGCCCATGAGAAAAGCCGAGGTCTTTTGCGCTGCTGAAACGTACAAAATGTATAGAACGGCAACGCAAAAAGACCCCGGCGTATAGTCAGAGCATTTTCGGTACAACCAATTCCTCGTGATTTGGAGTGTGACACTCCCGTACCAACACACAGGCAGGTTTCCCGGCTGAAAGATCGTCATCTGCCGCCGCCTTCCCAAGCGATGCTCAGTGACCGGCAAAACACCATGGCGGCAAACTCCCTTATCACGGTGACGAGATCGTGCGGGATTTGCACCCGCTTCCCTTTTACCCTTTTCTATGCGCTTTTAAAAGCACACGAAAGGCACCTGTTGTTTTCATTCAGTTTTCGCAGTACAGTATAGCACAGGAAATGCAAAAAAGCAAGAAAATCCGATGCTTTTTGCCTTGCACGCAAATTTGCCCGAAACTTAAGTAAAACATCTTGCTATTTTATGCGAAACGTGTATAATATACCTAAAAATGGATGCGTGAATTGCCGAGTGGCGGTGATTTACTTCCATCAAGGAGGAATTCAATTTGGTCAAAGTTGCAATGATCGGCGTCGGCGCCATCAGCGGCATTTACCTTAAAAACATCACGACCGTATTTAAAGAGGTGGAGCTCGTCGGCGTATGCGACCTCATCCCGGAGCGCGCGGAAAAAGGCGTGCAGACGGTGAAGGAATACATCGAAGCAGGCGCAAAAGCCCCCGTGCCGAAAATTTATAAGGATATGTATGAAGCGTTCAACGATCCCGAAGTAGAGGTTGTTCTGAACCTTACCCGCCCGTATGAGCACTATGGCGTGACGAAAGCCGCGCTGGAGCACGGCAAGCATGTGTTCTCCGAAAAGCCGCTTGCGGCGGACATGGAAGAAGGCGACGAGCTTGTCGCCCTCGCTGAAGAAAAGGGCCTTTTGATGGGCGGCGCGCCGGATACGTTCATGGGCGCGGGCATTCAGACCGTGCGCAAGCTTGTCGATGACGGGTACATCGGCGACATTGTTGCGGCGAACTGCGCGATGATCTGCCATGGCCACGAGACATGGCACCCGGACCCGGAGTTCTATTATAAGCGCGCAGGCGGCCCGATGATGGACATGGGCCCGTATTACGTGACGGCACTCGTGCAGCTCATCGGCGAAGCGAAGGGCGTCATCGGCATGACGAAAAAGACGTTCCCGGAGCGCATCATCACGTCCGAGCCGCACTACGGCGAGAAAATCGACGTCGATATCGACACGCATCTGACGGGCAGCATTGCGTTTGCAAACGGCGCGGTGGCGCAGATCTGCACGACATTTGATGTGCATTACGCACCCGGCGCACAGTGCCGCTTTGAGCTGTACGGCACAAAGGGCACCATCTGTGTGCCGGACCCAAACACGTTCGGCGGACCGGTGCTCGTATACCGCCCGGAGGATCAGGCAAGCGGGCAGGCGATCGTCCCCGGTCTGATGGCGCACAACGCGCCGCAGTATTACACCGGCTACAAAGAAGTGCCGCTGCTGTTCGACTACAACGAAAACTCCCGTGCGCTGGGCCTCAGCGATATGTGCAAGGCGCTGCGCACCGGCCGTGATTTCCGCGCGAACTACCAACAGCAGCACCACGTGCTGGAGATCTTGACGAGCTTTGAAAAATCCAGTCGCGAGGGCAGATATATCCCGCTGAAAACACACTACACGCGCACGGCACCGATGCAGAACAACCCGATGCACGGCATTTTAGACGACTGACATGGAGGCAATACGATTATGAAAGCAGCATATACAGGTTGGACTTGGCTGACCGCCAAGGACGCTGAGACCGCCAAAAAACAATTGGAGCAGTCTTTTAAGGAATGCAAGTTCCTCGGCTATGACTATGTGGAAAACTTCGCCTTTATCGGCGATTATTTTGAAGACCCGAACGAGCTCATCGAGATGGAAAAGCGCTGCGGCGTGGAGCTTGTGAACCTGTACGGTCACTTTGGCACCGACGTGGAAGAAAACATCAAGGTCGGCAAAAAGCAGATCGATTTTCTCGCAGCCATCGGCGGCAAGTGGTACAACTGCCAGCACGGCGGGTATTTCGGTGACGGCGGTCCGCTGGAGCGCCCGACAAACCCCGAGGTGCTCGATAAAATCTGTGCCATTGCGGACACGCTCGGCGCTTACGCAAAGGAAAAGGGCGTGACGCTGTGCTTCCACCCGCACTACGGCACATGCGTGTTCTGGGAAAGCGACATTGATTATTTGATGGCACACACCGATCCGCGTTATGTTTCGTTCTGCATCGATACGGCACACACAACGCTTGCGGGCATGTCCCCCGTCGAGCTCATCAAGAAGGTCGGCCCGCGCCTTGCGTACATGCACCTCAAAGACGTAGATACCTACGCTTTGAAGACCGCAGAGGGTGCAGACAAAATGGGCACATTCCGCGCGCTCGGCCACGGCACCATCGACTTCCCTGCTGTGAAAGCGGCGCTTGAGGAGATCGGCTACGACGGCATTTTGTGCGTAGAACTCGACCGCCCGGAGGTCGGCAATTTCCATTCGGCAGAGGTCTCCAGAATTTACATTCGAGACGTGCTGGACATTTAAGTTTATTTAGGAGTGAATTTTATGGCAAACACAAATCCCGTAAAGGTTGCAATGATCGGCGTCGGTGCCATCAGCGGCATTTACCTTAAAAATATCACGAACGTATTCAAAGAGGTGGAACTCGTCGGCGTATGCGACCTCATCCCGGAGCGCGCGGAAAAAGGCGTGCAGACGGTGAAGGAATACATCGAAGCAGGCGCAAAAGCCCCCGTGCCGAAAATTTATAAGGATATGTATGAAGCGTTCAACGATCCCGAAGTAGAGGTTGTTCTGAACCTTACCCGCCCGTATGAGCACTATGGCGTGACGAAAGCCGCGCTGGAGCACGGCAAGCATGTGTTCTCCGAAAAGCCGCTTGCGGCGGACATGGAGGAAGGCACAAAGCTGATGGCGCTCGCAAAGGAGAAAAATCTCCTCATGGGCGGCGCACCGGATACGTTCATGGGCGCAGGCATCCAGACCGCACGCAAGGTCATTGATGACGGGCTGATCGGCGATGTCATCGGTGCGACATGCGCAATGATTCAGCACGGCCCCGAGACATGGCACCCGGACCCGGATTTCCTCTATAAAAGAGGCGGCGGTCCAATGATGGACATGGGCCCGTATTACGTGACGGCGCTCGTGCAGCTCATCGGCGAGGCAGTCGGTGTAACGGCTGTGACGAAAAAGTCGTTTAAAGAGCGTCTGATCACCTCCGAGCCGCATTACGGCCAAAAGATCGACGTGGAGGCTGATACGTACCTCACCGGCAACATCACGTTCGCGAACGGCGCCATTGCGCAGGTGTTCACGACGTTTGACGTGTACTATCCCTCGCAGAACTACGCACGCTTTGAAATTTACGGCACGAAGGGCACGATGATCGTGCCGGATCCGAACACGTTCGGCGGCCCGGTACTTTTGATGCGCCCCGAAGACGTGGAAGCAACGCACTCCGATCCCGGTCTGCGCACAGGCAATCTGCCCGCTTACGCCGGCTACAAGGAGATTCCTCTGCTGTTCGACTACAACGTGAACTCCCGTGCGCTCGGCCTCAGCGACATGTGCAAGGCGCTGCGCACCGGCCGCGATTTCCGCGCGAACTGCCAGCAGCAGTATCATGTGCTGGAGATTTTGACGAGCTTTGAAAAATCCAGTCGCGAGGGCAAATTCATCCCGCTGACGACGCATTACACGCGCACCGCGCCGATGAAAAACAACCCGATGCACGGCATTTTGGACGACTAAAATCGCATAAAAGCACAGCCCGCAGCTTGGATTTTCCTGCTGCGGGCTGTTTGTTGTTTATTTACAGTGTTTTCAGCTCGTCTGAAAATTGCCGAAAGGCGGTGGGCAGTGCAAAATCGCGCTCAAGCTCCGCAAGGCTTGCCCATGTAAACGCTTCGGACATCGCGTTGCAGCGGATCGCATAGCCGGTCATCTCCCAGCGAATATGCGTGAAAATATGCGTCTTGTGTGTTTCGAGCATCAGCTCCTTCGGATCGGTGTGAAAGCTCTGCGCTGTTTGCACGGCGGTTTGGGCATCGAGCTTTTGAGGTACGTTCGGGAACTGCCATAACCCGGCGAGCAAACCCGTCTCGCTTCGCTTTTCCACGGCGAATCTGCCATTGCATTCGAGCAAAAGTACGGTGCGCTCTTCTGTTTTCTTTGCGGCTTTCGGACGTTTTACGGGGTATTTTGTGACGTTTCCGGCTTTATATGCACGGCAAAAGCTCTGCGTGGGGCAGACTTCGCACTTGGGGCTTTTCGGCGTACAGACACGCGCGCCGAGCTCCATGAGCGCCTGCGTGAACGCGCCGCAGTGCCCTTTCGGGTAGACCTTGCAAAGCGCCTCCCCTATCTCTTTTTTTACCTGCGGCAGGTCGATTGGGCGGTCGTCTGCCGTCATGCGCATGATTATGCGCAGCACGTTGCCATCCACAGCCGCTGCGGGCTGCTCAAAGCAAATGGACGCCACTGCGCCCGCCGTATACGCGCCGATGCCCGGCAGCTTTTCGAGCGCTTCGGCGGTATCGGGGAAAGCGCCGTTTTGCGTTTCGGTGAGAAGCTTTGCCGTTTTCTGCAAATTTCGTGCGCGGGAGTAATAGCCGAGTCCTTCCCAGAGTTTTAACACGCGGGCTTCGTCGGCTTCTGCAAGTGCCTGTACTGTGGGAAACGCTTCCATAAATCGCTCGTAATACCCGATGACGGCTTCCACACGCGTTTGCTGGAGCATGATCTCCGAAACCCACACGCGGTACGGCTCCTTCGTGTGCCGCCAAGGCAGGTCGCGTGCGTTTTTCTCGTACCACGGCAGCAAAACTCCCGGCAGCGCAGCGTAAATTTCGTTTTGTTCCATACTATCCCCTTTTTCCACTCTTTTGATCTTGGGTTTACAGTATAGCACACCCGCTCTAAAAAAGGAAGCGGTATTGCATGGAAACGGCAGATGCGGTATAATCGGTATTATCTTGACTTTCCCGTTTAAGTTTTGTATACTTTACAAAGCATACTGAATTTATAGGCGATATAAAGACAAACGCTAAGGAGCGAAGAAATATGTTGAACCAATTTTCCAGAACGGAGCTGATCTATGGCCGTGACGCCATGGAGATGCTGAAGGATGCGCGCGTAGCCGTTTTCGGCATCGGCGGCGTGGGCGGCTACACGGTAGAGGCGCTTGCGCGCAGCGGTGTGGGCTCGCTCGACCTCATCGACGACGACAAGGTCTGCCTGACAAACATCAACCGCCAAATCTACGCGACGTGCAAGACGGTCGGTCAGTACAAGGTGGATGTTGCGGCCGAGCGCATTAAAGACATCAACCCGGACGCCGTGGTGCGCACATACAAGACATTCTACACGCCCGAAACGGCCGACCAGTTTGATTTTAAACACTACGATTATATTGTGGACGCCATTGACACGGTGACAGGCAAGATTGCGCTTGTGATGAATGCAAAAGCGGCGAAAACGCCGATCATCTGCTCCATGGGTGCCGGCAACAAGGTAGACCCGACCGCGTTTGAAGTGACAGACTTATACAAGACCTCCGTTTGTCCGCTGGCGAAGGTTATGCGCAACGAGCTGAAAAAGCGCGGCGTGCGCAAGCTGAAAGTGGTTTACTCCAAAGAGTTGCCCATCACACCCGTGGACGACATGGCCATAAGCTGCCGCACGCACTGCATCTGCCCGCCGGGCACCGAGAGAAAGTGCACGCAGCGCCGCCAGGTGCCGGGCAGCAACGCTTTTGTACCGTCCGTTGTGGGACTCATCATCGCGGGCGAAGTCATCAAAGATCTGACCGGCTTCAAAGGCCGCGGCATCGGCGCATAATCTACTTGGATTACGCCGCAAATGCGCCTGCTCCGTGGAAAACACCCCCTTCCGCGCGGTGTATGCCGTGAGCTGCGACCGTAAAAATGCGCTGAACTCTTGGCGCATCCATTTAAGCCATCCGATGACCGAGGATGAACTCGATGAATTTGAGAGAATCTTCGACAAGCTATATTTGGAGTTTACATAAAATGGAAAGAGAACTTGAACCCTACCAGCGCGTTGAGCGCAGTATACAAAAGAAATTCCGCAAGTCAATCTGGGTCCCGTTCATCGCTGCGGTAAAGCGTTACGAGCTCATTCAGGAAAACGACAAGATTGCGGTGTGCATCTCCGGCGGCAAGGATTCCATGCTGATGGCAAAGCTTTTGCAGGAGTTGCAAAAATACAGCGAAGTTCCGTTTGAGCTTGTGTACCTTGTGATGGACCCGGGCTACAATGAGCTGAACCGTAAGAAAATCGAAAGCAATGCGGCATTACTGCACATTCCGATCACGATTTTTGAGACCGATATTTTTTCCGTGGCAAACAACACCGAAAAGAACCCGTGCTATTTGTGTGCAAAAATGCGCCGCGGACATTTATACAGCAAAGCGAAGTCGCTCGGCTGCAACAAGATCGCACTTGGACATCATTTCAGTGACGTTGTGGAAACCACCGTGATGAGCATGTTTTACGGTGCGCAATTACAGGCGATGCCACCAAAGCTGCACAGCCAGAATTTTGAAGGTATGGAGCTCATTCGCCCCATGTATTGCATCCACGAAGACGACATTTTATCATGGAAAAGATACAACGATTTGGAGTTTATCCAGTGTGCATGCCGCTTTACGGAAAACTGCGCAATGTGTGACAATGACGTAAGCGTCTCTAAGCGGCAGGAAACAAAGCTTTTATTGCGCCGCTTAAAACGCGATAATCCGAATATAGAAAAGAGTATTTTCAACAGCATCCATTCCGTTTGTCTCGACACGATGGTCGGATATAAATCACACGGTGTGACACACACGTTCACCGAGATCTACAACACCCGCACGGAAGAACTGAAAGAACAATCAAAAGAAGACGAATAACACAAAGGGCGAACAGCGGAAATCTCCGGCTGCTCGCCTTTCGTTACAGCAAAAGAGTTAGACCTTGCTAACCTTCAAGAAGTTTAATTTACTTTATGTAGTTGACAGTGCGTTTTAGTTGTGCTATCCTCTATTTTAGTTGAACATACAACTAAACGTTTTTATCTGAAACGGAGGCACAGCTCTATGGACAACACAGAGCGCAAGATAACCAAGATCGCCCGTGAAGCAAATCGGTTTACGGTGCAGACGATGAAAGAAGACGGCATAGGCACAGCGGAAATGGATGTGATCCACTTTGTACGGCATAACCCCGGCACAACACAAAAAGAAATGTGGGAAACGCTGAAGATCGACAAGGGCGCAACGGCGCGTCGCGTGGCGCGGCTGGAGGAAAAGGGCTACCTCATCCGCGAGCCGAATCCTCTGGACGGCAGAAGTCAGCTGCTCTACCCCACTGAAAAAGCCGAAGCGCTCCGCAACTCCAAGGCAGAAATTGAGGGTTCGTTTTACGAGTGGCTGCTCGACGGCCTGCCTGACGATGAAAAAAAGGTGTTCTGCAAAACACTGAACACCCTCTATTTAAAATCCAAGGAAGAACGCCGCGCAGGTTTTCTGCATATCGCGCAGCGCGTAAAAGAGAAAGAGGCACAGAATGAAGACAAATAGGAAGTCTGCGGAGTTTCAACCGAATCGTGTCCTCTCTTACTTTAAGGCAGAGTGGAGAGCACTGCTGATTGTCACAGTTTCCGGCCTGATCTACAATATCGGTCTTTTGACCGGGCCGTGGTTTGAGGGCACGATGACCGGGTACCTTGTAGAGATTTTAAACGGCACCGGACAGTTTTCCGGCATGCTGATGCTCGTCATCCGCTTTGCGGTCGTCACGGCGGTTGTGCAGATCTCACGCTACGTGAAGCGCTTTTACGTACGCCGCTTTGCAAACAATGTGAATCGCCGTATGAAAGAAACTTTGTACGGCAGCCTTGTGAAAAAAAGCCGTGCAAGTTTGCGCGAAGAAGGCGAAGGCAATATCATAACGAAGGCCATTCTTGACGTAGACGACTGCGTGGAGGGCATGCGCAAATTCACGACCGAGATTTTCGACACCGGCGTGGCGCTGACAGCATACCTCTGCATGCTGCTGTGGTATGATTGGCGTTTGACTATTTTGTGCATGCTTTTCCCGCCGATCTCGTATGTTACGGCGGAAAAGATGAAAAAAGTCATTCAAAAAGCCGGCGCGGCGTACAAGGAGCAATCCGGCCGGCTGAGCACCGCTACTCTGGACCGTGCAGAAAACGCCATGACCTACCGCGTTTTCGGTCTTGAAAAAAAGCGTCAGGCCGTATACGAAGAAAACCTGACGAGCTATGAAAAAGCAGCCGTGAAAGCGAACATCTGGAACGCTGCCATGCCGCCGATCTACCGCATCATCTCTATGGCGGGCGTGTTCTTCATTTTGTATTTCGGCCAGAAGAATGTGCTTGGTACCGGCTGGCAAGCATGGAGTATTGCTTCGTTTACAACGTTCCTTGTATGCTTTGTAAAGCTTTCCGTAAAATCCTCCAGCGCCGCAAAGCTCTTTAACGCGGTGCACAAGGCGCAGGTCTCTTGGAACCGCATCAAGCCCTTGCTACCGCAGGAAGAGAAAAACGAGACCGATGAAGTCAAAGTAAAGGAAACGCCCGTTGCGGCGCTCAAGGTCAAGCACCTGAGCTTTACATACCCGGACGGCAAGAAAATTCTCGACGATATTTCGTTCTCGGCGAAAAAGGGCCAGATCATCGGCATCACCGGCGCAGTCGCATGCGGCAAATCGACGCTCGGCAAGGCGTTTTTGTGCGAATATCCGTACGAAGGCCACATCACGGTGGACGGCGCAGAGCTGCAAAACATGGAGCAAAGCGTGCGCACGGGCATCGTCGGCTACCTTGGGCACGACCCAGAGCTCTTTAACGACAGCGTGGAAAACAACGTTCTGCTCGGCGACAGCAAAAACAGCGATATGTATTTAAACGCTGCGTGCATGAAGCAGGAGGTCGCGGAAATGACCGACGGCAAAAATACGCTCATCGGCAGCGGCGGCGCGTACCTTTCCGGCGGTCAGGCAAAGCGCCTTGCGTTTGCCCGCACGCTGTGCCACGATAAGCCGATTCTCATTTTAGACGATCCGTTCTCCGCGCTCGATAAGAACACGGAAAAGCAGGCGTTCGTCAATTTGCAAGCGCTCGCAAAAGACAGCATCGTCCTTTTGATTTCGCACAGGTTATACCTTTTCCCGGAGATGGACGGCGTGATCTGGATGGAAAACGGCAAGGCCGTGACCGGCACACACGAAGAGCTGCTGAAAATCGTCCCCGAATACGAAAGCCTGTATACATCGCAAGTCCATACCACAGAGAACGGAGGTGCCGAACATGACGCGCAAAAAACAAGTGAGAACGGTGATCTTTGACACCGTAAAAAGGCAAAAAGGCCTTTCCCTCGGCATTGTTTCGGCCGTTATCGGCGCTGTTGTGTTCGCGCTCATCCCGCCGCTGATCTTAGCCGATATTGTGGACTCCATCACAGCCGGAACCGACGCCGCATTCGCACGTATCCTACTGTATTTCGCCATGCTGGCGCTCACCGGGTTCACAGAATCCGCGCGTGAAAGTCTGCTCGTGGTATTCGGCCAGAAAATCACCCACGCGCTACGCAGCAGCTTAATGGACAAATTTACACACCTTACCGCCGACAACATGACAAAACAGGAGCCCGGCACGCTCGTTTCCCGCTTTGTCGGCGATGTCGATACCGTTGAAACCCTATTCTCCTCCGGCATCATCAGTATGTTCGCCGATGCGTGCAGAATCATCAGTATTCTGGTCGTTATCTGGTTCCAAAACCGCGGTCTGGCGATCGTATTGCTCGTTTTGCTGCCGTTCCTGTTCTGCTTCACGCGCCACGTGCAGAAAAATATGCTGGCAGCGCAGATCGAAAACCGCAAGGCCGTGGGCCGCGCTTCGGGCCACGTGCCGGAAACACTGCACAACATCCGCACCATTCACTGCCTCGGCAAAGAGAAGTACATGGAAAAGCGCTATGACACGTACATCAATGAGAGCTACCGCGCTATGGAAAAGACGAACTTCTATGATGCCGTCTACTCCCCCGTTATCCTCATTACGAACGCGGTGGTCGTCGCCGTCGTCATGCTGCTTTCCGCTTCCGGCAACACCACCGTGCTGACGTTGTTCGGTATGTCCGCCGGTACAGCTGTTGCCGTTATCAACTATATTTCGCAGATCTTCACACCGGTTGAAAGCCTTGGCATGGAGATTCAGACCATCCAGTCCGCGTTGGCGGGCATCCACCGCATCAACGAGTTCTTCGCGCTGGAAGAAAATCCCGATACCGTACCGACACATGAGCCGAAGACCATCACCGCAAGAAGCGGAAGCGTGCCGTTTGTCGAGTTCCGCGATGTCACGTTCGGCTACGATAAGCGCGTGGTGCTGGATCACTTGAGCTTTAAAGTCATGGACGGCGATCAGGTCACGCTGACCGGCCGCACCGGCGCCGGCAAGAGTACCATCTTCAAGCTTCTTCTCGGTCTTTATAAGCCGCAGAGCGGCGAGGTGCTCATTCACGGCGTGCCGGCGGCCGATATCCGCGATGATGAACGCCGCCGTCTGTTCGGCTGCGTGGAGCAGACGTTCCACATGGTGCCGGGCACCGTGCGCGACCAGATCACGCTATATGACAGCGCAATCAGCGACGAAGCCGTGCACACTGCGGCAAAGCTCACCGGGCTTAAGGATACGATTGAAAGCATGGAAAAAGGCTACGACACGCGTTGTACCGATGATCTGTTCTCGCAGGGTCAATGGCAGCTTTTGTCCATCGCAAGAGCCGCAGCAGCCGCACCGAGCATGCTGCTGTTCGATGAGATTACCGCAAACCTTGACGCCGAGACCGAACGCGCCGTGCTTTCCGCTTTGAAACGCGTAGCGGAAAATCGCACCGTCATTTCCATCTCGCACAGAACTTCTGCCGAACTTGGTCGCATCATCACTCTGACAGATTAAACACAACACACAAAAGGCGAACCGCGAAAGACCCGTTGTTCGCCTTTTGTATATTCTTTAAGTTTACATAATTTTAGTTATCCGTACATGGAACATCGCTGTTTCGTATCTTATAATCCAATCATACCATGTTGCTCGCGAAATGTCTACTTTTTTTAATTTTGAGCAAATTTTTCTATGCGAAAATCACACAAAACTGATTAAAGCTGATTATACCGCTTAAAACCGCCCATACTCCTGTTTGCAAACGCCGCAAAATTTGCAAATTGTGGAGGTGCTTTTATGTATGCGTATGCGCAGAGCAAAGTGGAGATTTGCGGAGTGAACACGGCAAAGCTGCAAACCTTGAAAAACGACGAGATGCGCGAGCTTTTAGACCGCAGCCATCACGGCGATAAAGATGCGCGCGATAAGCTGATCTGCGGCAATTTACGTTTGGTGCTCAGCGTCATCCAGCGCTTTACAAGCCGCGGTGAAAACCCGGATGACCTCTTTCAGGTGGGCTGCATCGGGCTCATCAAGGCCATCGATAATTTCGACCCAAGCCACGAGGTAATGTTCTCCACCTACGGCGTGCCGATGATCTCCGGCGAAGTGAAACGCTTTCTGCGCGACAACAACGCCGTGCGCGTCAGCCGTTCCATGCGCGACACGGCGTACCGCGCCATGCAGATCAAAGAGCAGCTGACGAACGAAAACGGCAAAGAGCCGAACATCACGGAAATCGCAAAGCGCATGGAGCTGCCGCCCGAAGACGTTGTCATCGCACTCGAATCCATCGTGGAGCCGGTGTCGCTTTACGAGCCGGTGTTTTCCGACGGCGGCGACACCATTTATATTATGGATCAGGTGAAAGGCGGCACGACGGACGGCGACTGGCTGGAGGAAATTGCCATGCGCGAGGCGATTCGCGATCTGACCGACCGCGAGCGAAAAATTCTTTCCATGCGGTTCATCGACGGCAAAACACAGACCGAAGTCGCCGGGGAGATTGGCATCTCGCAGGCACAGGTCTCACGCTTGGAAAAAGGCGCGATGAGCCGCATTAAAGCAGAACTGTGAGCCAGAACGGCAAGGGAATTCCCCTGCCGCGTACATAAAAACGCAGGCTTATGAAAAGTCTGCGTTTTATCTGTTTTAATTCAAGTTTTGTAGCGGTTCGGATAAAATCTCGCGAAGTTTTTGCTCTGTCTCAGCTGTTTTGGGGCAGGAGCCTTGCGATGTCACGGGGCTGCCACCGCCTTTTGCGCCGAGCAAAGCGTTGATTTTCTGTGCGGCGGTGCGGCAGTCGAGCGCGCCGTTTTTGCCGCGCGCGCAAATATAGCGCAAACGGTCACTTTCATTGCAGAACAGCACAGCAGAGAAATTATCGTCCGCGCAAAGCGTTTCGGCAATCGTTTTGCATGCGTCAAAATCGACCGGCAGGTCTGCCGCAATGAAATTCTCCTGTGCTTCGGCATGCAGCTTTTCGCTGTACAATTTTGCAAGCTGCGCGTTTTTCTCGCGGAGCTTCTGGCTCAGGCCCTGCACCTGTTCTTCCTTGCGAGCGAGCGCGTCGAACACGCCGTCCGGCTTTACGGAAAGTGCAGCGGCGGTGCGGCGCAGCTCGGCGTTTTCTTTTGTGAAGTGCTCCAGCGCCAGCACGCCGCAGGCGAACGTGATGCGGCAGCCGGATTTATACCGCGCATGCTCTAAAACCTTGATCAGGCCGACCGGTGCGGTGCTCATGAAGTGCGTGCCACAGCAGGTGCACATTTCGGTGTGATCACCGTCTTCCACCTCCACGATGCGTACTTCGCCGTGCAGCTTCTCATTTTTCTTGCGCAGCGGCAGATTCGGAAGCTCGGAAGCGTCCACATTAAAAATACGCACGGGCGCGTTTTTCCAAACGAGTTCATTTGCGTATTTTTCGCCGGCCTCGATCTCCTCATCCGATAAATCGTGGTCAAGGTCGATGGTCACGACGTCTCCCGCCATGTGAAAGCCGACGTTTTCCGCGCCGAACAGCACGTCATAGGCATGCGAAAGCAGGTGTTCGCCCGTGTGCTGCTGGGTGTATTTCAAACGCTTTGCGGCATCCACTTTGAGCGTGACGATTTCGCCCACCGCAAACGGCTTTCCTGTGCGGTGCAGCACCGTGCCGTTCGCTTCAAAGCAGTGCGTGACCGGTACAAAGCCCTGCATAGGGTCGTAAACCGTGCCGATGTCGCTCAGCTGCCCGCCGCCTTCCGGAAAAAACGGTGTGCGGTCAGTCTCAAGGTCATAGCCGTCGTTTTTGTTCGGCGTACAGCTCACAACACGCGCGGTGCATTCAAGCATCTCCGGCGCGGTGAGATACAATTTTTCGCAGCTCATTTATATACTCCTTTTGTAAAACGAGGTGCCGCCGCAGCCGCACCCCGCCTATTCTATGTTTAATTCAGTTTAATTCAAAATGTTCCGCAAGCTTTTGAAGCACTTCTTCGCGCGTATCGCGCTCTGTGTTTTCCCGTATCAGCGTGAAAAATCCGCTGTGCAGATAAGCTTCATACACCTCCGGGCTGTTCACCGACGCAATACACACTTTGAAATTTTCAAACGCCGCTTCCGGGTTCGAGCACTTTTCGATCTCTTTCAGCAAAAACTGCTTTTCCGGATCGCCGCGGTTGAAAAACGATGCAACAGACATACTTTGCGGTGAGAGCATCACCGCCACGTGGTTTGGCTCTGCGATTTTATGCAAGGTATCAAGCGGGATATTGGTATCGACTATGACTTTTCTGTCGCCCGAAAGTCGAATCAGCTCGGCGACTTCAAATTCCGCTACTTCTTCCGAGACGCCGTTATACCAATCATAAAATTCCTTCGGCGTGCGGGAAACGTAGTGCTGCCAACTCGGCATCGTGTTGAAATAATTCAAGTTTGGCTGATTCTGCTCGTCAACGGCGGACAAGATCGTGTCCATGTTGTAATTTTCTTCGCAGTGCAGCATGTTGTACTTTTTTGATAACATGCTGCACATGGTCGATTTTCCGGCATATGCCGTGCCGGTGATAAAATAGCAGTTTTTAAGATAGAATTTTAAAATATTATCTTGAATTTTCATGTATATAGCTCCTTTTTGACATAACAAACTTAGGGTCTCTTGACCCAATTTCAAACGACTGATTTCTCAGCGGATGCGGTTGTTGTTATACAAAAAGCTGCAATACATAAAGTGTTCTCCTTTGCTAAAGCTAAATTTCGCTTCGGTGTTTTCAGTATAGCATAGAAAACTCTAAAAGGCTACCGAAAAATGAAAAAATGCGCCGGACGCCCGACGCATCTTGAATTTTCAACTTATCTGCCGCAGCACTTCTTGTACTTTTTGCCGCTGCCGCAGGGGCACGGATCGTTGCGGCCGACCTTCGGACCCTTTACGATCGTGGTGGAAGCCTTCTGTGCTTTGTAGAGCTCCTTGCGCTTCTCTTCGGTGAGAATGGAATCCCACTGCGGGAGCTTATACAGCCACTCGGCCTTTGCGCCGACCATGTTGTAATAGAGCTTCTCCGGCTCGTAATCAAGGGAAACCTCCGTCTCGGCGGTCATGTTCTCCAGGTCGTTTTCCGCCTTGAGACTCTCGTTGATGCCGTCAAGGTAGCCGGTCATTTCGATGATATCCACGCCGAAGTGGTCAGCGAGTGCCTGTACGGTGCCGCTCTTCGGAGCTTCGCCCTTGAGGAGCTTCTCGTAAAAATCCTTTTCTCTAAGGAAATATTGTGTCCAGTACTGTTCTGCGCCGGGCTCTGCGGACTTCTTGTCTGCAAAATCCTGCCAATCCTTAAAAAGTGCCATGATGCTTCATCCTTTTCGTATCTTTTAAGCGGCTTTCGGTTATCCCCTGAAAGTCTATTTTTGATTATAACCGAATTCGCTGCTTTTTTCAAGCAGAAACTACCCTAATATATTGAAAAATAGTGCCAAACGTGCTATTCTTATAAAGAAATCCCGATTATATTTCGATTTTTTAGTTGAATTTCTATTTTTTGAGCACAAGGAGACAAAAATGGAACCGAACAACGAGCGCAAAACGCCCGCGGGCGAGCAAAATGAACTCTTTAAAAAGCAGGTCTTCCGCGATGAGACGCTGCACACCGCAGATCCCGATGAAGAAGAAACCGGTGAGCAGCATTTTGAAACGCTCACTTTCGATAAACCCGCCGTGCTCGACGAACGCTTTGCCGCGCGCAAAGCAGAACGCGAAACCGCACAGCCGCCGCAGGCAAAACCGGAGGCTCCTCGTCCTGCCGCAAAGCCGGTAAAGCGCCAAGTGCCCGCCGCACAGAAAAACAAATCCGTTTCTCATGAGCGCAGATTGTACAGCGGCGAAACACCGTCCGACGCAGCATTGCGCATCACGCGGCAGATTGCGGCGCTTGTGCTGTGCCTGCTGCTTGTGTGCGGCGGCTTCTGGGCAAAGGGCACCGTGTGGGACATTTGGACCGACCGCGATATTGAAGACGTGCAGAAAAGCACGTATTACAGTACTGCCGCAAACAGTGCACAACTTAGCTTAGATCAGAATCTCCCCATCGGTTACGACGCCGCGCAGGCTGTATGTATTTCTTTGGGACAGCCCATTTCGTCTTCTGCTATCCCCGCAAAAGCAGATGACAAAGACACGCTCATCTTCCCCGCAGACCTTACGGGCAGCATGGAAACGGCGCTCGGCAGCCAAAAGCTGCGGCTTGAAACCGGCCTTACGAACACCGATCTTTTCAAAGAAATCTACAAAAGTCTCAAGAAAAAGAAGCCCGTCATCGCGCTGATGCTCGTCGCTGACGCAGAATCGGCCAAGCTGCAATACGGTGTTGTGACCGGCCTTGATGTCCGCAACAACCGCGTGACCGTGGCGCTCAGCGAAGGCGTGGACACGTACACGCTGGCGGAGTTCGTCGCTGCCACACGCTTTGAAAACACGAAGAACATCCCGCTTCGCTTGCGGTTTTCGCTGCTTTTCGGTACACTTTCCCGCAATACGGCGATCTTTTTAAAATGAGCGGGCTGAAAATTACTCTCCCCGCGCCGTGCGCGTTCATCCTCTCCCGCCTACACGAAAACGGTTTTGAGGCCTACGCCGTCGGCGGGTGCGTGCGCGACAGCTTACTGCACAAAACGCCGCACGATTGGGACATCACGACTGCGGCAAAGCCGGAAAAAATCATCGAGCTTTTTTCCGACATTCCCGTTTTAGAGACCGGCCTTAAGCACGGCACGGTGACACTGCTCATTGACCACGAACCGTACGAGGTAACGACGTTTCGCGTAGACGGCGATTACACAGACGGCCGCCACCCGGACAGCGTTGCATTCACGACCGATATTCGGGATGACCTTGCGCGGCGCGACCTGACAATCAACGCCATGGCCTACAGCCCCGCAACCGGAATCATCGACCCGTTCGGCGGGCAGGAAGACCTGAAAAATGAAATCATTCGTTGCGTAGGCGACCCGCACAAGCGCTTTTCGGAAGATGCGCTGCGCCTGATGCGCACGATTCGTTTCGCGGCTGTACTCGGATTTACGGTCGAACCCGAAACGCTGCGCGCCGTGCACGACCTGCATGAAACGATCGGGCGCGTCGCGCAAGAGCGCATTTTCACGGAGCTTTTAAAGACCGTCTGCGCACCGTATGCCGCCGAGGCGCTGCGTGCCGCGCCGGAGTTGTTTTTTTGCGCCGTGCCGCAGCTCAAAAATCTCAAGGATGTGCCGCAAAACAGCAAATATCACATTTACGACGTATGGGAGCACACGCTGCACGCGCTTGAAAGTATCGGCACAGATGACCCCATCGCCTGCCTTGCGATTTTATTTCACGATGTCGGCAAAAAAGCCGTCCGCACGACGGGTGAAGACGGTTATGACCACTTTTTCGGGCACGCGGAGAAAAGCGCCGCGTTCACCGATGAAGCTCTGCGCGCACTGCACTGCGACAACAAAACGCGCGAAAACGTCGCGGAGCTTGTTTTGCTGCACGATACCGCTTTTCCGAAGCGCACGGCAAAGTTCCGCCGCCTGCTCGCAAAGCTCGGCTATGAGCAGTTCTACCGCTTGCTCGCCGTAAGCCGTGCAGACAGCTTAGCGCACGCGCCGTGGTGCATCGAAGACCGCTGCAAAGCGCTTGCGGATGCCAAAAGCGAAGCCGAAGCGCTGCAAAAAGCGAATTTCTGCTTATCTCTGCGCCAACTCAAAATCACCGGCAAAGACCTGCAAGCGTTTGGATTTCAGGGCAAAGCAATCGGCGAAACCCTAAACAAACTCTTAGACGCTGTGCTGTGCGGCCAGCTTCCGAATGACCGCGAAGTCTTGCTTTTGCACCTTGAACGGTACACACAAAAACACAAATAACATGCAAACCGCGCCGCTCGGAGCTTTTCCAAAACGGCGCGGTTTTTTCGGCCTTTACTTATATGTATCGTAAAGGCCGAAGCTGATACCGATGGCCTCGTTGACGCGCTGCATGGCGTCGTCATCGAGCTTGCCCATTTTTTCTTTTAAACGGTGCTTATCAATGGTGCGGACCTGCTCCAAAAGCACAATGGAATCCTTTTGCAGGCCAGTGCGCTCGGCATGGAGCGCAATGTGCGTGGGCAGGTTTGTTTTGTCGCGCTGGCTCGTGATGGCCGCCGCGATCACCGTGGGACTGAACCGGTTGCCCACATCGTTCTGCACAATAAGCACGGGGCGCACGCCGCCCTGCTCGCTGCCCACCACGGGGCTTAAATCTGCGTAGTAAATATCGCCTCTGTGTACATTCACGGTTTTCACACTCCGAACAGAATTTGCATCAACGCCCGCGACGCTACTTATATTCTTGCCCGTTTTTTCGGCGCTTAAACACGCCTGTTCCATTCTATTACAAAGTTGTGTGTTCCGTGCAAAATACGCAGGATTTATTTGCCCTCGATCTGCAAAAAGACCTGCGGCAATTTTTCGATGAGGTCTGTCGGCAACATACCATGCTGCGAAAGCGCTTCGGCGCAAAGGTCACCCGCCGCACCGTGAATGCACACGGCGGAATATGCCGCTTCAAACGGCTGCATATTCTGCGCGCACAGCGCACCTGTGATGCCGGCCAAAACATCGCCGCTGCCGCCCTTTGCCATGCCGGGGTTGCCCGTTGTGTTCACACGCGTTTCACCGCTCGGCGCTGCGATAATTGTGCCCGCACCCTTTAGCACGGTGATAACGCGGTACGTCCGCGCAAAGACACGTGCAGTCTGCAAACGGTCGGCACGCAGCTCTGCCATGGTGCGGCCGTTTAGACGGCACATTTCCCCCGGGTGCGGCGTGATGATGACCGGGGCTTGCGGCACAAGTAGTTTTTCCGGCGTTTTGGCAAGGATATTCAGCGCGTCCGCATCCAGAACGACCGTCCCGTGCGCATTTTCGAGTACGGCATCCACGAGCTTTACCGCATACGGCGCCGTGCCGAGCCCGCAGCCCACAAGGCACGCACTCGCCTTGTCGATAGCATCAAGCACCGCTTCACCCGGCGCTTCCGTGGGATCATACAGCGTGAAGATTGCCTCCGGCACGGCGGGAGCCAAAATTGGGTACAGCGCATGCGGAATGGCGATGTTCAAAAGTCCCACACCGCTGCGCAGCGCCGCACGCGTAGCCATAATGCATGCACCTGCCATGCCCACGCTGCCGCAGATCATTAAAAGCCGCCCGTATGTGCCCTTGTGCCCCTCCGGATCGCGCTTCGGAAACAGCGGGCAAATGTTGCCGAGCAAAACGGATTCCGTGTCACACGGCAGCATCTCAAGGTGCTCCTCCTTGATGCCCACCTGACGCACAACGGTCATGCCGCCGAAGCCCGCTGCCGGGTACACAACGCCCGCCGGCTTCATCGCCGTAAACGTCACCGTAAGGTCTGCCTTAAAGCACGCGCCCTCCACCGCGCCGGTATCACACACCGCGCCGCTTGGAATATCCACGGAAATGTGAAACGCTTTTTTATTTTCCGCTGCACGCGCAAACAAAGGCTCCATCACGCTCGGCAGACGGCCGTGAAAGCTGAAGCCAAACACCGCATCGATGATGACGTCCGCCGCGTCTACCGCGCCGCCCGCCGTGCGGTACATGATGATCTCAATGCCGCGGCCCATTTTGTCATACGCCTGCTTTGCAAGATCGGAGGCCGGTGCGCCCTGCATCAAAACGACCGTCACCTTTGCGCCCTCGGCCGCCAATAAGCGCGCCGCCACAAAGCCGTCGCCGCCGTTGTTGCCTTTGCCGCACAAAATGACCGTTTTCTTGCCTGTGACGTCCATTTTCTCCGTCACTGCTGCCGCCACCGCGGCGCCCGCGTTCTCCATAAGCGTTTCCATGGAGACGCCGGATTCCACTGCGCATGACTCCAACCCTCTGATCTCTGCCGCTGACAATACCCGCATATACCTGCCTCTTTTCCGTAGCATTCTATGCTTTAATGGTATCATTTTCCCGTGCGGTTTTCAACTATGGAAGCGGTGAAAATTAAAATCATTTTCGCGCCGCATGGAAAAGCGCCCCGTCACCGGAAAATCTCCGATAACGGGGCGCTTCACATTTTTGAATTTAGTTTCTGCCGAAGATTTCAAACTTTAATCTTCTGTCCATAAACGGCTTGATGGCATCGATGCAGCGCTCGTCCGGCGAAAACACAAGAAGCGTCAAGCCGGTCTTGCGGCTCTTTGCAATGATGTACCACGCGTCCTTGCCGTCGTCCGTCTCCGCCGCGAAGATGGTCTTGTCCACACGCTTACCTTTTAACTTCTGCGCATTCTCCGTGTACTTGCCCATCTCTTCAATCGCCTTGGCATCGAAAGACGTGAGACGTTTACGGCTTCTGCGGTTGATGATCTTATCTACCGCAATGTCGCCGTTCGTGATGCTGTACTCAAACTCCAGGCTGCGCGAGGAGATGACGTAGTACACGCCATAAATCACGCCGCAGATCACGAGGAACGGGATCATCGGCGAAACCGGCGTCAGGAAAATGCTGACAAAAATCAAGATCGCGCCGAGGATCGACACGCCGAGCGACATCAAAATATCCTTGCTGCCGGTCTTCTTTTTCACCATGTATTCCACAAACACATCTGTCATCATACTGTAAATTACCTTCCGTTTCCATAATTCAATATTGTCATTGTACCATAACCCACACGGAAGTTCAACTGCGTAATTTGTGAATTTTTATCGAATATTACGAATACCGTGCGATAACCTCAAAACTCTGTCCATAAAATCCCGCGAAAGGCTTGAAAACCGAAAATTTCTATGCTAAAATAACAGTGTTGCGTTGCGAGGATACAAACGACGCCGAACAGTGAAACGCGATGAAAAAGAAAAGTAGCCTGTTTTTCGTGGGCAGAGAGGGTGCGCCGTCGGCTGAAAACGCGCCTGCATTGAGTATAGGTGAAGTTCTCTTTGGAGCGGTGCGGCTGAAATTAAAGTAGGCTGCAACGGGTAGCTGCGTTAAAGGCTTTCAGAGGGCGCAATGCGCCGAAATTGGGTGGTACCGCGAGCGTTCCGGCTCGCCCCATGTTTTGTGCATGGGGCGGGCTTTTTTCATGCTCACCGTTCGGTACAAAACGGAAATCATTTATGAAAGGATATATTGATATGGGAATCAAAGAAAGCATTTCCGAGCTGCGCCAGAAGTTTGACGCAGACCTTTCCGAAGTGCGCGACAGCGAATCCATCGAAAAGCTGCGCGTTTCGTATCTCGGCAAAAAAGGCTCTGTCACCGAGCTTTTAAAGGGCCTTAAAGACCTTTCCGGCGCGGAGAAAAAGGAATTCGGCCAGACCATCAACACGCTCAAGCGCGAGGTCGACGAACGCATCACAGCACACGTGGAGCGCATCCGGCAGGAGGAGGAAGACCGCCTTGTCAACAGCGCAGAGCAATATGATGTCACGCTGCCGATGGATACCGACTGCGGCTCCTATCACCCCATCACGCTCGTGCAGCGCGAGCTGGAAGAAATTTTCGCTTCCATGGGCTTTACGATTGAAGACTACCGCGAGGTCGTAACGGATTACAACTGCTTTGAGGCATTGAACATTCCGAAGCATCACCCTGCCCGCGACATGCAGGACACCTACTATCTCGATAACGGTCAGCTGTTGAAGACCCACACCTCGGCCGCGCAGAACACCATCATGAAAAAGTACGGTGCACCGCTGCGTGCCATCTTCCCGGGTCGCTGCTTCCGCAACGAAAGCACAGACGCTTCCCACGAGAACACGTTTTTCCAGATGGAAGGCATCATGATTGATAAAGACATCTCCATTTCGAACCTCATCTACTTCATGAAGACCATGCTTTCTAAGGTCTTTAAGCAGGACGTACAGGTTCGCCTGCGCCCGGGCTTCTTCCCGTTCGTTGAGCCGGGCTTTGAGCTTGACATCAGCTGCCACATCTGCGGCGGCAAAGGCTGCTCCACCTGCCACGGTTCCGGTTGGATTGAGCTTTGCCCGTGCGGTATGATTCACCCGAACGTGTTGCGCGCCGGCGGCATCGACCCCGATGAATACACCGGCTTTGCGTTTGGTCTCGGCCTCACCCGCCTTGCCATGATGCGCTACGGCATCAAAGATATCCGCGACCTCAACAGCGGCAATCTGAAGGTGCTCTCGCAGTTCAACCACGAATAAGAAAAGGAGTCGTTATAATGCTGATTTCAATGAACTGGATCAACGACTTCGTTGATCTTTCCGGTCTGGACCTTGAAAAGCTGATTCACCAATTCACGCTTTCCACTGCAGAGGTCGAAGACATCTATTATATGGGCCGCGACATCAAAGATGTTGTCGTTGCGCGCATCGTTTCTATCGAAAACCACCCGGATTCCAAAAAACTGCACCTCTTGAAGGTTGATGCAGGCGACAAGGTTTATGACTGCGTATGCGGCGCACCAAACGTGCGCGAGGGCATGCTTGTTGCCTTTGCCCGCGAAGGCGGCTCCGTTTCCGGCATGGAGATCACCTGCGCAAAAATTGCAGGCTATGAATCGCACGGCATGTGCTGCTCCGAAAAAGAACTTGGCATCAGCGCCGACCACAGCGGCCTGTGGGAGATCACGGATGACCTGCCGCTCGGCACACAGATTACGGACGCGTACGGCGTAAAGGACGTTGTGTTCGAGGTCGATAATAAGTCTCTGACGAACCGCCCGGACCTTTGGGGTCACTACGGCATCGCGCGCGAATTTGCAGCGCTGACCAATCGCGAATTAAAGCCGGTCAGCCGCATGGATCTCACCACCTATGCTTCTCTGCCGGGCATCGATATCGATATCCGCGATAAAGAGCTCTGCTACCGCTACACGGGTCTCAAGGTGCGCAACATCACGAAGAAGGTCAGCCCGGTTGATATGCGCATTCGTCTCTTTTACTGCGGCATGCGTGCCATCAACCTGCTTGCCGACCTCACAAACTACCTCATGCTCGAGCTCGGCCAGCCGATGCACGCGTTCGACTGCGCAAAGGTCGATTCCATTCAGGTGCAGCGCTTCTCCGCTCCGTTCGAGTTTGAAACGCTGGACGGCACAAAGCGCCGCATCGACGAAAACACGCTGATGATCTGCTCCAAGGAAGAGCCGGTCGCCATCGCGGGCATCATGGGCGGTCTCAACTCCGAGATTGAAGATAACACGGACAGTCTGTTGCTCGAATCCGCAAACTTTGACGCTGTAAGCGTGCGCAAGTCCTCCACGCGCATCGGTTTGCGCACGGATGCTTCCATGCGTTATGAGAAGACCCTTGACCCGGAAATGACCGATGTCGCCATCGAGCACTTCATGCAGCTGCTCACTGAGATCGACCCGGGTGTGGAGATCATCTCCTCCATGACAGACGTCTATGTCCGCCACTACGACAAAATCGACATCACGTTCGATAAGAAATTTGTAGACCGTTATACGGGCATCGATATTTCCGACGAACAGATTTTGAATACCCTTTCCGCGCTCGGCTTCGCACCGACGCTTGAAAACGAAGTCTTCACCGCGCACGTGCCGTCCTGGCGTGCAACGAAGGATGTCACCATCAAGGCCGACATCATCGAGGAGATCACCCGCGTTTACGGCTACGATAACTTCAAGATTACGACCACAAAGGCAGCTTTGGCGCCGGTCATGCGCACCGCGGGCAACAATGACGACCGCTGGACGAAAGACCTGCTCGTGCAGCGCTACGGCATGCACGAAGTGCACTCCTACATCTGGTGCGACGCGAAGAAGTACAAGGACCTCAACATCGAGATTGAGGACAACGTGCGCGTCATCAACGCCATGACGCCGGACCACACCGTGCTGCGCCGCTCCATGGTGCCGACGATGATCACCTACGTCAACGAAAACAAAGCGTACGCAAATGATTTCGGTGTGTTCGAGATTGCCCGCGTCATCAACGGCCTCGGCGAAGACGGTCTGTGTGATGAGCAGAAGCACCTCGGCATTGCGCTGTACAGCCGCACTAAGAGCGAAAAGGACCTCTACCTCGGCCTGCGCGACATCATGGCTTCCATCAGCAAAGAGCTGAAGCACCGTTACTTTGAGTTCCGCATCGCGGAAGCAAAGCACAACTGGCAGCACCCGCGCAACACCGCAGAGATCTATCTCGACGGCACATACGTTGGCTTTATCACGGTCGTACATCCGTCCGTACAGTCGAAGATCGATAAGAAAGCCGTCATCGTTGCCGGTGAACTGAACATGGATACGCTCTCCTCCATGGCAGCATCCGTTATTCACTATGAGGAGCCGTCCAAGTTCCCGGGCATCGATATCGACCTCTCTCTCGTCATCGGCGCAGACCAGACGTACAGCACGCTTTCCGCCGCATGGCAGAACGTCACCCCTCTGCTCAAGAACGTTGCGCTTATCGATTCCTACAACGGCGTCGTCAAGAGCATTACGCTGCGCTTTACGTTCTCCTCGAACGAGAAAACGCTCGCGAAGAACGAGGTGCAAAGCTATGTTGACACCATCATCGAGAACCTCGCGAAGATTGGCGTTGTGCTGAGATAATTTGTTAAAAATTTTCGTACCGCTTGCTTTTTTTGTTGTTTTGCGGTATGCTGTATACAGTGTTTATTCTACTGTGCTTTTATGCGCGAATAAAACACCGGGCCCGGCATACAATGAAATGTAGACTGTATTTTTGCAGCCTTTACACGATCGGAAAACGAGGAGGTGTTCCACATGGCAGAAGATTTCAGCGACCGCACCCAGACATTCAGCATTGAGACGCCGCAGAAGCTCGATATGCAGCAGGTGCTCGTACAGGTTTACGATGCACTCAAAGAAAAAGGCTATAACCCCATCAGCCAGATCGTGGGATATATTCTCTCGGAAGATCCCACATACATCACCACGCACAACAACGCACGCAGCCTCATCCGCAAGATCGACCGCGATGAGCTGCTGAAAGCAATGGTGCGTACCTATTTGGGCGAATAAGCCTGTTTTCTGATGCGCCGTCGCTTTATGCACGGCATTGCCTGAAACCGAAATTGCCGCTTGGCGGATTTTTCCGTCGGCGGCAATTTTTATTTTCAAATGTGCAAATACAAGTTGTCTTTTTTCTTAATCTATGCTATACTGATTAAAAGTGTATTGAATGCTTTGCACCGGTGCTTAGAAAGTTCCGGCATTTTCCCCAACGAGACTTTATGAAAGGATTTGCATACTATGAGCGAAAAGCAGAAGAGCCCGTTTCCTATGTACCGCGGCAAGCCCCTTGTACGTAGCGGCGATACCATTTACTACGGAAACATGACCGATAAATACGTCATCAAGATCGACATCAAAACGAAGAAGACCGTGGAGGACATGGAGGTTGCCGATAAGTGCACTGTGCAGCTCATGCTCACCGACCCGGAGATTCGCTCCAGAAAACAGATTGTAAAGACCAGCGAGAAAAACGGCCTTTATCTTGCTTTGGACATCGCCGATGCCTGGCTTACCCGCGCATTGACAGAATAAGCCGTTAATTCCGCAAAAAAATCACCGAGGAAACCGTTTGTCCGGTTTATCTCGGTGATTTTTTGCTTTATTCTTTCCTTCTCGGCTGCTTGCCGTGCTTTTCTTTGCGCTGACGTTTGTTTTGGTACATGGCAGTATCCGCTTTTTCGAGCATTTCGTCATACGGCGCGGCAACTTCATCTATGAAGCAGCAGCCCATGGAGAACCGCAGCGGTACATGCTGTCCATCGTGCAGCACGGCTTCGGAGCTGTCCTGCGCACTTTTAAGCTGAAGAAGCTTTTCTTGCAGTGCTTCTTCGCTTTTTTCTTCGAGGAACAGGACAAATTCATCGCCGCCGTGACGTGCAGTAAGGCCGCTTTCGCCCACGATCTTTTTTAAGATTTCTGCTGCGGAAATGATATATTGGTCGCCGCTCTCGTGCCCGTAGGTGTCGTTGACCTCTTTCAAGTCGTCAAGGTCGATCATCACCACGGCGTAAGTATCGCCTGTACCCGCTTCCAAAATGCGCTCCACGCGGCGGCTCAGGCCGCGGCGGTTATAAAGCCGGGTCAACGGATCGGTGTCACGCTCAGATTCGATCTGCATGCGGCGCTGCATGTCTTCCGTCACGTCGTTCACCACGCCGAAAACACTGCTCTCCTCGTGCGTTTCCTCCAGCTTTATGTAGCGGTCCGGCTCGCCCGGAATGCGGTATACGTTGCGCTCGCCGACCATGCGGCTGCGGCGCAGCTCCTCGATGAATGTATACAGATGCACGCGGTCACCGGTGTAGTACGCCGTCTCCTCATCCGTCCACCCAAAAATCTGCGGGTACGCTCCGTGCAATACACCTGCTGCACGCCGTCGCGGTACTCGTACACGCCGATGTTCATTTCCGTGCGGCTCAAAACGTATGACATTTTGCGGTCGTTGTTGACAAGGCTGCCGACCATCTCGTTGATGTATCGGCTGAGCGCAGAAAACTCTCGGCTGCTCTGCACGTTGACTTTTTCCTCCAAATCGCCTTGCGTGATGCGATTGAGCTTGCCGTTTATGCGGTGAATGTCATGAATAACGTACCGATTCACGCAGTTCGCGACGAAAACCGTCAACGTACCGCAGATTAAAACCAGACATAGCGCCAGATTCAAAAGATCAAGCGGAATACGTTCGTACAATACGTCCATCGGGATGATGAAACCCATGTAACGGGTTTCTATCTTCTTAAAAACGCAGTAGTAGTATTTCCCCTCAATATTTGCGTAAAAGCCGTGCTCCTCATTTTGCATGCTCTCGGCAGAAATACCGAGCTTTGCCACGGTCTTCCCCACCATATCCGCATTCGTTGCGCCGATGACCGACAGCGTTTCACTGTCTACGGCACAGTAATCGATCGCCGGGCTGATATTGAGCTGATGAAAAATATACGAAATCTCGTTTTTCTCCATAGCCTCCGTTACAAGCTGCGGGTCTTTGCCCACCTGCACGATGAATGTGCCGTCTGCGCTCCACACGGCGGAATACTGCATGTTTTTGCCCTCAGCGGTGTTCGGGCCGGCATCCTGCACAAGCTGCAAGGATTTATCCGTGAGCATCGGCGCAAAAAACGCCATCTGCTCACCGGAAGAAAACGAATAGCCGTAATACTCCGGATTTGTGCCGGAAACAATCGTGCCGGTCTCATCAAAAATATGAATTTCATCCAGCTCCAGCAGATTCGCATATTTTTTCAGCTTTAAGGTATCGTTTGTTGCCTCCGGGTCTTTTTGCAGCAGAAAGGCAATGGCTTCGGCATCATGCAAACAGGTCTTATCGTATTTTTCCTTGACCTGCTTCAGTTCATTCTCATTTTCTTCGATAATCTGCTCCAGACGCACAAATGTACCGGCAGCGGTGTCTTCCACGCGGCCCTGCTCAATCAGAATTTCCGCAAAGGCGATTACCACAAGGATCACTAAAGCCATCACGATTGCCGCAGAACGAATATAGCGATTGATAATTTGCTTCAGAGATTTCATAGGTTCACCGCCGTTTCATTTAAGTTTGAATAAAACCAAATTGGTTTTGAGTACTGTATTTGAAATCAAGTATATCACATATATCGTATTTTGTCCAGAAATACAAAGTGAAACAACAAATTTCACTTGTTTTTTGCATGAATTGACGTGTTTCGCAAGGATAGCGCAAAAGCATCAGCCATCGTTTTAAGGATCTCCCGCCCATTATGCAAACAACGCTTGAATTTTTGTAAAAAGCGCACCGCCCACCCGTAAAGCACGGACAAGCGGTGCGCCAAAAATTGATATTTAGCTTTCTGTACGCTTCAAATTGCTTTCGCCGAAATGCAGCAGTTTTTCTTTATGAATGAAGTAATACACCACGCCTGTAACATCCGCGAGGAACCAACCGATCGGCACCGACCACCAGATGCCTGTAACACCGATGATAGCGGATAAAAGATATGCCAGCACCACGCGCGTACCGAGCGAGATGACCGTCAGCACCACGCTCATACCGGGCTTTGCGACCGCGCGGTACAGCCCGTAGAGCAGGAATAAGCAGCCAATGCCGCAGTAGAACGCGCCCTCAATGTGCAGGTAGCGCACGCCCTCGGCGATAATCTCCGTTTCGCCCGCTTCCACAAACAGCAGCATAAGCGGCTTTGCGAACACGAACACCAAAGCGGACACAATCACGCAAAACACAACGGATACAAGAACCGCACCTTTCAATCCCTTGCGGATGCGTTCCTGCTTGCCCGCACCGTAATTCTGCGCGATGAACGTGGAGAACGCGTTGCCGAAGTCCTGCACAGGCATGTACGCGAATGCGTCAATCTTCACCGCCGCCGCAAACGCCGCCATTACCGCCGCGCCGAAGCTGTTCACTAGCCCCTGCACCATCAAAATGCCGAGGTTCATCACGGACTGCTGCACGCAAGTCAAAATGGAATACCCGGCAATCTCCCGGATACGGCTCGCGCGGATGGGCGAACGGCTGCACAGCGCGCGCAGCTGCGGACATTTGATGAGCGCGCAGATCATGATGCCGATGCCGGAAACATACTGCGCGATGACCGTGGCTCCCGCCGCACCCGCAACGCCAAAGTTGAGGCCGATGACGAACCACAAGTCGAGCGCGATATTCAAAACCGCCGAGACCGCCAAAAACACGAGCGGCACGACAGAATTACCCACCGCGCGCAGATAAGACGCGAAGTAATTATATAAAAACGTTGCGAAAATACCCGCGAATACGATTGCGATATACGCACGCATGTCGTCCCAAACGTCGTCCGGCACCTGCAAAAAGCTCTTAAGGAGGTCAAGACACGCAAATGCGAGGCCGTTTAAAAGCAGCGTCACGCCTAAAATGAGAACGAACGAAGCCCGTACACTTTCTTTTAAAGCAGTTTCATCGCGCTGCCCGAAACGGATGGAAAACAGCGCACCGCTGCCCATGCACAGCCCAAGCAAGATCGATGTTAAAAATGTCATCAGCGAAAACGAAGAGCCGACCGCCGCCAGCGCCGTTTTGCCGAGGAAGCGTCCTACAATGAGCGTGTCCGCAATGTTGTAGCACTGCTGCAATAAATTGCCGAGGATCATCGGCAGCGCAAACCACAGCATAGACCGCATCACCGGCCCCCGGGTCAGATCTTTGTTCATATTAAAACCTCCGCAGCGAGTTTTATACATCAAAAAAGCCCGACACAAAAGTGTCAGGCTTTTGGTGCCGGCGACCGGATTTGAACCGGTACGATGTTTCCATCGAGGGATTTTAAGTCCCTTGCGTCTGCCGATTTCGCCACGCCGGCTTAAATTATCTTAATTATAATAGCACATCCCGGCTATAAAATCAAGCCATTTTATTCCGGCATTTCATATTTTTCTGTTCAGCCGCGTAAAAAGGCATCCCACCGGCTAAGCCGGGTACTCGGAAACCCTAAAAAGGCATATTACGGACAACGCGGTCTGCTTGGCCATTTCCTTTGCTCCATTCATAACGTCGTTATGAAATATATATCCGTAAAATCAAATGTCAACAGGCGAATCGAAAAACGTACACGCAAGCCAGAATTCTGCGCTTTCACGCTCCTTCCATTGCCCACAAAAGGCTGATTTCGCAAAAATCGCAAATTTTTCAACTTTTTGCATTTACAAACGTGCGCTTTATATTGTATACTATGATAAAAGACCGGGCGCAAGGCGTGCCGGAATATTCCATCTATAAGGAGTTCGTATTATGTACTATCTTGGTGTTGACGTAGGCGGCACAAACATTGCCGTCGGTATCGTAGACGAAAACAACGCGATCATCGCAAAGGCTTCCCATCCGACGCCCGTTCCGTGCTCGGAAGACGCATTCTGCGATGCGATTCTCGCTGTATGCAACGATGCACTTGCAAAGGCCGGCCTGACCCTCGACGATGTACCGTGGATCGGCATCGGCTGCCCGGGCACCGTTAACCGCGCTACCGGCATCATCGAATTTGCTAACAACCTCTATTTCAAGAACTTCAAGCTCCGCGACATGATGGCAGAGCGCACTAACGGCAAGCTCGTCATTCTGGAGAATGACGCTAACGCGGCAGCTTACGGCGAATATCAGGCAGGCGCACTTGCAGGCGCAGACAATGCACTGGCTATCACACTTGGCACAGGCGTCGGCGGCGGCATTATCATCAACGGCAAGGTCTACTCCGGCAGCAACTTTGCCGGCGGCGAGCTCGGCCACACCGTCATCGTTGTTGACGGTCGTCCCTGCACTTGCGGCAGACACGGTTGCTGGGAGACCTATGCTTCCGCAACGGGTCTCATCAAAACCACAAAAGAGCACATGAAAGATGCCCCGAAGGACTCTCCGATCTGGACAATTGTTGACGGCGACGAGTCCAAGGTTAACGGCAGAACCGCATTTGACGCTATGCGCGCAGGCGACCCGGTCGGCAAGGCTGTTGTTGACGAGTACATCAAGTACCTCTCCGTCGGCCTCACCGATATGATCAACATCTTCCAGCCGGCTATCCTCTGCATCGGCGGCGGTATCTGCAACGAGGGTGAAACGCTTCTCGCTCCGGTCAGAGCATTCATCGATAGAGAGCAGTATGCTATGAACTCCGCGAAGAAGACGAAGGTCTGCAAGGCGCAGCTCGGCAACGATGCCGGCATCATCGGCGCTGCACTGCTCGGTAAGCAGGAGGACTGATTTTCCCATGTCTCTTACAAAATCCGTGTTCGGCACGTTCCCCTGCGGGAAAACGGCTGACGCTTATACGCTGAAAAACGCGTCAGGCGTGACGCTTGTACTCACAAACTACGGTTGCCGCATTTTACAGCTTTTAACACCGGACAAGTCCGGTAAGCTCGGCGATGTCGTGCTTGGCCACGCCACGCTCGAGGAATACCTCGGCTCCGACTTTCAGGGCACGTTCGTCGGCCGCTACGCAAACCGCATCGGCGGCGCAACGCTCACCATTGACGGCGTAACGTATGCACTCGATCAAAACGACGGCGCAAACACGCTGCACGGCGGCACAAAAGGCTACCATCAAGTACTGTTTGATGTGAAAGAGACGAACGACGGCGACGAACCGTCTGTCACATTCACACATGTCAGCCCGAACGGCGACGAAAATTACCCCGGCACACTGACCGTTGAAGTGCAGTACACTTTGACAGCCGACAACGCCGTGGAGATTACCTACCGCGGCAAGACTGACCGTAAGACAGTGTTCAACCCGACGAACCACTCGTTCTTCAACCTGAAAGCCGACGGCTCCAAGGACGTGCTTTCCACGCTTGTGACGATCCACGCGTCTGAGGTAACGGCGGTCACAGACGACCTCATTCCCACCGGCGAGTTGCTGCCCGTAAAAGGCACGCCGCTCGATTTCACGGCTGCAAAGCCGCTCGGGCAGGATATGTTCGCGGATGACCACCTCATCCAGCTCTGCGGCGGTTTCGACCACAACTTCTGTGTGGACGGCGAGGGCATGCGCGAGATTGCAATAGCCTACGAGCCGGAGACCGGCCGCGAAATGACCGTCTATTCCGATATGCCCGGCGTGCAGCTGTATACGTTCAATGGCACCTCCGGCCTGAAGAACAAAGACGGCAGCGACATGATTCCCCACGGGGCACTGTGCCTTGAGACACAGTTCTACCCGGATTCCGTGCATCACGAGAACTTCCCGTTCCGCTATGTCACGCCGGAGAAACCGTTCGAGTCCAAAACAATCTATAAATTCACTGTGAAATAATGTGGGAGGGCTGCCGCAGGGCGGCCCTTTCCGATTTCATCGCCTGCGGTTTTCCGCGGCAAATTGCAAGGAGGTCATTTTTTGAAAAAAGAAATTTCCTGCGGCGCGGTCATTGCGCGGCAAACCGAAAGCGGACGTGAAATTCTGCTCATCCGCCATGTAAACGGCGGTCATTGGGCGTTTCCGAAAGGCCATATGGAGGGTAATGAGACTGAAAGCGAAACCGCCTTGCGCGAGATCCGCGAGGAGACCGGCCTTACAGTCACGCTTGATACCGGCTTTCGCGCTGTCGTCACTTACTCCCCGAAGCCGGGTGTCATGAAAGATGTCATCTACTTTGCAGCCGAATACATCGGCGGCGAAGCGCACCGGCAGGTAGAGGAAGTCACCGAGCTCTGCTGGGTACCGGCAGAAGAAGCTGCCGCGCACATTACGTTTGAAAACGATAAAGATGTGCTGAGGAAGTACAGAGAATATTGCAAAGCATAACAAAAAGAGCGTGCAAACTTTCATCTGCACGCTCTTTTCTTATGCTCATGTAGCTTTAAGCGAAATTACTTAACGATCTCGCCCTCAACGGTGCCGCCGAGTGCCGCTGCATTGGACTCATCGGTGTCGATGTGCATAGCAGCCGCATACTTCGGGCTGACACGCACAACAACGTCGCCGAAAATCACGCTGCGCTCGCCTTCCTTGCCGACCTTAACGGAGACGATCTGCTTGTCTTCCACACCGGCTACCGCTGCCTCTTCCACGTTGAAGTGGATGTGGCGCTTTGCTGCGATAACGCCTTTTTCAATGACGACTTCGCCTGCCGGGCCCTTCAGCGTACATCCCGGGGTGCCCTCAAGGTCGCCGGACTCACGGATCGGTGCTGCAATACCGAGCTTGCGTGCGTCGGTCAGTGCAACTTCAACCTGCGTCTCCGGGCGCGTCGGGCCAAGGATGGACATAACAAGGGAACCCTTCGGGCCGATGACCTCTACCTTCTCGTTGGAAGCGTACTGGCCGGGCTGAGAGAGTTCTTTCTTAACGGTAAGCTTTGCGTCTGCGCCAAAAAGCGTCTTCAGATCCGCTTCGGACACGTGAACGTGACGTGCGGAGGTTTCAACCATAACTTTCATTTGAAAATACCTGTCCTTTCCGGATTTTGTATTTCTATTTTACTACGAACCGACAGAAAATACAAGTTTTGGGCTATGTTTTTTCTCCGATTTATGATAAACTTAATGCAGAAAAGACCGTAATTTGAAAAAACGCGAAAAGTCGGTGTGAAATATGTTTGAAAACTGGGAAGAATTGAAAGAAAACTGCCTGAACTGCCGCAAGTGCAGCCTGTGCGAAGTGCGCTCCAATGTCGTGTTCGGCGTGGGTAACCCTTGCGCGAAGGTCATGTTCATCGGTGAAGGCCCGGGCCGAAACGAAGATTTGCAGGGCGAGCCGTTCGTCGGTGCAGGCGGTCAGTTGCTCGATAAATACCTCGCCGCCGTCGACCTCGACCGCCGCACGAATATCTACATTGCAAATATCGTCAAATGCCGTCCGCCGCAAAACCGCGATCCCTTGCAGGAAGAACAGGAAGCCTGCATGGACTGGCTGCGCAATCAAACCGCCCTGCTGCGTCCGAAGATCATCGTATGCCTCGGCCGTATCGCCGCCATGCGCATCATCAAACCCGATTTTAAGATTACACGCGAGCACGGACAGTTTTTCAAAAAAGGCAACATCTACATGATGGCAACCCTCCACCCCGCCGCCCTGCTGCGCAATCCCGCACAAAAGCCCGCCGCGTTCGACGACTTTTTAAAGCTCCGCGATAAGATTGACGAGCTTCAGGCAGACATTTCCAAAACATATTAAACATACAAAAGCTGCTCCGTTTTTACGCGGAACAGCTTTTTTCGTTTTAATTATAAACTTGCATGAACCTTACAGCAGCTTTGCGCGGAGCGCTTCGCCGCTTTCCGGGTGGAGATACGCCGGAGCAACGTCAAAGACGGTCTTGCAGCCCACCTGACCTTCGCTGTGCATGCGGTATGCCGCGCGGGCAAACGCTACGAGCACACTGGAAGTGAACTCCGGGTTGGAATCAAGCGTCAGTTTATACTCGATGATGTGCTTGTTTTCGCCATTCAGGCCCGTCACACCGGTGCGGAACACCATGCCGCCGTGCGGAATGCCTGAATGGTCGCGGTCAAGCTCTTCCTGGCTGATGAAGTGTACGGTCGTATCGTAATCGGAGAAATAGTTCGGCATCGTGACGATGGCTTCCTCAATGGCAGCCTTGTCCGCACCCTCTTTGGCAACGACAAAGCACTCTCGGGTGTGCTTCTCGCGCGTCGTCAGCTCCGGGTTCTCGCCGCGGCGCACGCTTTCAAGCGCGCTCTCCACCGGGATAGTATACTGGCGGGCATCCTGTACGCCGGGAATGCGGCGAATCGCATCGGAGTGACCCTGGCTGACACCCTTGCCCCAGAACGTGTAGTCTTTGCCGTTCGGCAAAATCGCCTGGCCATAGAGGCGGTTCAGAGAGAACATACCCGGGTCCCAACCGACGGAAATCATGCCGAGGTGACCGCTCTTCTTGCAGGCCGCGTCTACGTCCGTAAAATGCTCCGGGATCTTCGCGTGCGTGTCAAAGCTGTCGATGACATTAAAATACTGTGCAAGCTCTGCGGTTTGCTTCGGCAGGTCGTTCGCGCTGCCGCCGCACAGGATCATGACGTCAATCTTATCCGTCATGTTTTTTGCCTGCTCCATAGAATAAACCGGCACGCCGGTCTTCGTCTTCACACTGTCCGGGCTGCGGCGTGTGAAAACACCCACAAGCTCCATATCTTCCGTGTGGGAAAGCGCACTTTCCACGCCGCGGCCAAGATTTCCGTATCCGGCAATGCCGATTCTAATCATTTTTTATCGCTCCTTCATGTATCTTTCAAAATCATAACAGCGCAAGTTAGTTTACACTACGATTTCAATTTCTTTATCTATTATACGCAAATGCACGATATTTTGCAAGAGAAAATGCAGGAAAACTTGAAAAAGCCGTCACAAAACAGCTATTTTCTGTCTTGTAACGGCTTTTGTCTTTTTAGTTTTAACGCAAAATCAGCGAATGTTATACACGCTGCGCATATGAATACCGTTCGCGTTGCCGCTCACAATGCGGATACGGCGCTCTTCACCGGCTTCGAGGTCGAAGTAGTTGTCTTCAAGCACCCAGTCCTCGTTCTCGTTCAGTACTTCCACGCTCTTCGCGTATGCCTTTGCGGAAACGATAATCTCATCGCCCTCCACACGGCAGGAAAGCTGCGGGTCGATGTAATCGTAATACTTCGGCACGGAGAACAGCACGGTGGATTCGGAGATCATCTCGCCGTTCTGGTAGCACGCATAGTGCACGTGGTCGGTGAACATGTTCGCTTCCGGCAGTTCTACGGTATCGAGCCACACGGTGTCCATTGCGGGCACGGTGATTTCCACCTCGCCGCCGTCGCGCAGAACCTCGGAGCGGTTATTGCGCAGCTCCCACTTCACGGTGACCGTCTGCGGCTGCATCGTCTCGTTGGAGACGTTCAGGCGGATACTCTTTACGGTGTCGGTATTCAAGTCACGACACTCGCGGTTCGGGTTCGGGTCATCCAAGAAGCCTTTCTCTTCGCAGGAGAGCAGCACCGGCGCGAAGAAGCGCTTTTCATAATAGTGCAGCGCCTTCCAGCGGCCGAAGTAGTCGATAGACGACCAAGAAGCAACCGGCCAGCAGTCGTTCAGCTGCCACACGATCGCGCCCATGCACTGTCCGCGATGACGGCGCCAGTGCTCTACGCCGTACTTCATCGCCTCGGCGCTCAAAAGCTGCGAGGTATACAGCAGCGTGCCAAGGCCCGCAGTCGGGTAGCGGTACGTCTGGCCAAGATATGTCATGATCTTGCTGTTCGCTGCGTTGTTGCGCTGGTGCTTCTCCATGACATAGGAGAAAATATTTCTGTCTTCCGGCTCCGTGAAGGATTCGACCGTTTTCAGCGTCGGGAACGCCTGGAAGCCGAACTCGGAAACATAACGGAAGTTGTGGTTGCGGTAGTCCGTAAACGGCAGGCTGCCGTGCCAAACGTCCCAGTAGTGCACATCGCCGCGCGTCTCGTCGGACGGGTTGTCAAAGTCGCCGCCGGAGGACGGGCTTGAGGGCCAATAGTACGTCTGCGGGTCAAGCGCTTTTACGGTCTTCGGCAGAATGTACTCGTAAAGGCGCGTGTAGTCGCCCTTCTGCTTCGGGGTCAGCTCCCACATCGGCGGTTGGCCCGTCGGGTTGTTCGGCATCAGCGCCAAACCGCCGAAGAATGTGAACATCTCCATCTCGTTGTTGCCGCACCACAGGCCAAGGGAAGCGTGGCTGCGGATGCGTTTGATGTTATCGTTGAACTCCGCACGGAGATTTTCTTCAAACTCGTCGCTCAAATTGTAATGTGCGCAAGCGAACATGAAGTCCTGCCAAATGACGAGACCCAGCTCGTCACATACATCGTAAAATGCATCGCTCGGGTAATGGCCGCCGCCCCATACGCGCACGCAGTTGTGGTTTGCCGCCACAGCCTGCTCAAGGAGCTTTCTCGTACGCTCCGGGCTCGTGCGCGGCAGAATGTTGTCCTCCGGGATATAGTCCGCACCCATCGCGAAGAACGTCACGCCGTTCACTTCATGCGCAAAGCTCTCGCCGTACCGGTCTTTCTCAATATGCATCGTCATCGTGCGCAGACCGATGCGCTTTTCCCACGTATCAACGGTCTCGCCGTCACGCTGCAAATCGACACGCACCGTGTAAAGCGGCTGCTCGCCGAGACCATGCGGCCACCAAAGCTGCGGGTTTTCCACCGCGATCTCCTTCGGGGAGCCTGTGTAGACCTTCTCCTCGCCGTTCGGCGTCGTGAGCGTCACGGTGTAGGTCAGCTCCGCGCCGTTTACAGTCTCGATCTCCGGCTCAATGCCGAGCGTTACGGTGTTCTCGCCGTGCGTCTGCTTCACGTATGTGCTGATGATGCGGCCGCCGTTCACGCCGCAAAGCATAATGTCGCGCCAAATGCCGGCATCAGGCAGGCGGGGACCCCAGTCCCAGCCGAACATGCAGTGCGCCTTGCGCAGGTTCGGGAAGCCGACCATTGCGTCTTCGCTGCCGCCCGCGTGGCAGATCTTATCCTGCTCTTTGATGTACTTTGTCGGCGAGTGAAACACGATCTCAAGCGTGTTGCCGGTCGTTTTCAGGCTATCTTTTACGTCAAATTCCCACGTGCGGTGCATGTTGCACACGCTCGCGATTTTCTCGCCGTTCAAAACGATGTCGGCAATGGTGTCAAGGCCCTCACAGTGCAGCAGAACGCGCTCGCTGTTCAAAACGTCCGCATTCACGTCGAACGTCGTATTGTAGCGATAGTCCTCGTCCATCAGCGCCAACGCTTTCATCTCGTTGTCGCGCCAATAGGGGTCTTCCATGCGACCCGCGTTCAGCAGGTCATTGTACACGGAGCCCGGCACGGTCGCGGGAATCGTGTCATTTTTTCCGACGGTCGTCAGCTGCCAGCCGGAATGTAAAAGCTGTTTTTTCATTTCTCTTATCCTCTCGTTTTATCCGTCAAAACGCGCGAATTTCTTCACTTTCGTTTTAATCGGTCTATATGCAGTATAGCACCGGTTCCACAAATTGTAAAGCGACTGCCGCTCCTTTATTCCGGTAAAGAAAAAAATTCGCAAAATGCCGAAAACTCCATCGATTTTTCGTGTAGTTTTCAGGGTAAATTTAGCTTTCCGCTTTCCGATTTGACCGCTTCGCCCTCCTGCTTTTCACCCAGAAAAACAGTGCGCCGAAAAGCGAAAGCATCGCAATCGCGCCCCCGACCATCCGCGCGGGATAAGCAGCATCGCGCATATAGTCGTTGTAATCCTCCAAAGACAAAATCACCTTCATCTCCGTTTTCAGCGCCGCTATATTCATAAATTCAGCTTTGTCGAGCTGTTCAGCTTTCGCTTTTTCAACCCGAAACGATATTTTTTCTCCGATTTTCAGCGCTTCTATGTCCTCTACGCCCATCTCATTGCAGATACTTTGCTGTAAATACAGCCCCGCTTTGAATTCCTCCGTGTTGATCTCCACAGAGATATTCTCTCCCGTGTCCATGATTACTGTACTTTTCACAGTTGCTGTGAAAAGTACGGTGTTATCTTCGCTCTGCCTGTCGATTCCACCCATAGAGATCAAAAGCCCGGTCGATACAACTAAAATCAACGAAAATATGATTACAGCTATTTTATTTGTATTTTTCACGCGCATGCAACACCTCATTTCGATTTTGCGTACTCACATTATTTATATATCCCACATTCAAAATTCAACTATCCCAGCCGACTCGCCGCTTCCGATATACTTTTCTAAAGCAAATTGAACTCTTTTTCAGTTTCATCATATCATATTCGCCTGCACTGCACAAGCAAAATATTTCCGGATATAACAAGAAAGCACCTACAAAACGTAAGTGCTTTCTTTCTGGAGGTGACACCCGGATTTGAACCGGGGAATCAGGGTTTTGCAGACCCTTGCCTTACCACTTGGCTATGTCACCATTTTGAAAAAGACGCCTTATCTTCAGCGTCTTTTTCTTTTGGAGCGGACGACGAGGCTCGAACTCGCTACCTCCACCTTGGCAAGGTGGCGCTCTACCAGATGAGCTACGTCCGCATATGGTGCCTCCGATCGGAATCGAACCAATGACACGGGGATTTTCAGTCCCCTGCTCTACCAACTGAGCTACAGAGGCAAATGTGGCGACCCGGAACGGGCTCGAACCGTCGACCTCTAGCGTGACAGGCTAGCGTTCTAACCAGCTGAACTACCGGGCCACATTTGGTGGGGACAATAGGACTCGAACCTATGACCCCCTGCTTGTAAGGCAGGTGCTTTGTTTTGTGGGATTGCTGTTGTCGTTTTATAAATCTGAATAAAAGCAAGCAAGATACAAATAATATTGACAATTTGCTTGACAATGTATACCAAACAGTGTATAATATCATTGAAAGGTAGTGATTATATGGCAACTGCACCTACTCAAATTCGTATTGATTCTGATGTAAAAAAACAAGCAAATGATTTATTCAGCCATCTGGGGCTTGATATGTCAAGTGCAGTAAACATTTTTCTCCATCAATGCATTCTTCGTGGCGGTCTTCCGTTTAGTGTTGAAATGCCACAATTCAATCAAAAAACACTGGATGCCATGGAAGAAGCTAAACGCATTTCTCAAAACCCCAACATTGAAGGGTACAAGACCATGGATGAATTGAGAAAGGCATTGGAAGATTAAGTGTATACAGTTAAATTTACCAATGCTTATAAAAAGAGTTATAAGCTTATGAAAAAGCGTGGTTTAGACTTGTCGCTCCTTGATGAAGTTGTCGATACACTACGTCAAGGTAAGCAACTCGACTCAAAATATCGGGATCATGGATTAAGTGGGAATTTTCAAGGATTTAGAGAATGCCATATAAAGCCCGACTGGCTTTTGATATATCTAATTGAAAACGAAATTCTTACTTTAACCCTTGTGGATACAGGTTCCCATTCCGATATTTTGAAAATTTAATTTCTCATCATTAAAGCAGAACTCCACATGAGCTCTGCTTTTTCCATTTAGCCAAAAACCGGAAGTACTTCCGGTTTTTTATATTTTACCCGTATAGCAATGCGGAGACTTTATTACAGGAGGACATTTACATGTCAATTAAAATTGCTATCACAAACGAAAAAGGCGGCTGCGGAAAAACCACAAGTGCCGTCAACATTTCGGCCATCCTCGCCGAACGCGGCTACCGTGTGTTGCTTGCGGACGTTGATCCGCAGAGCTACGCAACCATGTACTACGGTCTGTATAATGCCGATGATCCGTCCTTATATGACGCCATCACCGGTGTTTGGCCGGTGAATGACGCCATAGTAAAAACCGTTTTTGGTGTGGATGTATTGAAATCGAACACTAAATCCATGAGGCTCGAAGAAATGCTCACAGAATATAAACTTCGCGGCAGAGCATACAACGATTTACTCTCTAAGCTCCTTACACCGATTGAGAGCGACTACGATTACATTATTATAGATTGTCCGCCGCAAGGCTATAAGCTTCTCGAAAACGTACAGCGCTATGCAGATTACATCTTGATCCCGATGATCCCGGACGAATTTGCACTGCACAGCTTGCGCATCAAAGCCGAAAGTCTCATTGAAATTCGCAGAACGATCAATCCGCACCTCCGGTTACTTGGCGGCTTAATTATCATGGATGAAAAAAACGGAACAAAAGCCATTTACCGTGACGCCCTGCAATCGCAGGACGTCATTCCTTTTTTCAGCGCAACCGTGCGTAAGAACATCACCTTGAGCCGCGCCATCAACGCGCACGAGCCTATCAATACATATGCAAAGCACTGCAACGGTAATATCGATTACCAAGCGGTCGTAAACGAAATCATCGGGAGGGTCGAGAAATGAAAAAGCTAAATCTTGGAAACATCAATGCCGGTTTGAGCACCATTAAGGAACTGGCCAACGAAAATGCCGGTATTGCACGTGATGAGCTGATCGACGTCTCCTTGATCGACTTTGCAAACAAAAACACATACGCCGCAAACGACACGAATGACAGCATCCGCGACTTAGCAGACCAAATTGAAACCGTCGGTTTGCTGAATCCTCTCGGCGTGATCCAGTCCGGCAATCGTTACAAGCTGTTTTCCGGTGAACGCAGATACCGCGCCATCACACAGTACCTACACTGGGACAAAATCCCGTGCAGAATTTTTGAAGGCGTTTCGGCCGGACGTGCACAACTCATGCTGCACATCGCAAACGGCGGACGCGATTACACGGCCGAGCAAAAGCTAACACTTTATGAAGAATACCGAGAGTTGCTGAATGAGCTAAAGGCATCCGGTGAATTTAAAGGTGGCATACAAAAGGGTGTCGCCGAACTGATGCATGTCTCTGACCGGCAAGTCCGCACCTACCGCACAATGTCGGAACAGCTTACCGAGCCCGAAAAGGTTGATCTTGCTGCCGGAACGCTCAAATTCGGCGAAGCACAGAATATCGCAGTCGAGCGAGCCGCCAAAGCAACGCAGCCGACAGTAGCAAACGCTACAAAAAGCGGAAGTACTTCCGCTTTTTCGAGCAAGGCCGAAAGCACAAAGAGCTCTCTAAGCCCGGAAATGCGCGAAGACCTGCTCCGCAAAGTCATCATGAGTGGGTATATTTGGAACTGCGAAGATCTGTTAGATTATTATGTTGAGATGATGCCTACACCGCAGGAAGCCGTGAAAGATATATTAAAACCCAAATACGGCTATCATGGCGGCACTCTAATTATGAAGCATTTTAATGGCAGTTATGAATGCACATCCTCAAAGCTTATTTTACAAAACGGTGCAATGCAGGCGATTGCAGCCTACACCTATAACGAGGCAGACACCATGATCCGCAAGCTGTACCGAGACGGAGAGCTTTGCCCAGAAAGGCAGGATGCAAAATGAGAGTTACAAAAGTCGATGTTACTATTCCGAGCAGTGGCTATTACCTTGGCTACGTCAGTTTGGTTCTGGATAATGCGTACACCTTAAACGGTGTGCGCATCACCAGACGAGCAGACGGTGGGTTACAAGTCTTATATCCGCATTTGGCCGAACGCGAAGGCAAGCGCCGCCAAATCTTTGCTTTTAAGCCAATGAACCCCATAGCACACAAACGCATCGAACAAGCTGTGCTATCCGCATATAAAGAAGAACTGAGAAAAACCGGAAATACTTCCGGTTTTTGAACTTTTGAAGAATTGTATATACTCTCTTGATAGATTTTCATAAAATACAGAAAAGTACTTAAAAACATATAGGATGAGGTCTCTAAATGAACACTAAGCGTTACACCCTATCTGATGCGCACAGCACGCAGTTTTATCAACTCCCGAAATGGCTTGTGGCGCTTCGCGTAGAGGCAGAAATCAGCAACGAAGCAATCCTACTGTATACTTACTTGCGAGATCGCGTACAGCTGAGCATTACAAATAAGTGGATCGACGATAACGGTGAAGCTTACCTCTACTTTAAGCGTGAACAAATGGAAAAACTTCTTGGGTGCAAGAAGGATAAAGTGCAAAAAATTATTAAGGAGCTCAAATCCGTAAACCTGCTCGATGAAGTCCGGCAAGGGTTAAATCAGCCAAATCGCCTCTACCTGCGCTACCCCGATAATTCTGAACTCATAGAAATGAGTATCGATTTTGAAGATGAAGACGAAGAAAACGGTGAGCAAGAGCCTGAAAGTCCTGAAAAACCCAGTGATTATGCGGAGCGCGGAAAAACCGCACTCCGGAGTACTGAAATTCCGCAGTCCGGACTTCTGAAAAACCGCACTCCGGACTGCGGAAAATCCGAAGTCAAGAGTGCGGAAATATCGCAGTCAAGAGTACTGAAAAACCGCAGTCTTGACTTCTGTAAAACCGCACCTAATAAGACTGAGTATAATAAGACTGAGTATAATAAGACAGACAGTCAGAGCGACGGCAATTTTGATTTTTTGATGAATGCAGATGTTCCGGAGGATTTCGCGAAAGCATGTATCTCTTTGATCTGCGAAATCACTACTACTCCCTTATCGACTGTCCGCATCGGTAAGCAAGTGCTTCCGAGCACGCAAGTATGCCAAGCGTTGCACAGCTTAACGCCGGAGCATTTGCAGGCCGTCTACCGCATAACCAAATATTCTAACAACGTGCGGAAGCCTAAAGGGTATCTGCTTGCATTGCTGTACAACGCCGCCCAAGCTGCGCCGGAGAGTAATCTCTACGCGCAGTTTTTTGCTATGCCGCCGGAAGAACACAAGCCCTCGTTTGACATCAAACTCTACGAGAAATACGATATTTTCGATTACTTAAACGAAGAAAGGAGCCCAGAACATGGAACATGAACTCGACGCTTATCGCAAGCAATGCGCTGACATTTGTGCGGCAGTGCCCAAGAATCCGACAAATCTCAAGCCATTTCGTTGTAGTGGGCCTGATTAAACGCAATTCTTCGAAATATATCTTTAAGCCCTCTTATTAAATCTATAAAATGGACTTGCACTCGGTTGAGTACAAGTGTTTAGTAACCCCTGAAGAATTAAATTCTGCGGCGCTGTTGACTTTATTGTATGAAATGGATATAATATAGATAGAATATTACTATCGTCATAATTCAAGGAGGTATCATTATGAATATTCGTCCATCCGCAGCAATTCGCCAGAACTACAATGAGATTGCCGATATGTGCAGAAAGACCGCAGAGCCGGTTTTTCTAACCAAGAACGGCGAGGGGGATTTGGTGGTTATGGACATCGGGACTTACAACCGCAGGGAAAAAATGCTGAAGCTCCGTGAGGAATTGCTTGCCGTAGAGGAGGACAGGATGCGTGGAAGCAAAGGTTACTCTGTTGAAGAAGTCACTGCGATGATGCGTAGTGCAATCAAGGAGGCGGCAGGTCATGGAGCAGCAGAATAAATACCGTGTGATTGTATCGGAACGGGCAACGCAGATGCTCATTTCCCACGCCGCATTTCTGGCACAGGTCAGCCCAGAAGCGGCAGAACGGCTCACAGCCGAGTTTGAAAAGACCGCAAATTCCTTAGAGCTGATGCCGCAGAGATGTCCGTGGCTCACAGGGGAATATATTCCCAGAAATGCCTACCGTTTTATCCTGTTTGAAAAACGCTATATGATAATCTTCCAGATAGTAGACGATATAGTTTACGCCGATTATGTGGTGGATTGCAGGCAGGATTACAGTTGGCTTATCCGGTAACAAGAGAACAAACCGAGCAAAATTGTCACTTCCATGGACTTACACTCGGTTGAGTACATTGGCTTAGGAGAAGTGAAACGATGAGTATAATAACACTATATCACGGTACACCTAATGAATTTGTTACACCGCAATATGGTTACGGTGAAGATAAGCACGACTATGGAAAAGGCTTTTACCTTACTGAAAACATAGAACTCGCCAAAGAATGGGCAGTTTGTAGACCAACCGAAACGAATGGCTGGGTTCATAAATACGAATTAGACATTTCTGATTTGAAAATACTGGATTTTCAAAAATATGATGTTCTCTCTTGGCTTGCTGAGTTGATGAAGCACAGAGACGCAGCGGATACAAAGCGCTATAAAGTTCTTTCTAAAAAATTCATAGAGAAGTTCGGAATCGATACAAGCACATACGATGTTATAAAGGGTTGGAGAGCTAACGCTTCATACTTTTATATTGCCAAAGAATTTGTGCGCGACAATGTAGATACGGACATACTCGAAGAATTGCTATCATTAGGTGGGCTCGGCATCCAATATTGTATCAAATCCGAACTTGTTTATTCCAAACTCACGGAGAATAAAAAAGGCTTGATCCGAGTCGAGTACAGCGTGTTTAACGATAAATACAATCAACGCGATGTACGTGCCCGAGAAAACATGCACGATCTCATCGAGTCAGATGCAAATAAAGTAACAAATGTATTCAGCACATTATTTTAGAGGTGATATGATGCGAGCTTATCCAGAGGTATACTTACATGATATTGTTGAAAGCCAAGGAAAACTGTTCGATTTTGTATCGCAGAATTATCCTGAGAAAGATACATCGGATTTCATCAATACTTATATGACAAGTAAAACAAGAGAAAGTATCGATCAAGGTAAAGCCTATGTTAGCACCATGAATGCTGCCGAATTGTGGGATTACTTTCAGCAAACAGAACACTATCATCTCAAAAACGGCAAAGCACTCAAAGGGTTTATTCCTGACTGGATAGGTGAATTTTACGCCTATTATCAATGGTTCTACAACGTCTCAAGCAAGGAGATTATTAAAAAAGTGCCATTGGATTTTTTAACAAAAGCCTACATGGGATTACACGATTTAGAACTTGATTTGGCCGTAAAAAAGGTTGGTGGAGCGCCATGAAAATCCTTTGCTTTCATAACCCTGACGAAGAAAACGGATATTTGAGCAATTGGTATTTATCCGAATTCAACGTATCCAATATCACCTTTTCCTCAATGGAGCAATTTATGATGTATCAAAAAGCCATGTGCTTTTGTGACCAAACTATTGCAAAAAAGATTTTAACCACTCATGATGTTGCTCAAATAAAAAAATTCGGGAGGCAAGTTTCTAACTATAACGAAAACCGTTGGAATGGCATCCGACAAATCGTTGTATATGAGGGACTGCTTGCAAAGTTTTCTCAAAACCTCAACTTAAAAGATCTTCTGAAAGCTACCGGCGACAATCTTCTCGCAGAATGTGCCGTCAAAGATAAGATTTGGGGCGTGGGCCTATCAATGAGTGATCCAGATCGACTGGACATAACTAAGTGGAAAGGTCAAAACTTATTAGGCTATTCCTTAATGATGGTACGCGAAAAGATATGAAAATAAAACAAAGCAGCAAAAAGGTTTGTTACCTGTACACACAGGCAGCAAACCTTTTTTCATACAGTTTTTTATGAAAGGAATGATTTATTTATGAGCTATAAGCCTTTAGAAAATGTCACCATCGTTTTTAGCACAGCGAATATTACCGTTTGTGCCGATGAGTGGGGCGATTTATATTACACGACCGAAATTCCGGATGAATTTGTAAATCAGGGTGAGCCGTATCCCCGCTCCAAATGCAAGCCGATTATTGATCTGCCACCCGAACAATTTGATCGTGTGTTGGCAATTTACAAGGAATTGCCGGATGACCTACTTGAGCACTTGATACGCGGAGAGGAGCAAGAAGATGCCTAAAAAAAGAACATTCTACTCCGAAGAAGAACGTAAAGCACATCACGAAAAGAAGCAAAGAGAAGCAGATTTGCAGATTCAGGAGCTCACAAAGCACTGGGAAAACGATCCCAAGGACATCGCAGAATACCTCGCATTCAGCACTCAGTTTTACAAATATTCTTCACGAAACACAATGCTGATCTACCGGCAGCGTCCTGATTCCGTATTTATTGCCTCATACACACATTGGAAAGAACTTGGGTATTATGTGCAGGAAGGTGAGCATGGTGCTAATATTTATCGGCCGGAAACCACGCGCTATTTCAAGCCAAACGTGCCAAATCCAACATGGGTTCTTTTATCTAAAGCCTCGCCGGAACAACGCCATGAAGTTGAAATCGGCATGCTCGAAAGCCGTGATTTTACCTATTTCAAACCCTGCACGGTGTTCGATATTTCGCAGACAAATTGTCCGCCAGAAGACTACCCCAAGCTCTGCGGCGTAGGATACAACAGTACGCAGCACAAAGATATTTACAACACTCTTTGCCTTTATTCTGAAGAAATCGGCGTGCCTGTATCCGAAGAAGATTTTGAAGGAATCGGCACACGCGGCGCTTATAACCCGCGCAACAAGCACATCCATATTAACCAATTACTCGGCGACACACAGAAGCTCGATACATTGTTGCACGAAATGTCACACCACTTTATGGGGCATAGTCCTAACATAGAAAAGCCTACCATGCAGCGTGAATTTGAAGCCGACGGTCTCTCTATTATGTTTGGAAAAACGTTCGGAATTGAGCCCAGTGACGCCCGAAAAAGCCACCTTGCAGCCTGCTACCAAGAGCTGCTTAAGGCACAGCCGGAAGTAAAAATCGATGCACTTTTGGCACCGGTTCGCGAAAAATTTCAGCAGCATATTGAGGCAATGGAACAGGAACTTTCTCTCGCAGGCGTAATACCGCAGCAAATCATTTCTTCCCAAAAAGCTGCTGAACTGAAGCGTGAACAGGCTATGAAAAAGGAGCCAACCGTAACCGTTATATGGACGGAAAGCAAGCGTCTGCACGACGGCCAGACCATGCGATTATCGCGTGCAAACGAACTCTTTAAAGCAATCGATAAGGCGCAGCAGAAGTACCCGAACTGCTACCACAAAGCAGCTTTTCGCATTGATTATATGCTGCACGGAGAACCGAGCAGCTATGAAGGTCGACAGAGTTTCGGCACCGGTGAAGGCAGTCTGATCGACCATATCAAGCGGCTAAATACGCTGTGCAACGAGAACCCGCAGTGGGAAAATTACTTGTTAGAAACAGGCGGCAGCGATGCACTTTTACAGGACAGACACGAAAAAGAATACATCTTAAACGAGTTCATTCCTTACTTAAATCTGCATGTTACGCTTTCCGAAATCGAACAGAGCGTTTCGGAAAAGCTCGGTGAAACTGATGAACTCACGCTCGAAAGAAGTGAGCAATTCGCCGCCTTGCAGCAAAATGTGCGTACTGTCCGTGCTATGCTAAACCAAGGTAATTACGATTTTTCCGTGGCACAAATCAATGAACTCTCTCCAAAATTCGCAGAATGGATGCGTCAAATCTCGAAAAAATCCATTCAGCAAAGCTCTGAAAATACGCTTACAAAAGAAGAAATCATACACGATTTTGAGCAAAACGCAACACAAAATCGTGCAGAAATCAGGCAAGAACAGCATGAAGAATTTGAAATCACAATGCTATAAAACCGGAAGTACTTCCGGTTTTTCGGAGGAAAAATGGCAAACCCGGTTTTAATTGCGAAGCTCGCTTTGGTCGCAGCCGACCCCAAAACATGGCAAAAAATCATTATTGCCTGCATCTCTATTTTTATCATTTCCGCTGCACTGCTCGGCAGCTGCGGTGCAATGACTTTTACCGATTTAGGCTTCGACTGCTCGCAGCTTTTCTCTGCAAAACTGAACGAATACAGCGCTGTTTTTGACTCCGGTGCACGCATAAATGATAAGCTTCTCTATGCTGTGTACGCCAAAATCTTTGCGGATAACGACCGATTAAAGAACCAAACCGATGAGCTGATTGACTGCTTTGTTTCAGATGATAAGCTCTCCCCGCTAACCGATTCCGATGAAATTTTTGATAAAATCGAGCGCACGTTTGATCTCAAAATCAACGCATACATGCGCTCGCAACTGCTACGGCTTGCAGAGCAAATGCCCACCGGTTATGCCGACCGTTCTACGCTGATCCGTAACTTAAAAAGCAGCGACGGCAAAACAAATATCGGTCTCACCAACTTCGCAATAAACGCTCTGGATGCCGGTTCCGGCTACATCTATGGCGCTTACGGCCAAGACGTAACCATGGCATTTCTTAAGCAGCAGCAGTCCAGATTTTTCACGGATTCCGATGCAAATCTGACCAACAGCGAGGTCAATTTCATCTACGAAACCTACGGCGGAAAGCCTGCTTTTGACTGCATCGGGCTCATAAAAGCGTATGAATGGATTGATGAAGACACCGGCATTATCCGTTACCAATCCAATGGTTTTCGCGATGTCGGCGCAGACGGAATGTTCCGCAGCGCTGTCATTTTCGGTGAGATTTCCTCTATCCCCGATACACCCGGTTTGGCCGTTTGTATGAGCGGACACATCGGCATTTATATAGGAAACGGTGAGGTAATTGAGGCCAAAAGCAACCACGACGGCGTAGTAAAAACGCAACTCAGTGAGGGCAGTTGGACGTACTGGATGCAGTTGCCTGGCATTACATATTTGACCGGCGGAACACACCCATACGGCACTAAAAAGGTAACACTGGAGAACGGCAGAATTAAAGAAATCTCCGCCGGAATTGTAGCGGGAAAGGGTGAATTTGAGTGGCCTCTCCCCGCTCCTTACGGTAAAGATTACATCACTTCCGGCTCCGGTTCCCGGTACAATCCGGTCACCGGAATGTACGAAAATTCGCACGGTGCAATCGATATTGGTGCACCGGCAATGACCCCGATTTATGCAGCGGCCGACGGCACAGTTGTGATGAGCACTTGGCATGATTCCTACGGCAATTTCGTAAAAATCGACCACGGAAACGGGTGGTCTACCCTATATGCTCACCAAACAAAACGTGTTGCAAAAGTCGGCGAATCTGTATCTGCCGGTGATCTCATCGGCTACGTCGGAAGTACCGGGGATTCGACCGGAAATCATCTCCATTTCGAAATCAGATACAACGATAATAGGCTCGATCCTTTGCAATTCTTTGAGTGATCCACAATTTTGTGGGTATTCTTTCCTTACTAATAATCGGCATGCGAAGCGTGCCGACGGCGAAAATTTTTGAAGAAAAAGAGGTCAAAAACAATGAAAAAACTCACCATAAAGCTCAATTTAGATGAGCGAAAATACGATGCACTGCACACCTTTTCAACACAAAAAGGCATCGATATTGACGCAGAATTCGTAGCGTATTTCGAGAAAATGTACAAGAAAATCGTTCCAAAAGCCGTGCGGGAATACATTGAAGGCACAACACTTTCAACCGTTTCTGATCCGGTTTCCGAAGAAAAGGTTATCAACAATGCCCCACAGCTTCAACCGGAACCGGAGCCCGAAACCAAGTCAAATCCGATCTCAAACCCCGGTGGTTTCTGGTCGTAATATTTTTAAACTGTTTCGCATCTCGAAAACGCGCCAAAATCTCTCAAATCGGTGTCTTTTTAGAATGCAGGATAAAGCATCACCACCAAACTGGTGGTGATGCACCCACAAACCCGCACAGTGTGCGGGTTTTTCGAGAAAAAGTTTGGTGACGAAGAATTAGTTTAGTGACGAGTACGTCACCAAACATTCAAAAAGCATAGATTTCATGCCATTTTTCCCATCACCAAACTCATCACAGCCGAAAGGAACCCAAATGGAAGAAAAATCAAATGTTTCAAGATTCACTGTTTCTCTTTCAACCGAGGGGAACAATGCACTAAATGCAATTATGGCCTTAACAAACCGCAATCCAAATCGCGAAAAAAGCAATGTAATCGATGAGGCTATCCAATTTTACTTCTCATATCTCTCTGGTCAGCTCAACATGGATTATGTTTGCGGCATCTACGGCAGACAAGTCGAGGCGATTGTGCATAGGGCAACAGATCGCATATCTTCGCAGCTCTTTAAACAAGCTGTTGAAACAAACATGCTAACACGCATCGTCGCATTCGAATACGAACTATCGAAAGATGAGTACGATAAAATGCGCAGCAAAGCTGTTGCAGCCGTAAAACGTTCCACCGGCCGCATTTCTCTGTTCGATACAATGCAGGACAGTGAGGAATAAAGCCTTGAAATGATTTCACGAACACTGTATAATGGAGGTGAAAAATTAAAACATGGAAAAATTGATTCGAGTGTTGGAAGGTATTACAGCCACTTTGTGGGCAATAACCATTCTATATTCTATCTTTTTCTTTTCACTGGGAGGTTTTCTTTTGAACGATATTTTTCAAGAGATTCTAATTAGCTTAATAACTGGTGCTATTTCTTCTCTTGTTTTTACCTCGATTTCGTATTTTGCATTCTTACACAAAATTCCTGAAAAAACATATGAAAAAATTGAAAAGCTCTTAAATGATCGATTAGGCTACGAAACTACAAATCATAACGCTGTAATGGGTGCTCTTAATCCAAATAACGAAGTTTTGCTTAATTTAGTTTCAAAAGACCATCGAGAATTAAAAGTGCTTACGGGCGAGACTTTACAGCATCTACGTATGGAAAAAGCCGCTAAAGAAAATCGCGAGCATATATTGACCAACGCAGAAAAAGAAATCGATAAACATATTGAGAGTTTACGCGCTTTTTCCGACATCATGGTAAAGCAACAAGAAAGAATTGTGCATTTAGAGAAAGAAAATATGGAACTCAAAGAGCAAATTCAAAATTTAAATGCACAGCTAAATCAGCAGCATGAACAAAGCCAATATCACAAACACGAAAATGAACAAGATTTTGGAATGTATCTATAAACAACGCTTTAGGAATAAGGAGGTGTTGCCATGCACTACACATTGATGCACAAAGAAATATCCGTAGTCGATATTGAACTGGATGATGCGTCCGGCGCGATTACTCGTGTGGGAGACGTGCATAACGCTGCGCACATTCCGATTGGCATTGCATACAGGAATGACGTCCTCGACCGCAAAGCACTTAACAAGTGGTGGTATGGGCGCTCTATTCCGGCAAGCCGTCAAGGTATCCAACAAGCGCTCGCTATTCTGCGTATCGGCAGCACGCAAGAGCTTATCGATAAAAGCTACGGCCTTAGCCTTTCGGATCAGTATTGGATCAAGGAGAAAGGTTCCTCGTTGGAATGGGCTGAGATCAATTTTTTCACAAATGATTTTTCCCGTGACATCGGTGACATTCTTTTTGGCGGTCACAGCTCCAGTGCGAAAATCGATTTGATGTCCCCGGACAACACCTCCGATGGTTGGCTACGCAAAAAGTGGACAATCATCGACGGCAAGCGCTGCCTCATTAAAGGCGGCAGTGGCGTGACCCAACAGGAACCATACAATGAAGTTATTGCTTCTGAGCTGATGGAAAAGCTCAACATCCCTCATGTTCCCTATCGGATCATTATGCAGGGCGATTATCCTTACAGCGTTTGCGAAGACTTTATCGATGCGGACACAGAACTTATCTCTGCTGACTACATCATGAAGTCTCAAAAGAAAGCAAATCACCTCACGACATATCAGCATTACCTTAACTGCTGTGCCGCCTTTGGCATCTCTAATGCACAGCAAGCTGTAGATCAAATGATTGTCATCGATTATTTACTCGCCAATACTGACCGTCACTATAATAACTTCGGTGCGATTAGAAACGCCAACTCCTTAGAGTGGATCGGTTCTGCGCCGATCTACGACTCCGGTACATCTCTTTGGTGTAATACACCGACCAAACTCATCCGCCCGCTGGCCTCTGATTTGCCTTCAAAGCCGTTCAAAGAGACGCATGAGGAACAACTTAAACTCGTATCGTCTTTCGATTGGGTCAACTTTGAAGCGTTACAGCGCTTTGGAAACCGTGTGTGCGAAATCTTCGCAGAGTCCCCCTACCTCGACTCCGAACGCTGTGTTTGTCTTTCGAGCGCATTAGACCAACGTATCGAACGTCTTGAAGGTTTGGCGCTAACCATGAACCATGAACAGCACCACAGTCCAAAAATTGAAGAAGAATTTGAAATCAAGCTGTAAAACCGGAAGTACTTCCGGTTTTTTCTTTTCTCATTGAAATCAAATTAAAAAGCTATTATAATATTCTATATGAGGAGTGAACGACTATGAAGAAAAAGATCACAGCAATATTGATGGCGGCGGCGCTTATGGTTTCGCTTGCGGCGTGTGCGGGCAGCAATACCGAAAGCGTCGTAACGGAGAGCTCCACATCCAGTGCGGTAAGCAGCACGGTATCGGAAAAGAACGATGCGAGCAGCAAACCGACTGCAAGCTCAAGCACTGCAAGTGCAAAGCCTACGGCGACGCCGGGCGCAAAAACGGAAAGCAGCAAAACCGAGAGCTCGAAGGGAAGCAGCTCGTCTGCCTCGTCTAAAACGGAAAACAGCACAACGAGTAAGCCGTCGTCTTCAAGTTCTACCGGCAGCACAGTATCGAAGCCGAGTGCAACCGCAAAACCGTCGGCGACAACGAAGCCCAGCTCCGGCAACAATACTGTGAGCAAACCGTCTTCCGGCAGCAGCGCGACTGCGAAGCCTTCTGCCACAGCAAAACCGACAACTGCATCGACAACTAAACCCACGGCGGCACCGACAGCAAAGCCTACCTCTAAGCCGACTGCAACGACTAAACCTGCCACGAAACCCACAACCGCTCCGACGGCCAAGCCTACGGCAGTTCCTACAGCAAAGCCGACTGCTGCGCCGACGGCAACTCCGAAGCCCAAAGAAAAGGTTTGGGTCGTAGATGTTCCGGCAAAAGAAGAGGTTGGTCATTGGGAAGAAGATGGATATTGGTGGAGTGATGTAGTGTATAGATGTAATGAGTGTAAAGAGACTTTTCCGACAACAGATGCCTTCTATGAACATGTAATCCCTCTTGTCGAAGCAGGAAAACATTCAATGGGAAGTTATACTGAGGTACCGGGAGAGTCTTATTGGGTAAAAACAGGTCAGCATTGGGTAGTTGATGAGCCTGCGCAAGAAGAACAAGGTCACTGGGAATACAAATAAAAATTGAATATTGCAGCATGAAGCATCCGTTTTCTCGGGTGCTTTTTTACTGCAAAAATTCAAGCCGTACTTTTTGAGTGCGGCTTTTTTCATATAAAAATCTAACGAAAGGAATGGCAAAAAATGAAGAAAGCAAAACGGATTTTGGCCGGAGCGCTTGCGGCGTTGATCCTTACGATGTCACTGCCGTTAAGTGCTCTGGCGGATGAAGCCGACGTGCCTGTGGAAAGTCCGAGCTTTGAAGTCTCTTTTGATGTAGATACCGGGCAGGAAGAAATTTCAGAAGATCCTCCGGCGGATATTGAAGCGACCCCGGAGCCTACCCCGGAGCCTACCGCAGAGCCGACGCAGGAGCCAACGCCTACGCCGGAAAGTACCGCTACACCGGCCCCGACGGCAGAACCTACCGCAGTTCCCACGGCTACACCCGGAGTTACCGCAACGCCGACAGCAGTGCCCACGAGTACGCCGGAGTCCAGTGCTGTACCGAGCGCATCCCCTGTTGTAACGCCTATGCCGACGCCTACGCCGTCACCACAGCCGGTGGTGAACCCAGTAAAGCTTGAGCACGACGTATTGGATAATGTAGATAAGGATTGTATCTACCTGTTCCCTGTGCTGAACAGCAGTGAGATCACACAGGAATACAGCACCGAGCACAAGGCGATAGATATTGCCGCATCAAGCGGATCGCCTGTATATGCGGCAGAGGATGGCACTGTAAGCTATGTGCAGATTTGGGACGGGTCGTATGACACCACCGGCATGATGAGCTACGGTCACATGATCGAGATCAGGCACGCGGACGGCAATACGACGCTGTATGCACACTTATCTGAGATCAATGTGCAGCAAGGCGAAAAGGTTGTGCGCGGTCAGCGCATCGGGCGTGTCGGCAGTACCGGAAATGCTACCGGCCCGCATTTACACTTTGAAGTCATCACTTCGGAGGGTAAAGCCGATCCGGCAGAATACCTGTGGACAATGCCAGGCGAGTGGATTATGGGCTATGCCGCCGATACAGAGGCGGGAATATCGCCTATCGGTATAGGTGATACCGGCAAATCCGTTATACGTTATAATTCGCTCACCAAAAATACGGAGACAACAGTGACCGGCCCATTAGGTAAGCTGCCCACAAAGACGATCAAGTCCGGCTCGATTGAATATCCTGCCTATTGTCTCGAAAAAGAAAAGCTAATTTGGGACGACATAAATTTTACGTGGTCATCGTTTACTGTGCCGCAACAGACGACCATGAAAGCCATTTTAGCTGAAGGTTTCTGCGAGATAAATGCGTTGGATAAACCCGGTTGGGAGGAATCACAAGGCGGCGGTACTAAGAAAGGCAATTACGCCAATGAAACTGCAAAATGGCTTGTCACGCAATACCTGATCTGGGCAGCCGAAAAAAACTACATCACCAAGCACAGCAATACAAGCTGGACATGGAAATCGCAGGTCGATACCGACCTCGAAACCGTTGCCAAAAATGCGTATAACCCTACGGTTGTAAGGAGCTATTACGCTGAGGTCAAAGCCAAGCTGCTCAATGCTTATACGATTCCCTCCTTTGCTTCAAGCAGCTCATCCAGCTTTTCGACGACAATAAAAATGTATTGGGATGGCAGCAAGTATACAGCAACAGTCACGGACAGCAAATCTGTTGCTGCCTATTATACGTACACCTGTAACGGTATAACATTCACCAAAAACGGCAATAAGCTCACAATCTCGACCACAAAAGAGTATCCGTCGGGCGTTGTTGCAACGGGATCGCGTACCATAGGCGACGATTCAAATTTGGCTTGGTGGAAATGCACAGATTCTGCTATACAACTTATAGCCACACCACTTGGCAAGACTAAAACTGTACGCAGTTATCTCAAAGTGCAGACGGCTACACCGTTCTATTCCATTTATCTCAAAAAATCCAGTTTCAACACGTCCATAACCAACGGCGACAGTGGATACAGCCTCGCCGGAGCCGTGTATAAAATCTATAACAGTTCAGGTACGGAAGTTGCATCCATCACCACCGATTCGTCGGGCAAGGGCAGCTCGAGCGCGAAGCTCAAAAACGGCACATATACCGCCGTGGAATCCAAAGCGCCTCCGGGGTATGCCTTGGACACGACAAGGCATACCGTTAGGATCAACAATGCTGACGCAACTCTGAATGTCAGCGATGTACCTTTGATTAAGACGGTGACACTAACCAAAACGAGCGCTAACACGTCGATCACGGCAGGCAACAGCAATTATAGTCTTGCCGGAGCTGTGTACGATGTGTATGAAGGCAATTCTGCTACGGGTACGCCGGTTGCATCATTCACAACTAACACGTCGGGCGTTGCGACGTTAAGCCGCAAATTATATCCAAATCGAACATATACAATTTTGGAACGAACTCCGCCTCCCGGATATGTAAAAGATACGACGCCACATCTATTCTATCTTACTTACAACTCGGCAACAATGGATGTTGTGGATGACCCACAATATGTCAAGATCATGGTAAAAAAGAAAGATTCTGGAACTAAAACAAATGTAGCTGCTGGTAACGCATCACTTGCGGGTGCTGTGTACGCAATTACGTATAAAGAAAACGGTGTAGATAAAACCGTTCAAAGAACGACCAATAGTTCAGGAATTCTCTATTTTACCAACGTGCCTTTGGGCGAGATAAAAATTCAGGAAATCTCAGCTCCGGTCGGCTACAAGCTTGATTCGACGGTGCATACGTACAATGTTACGTCGGACAAAGTAACTTCTGCCGTATACGAAATGGAACCCGAAGATTTTACCGAAGATGTCTTTAAAGGACACATCCAGATCACCAAGCAGATTGAAATGCTCGGTGCGGATGCACAGCTTGAGCAGGGCGCTGAATATCAGGTGTATCTCAAGAGCGCAGGCAGCTACAACGCAGCAAAGGACGCAGAGCGAGATTATCTTGTGACCGGGGCGGACGGCAAGGCGACCACCAAAGACCTGCCTTACGGCACATATACGCTGCATCAGGTCAAAGGTGTGCCGGGCCGTGAGTTTAAAGACATGGATGTTGACGTCCACGAAAACGGCAAGACGTATGAGGTGACACTTACAAATGAGCTCAAGTATGCTTCTTTGAAGATCATCAAGGCTTCCGAAGACGGCAATGTTGCCGGTTTTGATTTCAAGGTTACGCGACTCTCGGATGGGTACAGCAAAACATACACCACCAATGCAGCCGGTGAGATCATTACAGATCAAATGCCGGTGTACGTCGATGCAGATGCAACGCAGCTGTATGAGTACAAGGTCGAAGAAATCAACGTGCCGGATAAATATCGCACGCCGGATGCACAGACGGTAACACTTACCTATGGGCAGACGGCAGAGGTTAGCTTCTATAACCAAATTGCACGCGGCTCTTTGGAAATCCTCAAAGTGGACCATGACGGTGTGACGCCGCTTGAAGGCGCGAAGTTTGAGATTACAGACGATAACGGTAATGTAATTGCAACCGAAACTTCCGGGCCGGACGGAAAAATCAAGGTAGAATCGATCCTTTACGGACAATACCACTGGTCAGAGGTGAAGGCTCCGAAAGGCTATGACCTTGATGATACCGTGCATGACTTTGCAATCGAGCACGATGAGCAGGTCGTAGAAGTCACGCAGGAAAACACTCCGAGCGTGGGCTCCATTACAGCTAAAAAGATCGATGCTGACGGCAACGCCATGCCGGGCGTAGAGTTTACGCTCGAGTACAGCACTGACGATGGCGCGACTTGGGCCCCGGTGGAAGCCCGCGCAGAAGACAGCAAGCCTTCAATCGGGGGCTGCACAAGTGCAGTCGTTGACGGCGCTTTGGAGACCGATGAAAACGGCGTCGCTACCTTTAATGGGCTTCAGATCAATAATCAGACTGTGACGATCCTTTACCGACTGACAGAAACCGCCACTAAGTCCGGCAACACTCTGCTCGCAGCGCCGATGTTTATCGGCAGCTTACCGCAGGTGCTCGACGACGGAACAGAAATCGTCGATGTGACTGTAACGGCAGTCAACAATCAAAACTACACATTGCCGTCCTCCGGCGGCAATGGCATGGTGAGCGTGCCGGTGGGCATTGCTCTCGCACTGATTTCCGTGTCCTGCTTTGCAGCATGGCTGTGGAAGAAAAAGTTATTTTAAGAGAGCATCTACACTCTCTTAGAACATAAAAAAATAAAATGAAAGGAATGTAGAAAAGTGGCAAAATCCAAGTTAATCTCTCGCATTGGTGCTTTGGCTTTGGCAGCAGCTCTGGCCTGCACCTCTTTGATCTCGGCCTCGGCAGCTACTATCGATAAAGCTACCATCGATATGGACGCAAAGGCACAGCTGTCCATTTATAAGTATGACTTTACCAACGCCAAAAAAGATGGCGTGTGGAATGAGGACAGCTACGTTTCTACCGGCCAGTATGACGCAAAAGTAAATGAAGTGCTTGGTGGCACAACGCGTACCGGTGCGAACAGCGCATCTTCTGCACTTGGTAATGGACAGGCAAGCAACGGCTATGCAATTAAAGGTGTCGAGTATACTTACCTCAAAATTGCGGACATCACGCAGTTCACGGAGTCCGAAAAAGACGGCGGTCGTACCGACAGCCACATTGAGGTGCTGTATGCAATCGATAAAGTCAAAGGCGCAGATATGCTCGCTGCTATCGGCCTTGCAGACGGCAAAAACAGCTATGAAAACGCAAATGCACTTGATGCAAACAACTGGTATTACCAGTCCGACGTACTTAGTGCAGCACTTAAAGCTGCTCTTGAAGCCAATTCCACGACTGTTAAGAATTCGCTCGAAGCCTACGTAAAAAACAACGGCGGTACGGCAATGACCGAAACGAACGAGGACGGCTACAGCAACGTAACCGGCCTCCCCGTAGGTCTCTATCTGCTGGTTGAAACCCGCACACCGGAAATGGTGACAGGTACAACAAATCCGTGCTTTGTCAGTCTCCCGATGACCACTGTTGACGGTGGTATGGCAGACGGTTCCGGCAACCAGATTACGACCGGCGGTCAAGATTGGAACTACAATGTTGTTCTTTACCCAAAAAATGAGACCGGCATTGTCACACTGGAAAAAACCGTGCGTGAAGCTGTAAAAGACACCGGTAAAAACAACGCGACCGATGTTATCACCGACGGCTTTACACACAACGCAACGGCATCCGCAGGCGACACCATAGAATATCAGATCATCTCCACACTGCCGACGATCACGTCTGCGGCCACCAATATCAGCGCGTATACGTTCCAAGATGTTCTGGCCCGCGGCCTCTCTTATGTAGGCGGCACGAACAGCGTTACACTCGAATTCTTTACCGATGCAAATTGCACCAACAAAGTTACCACGTGGAAGCAGTCCGACGGCAAATTCAAAGTTACGCGCGAAGAAAACAACGACGGTACGCATACGATGACGATCTCCATGACCGATGATGGCCTTGCCGAGATCAACACAGCCAATACGGCTTACGATAACGATAACGGCAAGCTCTATGCAGGTTACAGCAATTACACACTTCGTATCCGTTACGACGCAAAACTCAATTCTGATGAGTCTCTGGTTTACGGTGACAACGGAAACAAAAACGAAGTCGTCCTCACATGGAAGCGTACCAATGACACCTACTACGACACCCTTATCGACGACGCGCATATTTACACGTATGCGACGAACATCACGAAAACCTTTAGCGACGGTAAAGAAGAACAGACGATGTTCGATAACGTCCTCTTTAAAGCGCAGAATGCGTCCGATGGCTACTATGTAATTGCACAGCTTAATGAGGACGAGGGCATCTGGTATGTTACCGGACACACGGACAAAGAAGCCTCTGCAACAGCAATGCACCCCGTCGAATGGAATGGCAAAAAGGGCCAGATCATCCTTAAAGGCGTTGAGGACGACCAGTACATCTGGACAGAGCTCGAGACTGCAAACGGCTACACGCTGCTCAAAAATAACATCGACGTAACGATCAAGTCCGTGGATGATGCAAACCGCCCGTGCGACATTTACGGCAAAGATACACTCGGTGTTATCCAGAACGACCCGCGCTACAACTTCCCGAACAATGAAGATTATAAGCTCGCCAACATCCCGCAGAAGCAGTTGGCTCATAACTATCAGACTGCATCTGCAACGGTTGACGGTAACGACGTCACGATGCTCGACGATGAGATGGATGCGGGTTCCAAGAACGCAATCGCTCCGCTGCAGGTTGTAAATACGCGTGGCTTTGAGACTCCTATGACCGGTGAAAACGGCACATGGGCGCTTGCTATCGGCGGCGTTCTCGTCTTCTGCCTCGGCACTTCCGCATTTATTTTTTTCTTGGTTTTCAAGAAAAGAAAAGAGCAGGAAGATAAGTAAGAATACACCCAAATTTTGAATTAGGTTTACCTCGCAGGGAGGGCTCAGTGGCAGCACTGAGCCCCACCCAAAGCCTGCAACGTGTGTGTAGGCTTTGGGTGAAAAGGAAAAGAGGACGGTTTCCCGTCCTCTAATCAATCATCATAGTGTCCTCTACAAGCAAAGATTATAACTCTCTCATCTTCGACAGCGTAAACAAGTCGATGTTCTTCATCAATTCGCCTACTCCAAAAACCTGTGAGATTTTCTTTTAAAGGCTCAGGTTTTCCAATGCCTTCAAATGGATTGCGACTTATATCTTTCAAGAGTTTATTTATCTTTTTAAGATTTTTCTTGTCCTGCGATTGCCAGTAAAGATAATCTTCCCAAGCATCTAAATCCCATTGTATTACTTTAATTGGCATAATCAATCCTCTATCAACTCGTGTTCTGCAAATTTAAGTGTTCCAGCTTTATACGCTGCCATCTTTTCTTCCAAGTAGCGCATATTGCTTTCCGAGTAAAAAGGATCAACGGAAAGTTCAAACGGGATACGTTTCTCTCGGCTGACTTTCTTGGCAAACACAGTAAATGCTGCCGATAAAGATAGTCCCATATCTTTACAAGCTTGTTCCATACCTCGCTTTGTTTCAGCATCAAGTTTGAAATTTACATTAACCATATCAGACATTATTCATGCCTCCTTTCAACTATATTATATGCAAACATAAAGCAAAAATCAAGTAAAAGTAAAGAATATTTCTTTAAATTTTCTTTAAGAAGGTGAAAACATGCCCCAAAAGCGAACGCACAAAGGTGCGCAGATCATAGCCATCATCATCGCGATTTTACTGCTGTGCGTCGCGGGATTTTGCGCGTATCTGCTTATTGATAACCAACAGCAAAAAGCAGAGCAAAAGGAACTGTTTGCAACCATAGCCGAAAAAGTAGACGCAGCGGAAAACGAATTGGGAGACTTAGAGCAAATTAGCACGGTGGAAGATAAACGGGTGGCGCAGCTGCTTGAAGTTTATGGGGAACTGCACAACTACAATTCCGATTTTGTAGGCTGGATACGCGTGCCGGGCACAGAGATCAATTACCCGGTGATGCAGTCGCCGGATAGCCCTAATTATTATTTGCGTCGAAATTTTGAGAAAGCGTACAGCAACCTCGGCACGCCGTATTTACAGGAAAACTGCGATATACGCACGTGCGATAACTTGATAATTTACGGCCACCACATGCTTGATGGCGGGATGTTCAGCGATCTTGAGCTCTATAAAAAGAGAAAATTCTTTCAGCAGCACAAATACGTGTGTTTTGACACATTAGACGAGCTGGGACTATATGAGGTCATGGCGGTTGTCATCACAACGGCCTATCAAGCAGACAGTTTTCAATACTATAACTACGTGGAAAACAACGAATTAACCTTTAATACATACGTACAGGAATGTAAGCAGCGCGCTTTGTATGATACGGGCATTGACGCTGAATATGGAGATAAGCTAATTACCTTATCGACATGCGAATACAGCAGCGATAACGGCAGGCTGATCGTAGTCGCTAAAAAGATTGGAGGGATCAAAAAATGAGCAAACGCAAAAACACCATCATCATTATCTGCTTTATCCTTGTGATCCTGCTCGGCGCAGGCGCAGCTGCATATCCGTTGATCGCATCGATTAACAATGAGCACACGCAGTCGCTCGTACAGACGGAATACGAAGAAAAGCTTCAGCAGCTCGACACCTCGGAAATCGATGCAGCATTAGCGGCAGCACGGGCGTATAACAAAACAATTTCTACCGTGCAAATCGAGGATGTCGATAAAATCAAAGCCGACCTACCGCCATACGAAGATCTCCTGAACCTTGCCAATAACGGCATCATGGGCTACATAATGATACCGGCCATTAACATAGACCTGCCTATATACCACGGCACGACCGGCGCGGCGATGGAAAAGGGAGCCGGGCACATGGAAGGCACGTCGCTGCCGGTAGGCGGTATAGGCACACACGCCGTGATCTCCGCACACTCCGGCATGGCAAGCGCAAAGCTTTTTACCGACCTCGATAAGCTTAAGCTTGGAGATATGTTCTTCATCACGGTGTGCAACCAGAAATTAGCTTACGAAGTGGACAACATCGCAGTGGTGGAGCCCACAGACATTGATTTGATCCGTATCGATACGCAGCAAGATTATGTGACGCTACTCACCTGCACACCGTATGGCGTGAATACGCACAGATTGCTTGTGCGCGGCCACAGAGTGGAAATGGCCGAAGAAGCGATAGCAGAAGTCGAAGAAAAGGCAAAACCAGAGGGCAGCACATGGATAGAGAAATATGCGGAAGGGCTTGCAATCGGCCTCATAACTTCCTTTGCGGCGATGCTGTTGCTGCTGTTGATCTTGCTAATCCGCCGCAGACAAAAAAAGAAAACCGGCAACATTGCCGGTTCTGAACAAAGGAGCGTGCAGTAATGATGTTAATTAGAACATCAACAGAAACATGGAACGCAGAATATACCGTACAAGGTAACAGAGACGCACAAATTGTGCGTATTAAATCGCGCTCAAGTATTACAGTTGTTATTGCAAAAATCATGGAAAACCTACCCTTAGTCGGCAAAACGATTACGTATTACATATCCGTGCCGAACTACGGCATAGCCCTCCCGGAAATCGAAAACTTGAATGAGTCAGCATGGATCGTTGATAGACTTCTCGTGCGAAATATGCCGCGTGTGGATGCAGTTACGATCGCGCAAGTTCTGAGAGATGTTTTAAAAAACGAGGTGAAACAAAATGGCAACGAAACACAGAGTTTATAATGAGTTATCGGAGGAGGAGAAAGCCCAAATCACCACGGAGAAGCAATGGCGCAAGCGAGGATATTGTCCCGTAGAGAACGAGGGCGAACTCATGTACTGCAATCGCTCTTGGTCTGAGGCGGTATATTTTCGAGCTGACCAAGTGCGGAGAATGTCCGAAATGGAGCTCACATTGATCCGCCGCAGACAAAAAAAGAAAACCGGAAACATTGTCGGTTCTGAAAGGAAGTGATAGAGTGCCAAACGCTTATATAGAGCTGATTGATAGCCTGATTTTACAGCGGCAAGCACTTAAAATATCGCAGCGCGAATTAGCTTCTGCCGCCGGAGTTTCGTGGACGGAGGTTGCACTCATGGAGCAGAAAAAGCACATGGTACAGCTCCGGGCACTGCTGCGGATAACAGCCGCGCTAAACTGCAAACTGGTGGCCGTGAGTGTCGAATAAAAACATTGCCATATAAGGTGATTTCTGGTAGAATAAAAACGAACTGCAATATGCGGTTCGGGTGCTGCCATAAAACGGTGGACGGTTTGGCCCTCAGATGCGGATTTTCCGCACCGTGTGAGGGACGTTTCTTGAATATGAAAAATCCCTCAATCCGACACGGAGAGAGGGATGATACCATGAGTGATTTTGAAATCTTATCTTTAGTCATCATGACCGCAGGATTGATCGTTCAAATCCTCATCTACATAAAAAAGAAATGAGCCGCCCATACTTCCCAAAGTCGTCGGCTCATTTCTTTGAGTAACACTGAGGGCTAACCGTTCATCGGCAGCACTCTTTCTATCTACAAGTATAAACGACCTGTGAGGGAATGTCAAGAATGAACTGTTTCAAAAGTTATACCTTTTGATTCAATGTATATCATGTGTCAAAAGATATACTTTTGTAGTTTTGAAATGTAGCAAAACTATTTGGTATCTTTTGGCACGTTTTTGGTTAGGGAGGTATTCAATGATTATTTTCTATGCCCGGTGTTCTACCGCAGAGCAAAACGAGGCGCGACAACTGGGAGATGCACATGCTTGCCATGCAGAGAAGATCTACATAGATAAAGCATCCGGCAAAAACAGAGATCGTCCGCAGCTTGAAGCTATGATAAGCTTCGCCCGGGAAGGTGATAAAGTCGTCTGTTCGGATATATCCAGAATTGCACGCAACACGCGCGATCTACTTACCATTATAGACGAGCTGCAAAAGAAAGGTGTTGCTTTCCAAAGTCTGAAGGAGTCAATCGACACCTCTACCCCGCAAGGTCAATTTATGCTGACCGTATTCGGAGCATTAGCGCAGCTTGAGCGCGATTGCATCCGGCAGCGTACTGAAGAAGGACGCCGCATTGCGATGCAGGAAGGTCGGATCACCGGGCGGCCGAAAGTGCAAGTCGACAAGAAACAGTTTCTGCAAGTCTGTGTAAAATGGCGTGCTCACGAAATTACAGCCGTAGAGGCACAGAGACTTACAGGACTTACAAGCAGCACGTTTTATCGGCATGTAAAAGAAATGAAAATTTAATTATCACTTGTTATCGAAATGATTTTATGATAGTATTAAAATAACGATAAAGATATATTCAATTTCAGACAAAAGTTGCACTTTATGCAGCTGAAATAAAATCAAAGCGAGAGGAAGTAAAATCATGAAGATGAAAAAAGCGTTTGCGTGTCTTCTGGCCGTTCTGTTGATCTGCGGTATTATGCCGACAGGTGTATTTGCGGATGAGACTTCTGACGGAGAAACCACAGACGAACCGCGTTACAAAGTGGCTATTCAGTTGACTGACTCAGAAACGGATTTCACGGACAGTAATCCGTATTACAGCCTTGAGGGCTCTGTGTACGACATTTACAAGGATGTAGCCGATCCGGACAATTATTCGTATTGGGAACAGGAGCCATACGCAACAACGCAAGCTACAGATGCAAACGGTTACTGCGAGGTTCCTGGTGGATTGCCGGGCGGAAATTATGTTGCGATTATGCGCACAAGAGCAACGGGGTATCGCTACGATCGGAATCATTACGTTTTTGGAATCACGGATAAGGATGTTCTCTTAACCGCTACAGTAAAGCCCAGTTCGATTACCATGAAAATCTACAAAAACGACCGTGATTACGGCGCAGCAGCCGGTGATGCAACGCTTGGCGGCGCAGTTTATCGCGTATACTATCCGCAGGGTACAGGTGAAACCTATAGCGACATTACGACCGACGAAACCGGTTTTGCTATGGTGGAAAATATGCCTTTCGGACAAATCCGTGTGCAGGAAATCACAGCGCCGACCGGCTACAAGCTGGACCCGATTGTACACACGTATAATATCACATCCGGCGGTAATGAAGAACCTTTTGTTCTTGACAATTTCAGTCTCAGAGATGAAGTTATCAAAGGTAAGATTGCTATAAAAACGCAGTCTGACATTGCGGTGCTGTCGCTCGATACGCTTGACGCACAGGATCGCAAATTCGAGGTTTACCTTGCATCCGCCGGAAGCTACAACGATGCAAAAGAAACCGAGCGTGACATCGTAACCGTCGATGAGAATGGCACGGCACTTACGAAGCTTCTCCCTTACGGCACATATACCGTGCGTGAGATCGGCGAAGACGGCGAAGTGCTGTCCGATAGCTTCAATGCTTCCATCATCGAAGATAAAACCTATGTATACACGTCCGACGGAGAGCTGGAAGAAAAGCCCGAGAGCACAGCAACACCGGCACCCACGGCAGCACCTACGGCGGCACCTACGGCAACACCCACGGCGGCACCTACGGCAACACCCACGGCGGCACCTACGGCAACACCCACGGCAGCACCTACGGCAACACCCACGGCAGCACCTACGGCAACACCCACGGCAGCACCCACAGCGGTTCCTACAGCAACGCCTACGCCGACATCTTCCATGCCGAAAACCGGCAGTGACAACACGGTCGTTTATGCTGCAATCATGATCCTGATGATCTCCGCAGCGGCTATGAGCGTTATTATTTATCGTAAGCACCGCAATGTAAAATAAAATATCTCCCATACGCAGCGTAAGCAGGTGCCGATAATTCAGCACCTGCTTTTTGCATACTTGATTTGAAGAAAGTCTCGCGCTATAATTTAACTGAGGAGCTGATTTACATGAAAAAGAAAATCACAGCTATTTTAATGACAGCAGCATTGATGCTTACCATGGCGGCGTGTGCGGGCAACAGCACAGCGGATACCGGCGTTGAAAGCTCTGCATCCAGTGCAGTGAGCAGCAAGCCGGTTTCGAACACAAGCTCCACGGCCGCAAGCAGCGCCAAGCCGAGTGCATCGGCGAAGCCTACGGCTACTCCCTCTGCCGGTGCTGCGGCAACGGTCAAGCCTACCGCAACGCCGAAACCGGAGAGCAAAACCGAAAGCAGCACGGCCGGTAAAGCGAGCGCGACGGCTACACCGAAACCGGCAGCAACCGCAAAACCGAGCAGCTCCCATACTTCTAACAGCAAGCCTTCCGGCAGTGCGGCCAGACCTACGCCCGCACCGACTGCGAAGCCGACAGCTGCACCCACCGCAGCTCCCACAGCCAAGCCTACGGCAGCTCCTACCGCAGCGCCAACAGCCGTGCCCACTGCGACGCCGAAGCCCAAAGAAAAGGTCTGGGTCGTGGACGTACCTGCTCAAGAAGAAGTCGGGCATTGGGAAGATGACTACTGGATGGGCAGTGATTGGGTTTATCAATGCAATGGATGTGGAGCTCAGTTTGCAACGACGGATGCTTTCTGGGCTCATTCAGATGCTAACTGGGATGAGGACGGAAATAACTACCATGGTGGTTACTCCATGGTGAGCGGAGAACCGTACAAGCATTATACAGGAGAGAAATATTGGGTTGTAGATACACCCGCACAAGAAGAAATCGGACATTGGGAATACAGATAAAAGTTAATAGATCAGGCTAAAGCACTCGATTTTACATTGAGTGCTTTTTTACTGCTCAAATTCAAGCCGTGTCATTTTATATGCGGCTTTTTTCATATAGAAAAATCTTTGAAAGGAAGCAAAAAAATGAAAAAGAAGCTCAAAAAGTCTCTTGCGTGTCTGCTTGCAACGCTGCTGATTTTCAGCGCCGTACCGATGAGCGCTCTTGCCGATGAGGCCGATACACCCGTATCGGTTACGGTCGAAACAAACGCTGAAAAAGCAGCGCAGGACACGGAGCCGGATGCAGAACCTAAACCGGAAATCACGGCAGAACCGACCGCGACGCCGGAGGCGAGCACAACCCCCTCGGCTGAACCGACAGCAGAGCCCTCACCGGAGGCAACAGAGGAACCGACTGAATCGGAGGTCAGTGCAGAGCCGGAAGCAACGGCTGAACCCACTGCTTCCCCCACGCCAAACCCGGAGGATGAAATCAGTTTACTGGCGCTCGGCGATGAGGCAATTACGCGTTACCGCACGGTAGGCATCAACGGTAATTTCAGTTCAAATTATCTTTATGACCTTGGCGAATTTCCACTGTATGACATCTACCGAAACGGTGTAAGTTACCCGGCCTACTGTTTGCAGCACGGTAAGGGTCGTGTGAACAACGGAGCATACGTGCAAAGAGACAATTATGGCATGACTGAAGCTATGCGCCGCATTATCGCTTATGGCTACAACACGACAAACTCTCTCGGTAAAAATGATTGGTACAGCGATGCGACCGCAAAGACGATGGTCACACAGCATCTTGTTTGGCTGGCGTCCGAAGGCTATATTACCGTAGACGGTACAAACTGGTCTTGGGGTTCCGGCATCGATAACGATGTTGAGCGCATGGCCAATCTGGCATATAACGGTTCTGTTGTGCGCAGCTACTACGCAGAGCTTAAAGATCGCCTTTTGCGGTCGGAAATCGTCCCGTCCTTTGCAGGCAAAAGCAGCGACGGCAGCGATGCACAGGAAATCGATTTGCAGCTTGTAAACGGTAAGTACACGGCTACCGTTACTGATACCAACGGCGTGCTGGATTTGTTCGATTTTCAGCAGGCAGGCTTTGATATTTCCCGTAACGGCAATACGCTGGCAATATCTGCGAGCACGCTGCCGGAGCAAGAGACCACGATTATCGGTGCAGGCTATACCGTCGGTGATAAAAACAGCATCGCCGTTTGGGAGGACAGAGACCAGCAGGCCAACATTCAGCACCAAGCGACCTGCCCCGGCACAACGAAAACCATGGCGTACATCAAAATCAAAGGTGAAAAGCCAAAATATACCGTGACGCTGACAAAAACCAGCGCCGATGTAAAAATCACCAACGGCAACGTAAATTATTCGCTTGAAGGTGCTGTTTATAACGTTTATAAAGCGTATGCAAATCCCAATCACGACTACACAAATGACCCTCTTGTCGCAACGTTTACAACTCAAAAAGACGGCCACGCAACACTTTCCAAGAAGCTCGAAAACGGCGACTATGTAACAATCGAGCAGGTGGCTCCGTTAGGTTACACACTGGATACATCGGTTCATAGATTTTCCGTTGACGGCAAGAACACAGATATTCCAGTTGTGGATGACCCCGGACGAATTCGTTTAATTATTCGTAAGAAAGATAGCACTACTGGAAGCAGCACAGCTTCGGGTAATGCTTCGCTTGCTGGGGCTGTATATCGTGTTTCATACCTCGAAAATGGAGCAACTACGTATAAGGATATTACAACCAATTCAGCAGGTGTAGCGGACTTGAGAGATATTCCTTTGGGATTAGTATCCGTGCAGGAAATTTCCTCACCGGCAGGTTATAAATTGGATACACGTGTTCATACATATGAAGTTCATCCTTCTCAAACAACGCCTATTACATCTGAACTCGAACCCGCCGACTTTACTGAAGAAGTCATGAAAGGCCAGATTGCGCTGCATAAGCAGTACGAAACCCTTGATGACCTCGCAGAAGAACAGGGTGCAGAGTTTGATGTTTACCTCAAATCTGCGGGCAGCTTCGATGCAGCCAAAGAGACCGAGCGCGACCATATCACCACCGGCGCGGATGGCATAGCAACCACAAAGGATTTACCTTACGGCACATACGTCGTGCACCAGAGCAAGGGCGGCAATGGTCGCCAGCTTGTAGCCGATTTTGATGTTTCAATCTCCGAGGATGGCAAGGTTTATAGCTATGATCTCGTTAATACGCAGAAAAACGCACAGCTCAAAATCGTAAAGACTTCCGAGGATGGCGTAATCGAGGGCATCAAGTTCCGCGTAACACGTCTCGAGGATGGTTACAGCGCCGAGTATACGACCAATGCCGCAGGCGAAATCCTTACGGAAACACTCCCGATTTACGCGGACAAAGACGGCGCGACCAAGTATCAGTACCGCGTGGAAGAACTCGATACAGAGAAAACCTACAGCTATCAGCTTCCCGACTCGCAGACCGTAGAACTCAGCGAAGGCGAAATTGCTTCTGTAAGCTTCCACAACAAGCCGATTGAAATCGGCACGAAGGCCACCGTTGAGGGAGAAAAAGAAGTCGATCCGCTCGATAAAGTTACGCTGACCGATACGGTATCATACACTGGCCTTGTTCCCGGTAAAGAGTACAAAGTAACCGGCGTACTGATGGATAAAGAAACCAGTGAGAAGCTGCTTGTTGACGGCAAAGGAATTACAGCTGAAACCGTATTTGTGCCGGAAACCAAAAACGGCAGCGTAGACGTTACGTTTATCTTTGATGCAACGGGCTTGCATGGCAAAGAAATCGTCGTGTTCGAGGATTTGTACCGTGAGAACGTGCTGCTTGCTACCCATACGGACATCAACGATGAAGGGCAGACGGTAAAGATTAAGAATCCTGAAATCGGAACAAAGGCAACAGCAGACGGCAAAAAGGAAATTACAGCGGATAAGATCACGATTACCGATGTTGTGAGCTATAAGGATTTGACCCCCGGTAAAGAATATAAGCTTACCGGTGTGCTGATGAACAAAGCCACGAACGATAAGTTGCTTATCGATGGTAAAGAAATCACGGCAGAAGCTACCTTTACGCCAAAAGCTACCACCGGCGAAGTTGAGATGACGTTTACTTTCGACGCGCGTGAGCTGACGGCCGAAACTGAGGTCGTAGTTTTTGAAACGCTTTATCGCAACGGTATTGAAATTGCAGTACATGCAGACATCGAAGATGAGGGTCAGACGGTGAAGATTCTGCCGCTGCATGGCTCCATTATGACCACCAAGGTAAACGCAGACGACCCGACAGATAAAATCTCCGGCGCGACGTTCGGCGTTTACTCCGATGCAGACGGTGACGGCATCTTCAACGCTAAGACCGATAAGCTCGTTGGCACGCTTCAGGAAGGCGACACCGGCGTTTATACGCTGGATTCCCTCCCTTACGGAAAATTCTTCCTACACGAGAACAAAGCTCCTGAGGGCTTCGTACAGGACAACATCTACTATCCGTTTGAGATTAAAGAAGACGGGCAAATCGTAAACTTTGAGACTGTTCCCGGCAAAGATTTCCCGAACAAGCCGATCAAAGGCATTGTCACCACCACAAAGGTGGATGCTACCAACCCGCAGCACAAGCTTTCCGGTGCAGTGTTTGAAATCTACCGCGATGCAGACGGTGATGGCCGCTACACAGAGGGTGTAGATACGCTCATCGGCCGTATGGATGAAATAGAAACCGGCTTCTATTCCCTCTCCGACCTTGTTTACGGAAAATACCTGATTTACGAAGCACAGGCTCCGGCAAACTTCGTGCGCGATACGATCTACTACCCGTTCTCTATCACAGAAGACGGCCAGACCGTGACGTTTGAAACAATCCCGGGCAAGGACTTCCCCAATAGCCCTGTTCCTAACCGCCCGAAGACCGGCAGCAGCCGCAGTGTTCTTCCCTACATTGCTTTTGCCGGTTCTGCTTTAGGTTTGACTACCGTACTTCTGGTTCGCCGCAAAAAGAGCAGATAAGTTTTAAATAGCATTGCAAAAAGCAAGAGCGCCCGGACCATCCCGAGCGCTCTATGTGCAATGTTAATGAGGAGGTATCATCTAACGATTCATACCTTACTATAACTATCAAAACTGGAAAGGATGCAAATTTGACGTACAAAATTCGATTATCGGAGATAATCGCCTATTTTGTTGAAACAATTGACCAAAACCCAGATGATCCATACTATTACAAAGTGACCAACAACATAAGTCAGCTCACAGCGGAAAAAGAATCGTAAATTTCAGAGGAAAAGAACCCCATGGTATCAAAAGAATTTTTTGAATTTATATCGGCACACTGCGGAAATGTGGTTGCATGGCTTCTAACTTTATGGCCGTTTATACATTTGTTGCTTATGATTTTTCAATTTATTTTTGAACTTCAACGAGAATACAAAAATTTGCTAAAACAACCGAATTATAAGAATATTTCACCAATATGGATAATGGCTTTTGAACTTGCAAGTGCAGATATTTTGCCGCACATAGTTCTTTATTCTTTTTTAACGATTTTTTACTTTGACGCAAAGGTCGGAGCGATTCTATTTATTGTTTCAATCATACTGTTCTTAATCTTTGTTTTAGATTTTACAATAGAATTACAAGTAAGTATAATACCAATGGCTGTTATTACTTTGATAGGAGCAGTTTTATTGATTGAATTACTTTTTTACTTTTTAGGTTTTTGATTATCTAAGCCTATTGATTCCAAGATGTCTATTGCAGAAATATCAAATGAAGATGAACAATGTGGACAAAAGAATCGCATTTTAGAAGTATCTGATACTCTAATCTTCAGAGGTTTGGAACAGACCTTTTTGCATTTGGGGCAAGGCTTAGATGTGACCTTATATGTCTTGTGAGATTTCGCATTATATACATATGGCCCAAAACAGAATGTGTGCTTCAACGTTACAACATCCTTGATTTTTTGAACACCAATCAACGTAAAAAAGAATGTTACTGCACATTCAATGCAAAGAACTGCGAAAAGAATAGATTTTCCCGTAGCAATATCAGTTGTTGCCTGTATTATTCCATGAATAACATTGCCATCTAATCGATTGAAACAAAAATCAAAAACAGTTGCGGCTGATGCTAAAAAGCTGAAAATAGAAGCTATAGTTTCCTTTATTAAGAAATCACTTGTCTCGGTCTTTTCAATCAAGTCCTCCGTTTGCCATTCAGAAGATTCGCTATTATTCGAAATACTTGTATTGATTACAATTTGTCCTGAATTTTTAATGTTGTTTAAGTCGTTTTTAATTTGATTTTTCACGTTTTACCTCGGCCCCTACAATCATAGTATTTTAAAGAATTATCATAGATATTGTAGCGCACTCGAGTTTATAAATCAATATATATTTAAGAATCCCATGCAGAGCGAAAAAGCCTACTATTGCCGGATAGCAGGTTTTTTTAATGCAGGAAGACCGGTCGCAACCCCGGCGGGGCCTGCTAATTTAGTTTTAAAGGAAGAAACCCCATGGTATCAAAAGAGTTCTTTGAATTTATATCGTCACACTGCGGGAACGTAGTTGCATGGCTACTGGTTTTACTGCCATTTTTTCATCTGACTTTTATAATTGGTCGATTTATTTGCTATTTATTTCGAGAGTATAAAATTGTATCACAGGTGATAGGGCATGATAGCGATACACCTCTTTGGATGGTAGCTTTTGAGCTATCCTGTATGGATATTTACCCAAGCATTATGCTATATGCTCTGCTTTCTATGTTTTACTTTGACGTTAAACTCGGTGCAATACTGACAATGGTTTCGGTAATTGTATTTTTAATTTTCCTACTTGATAAAGCCGTAACAGCGAAAAAGGATGTCGGGTTTTATGTGAGTTTCCTTATAATAGGAATGGTAGTCGCGACGGGAATTCTTTATCACTTTTTTGGTTCATAATTTTCATCAATGCGATTGAGTATATCCGCAACAGGTATAGTAGCTCTAAACGAACAATGAGGGCAAGTAAATTCCATGCCAAAGTTTTTGCCGTCTTTGATTTTTAGTGGAGTTCGAAAAGTTGTTTTGCAATGTGGGCATGGTAATGCCTTTATTTTATAGGATTTTTTTCGATCTCTATTGTAAATACATGCGCCTAGATGCCGTGCTTTATGTAACGTAATTACGTTTCGAAAAGCTGAAAAACTTACAGCTCCAAAACAAATTATAGCTATCAGTTCTGCGATTAAGAAGTAGTAGGGAGCTGTATTGTGCTCAATAAAAGCCTCATATAGTATTTTCCCAAGTTTTAAAACTGCGTTTTTACCTAATCGGTTAAAAAGAAAATCCACAATAGTGACACCAGAAGCTACTGCTCCCAAAACAGCAAAAATTTCCTCACGTTTCATAAAGTTAGTAGACTTCCCTTTTTCAATTACATCGCTTGCGCGATATTGTCGAGAACCATTGTCATTTGAAATAGCGGTATTTATAACGATTTGTCCTGAATTTTTAATGTTGTTTAAGTCGTTTTTAATTTGATTTTTCATGTTTACCTCGACCCCTACAATCATAGTATTTTGAAGAATTATCATAGATATTGTAGCGTACTCGAGTTTATAAATCAATATATATTTAAGAAGCCCATGCAGAGCGAAAAAGCCTACTATCTCACTTCAATCTCCCGGATAGCAGGTTTTTTTAATGCAGGTAGACCGGTCGCAACCCCGGCGGGGCAACCTGTAAATTCAAAAGAAAGGATGAGCAAATGCAAAAAAGAAAAAAACTCGCCGTGATCGGCACACTGCTTATCGTGTTGGTCGCCGGTGGTATTGTATGGCAGGTCGTCGATGTCAATCGCACCGGGCGTTCGCCGGTATCAGCTCTATTTAAAAATGAAGGACAAGAAACTTCTTCCAATGAACCGTCAGCTGATCCCGTTACAATCGTCTTGCGTGAGGAAGTGCCGACGCCAACACCATCTCCTACCCCATCGCCAACACCTACTTCGGCTCCAACACCGACGTCGACACCTACTTCTGCACCGGCAGAATCGTCAAAAACCGGAAGTACTTCCGGTTTTTCGACTGAAAGTCGGCCATCGGGTTCGCAAGCAGGCAATCAAAACACTGCTGAAGAACCCAAAACAACGCCAAAACCAACGCCAAAGGTCACGCCTACGCCTCGGCCGCAGGTCATTGAGGCAACGCCGGAACCCACTCCCGTCCCGGAGGTGCAAAACATCTCGCTTGATACATACAGCATCGATATTTTGCCCGGAGACAGCTGGCGCATCAACATTGCCGCAGCACCTAGTGATTTTTACAGCATGGGTGCGCAGTGGGTGTGCAGCAACTCCGCTGTTGTCTCTCTCTCAGGTTCCGATACTTCCGGCGTCACCATCACGGCCGTAAGCACAGGCTCGGCCACCGTCACCGTGTATAGCCGCAGCACCGGTCAATCCGCAAGCTGCACCGTCAACGTAAATTAAGAAAAGAGGTAACTTTATGAACATCTTAAATCAGCTCTATTTTCTCGCTATTTCACATTTACCGGCATCCACCGTCGCCACGATCTCCGGTGCACTCGAAAGTGCTTTTAACAACAATGTTAAGCCGGAAATGAAAGCTATTGGAAATATTATCATGTATATTATCTCCGGCGTGCTCATCATCGCGTTCGTCGTGAAAGGCGTTTTCGTGTGGAGAGACTATCGTCATAACGGCGGAGAAATTCAATGGAACGTACTGCTCGTTCTGTTTATTTGCCTTGTGGTTGTTGTTTCCGCGCCCTCGTGGATGTGGAGCGTCATTGGGTGGTGATGACCTATGTTTGCAAGCTCATCGCTCGAGGAAGTTTATCACTATGTGTACTATCAGCTCACCTCTGTTGCCCTCACTATGCTCGATGATGTAAACGGACTATCCATCAACTTCTTCAGCAACGAATTCATACAAGCTATTGTGAATTTCTTTACCCTGTTTGCTTGGGGGCTGGGATTGACCGGCGCAGCCATTGCTATAATGGACTTTGCCGTTTCCTATCAGACCGGTGGAGGCGGCAGCTTTGCCGGAACCGGTATGAACATGCTGCGACTTTTAGTCGCCCTGCTCACCTTTTCGAGTATTCCTATATTGCTGTTTCAAACAAGCATGGATATTTACGGCACGGTGCGCAGCGTGGTCGTCGGATCAATGGACGGCGCAACCGTCAGCATAACCGATTTGGTCAAAGGCGCTGTGCAAAGTATGTTTAAATCTGTTTATGGCACACTGCCACCGGTTAAAATCGCAAACGGAATTTGGGAATTCCTCAAAAAGCTTACAGACGGCTTCCAAGCCACCGATCCCGCCGATGCCGCACTTTCCTCAAATGCAGACTGGTGGGCGCTTATTCAGCTTATCATTCTGGTGTGGGCAATCTTCAAGATTTTCTTTTCCAACCTCAAACGCGGCGGTATCCTTCTCGTGCAAATTTGTGTAGGATCAATGCACATGCTTGCGCTTGCACGCGGATATACCGACGGCTTCGGAAGTTGGTGCAAACAGGTTGCAGCTTTGTGCTTTACTGCTTTTGTGCAAAACCTGCTCTATCTGCTCGCCATTATCATGATGCAGGATGCAGCCTCCTCAAGCCTGTATTTTTCGCTCGGCCTGCTGCTTGTAGCTGCCGAAGTACCGCGCATTGCGCAAATGTTCGGTCTCGATACTTCCGCAAGGTTCTCACTCGGCAACGCTGCACACAACGTCTCCTCCGTGGTGTCGTTGGTCAAGCAATTCGCATAAGGAGAAAACATATGAACGACGATCAAAACTATTTTTTCTACCCGGAAAATCTCAGTGAAAAGGCATTGTTTTTCGGTTGGACGGGTATAAACCTTGTTATCATCGCAGTGGGGCTTGTGCTCTCTACCCTTATCTTTTTCTTCTCTTTTGTCTGGGTTCCGCTGTTGATAACCCTGCTGTATATGGTGTTGACTTTTACAACCGATAATCAATCACTGCTTAAAGTCATACAGAGATATATCAACTATCTGTTTTTAGACCAGCTCGAGTACTTCTGGGGCGAGCCTAAATATTAAATTGGAGCAAAAAATGAAATCAAACAAGAAAAACGACAAAAAGGAATCGGCAACGCAACAACTGCTGAATCTGAAGCAATTTGTACCCCTCCAAATCGGAGATAACGGTGCGGTAGCCATTGAAGGTGAAGACGGTATGCTGTACACCTACATTATGCTGCGGCCGGACAACATCTCTGTTCTTGGTCGCAGTGAGGTACTTGCAAAAATCCGCAACCTTCAAAATATTCTTTCAGATGTTGCCGAGCTGCAAATGCTGTGCATGTCCTCGGCGCAAAATTACGAGGATAACAAGCGTTACTACCGACATCTCGCAGAAACCACCGAATCCCCCATGGTAAAGCAGCTCTGCTTGCAAGAAATCGCTTATCTGGATGAAATCAACATCGCGATGAGCACAAGCCGCGAGTTTGCAATGATCCTGCGTCACCGTGCAGATCGTCTGGATGACGCTCGGCGCAGCATTATGCAAACCCTTAATCTCATCCGCGAACACCAGTTTCACGCTCGCATCGCAACAAAAGACAGCTTCAAGCGTCTGCTTGCTATTTACTACGTTGGAGACATTTACACAGAGCATGTTCCCGATTTTGACGGAATGCAATATATGGAGGTCAACAATGCCACTGTTTAAGAAAAAGGCTGAAATGCCTACACCGGAGGAAATTGAAGCAGGCAAAGTCAAATCCTACAAAGATTTAATCGCGCCCTCTGTAGTCTCCTTCAGACGTTCGCCGGGGTATTACATTCTCGGCAATACGTATCGCTGCGTTTGGGCGATCCGTTCATACGCAGAAACCGTTGAAAAAGATTCACCAGAAATTGCTTTGCTGCGCGAGCTCGGTGAATCTGACGGTATAACGCTGCATATCTACACACGTCATATGCCGACCGTAGAGCGCGATGAGATCTTTCACCGTGCCCAAAACCGCACAAATATGCAAAAACGCTCATCCTACAAGCTGCATGAACAGATTGAAGCCGATGAGCAGCTTACTACGCTTTCCCGCATGATCCGCGAAACACAGCGTACAAAAGAAACTTTTGTGTACTGCGCCGTTTTCATTGAACTGATTGCAGACAGCCTCGAGCATTTACAATCGAAGCAGATCGAAACGCAAAGCATCCTAACGCACCATAAAATCTTAGTTGATAAGCTATACCTACGGCAGCTTCAAGGCTTTGAAAGCGTTAAGCCCAACGGCAAAAACGCTTTCGGCACTGAATTTGAGCGTGTTTTCCCAGCAAGCAGCGTTGCAAACCTGTTTCCTTTCTCCTACTCCGGCAAGAATGACAAAAACGGATTTTACATCGGCCGTGACCAGAACGGCAGCAACATCATTGTAGATTTTGACCGGCGCGCCGAAGACAAAACCAACGGACATATCCTAATCCTCGGCAACTCCGGCGAGGGCAAATCCTACTTGATGAAGCTCATCATCACAAACGTCATCATGGCGGGCAAAAAAGTATATATCCTCGACCCGGACAACGAATATGGAGAGTTGGTTAAAAACCTCGGCGGTACGTATCTGGATATGATGGACAGCAAATACTACATCAACGTGCTCGAGCCGAAAACATGGATTGACCCGACGCAGGAAATCAATGAATTTGATGACTCCCCGGAAGCCTTTAAAAAGCAAAATCGCCTTTCACAGCACATCGCCTATCTGCGGGACTTCTTTTCCGTTTATCAGGACTTTTCCAGTGCGCAGCTCGACATCATCGAGATCATGTTAGAGGAAACCTATAAACGTCGCGGCATCACACCCCGCACGGACTTCACAAAGCTGACCTCTGAGGATTACCCGATTTTGAGCGACCTCTACCGCGTCATCGAAGAAAAGCTCGAAAGCTATGATGAAGAAGCCGCACTTGCCGCTAAAGCCGGTCATCCCGTTATGTACAGCCTCGAAATGCTCAAATCCGTCGGTCTCGGCCTGCGCGGTATTTGCATCGGCGCTATGTCTCGATACTTTAACGGGCACACCAACATACCGAATTCAAACTTTATCGATTTCTGCGTCAAAGATGCACTCACCACAAACGACAATCTGAAGAACGCTATGTTCCTGAATATCTTCTCCTATATGAGCCACAAATTTCTGACCGAAGGCAGCTGCGACCTCTTTGTTGATGAGCTTCACGAGTTCGTGAAAAACCGTCTGGCAATCACCTACATCAACAGCTTCATGAAGCGTGGAAGAAAGAAGGAATCCGGCGTTTGCATCGGTTCGCAAAACGTGGAAGACCTTCTGAACCCGAGCGTTATCACATACACAAAGCCGCTCATGTCTATTCCGACCCACAGCTTTCTGTTTCATCCCGGTGCAAACTGCGATATTTCGGAGTTTCAGCGCACAATAAACGTGCAGCCGTGGGAATATGAGATCATCCAGACACCGAACCGAGGACATTGCCTCTATAAATGCGGTGCGGAGCGCTATCATCTCTCCGTCCGCGCCCCGGAGCACAAATCTGCGCTGTTCGGTAACGCCGGTGGACGCTAAAAAGCGGAAGTACTTCCGCTTTTTATATTGAAATCTCGGTAAAATCGAGCAGTCATCTGACTGCTCTTTTTATTTCTATACAAGGAGATGAATGCCTATGGACGGAGCACGTCTTATTCTAAACGCAAGATACTTTCATATCGCCCAGACCGGTGAAAAAGCCACAAAGTACGCCTTTGTCGCCGAAGCCGCAGCCGGACTGGTGAACTACATTGCGACGCGTGAATCCGTCATTTATAACTACGATGAGCATTATAAGGAAGTGAGTGCCACAGAAGCACAGCGCGAAGCTATAAATCAATTTCTTGAGGTATCCCCTGACCTTGAGCTTTCGCGCGAATTCAAAGCCTACGACGAAGACCGCAGCGCCGCAAACGCCAGCGCTCTGATCTCACGTGCCGCACAATATGTCTACGGCATGACAGCAGAAGGTGACGTTAAGCCCTCGGCCCCGGCCACACGTGCTCAGCGAGAACGCATACAGGAGTTTGTAAACAAAGTACCGGCCATCCGTCAAACACCGGAATACAGCGACTACAAGGCTTCCCCTACGCGTGAAAACGCAAGCGAAGTACTCTCTCATGCACTCGAAGTCGGTCTCGCTAATGCTGCCGACCCCGAAACGCTTGAAATCATGCTCAACTACATTGCAGAGCGTCCGGGCGTCGTCCATAACGAAGGCAAAGTGCACGGACTCTTTACCGTAAACGGTGCAGCTGACCTCGCTGCCGAAAAGGAGGCTATTGCCGCACATACCGGCAATATTTACAGCATGGTCTTCTCTTTACGGCGCGAAGATGCAGACCGCCTCGGGTATGACCGACAGGATGCCTGGTCTCAGTTGTTCGCCATTAAGGCGGACAAAATCGCCCAAGCGCTGCGTGTGCCGACCTCTAAGCTGCACTGGGTTGCTGCCGTACACAACACAAAGCATCACCCGCACGCACACTTTATTGCGTACAGCACTGAACAAAAATCCCGCATATACCTTTCCGAAGATGCCATCGAGCAGCTGAAATCTGAATTTGTTTCGGAGATTTTCGCTGAAGAACGCCATCAGATTTTTGCCCCACGTGAAGAAGCACGTCAACAGCTTGAAGACCGATTGGAGACCTTGTTCACACAGCTCGAGCATAACAGCAATGCTGCCGTTACCGATCTACTCTTGCCGGAAAAGCTTGCAGCGTTACGCAAGTCCATTGAAAGTGCATCCGGTCGGCATGTGTATAAATATCTGCCAAAAGACACTAAAACTATGGTAGATAAACTGCTCGATGAGATCAGTGAAGTTCCGGAAATTAAAGAGCTGCTTACAGAGTACAACAAGTATCAACAGCAGCTCGAAGCTTATTATAAGACGCCGGACGAGCCTAAGCCCTTATCTGCCGCGACCACGCGCAGCAACTTGTATCCTTTGAAAAATCTCGTCGTACAGTATGCCTTGCAGTTCGAACCTTCACCCCCATTGACTCCCAAAACTGAAAATTCATCTGCAAAAACCGGAAGTACTTCCGGTTTTTCTTATTCTGATGCGTTGGATGAGCCTGAAAATGCACAAATGAATGAACCGTTCAAAGCGACATGGAAAACCAATGACATACGCAGTTGGAGGGATAACATGAAAGTTCAAAGTTCTTCGCCGCCGTATGACGGAACAGCCGAAGAAAAATACCGGTATGCCCAGTACCTGCGTTACGATGAAAAATGTCCGCAAGACGCTATCCTGTGGTACAACCTTGCGGAGCAACTCGGTCACACCGAAGCCGCCTATCAGTTAGCGCAGCATTATTTGAAAAAGGGCGAAGATCAAGACGTTGAACTCGGTAACTATTATTTGCTAAAAGCCAAACTCGGGTTTGAAGATACCCTGTTAGATAGCGTCAACACCATGCAGCTTCAAGCAATCTCGGCTGGCAACACCTATGCAGATGCCATTGCCGATTTTGGGCCACTGGAAGCTGAAGAAAAGAAGCAGCAGCGCGCCATTAGCAGAGCCGCTTATTTCCTCGGCCGTATTTACACAACCGGCATTGAAATCGCAAACATAGACGGCATAGAGTCGGAAGATCTTCCCGCACTGCAAGTCGCGACTGATCCGCATAAAGCAGCAGCTTATTTTGAGTTTGCTTATAGAAGTGGGTATAAGCACGCCGCCTATTATCTCGGCAATTTGTATTTCCACGGTAAGCTCTCCCCTGCCGACAAACCGGATTATGAACGTGCCGCCGGTTGGTATATGGCCAATACTGAAAACCCCTATTGCCAATTTGCACTCGCAAAAATGATTGAACACGGGCAAGGCTTTACGCCGAATGTCGAAACCGCCGAAACACTTTACCGTAAGTGCTTAAACGCAAATGATTATTTAACTGCCGAATCCTCTTACGCCATAGCGCAGATGCAGAATAACGAGCAGCTGCCTTTAACCGATATGCAAAAGCTCTACAAAACTGCCGCTGAAATCTGGCTAAAAGACGATCATCCCGAAAACCATATTCACTTGCGCCTTGCACGCATGTATGAATACGGTCTTGGCGTGCCCGAAAATCTTTCACTTGCAATAGACCACTACAAGGCCGCACTGAAAACACCGGAAACCGAATACAAGCTCGGTCAACTCATGCAGCGTATCGACGGAGATGCAACGGAGATTTACGCACACTATGCGGCAGCACGCGTCGGTATGCTATATGCTGAAGAACATCGTCCTACATCGGCAACAGCACAACAAGCCGTGCGCCTCGCAACTATGTATCGCTACGGACTCGGATGCGATGCAGACCATGAAACCGCCGTGCACTGGTATACGGTCGCGGCTGAACGCGGCAGCATCTATGCGCAGCAACGCTTAGAAGTCATGGAGATGCAGCGTATCCGTCAAGAACAGCGTGCAGCAGAATACGCCGAAAAGCAACAGCAGCAACAGAACCTCAGCTTTGCTGCTCGCCTACTCAATACGATAGGCAACGCTTTGTGCCGCCAAACGCTGCGAGATCAACAGTCTGCCACTGCCACTACCGACCGAAAGCAGAGACGTATGCAGCGTAGGCTTAAACGAGCGCTCGGTCAAAAAGAAGACTACGAACAAATTTTCCAGTAATATCTTTAAGGGATCCCTATGAAGAAAAAAAGCAACAAAATCAACTTTAAATCTAATAGTTCACGAGCTATATACAATTATGTTCTCGAAAACAATTACAAAATCACTGTCAAACAAGCTTGTGACGAGCTTGCCGTAACACCGAGTCAGGTTTATAGCTTAATCGGCCTACTGCGAAAAAAAGGCATGAATGTCCGTGTCATCCGAAAATCGGTCGAGAGGCAGATTTACCGAGAAGCACGACAGTACATAGAAGAACATAACTGTGAAATTTCTATCGCAAAGGCTTGTCGGGATCTTAATGTATCCAGAGAACAGCTCAACAATATGATTCATAAATTCCGTAAAAACGGTATGCAGATTTCCATTATCCAAGCGAGCGACATCATAAAATTGCCGCTGAACAAAAATACTGAAGAAGCCGTATATCAGTATATTGTCGACCATAACTACTCTATTTCATCCAGACAAATGCGCACAGATTTATCCTTGACAAAACAGCAAACAAAGTCCTTTCTCCAAAAATTCCGTCGTAAGGGCATAGAAATTACCGTCGTAGAAAGTAAAAAGAGGAATTCAGATGCGCAGTCACAGTGAATATATTCCTCTGACACAAGATCAGATCGCGCTTGCACAGCACACAGACATTGTAGAATATCTGCGCGAACGCGGTGAAAAGGTGCAAAAAGAAGGAAATCATTACATCTGGGAAAAGCACGATAGCTGCGTGATCCACGGCTATAAATGGTATCAAAACAGCACCGGCAAGCACGGCGCTGCCGTAGCTTTTGTGCAAAACTTCTTTCACAAAAGCTTCCCGCACGCTGTGCTTGAGCTCATCGGCAACCGACAGATCACTTTTGATCTCGCTGCCCCTCCTCCCACCAAACGAGAATCAAAACCCACAGATATGATCCCCGTTGCTTTCTGCCTGCCGCCAGCTGCACCGGATAACCGTCGTCTGTATGCGTATCTCACGCATACACGCAGCATCGCACACGAGATTGTCAATACTTTCATTGATGAGCATTTAATTTATCAAGATAAACAAGGCAACATCGTATTTGTATGCTATGACTGCTTCGGCCGCGTAAAATCAGCTCATAAGCGCGGCACGAATTCCGCGCAGCGTTACCGTAGCTTTGTGACCGGCGGCGAATTCAACTGCGGCTTTTCATACGCCAATGATAACGCCACGGTGCTGTATGTATTTGAAGCACCTATCGACTTGATGAGCTTTCTAACACTGCATCGGCATAAACCGTGGCACAGAGCAAGCTACTTATCGCTTGGCGGGCTTTCAGAAGATCCTTTACGCCGATTTCTCAAGGAGCACAAATCTATTCAACGTATCGCTTTCTGCTTTGATAACGATATAAATAAGCCCGAAAATCGAGGGCAAGAAGCCGCCAAACGCTTCATGCGGCAGTTTTCCGGCAAATACATAACCTCTATTCTGTGCCCGTGCAAGAAGGACTGGAACGACGTCTTGAGAGACAAAATTCAGAAAGGAGAGTTTCTATGACCCCACAGCAAATTATATTTTTATCCATCGTCGGTATTGCTTTGGTCGCTTTGATCTTTTTATCCGAGTCACAAAAGCGCTACAATTTGGACTCTATTAAGCGTAAAACCGTCGGCGACGGCCAGTATGGCACTGCCCGTTGGGCAACACAAGAGGAGATACAGAGTTCGACTATCCAAGTCCCTTACGAGCCGGAAGCGTGGAGACACAACAAAGAAAGCCGCCCGACTACCGCAGGCATCGTCGTTAATTTGAAACAGAACAAAAAACAAATTCTCGCAACCATCGATCCTTCAGACAGCCACACTCTCATGGTTGCCGGAACCGGCGGCGGTAAAACCACCACCTTTATGATTCCGAATATCGAATACGCGCTCGCTTGCGGTACTTCCTTTATCTCAACGGATAGCAAAGGTGACCTGCTCCGTTTATACGGCAAGCTCTGCGAACAATACGGCTATACCTGTTTGAATATCAACTTCCGCACACCGATGAAAAGCGACAGCTACAATTACATGCAGCTCATCAATCTCTACATAGATATGTGGCGCGATGACCCTAAACGTGTAGACTACCACAGCCGCGCCGAGCGCTACGCAAAAGCTCTTGCAAACTCTATTGTCCACACAAAGGGCTTTGACGGCGGCGGTCAGAACTCGTATTTCTACGATTCCTCTGAAGGCTTGATCACCTCCATAATCCTGCTTGTTGCGCAATACTGCAAGCCGGAAGAACGTCATATCGTTTCCGTATTTAAAATACTTCTCGAATTCGTCCAAACCGTTAAATCCGCAAATGATGAGACCGATAGCCAAAGGAAAGTCAAGCAAACAAAGCTGAATGAAATTCTCAGTCTTCTACCTGAAGATGATAAAATCCGTTGGTTTGCAGGCTCCGTACCGGGCAGCGAGGGTATGCAGTATTTATCTGTTATCACAACCTCCATGTCCCGCCTGCTTGCCTTCATCGACTCAGAGTCAGAAAACATTCTCTGCAAGAATTCCAAAATCACAGTCGCAGACATCTACCAGAAAAAAGTTGCCGTATTCATCACATTCCCGGAAGAAGATGCCACAAAACACGTATTGGTCTCCCTTTTTCTTAGCCAGATCATCAATGAAGCCATCGTCTATGCAGATGAACGCACAAAAGAAAATAAGCTTACACGCCGCCTTTATATCTTCGCCGATGAATTCGGCATTTTTCCTTATATGGGCAACATTCTCGGCATGTTCGGCGCTTCGCGATCCCGTAACATTATTATCGTGCCCTGCATCCAGTCACCGGCACAGCTCAGACAGACCTACGGTGCAGACGGCGAAACTATTATTCGAGACTGCTGCCAGACCGTTATTTTCGGTGGCTTTTCTCCCATGTCCGATACCGCCGTTACCTTCAGCAAGCTGCTTGGAAATCAGACGGTCGCTGCCGGTTCCGTTTCAACCAACAACCGGGAAGGCCGCAGCCTTTTTGGTAGTGGATCAAATAGCAGCCGCAGCGTCAACATGATTGCACGGCCATTGATGACACCGGACGAATTGCAGCTCCTGCCCTTTGGCAAATGGGTCGTCAACCGGCGAGGCAGTCACCCGTTTATCGCCAATATGCCGCGCTACGATAAATGGGGCATTCGCCTAGAAGCTCCTTATATCTCAGAAACACGAGAGTATGTTCCCACCGCCTACGCCAAGTTGGATGATGTTATACGAACTATAAAAGAAGAAAAATGGCGACAGACCGTACAGGAAAAGCGAGAGTCTGCTAATTCGTCAGAGTCCGTGGGCAGCACCGCAGACTATTAAAAACCGGAAGTACTTCCGGTTTTTAAATCTTTTTTCAAAAAAGTTGAAATATACTGATATTCATGTAATAATGGAGTGGTACAAATGTTTGAGATAATTATTCAATTCTTAATTGGAGTTCTGACACCTATAATTTTTATCGGAGGGATAATAGCTGTGCTTAACGAATTGATTCAATCTTTTGAAAAAAAAGAAGAATACAATCGGAAATTAGAGGAACTCGAAGAAGAAATCAAAGAGTTCTCTTCTCAAAACCAAACGCTTGTAGAAGATTGTAAAAGTACAATTCGCGAAATTGAACTTGAACATCAAAAAACTATACAGTCCTTGTCCAGATGTTCACAATCACTATACAATGAGGCAAACGCCGTTCTTAAAAACACACATGACCTAATGATTATCAACGGTTTATTGTCCGAGCGAATTCAGACTTTATTAAAATATGCTACTACTTCATTAGAACCAGAACAAGAATCCAAACTGATAGAAGAAATTACATCAGCCATTAATCACATTAAAATGGAAAATGAACAAATCGCTCATCATCGGCAAGAGCTCGAAAAGGCTATGAGAGATATAGAGCAACATGATTTAGAAGTGGCTCAAAAACAAGAACTCAAAGAAATACAAGGGCATCATTTTGGAGGATTAAGCATATAATATGACAAAAAAAGAAAAATCTCAACAAAGCAAAGAGCCTCCCAAGTATATCCGTGTATTGAAAATACTATCGATTTTTTCTTTGTGCCTTACTATGCTGTTATTAGGTGTGGTAAATGGAGCTACTTATGTTGTGAAAACCGATATTGGACAGGACATATTAAAAAAAGTAAGCATTGATCTTCGGCCACACACTCCTACTATTATGTGGCTTTGCTTCGCTTTATTGACTATCTATATTTTTGCAAGATTGATAATTAAAAAATGGAACGCTAATGATAAAATAAGCGACATAGACAGAATTACTAACCGTGTAAAAAACGAACGCGATAAAGCTTCCAAAGCCAAAGAAGGAATTTTTAATTTACGAAACAGCATTCTTCTTGAAGACATTCAAACATCAGGTAAAGTAAAAGATGAGCTTTATAATTATAGCAAAGAGATAAGTCATACACGGATTGAACAAGAGCTTGAGTGTCGAAATGCGAAAAGGAATTACAATAAAATACTTAAAGAACTCTATCTTCTGACACTCAAAGCGTACAAAAATCCCTCTGAACAAATAAAACAACTGCACGATGAATTGAATAAGCTATAGCAATGCTGAAAAACCGGAAGTACTTCCGGTTTTTTATCTTTAAATATATCATTTGCCCTATAAAGCTTGCTTTTTCCTCAAATAGAATAATATAATACTTTAATAAGGAGTGTGATTTAAATGGCAAACACCTCTGCACTTTATGTTCGTATCGATACTGAAGTGAAAGAAAAAGCCGAAAGCATTCTCACACAGCTCGGCATTTCTCCAACAAGCGCCATTCGAATGTTTTACAGCCAGATTGTTCGTGAAAACGGTCTTCCTCTAAGCTTGCAGCTATCTTCAGTAAGCCCCACAGTCACAGATGATACAAGTCTAGAAGAAATTGACGCTGAACCAACGAAAGAAAGTACTTAAAACAAAAGCCCTACGCATCGGATGAGGCAAGCTTTCCTCGTAAGCCTTAATTTGCCGCAGATTTAGCTCAAAAACCGGAAGTACTTCCGGTTTTTCTTTTATCAAAATCAAAACTCAGAAAGGAGACGCCAGTATGGCAAAGCAAAAGAAAACCGGCTTCGGCACGTACATTACGACACTTGTTGTCGATTCTGATCTCACAACCACCGAAGCCCGCCTGTTTGCATTCATGCAGCTTCATGTCGATTACCGTACCGGTGTTTTCGATCTGAAGCGCAAAACGACCTGCGCAAAGCTTGACATCAACCTCACCACATATACCCGCGCTCTGCGCACCCTTATCGAAAAAGAGCTCGTTTCTGTCAAGCACCGTACTCGCGGCGGGCAGCAGATCACCTCTCATATTCAGCCGCGCATGGAGGGATTCAAGCTGCGCTTCCCGCGCTATTTGATCTCCGAGCTCCGTGATACCGCTTTTTTGGTCTACGTCGAGCTCTTAAACCGCTGCGGTAAGGAGTCCTGGTCTCTGAGCCGTCGTGTGCTCGCCAAGAAATTCCACTGCTCGGCCCTCACAATCAGCCGCGCAATCCGGCAGCTCAAAGAACGCAACTTGATTGATGCTGTACCGGACTATGACCGTCAGGGCATCAACCGTTTCCGTGCCCTCTCCCTGCATGAGCGCGTAGCACGCTTAAAGCGCCAGCATAGCCGCACTATGCTCTTTTTCTATCAGATGCACAAACTCGTGCTCGAACGCAAGAGACAGCGTACAGCTGCCCTGAAGCGCCGTTATGCGTATTCCCTTTTTGCAGCACCCTTATCATCTATGCACCTGCTCTTTCCTATACCCCGTTGTTTTATTAGTAAGGAAAGAAAAAATAAAAGTTTACCATTAGCTAAGAGTAATTCTCTAATGGGACTTTTGCGCCGAAAAGCAATGGATCGTGCACGAAGTCCCATGGTGGAGTTTTCCGGATAGAAAAAAAGAAAATGAGCTGTGACCGGGTGAAGGAATCAGCTCATTTTCTCAGGCAAGGTAACACTATAAGTGCCCCTTTTCTGCTTCCAGTATAGGTTTTTTCTCTCCGTTTGTCAAGCAAAAAGCGGAAGTACTTCCGCTTTTTTGATTTTTATTTTCTTTTATAGCTTCTACATTTATCTTCTAGCAACGCAAAATCATTACATCTCCGAGCTAACGAGGTTGAATCAACATTGATCTGCTTGTGTTTATATAACGCAGCAGCATTCTTCTGAATCTTTTTCTGCACGGACTTTATGTAGCGATATTCAGCAAGAAGTAATGATTTGTAATTGGGATCTTTGATCGTTTCAAAATTCACATATACACGTTCACTGTACGGTACAGGGAACATGTTATTCAAATTTATCACTGCATATCTGAGAATTTTGATAAAATCCAATCCCTCTTTCATTTTCTCGTGTTTTGGTTTAAAAGAAGACAAAGGTGCAAAATACTCCATGTCGTTTATCTGAAAAACGATTCCGATATACTTTCTCTGATTGGCTTGTCCCTTTTTACTATTATGAAATAAATGCGGTGCATACGGAGCAAGATAGTCAACATATTTTGCATTGATTTCGTAAAATCTGATATTATCCATTTCCCCTCCAAGATAAAGAAATAGGGCGGACACAAAGCCCGCCCTGCTAGGTTACGTTCGCATTCCGAGTAGCGAAACACTCACTTGTAAATGTCTTGATATAGAGCCAAGAGAAGCTCACGTATTAAATGTCTCACTTATGGGCTGAGATACACCCCCTAAGCGGAGATGCAATATCTCCACTATTATTATATGCAAAACAACTTTCTTTGTCAACAGATTTGCTGTTAAAAAACCGGAAGTACTTCCGGTTTTTTTGCTTTTCATCTTCGCCTTTGTTAGAATTCAAGCACCCTATGTGGGGAATTTTAATAAAGGAAGTAGCAACATGTACGAAACAAACAAAAGGGATTACACACTCGGCGAATGGCTTGATATTTGGCTCGAAGAAATCGCGCCCACAAAGCGAAAGCCCAACACCATAAGCATTTACCGGGACGCCAGACGGCGGCTGCTGACCCATCACCCGGAGGCCGCCGGTATTCTTCTCGTTGAGCTCAATGCTTTACAGGTTGAAGGCTGGTTGGACTCCATGCGGCAGAAGTATGCAAAGTCAACGCTGCGCCATATCCGCGTTATGCTGAATCAAGCATACAAATCCGCAATAAAGGGACATAACTGTGACGATAATCCCGTTAAAGACGCAGCACTTCCCGCCGCGCGAGAAAAAGAAGTTAAAGCGCTTACACAGCGAGAACAGGCCGCATTTGAAGGATGTTTTCACATACTGAAAAAACCGATAGATGAATACATTCTGCGCATGTATTTATTGACCGGTCTGCGCCGGGATGAACTACGCCTGATGCAATGGCGGCAATACGATCCGCAAAACCGCACGCTCAAAATTCCCGAAAGCAAAACCGAGGCCGGTGTCCGTCTTCTCCCTGTTTTGCCCGAAGCCGCCGCTATACTCTACATGATCCGGTGCAATACCGAGTATAACAAGCCGCATGACTATATATTCAGCGTGGCTGATAACGGGAATAAACCGTTCAGCACATATCATTTGCGCTATATCTGTACACGCGTTTCAAAGGCCGCCGGTATTTGTCATGTTACTCCGCACATGCTACGGCACACCTTTGCTACACGGCTGATAGAAAAAGGCGCCGATCCGAAAAGCGTCTCTATGCTTCTGGGGCACAAAAACGTTGTTTTCACGCTGCAAAAATACGTTTCGCCGGATATGGAGCACCTTGAAACAGAAATTATGCGTCTTTCTCAAATCAAAAAATCCTGAAAAATAAAAAAATTCGAGAAATTTTTCCCGAATTTTAAAAAAAGACTTGAAATTTACGACTTAAAGTAGTAAAATATATATTGCAAAATGAATAAAGCCCCACTAAATCAAAAATTTTTGAGCAAAAATTTTTGATTTATTCCGTTCAGATGCGCCAACATCTAAAGGAACTCGTGAAGCTTATACTCATATTGTGTTTAATACGTATGTATTATAACACATTATAAGTCTGTGTTCAAGAGCCTTTTGCTGTTACATCTGCGGAAGGCTCTCTTTTATTTTGCCCGTACCTTGACAATCGAATGAACCCACAGACGAGAATACCCGGCGCAAATCAGTGTGCATGTGCGCACCTCTACAATGGGAATCACGCGGATAAGCGCGACCGGACAAACCTGATCGTGCCGCACGTACAGGAACGGCGTCTGAGAACGGGTCACTAAAACCAGAAATATTAAAACAAATATTCTTTGTTTTAATTGATGTGCACAGCTAGAAGTGGTTGTGCACATACATTAGAGCAAAGTTAATCTTCTAAAATCCACTCAGTATCATCTAACGCTCTAATTGCATACAATTTGCACTTTCCAAACTTACATGCCTCTGGACTTTCCTTTGACAAAAATTTACATGTGGAATTTTTGAAGTCGAAATAAGCACAAGAATACTTAGAAGCACGAGTACTCATTCGCGGAAATGAAGGGCAATGGCCATATACATTTGGAAGTTTATTTCGCGTTTTCAAAATACAATTCACCTCGGTTCTGCTTAAAAATTGAGCAACAATTCCGAACCAGAATTGTTCTCCTCCTGTAAGTAAACCCTCTTGATCAAAGTCAAGGTAAATTGCATAAACGCAATATATTTACTTAGTCAACGCGCCCAACGGACTTCCGTTGAGCGCATAACTAAGATAAAATCTTCTGGAGGTGACACCCGGATTTGAACCGGGGAATCAGGGTTTTGCAGACCCTTG